>Ga0256406_1000490_pt1 | contig 71844 bp, 64 predicted proteins | sample RumenRJG_03DNA_FD_185986 | JGI IMG/M metagenome (GOLD analysis project Ga0256406, IMG submission 185986) | Bovine rumen microbial communities from Lethbridge, Alberta, Canada - RJG_03 | ecosystem: Host-associated > Mammals > Digestive system > Stomach > Rumen | place: Canada: Alberta | collected... | reverse complement strand
GACATAAGGTGCTTTAGCTCTGCGTCCCATGGGCACAATACCCCCAACATAATATGTTATAATTGCATTATAACAAATGTAACACAGAGTTTCAAGCCTTATGCACCTAATTTTGCACTGGAATCATACATTTTGTGAATCGTACTCCCAACGTTATTTGAATACTATTCGCATTTCGTATGGTTTCTTCAACACTTGCCCTATCATAAACCAGTTCCCGGTCCGATTCAATCAGATACTTTATTCTTTTTTCATTTTTGGGCCCGCTTTTTTACCAGTTTTTTAGTTTTGTCCAACGCTTCATACAAACGTCCTATCGTACGTCTGCTTCATATTAAAAACGCTTGATTTCAGACAGTAAAAAACCGTCCCCGCAAAGGGACGGCTTCACATCCGGTTCTGCTGCCCTGCATGTTCTACAGGGTCCTGTGTCTTTCCTTCAGATCGCGTTCTGCCTTCTGAATCTTACGCACCATGTCGCAGATCGTCCAGGCGATTGCCATGCCGGCGGAGATCGCAAGGGCGTAAAGGAAGGTATCAATCCCGTACTGCTTTGCGTTACCGCCTTCATTCTGCACGAGGGCATCAATGCAGTAGTAGAGCGTACTGCCCGGCACGAGTGGCAGAACCGAGGTCAGAAAGAACGGAGTAGACGGCGCATGACAGATCCTTGCGAGAATCTCCGCATAGACCGCCGTCGCAAAGCTTGCCGTCAGAGTCGGAAGAAAAATCCCCGAAAAAAGCCAGTGCGATGTCAGAAGGTAGACGAGCCAGGAGAGAAACCCGCCGATGGCGGCAAGCGGCAGGAAGGACTTCCGAAGGTTATAGAGAAAACCGAATCCGACGCAGCCCGCAGCGCCGGCTGCAAGCTGAATGATCTCAAGGTGTGTCATGCGGATATCCTCCCGACAAGCAGAATGGCGGCAAGGAATCCCACTGTCAGCACCACGGCAAGAAGCAATGCCTCCACAAAGCGCACAATCCCGGACAGCGTATCGCCAAGGAGCACATCCCGAAGGCTGTTGGTGAAGGCAACGCCCGGGATCAGCACCATGATGTCCCCGATCATGATATGGGACATGTTGAGGAACGGGAACGCCCGGCACAGAAGGACAATGATAAGCCCCGAGAAAAACGAGGCGACAAATTCCGAGACGACGCCGTTCATGCAGAAGGGGCCCACATAGACCATCATCCAGAAGATGAACACGCCGACAAGTCCTGCTGTCAGGGCGTCGGACAGGCTCCCGCCGAAAAAGAACGTGAAGGCCAGGGCGCCGAGCACGTATCCCAGAAGGAGAAAGCGCCGTCTTGCTCTTGTAGAGACAAGAGAAGCGGTTTTCTCCTCAAGCTCCCTTGTCGGGATCGGATTGGCACACACCTCCCGCGAGAGTTCATTCAGGTTCTCGAGTTTCGTGAAGTCGTTCTCCACTGCCCTCCGGATCCGTCTTGTCTGCGTCCTGGGACGCTTTCCCGGAAGTTCGAGGGTGAGTACGATGCTGGATGTGATGATGAAGACCTCGCATTTTACTGCCCCGTAGGCGGCGGCGATCCGGCGAAGGGTATCCTCCGCCCGGTAGATCTCCGCCCCGCTCCCGATCATCGCCTCTCCCATGTCAAGCAGGGAGTGGATCAGGTCATCGGTCTGATCCTCTCCCGCCGTCTCCCCCTGCGTTTTCGCAAGTGCCATACATTACCTCAACTCAACGATAGTCCTGAACCAGAAACAGCGGCTTGATGGTTACAACCTGGGTATAATCCTCCCCCGATAAGGCAACGGAGGAATCCATGCCCCGAAGATCCTCCTTGAGGACAGCAAGCGCCTCCCCGGCATTCTCTGCCCGCCCCTCCTGGATAATCCTTATCATGCGGTCGATGACATAGGGGTGACAGTAGGGTGCGGGGATCGGGAAGCCCTCCTCCTTTTTCAGGGAGCGCTCCATGTCTTCCACCGCGCTGTCATATTCCTTCTGCAGGGCTTTTCTCGTGGTTCTTCTGTTTGGCAGCACATGGCTGTTGAGCATGAGAAAAACGAGCATGGCACCAAAAAGAAGAATCAGGATGATAAGAGTTCCCGCAAAGCCGCCCCTTATGGCCATCACAATGCCTGCGGCAAGAAGACATAAGCCGAGGATCAGCATCACAAGGGCAAAGATCTCATACCCCGGCTTTACAAGATCCCTTCGGCGTTTCATCTTCGCCACCTGGACCAGATGCTCATAGAGGCTCGGTCTCTTCTCGAGAAAGCGTCTTGCCGCCATGAGCATGTTCTTCTCATGCTCCGCCGTATCCGACAGTGTGCGGTTCCTGACGGCGTCCTCTTTAGCTTCCTTCTGCACCTTCTTCTTTTCCCCCTCCGGGGAGAGCAGGCTGATGTTCGGGTGGCGCGCCTCCAGCTCGTCCAGCATCTTGTCGGCATCCTGCAGATAGCGAAAGCTCGTCTGATACTCCTGCCCCTCGCCATAGCGCACCACAAGGTACAGAATCGGTGCAAGGAATCCCTTGCCGCTTGCCGTGCTCTCGGCGACCCGCTTGTAGACATGCGTCACCTCGTCGTAGGGCACATAGCGGGAGCGGGGCGACATGGTGCTGCCCATGTAGATCGCCTTTTCTCCGAGGCCGCACTGGTCGTAGCGCTTTGCCTTCTTCCTGTCCTGTTTGAGTTCCTGATCCGAAAGGGTCATATTTCCCAGCGGTTTCGGTAATGCCATAAATCGGCTCCTTTGTCTTTCAGTTCGTAAATCCGATATCAAACAGCGAGAACTGGTTGGAATCCGGAAGATCCCCCAGGATTCCGAGCTCCCCCATCTTGTCGAGGATGGTCTGGGAGACCTTCGACCTCTGCCGGATATCGTCCTTGGAGACGAAGGGTCCAGCCTTGCAGGCCTCCTCGAGCTGAATTGCCACCTGATCGCCCATGCCGTGGATGGCCGTATACGCGGGCATGAGTTTTCCGTCGACAATCGAAAAGTGCTTTGCCTTAGCCGTGCCGAGTCTGATCGGCGTGAACTCGATGCCTCTTGCGTACATCTCGCGCACGACCTTCATGTCCTCGTACTGGTCCTCCTCTGCCGCGGAGAGCTTCTGCGAGCGGTCGTCCGACTTTTTCCGTGCGTCATAGGATTCCATGACCTCGAGCAGATGCTGCTGCCCCTGGGCCATGATCTCATAGTCGAAGGCCTTCGCGCGGATGCTGTAGTAGGCCGCGTAGTAGGCAAGCGGCTTGTGCACCTTGAACCAGGCGATACGCAGAGCCATCATGACGTAGGCCGCCGCATGGCCCTTCGGGAACATGTACTTGATCTTCTCGCAGGAGTCCATGTACCAGTCGGGCACATCGTGGGCCTTCATGTCTTCCTTCCACTCCGGCCACTGCTTGCAGGCTCCCTTTGCGACCTTGCCCTTTCGGACGTTCTCCATGATCTTGAACGCCTCGGCAGGGTCGAGCCCCTTGTTGATGAGGTAGATCATGATGTCGTCACGGCAGCCGATGCAGGTCGAGAGCGTGCACTTCCCGCTCTTGATGAGGTCCTCGGCATTGCCAAGCCACACATCGGTTCCGTGGGACAGGCCCGAGATCTTGATCAGCTCCGACATGGTCGTAGGTTTTGTCTCCTCGAGCATGCCCATGACAAACTTCGTGCCAAACTCCGGAACGCCTAGCGTTCCGACCTTGATGCCGCCGTTCTGCTCCGGTGTGATGCCAAGCGACTCGGTACTCGTGAACAGCTTCATGACACCGGGGTCATCGAGCCGGATCGAGAGCGGATCGATCCCTGTCAGATCCTGCAGCATGCGGATAATTGTCGGATCATCGTGTCCCAGAATATCGAGCTTTAAGAGGTTGTGGTCGATCGAGTGATAGTCAAAGTGCGTCGTGATAATCGGCGTTGTCATGTCGTTTGCCGGGTGCTGCACCGGGGTGAAGGTGTTGATCTCCTGCCCCACCGGCAGAACGACAATGCCGCCCGGGTGCTGGCCCGTGGACCTTCGAACGCCTACACACCCCTCGGAGAGACGCTGGATCTCACAGCTTCTCTTCTGGATATTGTTCTCCTCGCAGTAGTGCAGGACATAGCCGTAGGCTGTCTTGTCCGCGACGGTTGCGATGGTGCCGGCCTTGAACGTCTGCTCATGGCCGAAGATGACCTTCGTGTAGGCATGCGCCTTTGACTGATACTCGCCGGAGAAGTTGAGGTCGATATCCGGCTCCTTGTCGCCCTTGAATCCGAGGAAGGTCTCAAACGGGATGTCATACCCTGCCTTGACAAGAGGCTCCCCGCAGACCGGGCAGACCCTGTCCGGCATGTCGACACCGCAGCGTCCGACATAGGAAAGCACCTCCTTGGAATCAAAATCCGAGTAGTGGCACTTTGCGCAGTAGTAGTGCGGGCGAAGCGGGTTCACCTCCGTGATGCCCGACATGGTCGCGACAAAGGAGGAGCCCACAGACCCTCTCGAGCCGACGAGGTATCCGTCCTCATTCGACTTCCAGACGAGCTTCTGCGCAATGATATACATGACCGAGTAGCCGTTCTTGATGATGGAACCGAGTTCCTTCTCGAGACGGTCCTCCACGATCTTCGGCAGCTTCTCCCCGTACATGCTGTGAGCCTTGTTGTAGCAGATATCACGCAGCTGCTGATCCGAGTTCTCAATGACGGGCGGGCACTTGTCCGGCCGCACCGGGCTCATCGCCTCCACCTGGTCCGCAATCTTCTGCGTGTTGGTGATGACGACCTCCTCGCACTTGTCCGCTCCGAGGTAGGAGAACTCCTCCATCATCTCATCGGTTGTCCGAAGATAGAGCGGAGCAGGTTCCTCCTTGTCCGCTCCCATGCCCATGGACGACTGGATGATCGTGCGGTAGATCTGATCCTCCGGATCAAGGAAGTGAACATCTCCGGTCGCAACCACAGGCTTTCCGAACTGTTCTCCGAGGGCGACCACCTTCCGGTTCAGGTTCAGCAGATCCTCTTCCGTATTGAAGTTCTCATACCGCTCATTTGTGAGCAGGAACCGGTTGTTGTCGCGCGGCTGAATTTCCAGATAATCATAGAATCGCACGATCTCCGCAATCCGCTCCTGTGACCGTTCATCGATGAGGGCCTGCATGAGTTCACCGGCAACACAGGCGGATCCGACAAGGATTCCCTCTCTTCCCGCCGCGATCATGCTCTTCGGGATCTTCGGCTTTCCGAAAAAGTACGTCAGATGTGAGGCACTGATCATGCGGTAGAGATTCACGCGTCCCGTCTCATTCTTTGCAAGAAGGATGCAATGGTACGGACGAAGACGTCTTATGACATCCGGATTCTCATCCGCCGAGTGGTTGATCCCGCCAAGGGTCTCAATCCCCTGCTTCTCATACAGAGCAAGGAGCTTTTCAAAGATCTCCGCCGTCGCGTCGGCATCGTCCACTGCCCGATGGTGATGCCGGTTCTGGACGTCCAGCATCTTGCCCACGGCATCGAGGTTGTAGGATTTGTGTCCCGGCAGCAGTACCCTTGCCATCTCCATCGTATCGATCGTCGTGAACGGGCAGGCAAGATTCAGATCCCTTGCATTCTTTCGAATGAAGCTGATATCAAACTGCACGTTGTGACCGACCAGGACACAGCCCTGACAGAAGTCGATGAACTTCGGCAGAATCCCCGTGACATCTTCCGCGCCCATGACCATCTCATCGGTGATGGAGGTCAGGTTCGTGATGCGGTAGGGAATCGGGATCCTGGGATTGATGAACTCCGAAAACCGGGCACTCTCCTTTCCGTTCTCGTAACGGACCGCACCGATCTCAATGATCCTGTCGCGATCACTCGAAAAGCCGGTGGTCTCGATATCGAACACCACAAAGCGGCCGCTCTTTACGTCATAGTCCTCCGGTGATGCACTGCATTCCTTAAATGCGGGATCTTCCGCCGGCGTTCCGAAGGTGACGATCTTCTTCAGGTCATCGACGAGATAGCACTCGACGCCGTAGATCACCTTGAAGAATTTCTGCCTGTCCAGCGGCTCTTCTCCGTTCGCCTTTCGCTTCTTGTTCTCCGCATCGAAGAGATCGCAGACCAGATGGTTCGCATCGGGGAAGGCCTGGATGTTGCCGTGATCGGTGATTGCAACGGCGGGCATTCCCCAGTCGTAGGCGCGCTTTACGAGGTCCCGGCACTCCGAGACACCGTCCATGTCGCTCATCTTCGTGTGCATGTGCAGCTCGACGCGCTTCCTGTTGTAGTGATCCTCCCGCTTTGTCAGGAACGAGGGAATCGACATGATGCCGAACAGGCTCTGCATCGTCACCTCATGCTCGAAGGAGTCCTCCTTCGTGATGCCCTTCACCTTGACGAAGGCACCGGGAGCGATCTTTCCCATGAGCTCATCGGCAAGCGGCGTCGGCACAAAGACCTTGCAGATGATGGTATCCGTGTAATCCGTAAGGACAAACTTCACGATGCTCTTGTCGTTGCGGATATCACGGCGCTCGTTCGAGCGGATTCTGCCGCGCACGCAGACCTCGCCGATCTCTCCCACGATGTCCGAAATCGGAATCGTGTTGTCGTCGAAATCGCGGCCGTAGATGACGTCGGGATTCTGGGAGCGGGAAAGGGTAAATTTGTAGGCGTCCTTGTCGGCTCCGCCCGTTCCCCTCCTCGCGCGGGAAAAGTCCTTCGAAATCTCTCCCGCCGTCTTCTTCTTTGCGGCAGCGGGAATCTTCCCCTCTTTTTCGGAAAAGGGCAGACTCTCCCCCTGGGCTGCAGGCTGTGCCGCTTCTTCCTTTGCCGTGACAGGGGATTCCACTTCGTAGTCGTCGAGGATCTGCCTTGCGTGTTCCTTTTTCTCCTGATCATAGACCAGGGAGAACTTTGCAGGCATGTTGCAGCGCTCGGTAAAGATCTGAGAGAGCACCAGGGTCATGCGGGGGCAGACCTCCCGGCACATCTCGCAGTTTTCGACGTGGAGAATGATCCCGTCCTCGCCTTCATACTCCAGCGCCGCGTCCTTGAAATACTTGCCGATCATCGGTGAGAGGTGCCAGAGCTCCTGATACAGAGAGTCCTGGTACTCCTCCATCAGGCGTTTCGGGTTGTACTGGGCAGAGAGGCTGTAATGCTCGCAGATGAGGGCCTTCAGTCCCTGCGACTCGCAGATCTGCTTTGTCACCTCGTCCTCCATCTGATAGATCGCGTGTTTGTCGATCAGATGGGATGATTCCAGATAGATTTTGAAATGACTCTTTCCCCGGGATATGCCAAGCTTTGTCACCGTGGTCTGTTCAAACAGTTCATGGAGTGTGCCTGTCACCTTCAGGGTCGGAAAGGTCTCAAAAAAAGGCTTGTTATCCATTGATTCCCGTATCGTTCCAGTGATCCAGTTCTTCCTTCAGGGCTTCGAGCATCTGATCCTCCGGGATCTTCTTCACGATCTTCCCCTTCTTGATGAGGAGTCCCTCGCCGTCGCCGCCTGCAATGCCAAGATCCGCTTCCCTTGCTTCTCCCGGTCCGTTCACTGCGCAGCCCATGACAGCCACCTTGATGTTGTAGGGATATTTCTGAACCAGCTTTTCGACCTCATTGGCAAGTCCGATGAGATCAATGCGTGTTCTTCCGCAGGTCGGGCAGCTCGTCACTTCCACCCCGCCGGTGCGAAGCTTCAAGTCGCGCAGGATCTGTTTTGCCGTGCGTACTTCCTCCACCGGATCTCCGGAGAGGGAGACGCGGATGGTATCGCCGATTCCCTCGTAGAGAATAATGCCAAGTCCCACTGCCGACTTGATGTTTCCGCCGTAGAGCGTTCCCGCCTCGGTGATGCCCACATGCAGGGGATAGTCTGTCTTTTGTGCAATGAGCTCATGCGCTTTCACGGCGGTCAGCACATCGGACGACTTGATGGAAATCACGATGTTGTCATAGCCCGCATCCTCGATGAGATGCACCTTGTCGAGAGCACTCTCGACAAGTCCCTCGGGTGTCACGCCGTGATATTTTTCGACCAGATCCTTTTCCAGGGATCCGGAGTTTACGCCGACGCGGATGGGAACGCCATGCTCTCTTGCACAGGCAACCACGGCATCAATGCGGTCCTTTCCGCCAATGTTTCCGGGATTGATGCGGATCTTGTCCGCGCCGTTCTCGATCGCCGCGATGGCCATCTTATAGTCAAAGTGCACATCCGCTACCAGCGGGATGTGAATTCTCTTCTTGATCTCCTTAAAGGCCTTTGCCGCCTCCATGGTCGGCACGGTGCAGCGGATGATCTCGCACCCTGCCTCCTCAAGACGCAGGATCTGCGCCACTGTCTGATCGACGTCCTCCGTTCTGGTATTGCACATCGACTGAATGGCAATCGGATTGCCGCCGCCGATCTTTACCTTGCCGATGGAAACCTGCTTTGTGTGATCTCTGTATGCCATGGGAACCCCCTTTGATTCGTGCTTTGGTGAGTCTCTATTATATACTCCCTCTTTGTCCTTCGGGACCGTCAACATGACAAAAGTCAACGACAAAAGTCACCGACAAAAAAGACACACCGGAAAAGTCCGGCATGTCCTTTGATACTCCCTTGTCTTCAGGAAGAGGATTTATTATCGGAAAAACTTTGCCACGTCGTTGAACATGACGACCACCATCAGCGCAATGAGTGCCATTGCACCGGCGAGGGTGACGTACCCCTCCTTCTCCGGGGAAAGCTTTCTGCCGCCACGGAGAAGTTCGATGATGATGAGCAGCAGCCGCCCGCCGTCGAGAGCTGGAATCGGCAGAAGATTCATGACGCCAAGGTTGATCGAAAGCAGCGTTGTCAGTGACTGCATGGAGAGCAGAACGCTCGATGCGCCGTAGCTCTTGGAGGACTGATAGGTATCGTCCACCACCTTCACGACACCGACGGGGCCTGAGATATCATCGAGGGTAAAATGCCCCCGGAAGATGAGCCCCAGGGACTCGAAGGTCACCCGGAACCAGTACTGCGTCTCATACCAGCCGTACTGGAAGACCTGCAGGGCATTGCACTCGAGGGTGTTCTTCGACGAAGAGTAGATGCCGATATAATAACGGTCCTCGTCGCTGTTGTAGGTCGGAGTCAGCGTGACCTCATGACTCTGCCCGTCCCGTTCATAGACAACGTCCATGGATTCGCCGTAGTTCACGGCCGCATAGAGCGAAATCTCCCGGAAGAGGTGAATCGAATGTCCATTGATCTTCGTGATGGTATCCCCGGCCTCAAGTCCCGCCTCCTCGGCGGCATACCCGGGCATCACCTTTGCCACGACAGGAAGGTCCGAGCCCGTGAAGGCGACGGTGATCATCGCAAAGACAAGCCCCATGAGAAAGTTCATGACCGGTCCCGCAAGAACCGTCGCAAACCGTGCGCCGATCGAGGCATTCCGGAAGGCGTGAACATCGCCCTCCTGTGCCTTTGCCATGGCGTTCATCTGCTCTCCAAGAGACTGCTTTTCTCCATCGTCCGCATCGTCCAGGCCGTCCGGGTCCTCAAAGATGCAGGCTCCGCCGAAGGGAAAGGCGCGGATGCAGAAGTCCGTCTCCCCTTTTCTCTTCGACCAGAGCTTGGGGCCCATGCCGACGTCAAATTCGTAGACGCGGATTCCACTTCTGGTCGCCACCATGAAGTGGCCGAACTCATGCCCGATGACGAGGATGCTGAAAATGATGAAAAAGAAGATGATGGATACGATCATGGTTCCTCCATGCTGAGAAATCCCCCTCTTTGACGACTACCTGCGGGCAAGCCTTTCGACGCTCTGCCTTGCCTCACTCTCCGTCTCCAGAATCTCTTCAAGAGACGGATTTTCAATCACGTGATGCGCGTCCATGGCACCCGCGATGAGATCATAGATATCGAGGAATTCGATCTGATCTCTCATGAAGAGTTTTACGGCCTCTTCATTTGCCGCATTGAATACTGTCGGCATGCTGCCGCCCGCATGGGCTGCGCGGTAGGCAAGAGGGAGTCCCAGGAACGTGCCGGTGTCCGGCTTTTCAAAGTGCAGGTCCCGCACCTCAAACAGGTCAAGCGGCTTGATGGCAAGCTCTCTCCTGTCCGGATAGAACAGGGCATACTGAATCGGCAGATGCATGTCGGGGCTTGCAAGCTGTGCGATCACGGCGCCGTCCACGAACTCCACCGCCGAATGACAGATGCTCTGCGGCTGTACGAGCACCGTGATGTCATCGACCGGAACATCAAAGAGCCATTTTGCCTCCATGACTTCCAGCCCCTTGTTCACAAGACTTGCGGAGTCGATCGTGACCTTTGCCCCCATGTCCCAGTTCGGGTTGTTCAGGGCCTCTGCCACGTGTTTTCCCGCAAGATCTTCTCTCTTCTTTCCGCGGAAGGTGCCGCCCGAGCAGGTAAGAAGAATCCGCTTGATCCTGTCATGGTTTTCATGGTCCAGGCACTGGAAGATCGCGCTGTGCTCGGAGTCCACGGGAAGAAGCTGTACCCCTTCCTTTGCAACCTCCGGCATGATGAGGTGTCCCGCGCAGACCATGGTCTCCTTGTTGGCAAGGGCGATGGTCTTATGCGCCCGGATTGCGGCAAGGGTCGGCTGTATGCCGATCATGCCGACCACGGCATTCATGAAGGTATCGCTCTCCTTCATGGACGCAATCTCCAGAAGTCCGTCCATGCCGCTCACGACGCGGCAGGCGGTATCCTGAATTCTGACCGCAAGATCCTTTGCTGCAGACTCGTCAAAAAGGCAGCAGACAAGCGGCTGAAACTCCCGCACCTGTTTCTCCATGAGGTCGATGTTTCTGCCTGCAGCCAGCGCTGTGACCTTCAGTTCGTCCCTGTGGGAGCGCACGATGTCCAGCGTCTGTGTTCCGATGGATCCCGTAGACCCGATGATAGCAAGATTTTTTGTCATAATCCTGTGAATTCCTCTCTTTCTCTCACACGGGCGTATTGAGCACTGTCAGGAACAGGACGCCAAGGTAGTAGATCACCGGTGCCGTAAAGATCACGGAGTCAAAACGGTCCATGATGCCGCCGTGCCCCGGGATCAGCTTCCCGTAGTCCTTGATGCCGTGATTCCGCTTGATGGCCGAGGCGGCAAGATCCCCGAACATCGAGATGATCGAGCCGCAGAAGCCGATGACCATGAACGCCGGAGCAAAATCCGTCTCCGGTGCAAGGGCATGGAGAATCAGTGCCTCCAGAAGGCACGTGATCACCGATCCTGCGACACCGCCGATGCACCCCTCAAGGGTCTTCTTCGGAGAAAGAATGGGTGCCACATGGTGCTTTCCGAAGAGCTTGCCTGCGCAGTAAGCACAGGTATCGCAGATCCAGGAGCACAGAAATACCAGCGCATAGACCCAGATCCCGTAGGGCAGGTACTCGGCGCGGTAGACACAGGAGAGCATCACCGGCGCATAGAGAAAGGCAAAGGTCGCATCGATCACCTGGTCCGCATGATATTTCGGGAAAGAGGCGACATAGATCACCATGTTTGTGAAGAACACCCCGAACAGAACCAGAACCGTGAGCATATTGGCGTGGCGCACGTACATGGTCGCGTCCTGGGTAAAGGACAGAACCATGAGCAGCACATAGAAGGCCGCTATCCAGATCATGTCCGCAATCTCAAGTCCGTTGATCTTCTGCCCGTTCTCCGACAGCAGATGTTCTCCGTTCTTCAGAGACTCCTCATTGACCTGTGCAAAGGTATAGCCGTGCACTTTGAGAGCACGGGCAAGCTCGTAGTAGCCGACCAGGGAACAGAACAGAAGGACCGCCCCGAGCGGCACACCTGCCGTCAGCCCGCAGACAACACAGAACGCCGTAATCACAAGTCCGCTGACAAGTCTTGTCTTCATAACATCACACTCCTCGTAATGCCATACTCATCTCTCCCCCGTTTTGCCCCCAGTGTGTTCTTTTACTGAATCAGTCCGCCGTAACGTCTCTCCCGGTGATTGTAGGCATCGACGGCCTTCTCCAGGTCTTCCTTTGTAAAGTCAGGCCACGCGGTGTCCGTAAAATACATCTCCGCGTAGGAGAGCTGCCACATGAGGAAATTGGAGAGTCTCTCCTCTCCCGCCGTGCGGATCAGAAGGTCCGGATCCGGGATGCCCGCCGTATCAAGAGCATCAGAGATCGTCTCCTCCGTAATGTCGTCCGGATTCAGATTCCCGTCCTTTGCCTCTTTTGCAAGTCTTGTCACCGCCCGGCGGATCTCATCCCTCGAGCCGTAATTGATCGCGATCTGGAAACCGATGCCGGTGTTTGTCTTCGTCTTCTCCTCGAGATCCTGAATGGAATCCTGCAGGTCCTGATCCAGCTTTGACCTATCCCCGATCACGCGGATCCGGACATTGTTCTTTGCGCACTTTGGCAGGGAGGTTTTCATGTAGGCGCGAAGAAGGTTCATGAGCGCGATGACCTCCGCCTTCGGACGGGACCAGTTCTCGGTCGAAAATGCATAGACCGTAAGATATTTGATTCCCATGTGATCCGCGTCCTCAAGGATCTGTTCCACAACCTTTGCACCCTGGCTGTGTCCCATGGTGCGGGGCAGTCCCCTCTTCTTTGCCCATCTCCCGTTGCCGTCCATGATGATTGCCACGTGCTGCGGGATCTTTCTTTCCTTTATTTCTGCCATCTGAAATTACTCCGAATCACTAAAATGAGCCGGGAGATCTCCCGGCTCTTCAAGGCGTACCCCGTTGTACTAGACCGTCATGATCTCCTTCGACTTCTTTTCGACCATGACATCAATCTTCTTCATGTAGGTATCCGTCAGCTTCTGCATCTCGTCCTCGAGGTTTGCAATGGTATCCTCGGAGACCTCGCCCGACTTCTTGAGCTTCTTGAATTCATCATTTGCATCACGGCGAAGATTGCGCACGGCAACCTTTGCCTCCTCGCCCTTCTTCTTGACATCCTTGGCGAGGTTCTTTCTGTTCTCTTCCGTCATCTCCGGGAAGACAAGGCGTACGCTCGTCGCATCGGAGACCGGGTTGATGCCGACATCGGAAGCAGCGATGGCTCGGGAGATCTCCTTGATCATCTTCTTGTCCCAGGGCTGAATGGAGATGATGCGTGCCTCCGGGACGGAGACATTGGCCAGCTGATTGATCGGGGTAGGCGTCCCGTAATAGTCCACGCGGATCTTGTCGAGCACGTGCGGATTTGCGCGGCCGGCTCTCATTGCCTGGTACTCCTCGGCAAGATAATCCACGGACTTCTTCATCTTGTCTTCATAGGGCTGAATTTTCGGATCACTCATGATATTCCCTCCTCGTCAGACCGTCACGGTTGTTCCGTTGAAGGAACCCGACTCGGCCTTGATGATACTGTTTTCCTCGTTGAGATCAAAGATGCGCATCGGCATCCTGTTGTCGCGGGCAAGGATCGATGCAGTCATGTCGATCGCCTGCAGGTTCTTCTCGATGATCGTCTGGATCGGCAGCACATCATAACGTTTTGCCGCCGGGTTCTTTGCCGGATCGGAATCATAGATGCCGTCGACGTTCTTTGCCATCAGGATGGCATCCGCATCAACCTCAATGGCGCGAAGCACGACGCCCGTATCGGTTGAGAAGTACGGGTGTCCCGTGCCGCCTGCAAAGAAGACCACTGTGTGATCTTTCAGAAGCTCATCCGCAAGGTCCTTCGAGAAGACCCTTGTGAAACCCTCCACTGCAAAGGGAGTCAGAATTTCCGTCTTCATTCCCACCGAGCGGAAGACTTCCGATACATAGATGCAGTTCATGACGGTCGCAAGCATGCCGATCTGATCGGACTTTACCCTGTCGATCTCGGTCCCCGTGCGTCCGCGCCAGAAATTGCCGCCGCCGATGACAACGCCGATCTGCGTTCCCTTCTCCACCAGTTCCCTCACCTGCCCTGCAACCATCTTGCAGGTATCAAGATCAAAGCCTGTGCCCTTTGGTCCGGCGAGTGCCTCTCCGGACAGCTTCAGGACGATTCTGCTCATATTGACTGATGCCTCCTTAAATATGTTTTCTTTCAGGACGCCCCTTTTGTGGCGTCATACACAGAATACCATAGTTCCGGGCCCTGCACACTGAATTTTTGCACCATGAGACGAAGATCTTCCCGCCATATCCTCCAAACACAGCCGTGGAACCACCCTAATCTTTGGCGAATGTGGCTCCTTGCATGGCATTTTCCAGTTTGATAAAATAGGTCGGTTAGTCGCAGAATGCTTTCATTTATGAGGTTTGTCTATGATTCAGAAGAGAGAAGACGTCCGTAACGTGGCAATCATCGCCCACGTCGATCACGGAAAGACCACCCTTGTCGATGGTCTGCTGCGTCAGAGCGGTGTGTTCCGTGCAAACCAGGTGGTTCAGGACCGCGTCATGGACTCCGGTGCCATTGAGCGTGAGCGTGGCATCACCATTACGAGTAAAAATACAGCCGTCATGTACAAGGGCGTGAAGATCAACATCCTTGACACCCCCGGCCATGCCGATTTCGGCGGCGAGGTGGAGCGTGTCCTGAAGATGGTCGACGGCGTCATCCTGGTCGTCGATGCCTTTGAGGGACCGATGCCCCAGACGAGGTTCGTCCTGTCCAAGGCCATGGATCTGGGTCTTGCCGTCATCGTGTGCATCAACAAGATCGACCGCCCCGGCGCGCGTCCGAGCCAGGTTGTCGATGAGACGCTGGAGCTTCTCATGGACCTTGGCGCCAACGACGAGCAGCTCGACTGCCCGTTCGTCTTCGCTTCCGCGAAGAGCGGCATTGCCACCCTGGATCTCGGAAGCCCGGGAGTCTCCATGAAGCCCCTGTTTGATACGATCCTCGAGCACATCCCGGCGCCTGTCGGTGATCCCGACGCTCCCACCCAGGTCCTGATCTCCACGATCGACTACAACGACTATGTCGGCCGCATCGGCATCGGCAAGGTCAGCAACGGCAGCATCAAGGTCGGCCAGGACGTTGTCCTTGTCAACCACCACGATGAGTCCAAGCACTACCGTTGCAAGGTCAACACCCTCTATGAATTCGAAGGTCTGCAGAAGATTCCGGTGACCGAGGCAAAGATGGGTTCCATCGTCGCCATCTCCGGCATCGAGGATCTGCACATCGGCGATACGATCTGCGGACCGGAAAAGATCGAGGCCATCCCGTTCCCGAAGATCGAGGAGCCGACGATCTCCATGACCTTCAGTGTCAACGACTCTCCTCTTGCCGGCAAGGACGGCAAGTACATCACGAGCCGCCATATCCGCGATCGTCTGATGCGGGAGCTGAACACCGATGTGTCACTTCGCGTCGAGGATACGGATTCCACGGATACCTTCAAGGTTTCCGGACGCGGTGAGCTGCATCTGTCGGTCCTCATCGAGACCATGCGCCGTGAGGGATATGAGTTCGCCGTATCCAAGGCAGAAGTCATCTACCACTACGACGAGAACGGCAAGAAGTACGAGCCCATCGAGCAGTGCATCATCGATGTCCCAGAGGAATTCTCCGGCAACGTCATTCAGGTGCTCGGCCAGAGAAAGGGTGAGCTCGTGGGCATGGGCACCGCCAACGGCGGATACACACGCCTTGAGTTCAAGATCCCGTCCAGAGGCCTGATCGGCTACCGCGGGCAGTTCATGACCGATACCAAGGGCAACGGCATCATGAACACGATCTTCTCCGGGTATGAGCCTTACAAGGGCGATATCGCCTACCGCAAGCAGGGTTCCATCATCGCCTTCGAGTCCGGTGTAGCCGTGACCTACGGCCTGTTCATCGCCCAGGAGCGCGGCACGCTGTTCATCGGGCCAGGTGAGGAAGTGTACTCCGGCATGATCATCGGCGAGGCCGGAAAGTCCGAAGATGTCGAGGTCAATGTCTGCAAGACCAAGCACCTGACCAACACCCGTACATCGGCGTCCGACGAGGCACTCCGTCTTGTTCCGCCCAAGATCATGTCGCTGGAGCAGGCGATTGAGTACGTCGACACCGACGAGCTTCTCGAGGTCACCCCGAAGCATCTTCGCCTTCGCAAGAAGATCCTCGATCCCCGCATGAGAAAGCGCGCGAATATCGCGGCAAACCAGAAGGCTCAGGCAGCAGCCGAGGCCGCAAAGAACAATCAGTAACCGGCATATAAAGAGCGGTTCCCGTCATCGAAAAGATGACAGGAACCGCTTTTTTCGTTCTGTGATGTTGTCTTTTATTTTATCAAAGATGCAGGATTCTGGACGCGATATTGAAGTACACAAGAAGGGATACCGCATCGACGATCGTCGTGATGAGAGGCGATGCCATGACGGCAGGATCGAGATGAATCTTCGCGGCAACCAGAGGCAGAATGCAGCCGATCATCTTGGCAAAGATCACGACCACAACAAGTGTCAGGCACACAATGAGAGCAATGACCGGCTCTCTTCTGTCGAGAAAGATCATCTTCAGGAAGTTCACGGCAGACAATGTCACACCGCAGAGCACCGCGACCCGGATCTCCTTCCAGAGTGCCCGCGGCAGATCACGAAACTCGATCTCATTCAGCGAGATACCGCGGATAATGGAGACCGATGCCTGGGAGCCGGAGTTGCCGCCGGTGTCCATGAGCATCGGGATATAGGCGGTCAGCGCCACATACGCAGCCAGAGCATCCTCAAAGTGCGTGATGATCGCACCGGTGAAGGTTGCGGACACCATGAGGATCAGGAGCCATGGCATGCGGTTTTTGTAGGTCTCAAAAACCGAGGTTCTGAAATAGGTCTTCTCGGAGGGGACGATGGCGGCCATCTTCTCGATATCCTCGGTGGCCTCTTCCTCCATGATATCGACCACATCGTCGATCGTGATAATGCCGACCATGCGGTTTTCCGTGTCGACAACCGGCATTGCGGTGAAATCGTACTTCTGGAACATCTTCGCCGCTTCCTCCTGGTCCGTCGTCGTGCGGATGGAGATGACGTTTTCGTTCATGATGTCGCCGATGACCTCGTCCGGCTCCTTGATCAGAAGGAACCTGAGGGCCACTGTACCCACGAGAACGCGCTGTTTGTCGAGCACGTAGCAGATGTTGGTGGTCTCGGAGTCGAGGCCGATCTTCCGGATGCGCTCGATCGCATCCTGTACGGTCATATCCTCCTTGAGGTCTACGTACTCGACCGTCATGATCGAGCCTGCGGAGTCCTCCGGATAGCGCAGCAGATGGTTGATGTCGTCTCTCGTCTCCGGACTTGCATTGGCGAGGATCTTCTTGACGACGTTTGCCGGCATCTCCTCGAGCAGGTCCGTGGCATCGTCTGCCTGCAGGTTGTCGATGATGTTCGATGCTTCCTTATCGGAGAGGGAAGAAATGATGTACTGCTGATCGTCGATCTCGAGCTGGGCAAAGACATCAGCCGCCATGCTCTTCGGGAGGATCCGGAACATCTTCAGGGAATCCTCGTCCTCCATGTCGTCCATGACCGCCGCAATATCCGCGGCCTGCATCTCCGATGCCGTCTGCCGAAGCTTTGTATACTGCTTTTCCTCAAGCAGCGTGGTCAGAACCTTCTCGTTCTCACGCTCTTCGTTTTCCATAGTGCTGTCCATGGAACACCTCCTGAAATTGTGGTCTGATGACTACTTCGGCCGGGATCGGCATTGTCTGCTGATACAGATTGTTTCGTCACGAATAACCACCTCCTTTCAGGATTGAGCATTAAAACAGGCAAGTTCAGTTTAATGAGCCTTTTGAGGTCTGTCAAACCGGATTGTCAGCATCAGGTATCAAATCCGTAGAATCCGTGTGAAATTTCATTCACCCGGATGCTCCCACGGCCCAGCGCGGAGAGTTTTTCAAGAAGTGCTGCCTTTTCTTCTTCCGGCACATGACAGGTCAGGGCGACTGCATCGGTGTAGGCTGTGTCGTCTACCCTGATCTTCTCCTGCTTTAACAGATACAGGGCAGAATCAAGCTGGGCGTAGGAGAGCGTGATCTGAAGGACGGCCCCTTCCTTTCTCTCAACGATTCCGGCGTCGTCAAGTGCCGCCTTCGCAGCTTTCCCGTAAGCTCTTGCCAGCGGTCCTGCGCCAAGAAGCGTTCCCCCGAAATACCTCGTCACCACGATGAGAATGCCGGTGCATGCCTCCCCGTCGATGACGTTCAGGATCGGCATGCCGCCGGTTCCGGAGGGCTCTCCGTCGTCCGAAAAACGCCTGTTGTCGCGCTTCTCCCCGAGGACATACGCAAAACAGTGATGTCTTGCATCGAAGTACTGCTTCCGGATGCGGGCAAGTTCCGCATCGATCTCTTCCTTTGAGGAAACCGGAATCGCCTCGCCCAGAAACCTCGACTTTTTCTCGTCGTACTCTCCTGCCCCGCGCTTTTCAATCGTGTGGTAGCCTGCCATGTCAGCGGATTCCTTTCCTGTGAACGTACCAGAAATAGTAGATGACAAATGCAGCGGATGTGATGATCCAGGTGATCGGATAGTTCAGGAGCACCGTGTGCAGCACCGGATAGCGCGGCACCATGATGACATTCCAGAGAATCCGGATCACACAGACGCCGATGATGGTGATGATCGTCGGGATCAGTGCATCTCCCATGCCGATGAGGGCGCCGGAAAAGACCTCGATGCCGATGTAGGACCAGTAGAAGGCGGCAAGATAGCGTGTGATGGTGACACCGATATCAATGACGATCTGCTCCCTGGAGAAGATCCGGTACATGACGGGGGCGATCACAAAGAGAATTCCGGAGATACTCAGCGTCATGATGGTGGCGATCAGGAATGTCTGCCGGACGATGCTGCGAACCCGTTTGTAGAGCCCTGCTCCGTAGTTCTGTCCGATCATCGTCGTCATCGCCGTCCCTAGCGATTCGATGATGGTCCAGTACAGGGCATCGACGCGGCTCGAAGCGCCCCAGGCTGCAACAGTGTTGGTGCCGAAGCCATTGACCGCCGTCTGAATGATGATATTCGAAAATGTGTACATCATGGAGCGAAGGCCCGCCGGGACACCGATCGCGATGATGCGGCCGGCATATTTCCCGACGAACCGGATCCTGCGAAGGCTCAGGCGGTACATGTCATCAGTCGTGCACAGTGCCCGGAGAGTCAGCACGGCCGAAACCACCTGGGAGATCACCGTGGCGATCGCCGCGCCGGCAACCCCCTGATGGAAGCCGCCGACAAAGAGAAAGTCCAGTACGATATTCGTCACTGCACCGGCAATGAGGTAGTAGGTAGGTTTCTTCGAATCGCCCACGGCGCGCAGAATCCCGGAACCCATGTTGTAGACCATGTTCGGGATCATGCCAAGGCAGTACAGGCGAAGATAGACTGCGGACGAGTAAAGAGAGTCCGCCGGAGTATTCATGATGACCAGGGTTTCCGGCGCCACGGCAACGCCAAGTACGGTAAAGATGGCTCCACCTGTCAGGGCAATCGCAATCGCCGAGTGGACCGAGGCTTCCACCTCGTTCCGCCTTGCCGCACCGTAGTACTGGGCGATGACCACGGTGGCTCCGGACGAGATGCCGACAAAGAAGCCGACCATCAGGTTGATGATCTGCGCCGCCGCACCGCCGACAGCCGACAGTCCGACCGTGCCGACAAACTGCCCGACGACCATCGAATCTACGGTGTTGTAGAGCAGCTGAAAAAATGTGCCCAGAAGCAGGGGGAAGAAAAACCGCAGAAGTTCCTTCCAGATCGTCCCGGTGAGCATCGCATTGTCAAGGTCATAGGGTTTCTTTTCCACGGCTGTCTTTGCCTGTTCAGCTCCCATATCCATCTCTCCTCTCACATCGAAAACGACTTCATCTTAGCCCGTGGGTTGCCTTCTGGCAATGAAAAAAATGAACAGCTTGCCAAATCCTCCGGTTTATGTTAGCCTTTCTGCTGCGTCAAGGTTCAGACGCCGAGTGTTAGTAAATCCGTTTGCCACTCGTCAAAACTAAGCGGATTTCTTCTATTTCGATGCACATCTTCTGAACATGTGTGTTCGAACCGGTTGAATGCAGCTTTGTGAACGTTGTCGATGCCGGCCCGAACTTCCGGAAGAAAGGAAAACACATGTCAGATCAAAAGAACACCCACACAACAAAAATGACCACCCTTTTCATCGCGCAGGCAGGCATTATCGCCGCCCTGTACGTGGCTCTCACCTGGATTGCGGCAGGCTTTGACCTTGCAAGCGGTGCCATTCAGGTCCGCATCTCCGAGATGCTCTGCGTCCTGCCCTACTTCACGCCGGCCGCAGTTCCCGGCCTTGCGATCGGGTGCCTCATCGCAAACTTTGTCACCGGCTCCGCGATGCCGGATGTCATTTTCGGCACCCTGGCAACCCTCATCGGTGCCCTGGGCTCGAGAGCTCTTAGGAATCACCGGTTTCTCTGCACTCTGCCGCCGGTGATCGCAAATGCGGTCATCGTCCCGCTGATTCTCATCTTTGCCTACCACCTGACGGACTCCTTCTGGTTCCTGTTCGCCACGGTCGGCCTCGGTGAGGCCATCGCCTGCATCGGCTTTGGCGGCATCCTCATCTCGGCACTTCGCCCGGTGCGGGCCCAGGTCTTCGGATCTCTTGGCAGCGCAAAGAAGAAGGACGTCCGTACCGCGTAATACTGTAAAATCTTCAAACGCCTCTTGCTTTCAGAAAAGCTCTCCGGCAGCCGGAGAGCTTTTTTGTTACCGGATGGCCCAGCGAAGCTTTGCGGACTTCGCCCGAGGGTTGCGATGGCACTCTTCCCCCGTAGGCCTTGTCACATCCGATGCGATTCTCTGATAGCGGCCTTCCCGGAAGGCCTCCTTGAACTGTTTCTTGACGATTCGATCCTCCCCCGAGTGGAAGGTCAGAATTGCAACGCGGCCGCCGGGATTCAGGACGTCCGGCAGTGCATCAAGAAGGGAAGACAGGGATTCATATTCCTGATTGATGTCAATGCGAAGGGCCTGAAACGTCCTGGAGCAGGATTTTCGAACCGTCTCCTCGATCTCTTCCTTTTTGCAGCCTGTCATTGCCCCGGTGACCGCCTCCCGCACAAGATCGGCAAGCTGTGTTGTCGTCTCGACCGGCTTTTTCTTTCTGAGGGCGCTCATCACCTTTGCCGCGATCTCCTCTGCATAGGGCTCGTCCGCATTGTCGATGAGAAGTCCTGTCAGTTCATCCCGGTCAAGGGTTTTCAGCCGCTCCGCCGCCGTCTCTCCCCTTGCGGGATCGAGCCTTAAGTCAAGAGGTCCCTCCCTCTTCCAGGAAAAGCCTCGCTCCGGCTCATCGATCTGCATGGAGGAGACGCCAAGATCTGCAAGCACAAAGTCAAAGGGTCCGAACTGCTCTGCCGCCTTTTGTACATCCCTGAAATTCAGGTGGAGAATGGAAAGCTGTTCTTTTGTATGGCCCTCCTCGCGGAGCATCTTTTCCGTCCGGACGATATTCTCGGAATCCACATCGAGGGCAGTCAGGTGTCCCGTGCCCGCAAGGCACTCCAGCATTTTTCTCGTGTGGCCGCCGTAGCCGAGCGTACAGTCAAGACCGGACTCGCCGGGCCTGATCGAGAGGACCTCCAGGATCTCGTTCACCATGATCGGGATGTGCATTCCGGCCGGCGTCGAGCCCTTTGAGATGACCTTCTCAATCTCCTCCGGATACTTCTCCGGATTCTGTTCCTTGTACTTTTCCGCATAGGTGTGCGGGTGCGTGCCACGGTAGTGGGGTCGTCTTTTATGCGGTGTATTTTCAGCTGTTTCCATGCTCCCTCCCTTTGTACGATGTCAGGTATCCGTTTCGCACCTCTCCGAGAAGATACAAAGACCCTGTAAGAACAAGCGGTGTACCATCCGCAATTTCAAAACCGAGGTCCAGAGCTTCGTTCACACTCTGTGCTGTCCTTACCTTTGCGCCATGTGCCCGAAGATATCCTGCGAGAACATCAGAATCGAGAGCGCGGGGGGAATCGGGCTTCAGAAGAATAAAGCCCCTCGCATACGGCAGAAGGAGATCCATCATCTCCCGGTAGTCCTTGTCCTGCAGAACGCCGAGAAGAAACTCCACCTTCTGTCCCGGAAAGACCGTATCGAGCGCCGCGGCAAGCGTGCGGGCGCACTGGGGATTGTGGGCACCGTCGGCAATGAACACGGGATTCTTCGAGAGAACCTCGAAGCGCCCGGGCCAGCGGACTCTTTCAAGTCCCTGACGAATCGACGAATCGGGAATCCCGAGTTTCCTTGAGGCTTCGATTGCCACGGCGGCATTGCCCGCCTGATGCTCTCCGATCAGGGGAAGCCTGACATCGGTCAGGTCCTGATACGTCAGCACCTGGCCGGAAAGACCTAGGCTTTGTGTGCGAAGCGACGGGAAATCTGCGACAGCAAGAGGCGCGTCATGTTCTGCTGCCACCTGACGGAAGACCTCCATGACCCCCGGCGTTCCAGGGTGACAGATAACGGGAACATGATCCTTGATGATTCCCGCCTTCTCCCCCGCGATCTTCTCCAGCGTATCGCCGAGAATCTCCGTGTGCTCAAGACCGATGTTCATGATGACGCAAAGCGCCGGATCCGTGAGGACATTCGTCGCATCGAGCCGTCCGCCGAGGCCGACCTCGAGGGCTGCAAGCTCAACCTTTTCCTCCGCAAAGTACAGGAACGCCATCGCGGTCAGCGTCTCAAACTCCGTCGGCCTGACTCCGATGCCATCTGCGGCATGTTTCACCTCTTCTGCAAGAGAGGCAAAGCGATCGTCCGGCACCGGTATGCCGCCAATCTGCATCCTCTCGTTTTCCCTCACAAGATGCGGAGAGGTATAGAGTCCTGTTTTGTATCCCGTCGCCTGGAAGATCGAGGAGAGCATCGCGGCGCAGCTTCCCTTCCCGTTTGTCCCCGCGATGTGCACGTACCGGACTTTTTTCTCCGGATTGTGAAGGGCTGCCATCAGAGACCGCATGCGCTGAAGCCCTCTGCTCTCGTTCTTCCAGTTGGTTGAGTTTACATAGGAAGCGGCCTCTGTGTATGTCATCATCGGGCAGCCGCCCGGACCACATGGTCCATCAGAACCGCCGTCGTCACCGATCCGACACCGCCGGGGACTGGGGTGATCGCAGAGACGATGCCCTCAGCCGCTGCAAAGTCCGCATCACCGACCAGCTTGTTCAGGGTTTTCGAATAGTTGATCCCGACATCGATCACGACCTGATCTTCCGAGAAGCAGTCCTTTCCGACCGCTCCCTCGTGTCCTGCCGCGCAGACCAGAATCTGCGCATTTCTTGCCACCTCCGGAAGATCCACGGTCTTTGTGTGGCAGATCGTGACGGTTGCATTGGCCTGCAGGAGCAGCATCGCCACCGGTCTTCCGATGACAAGGCTTCGACCGACGACCACCGCACGCTTTCCCTTCGGATCGACTCCGTAGAACTTTAAGATCTCCATGACCGACTGCGCCGTGCAGGGGCAGAACCCCAGCCCGTTCCCCGCATAGACTCCCGCCATGGAGCCTGCCGTAATACCGTCGACGTCTTTTGCGGGATCAATGAGCGCACAGGCGGCACGCTCGTCGAGATTCTTTGGGAGCGGACGGAACATAAGGATCCCGTGTACGGAAGGGTCCTGATTGAGCTCCCGGATCGTATCCTGCAAAGCCGTATCCGTGGTGTCTTCCGGAAGAAGCGCCTCCCGGATCTCGATCCCGCATGCTGCAGCACGTTTTCTGGCACCCCTCTCATACGCAAGGTCATTTTCCTTTTCCCCGACCCTGAGAATCGCAAATGTCGGGGTCATACCCTTTTCCTTCAGCTCCGTGACTTTGTTTTTTACCGTTTCCGTCAGCGCGTCCGCCACCGGTTTTCCCTTCAGAAGTTCTGCCATTTCTATTTCGTCCTCATCTTCTTTTCAATCCGGTCCGCCACGGCTTTTGCGCGCGGAACGTACACAGACAGCGCACCATCAACTCTTGTTTCGATGTCCTCTGCTGTCGTTTGATCTTTCAGCGTCTTCGTGTTTACGAATACATTCAGGGCTGCGCTCTGCAGGGCTGCTGCTGTCATCAGCGCCGCACAGGCAACATCGGACTGCAGCAGGACAGAGCCCTTCTGTTCCATCTCCTCAAGAAGCTCCACGCTCTCACAGCACAGGTGGACCATCTTTTCCGGTACCCTGCAGGCGTCAAGGGTTGCCTTCTCGAGCACCTCTTCCCGTGTCGGATCGTCCTTTGGAATCCCATAAGCCCTGGAGAGCGGAAGGAATGCCTCTGCGTCCTCATCCATGCAGGCAAGAAGTTCAAAGCGGACCCGGTCCGTCTCCTGAAGGATCCTCTCATAGTCCGCCTCAAAGGCTGCATATTTCTTCTTTCCCGTGGTAAAGTTCGCACTCATCGAGCACAGCGCCGCGCCCAGGGCACCGCACAGAGCCGCTGCGCCGCCTCCTCCCGGCACTGAGGTCTTCGCTGCAAGCTCTGTCGTGAATGCTTCCACACTCAGATCTGTCAGAGATTCCATCACGTGTGATCCTTTCCTTCGATCTGTCTGTACTTTCGAATCCAGAGAATCGGACACTTTCTGCCGCACCCGGAAAGATCGGAAAGTTTCTCCCCCGTCAGGCGGCAGACACTCTCCGGCTCCAGGAACATGCAGGTAAAACAGTTGTCCGGCATGTAGTAGGCCTTCCTGTCGCGCGCGAGGCAGATGGGACAGCCCTTTTCGCTCGTCGAGGAGAAGTTCAGGTTGCATGCGTCGCTCCAGCACGCACACTCCGCGCAGGTCTTCGGTTTTTCTTCAAACTGTATTCTGAAATGATTCATTGCCATGGTGATACCCCCGAAATAACCTGCCCCAAGTATACCATGATGTGCTAAAACATAGGGGAATGCAGAAAGGATACCATCATGTACGATAATGAGCAGACCGTTGAACTGTTGAAGAAGAAAAACTGGCATATCAGCTTTGCAGAATCCTGCACCGGAGGGCTGTGCTGTGCGCGTCTTGTGGACGTACCAAGCGCCTCCTGTGTTCTCTGCGCATCCTTTGTGACCTATGCTGAGAGCGCAAAGATGAAGCTCGTTGGTGTGAAGGAAAAAACGCTGCAGGATCACGGCGTGGTCAGCGAAGAGGTTGCTGGAGAAATGGCAGAGGGTGCCGCAAAAGCTGCCGGGTGTGAGGTCGGCGTCGGAATCTCCGGCGTTGCAGGGCCCTCCGGCGGCTCGAAGGAAACGCCTGTCGGAACCGTCTGCTTCGGTTTTTCGATCAATGGATGCGTTAAGACATTTACAAAGCACTTCGGGAATCTTGGGCGCAGTGCGGTCCGGGAAGCGGCGGTCTGCTTTGTCTTTCAGGAGCTTGTCCGGGAATTGAACACTACTGTCTGATAAAATAAGACAAATTCCTTAATAGTTGCTCTTGCATTGGTCTCCACGCTATGGTAATATCACATCTGTTCGCGGGAAGCGCGAACAAGTTGCTGGCATAGCACAGTCGGTAGTGCGTCGCATTGGTAGTGCGGAGGTCACCGGTCCGATTCCGGTTGCCAGCTGAACCTCGAAACGCCGTGAGTGTTTCGAGGTTTTTTTATACTCTGACATGGGAGGGTATTATGGAAGAAGCTGTCCGCATGCTCATTGGCACATACGGTCCTAAAGATCAGGATACGATCTTTGAACTGAGGATTCCGGAAGATCCGGAAAATGCGACGATCACACCGTTCTGGCGTGGCACCCGGAATCCTTCCTATCTTGCGTTCTCTCCGGATCGAAGAGTTCTCTATGCGGTGGAGGAAGGTACATCGGGAAAAATCCACTCGATCCTCTGGGGAAAGGAGCCCCGGATTCTCACCTCTGAGGAGACCAGCGGCGCGGATCCCTGCCATATCCTCGTGGATCAGAAGAACCGCCTTGTCTTTGTCTCGAATTACACCTCCGGCTCGCTTGCCGCATTTCCGATGCGGGATGACGGAGCTCTTCTGCAGCTGACGTTTCTTGACCAGCATACGGGGCACGGGGTAAATCCGGATCGTCAGGAAGGCCCGCACGTCCACTGCGCCTTTTTCGACCAGCAGGGAGATATCCTCTCCTGCGACCTTGGTCTTGACCGGATCTTTGCCTATCAGACGAGGGAAGATCGCACCATCCTGAAAGATCCCGCACGCGACATCACTCTTCCCGCAGGCTCCGGCCCCAGACACCTGTATGTCCCGCACCGGTTTACGGACCTTATCTATGCGGTTTCCGAACTCTCCGGAGAGGTATTTGTCATTCGGAGCGGAAAGATACTCCAGGAATGTTCCGTTCGCGACAACAGCCGCGATGGCAATACCACCGCGGCTGTGAAAGCCGATTCCAGAGAGAATCATCTGTATGTATCGAACCGGGGCGATGACACCATTGCCCACTTCTCGATCGGGCCGGACGGACTCCTCTCGCTTCGGGAGATCGTTCCCTGTGGCGGAAAGGCCCCGCGGGATATCCTCGTCACCGACCGGTACCTTGTCGCAGCCAATCAGGACAGCAGCACCATCACGATCCTTCTGCGCAGCATTGACGGGGCGCTCTCCGATCCCGTGTGCACGCTCTCCTGTCCGCACCCGTCCTGCCTTCTGCCCTGCTAAACTTTTGCAAGAGCTGTGCCGACCGCAATAAGACCTGCAACAATCAGTACCGGCAGGGCAATAAGTGCCAGCCCGAAGACGGTCACCGCAAGGATCGCCAGAATGACAAAGCCGAGGAATCCCAGAATCCCGCCGAATACGCGGCCAAGAATCCCGAGCAGGGCAAAGGTTCCTCTGCAAAGCAGCACAAACAAAACAATTGATATCAGAATTCCCATCGTCAACCTCCTGATGATGTAGTATCCGTTTCCGGATATCTGTACTCTACCAGAAGCGCTGCAACGAAACTCAAACCAAACCTCAATCTTTCCTTAATCTTCTACGCACCGGCCCGGAAGTTGTAAACCGGGCGAATGATCTTTTCGATGCGGACTGTGGGTCCCACGCGGCGGATGATCTCCTCCGAGGGCTTGTAGGCCATCGGAGCTCCGGTGATCGTATCCCTGGAAATACAGGTAGAATACACGCCCTGTACGTTTTTCTCATAGTCGTGAAGGTGCAGTGTCTGCCGTGCTCTTCTTCGCGTCATGCAGCGTCCGGCGCCGTGCGGTGCAGAGCTGTTCCAGTCTTCATTCCCTTTCCCGCGACCGAGGATACAGCCATCCCGCATGTTCAGCGGGATGATGACCTTCTCGCCTCTCTCCGCAGAGATCGCGCCGCTTCGGATGACATGGCTGTTCGGGTCGACCTGATTGTGGATGGACTGAAAACTGTCCTGTACTTCCCAGCCCATACCGGAAAGGATCTCGTTTGCCATGAGCATGCGGTTACGCGCAGCAAAAAGCTCGCAGTAGACCATGTCGTGGATGAAGTCATTCTCGAGGTTTCCCGTGAGATAGCAGAGCCTGTCCGGAAGACCTGCGCCAAAGTCCTTTTCGTCGAGCTTCTTCAGAGCGCCGGAAAGTTCCTTCTTCTTTCCAAGCCTTGTGTATTCCTCGATCACGACTCTCCTTGCTGCAGCGCGCTGTTTCTCACCGGAAAGACTCTGCACGGCGAGGGACTGATAAAATCTTCCGACCTGCATGCCAAGTCCCCGGCTGCCGGAATGGATAATGAGGTACTTTCTGCCCTCGCTGTCCGCGTCAACCTCAATGAAGTGGTTCCCGCCGCCAAGCGTCCCGAGAGATCTGAGGATGTGATCCTTATCCTTCAGCTCACTCTCACACAGAAGAATGTTCAGCGGAAATTCCGTGCGCCTGGTATCGTGCACCTGATTCCCGGTCGGAATCCGCTCCCTAATCAGCGCATCGAGAGCAAGGCAGTCCACATCCACCTCTCCGAGGTCTATGCAGAGGATGCCGCAGCCGATGTCACAGCCGACAAATCCCGGAATCACCTTGTCTCCGAGATCCATGGAATAGCCTGTCACCTGTCCCGCATCGGCATGGACGTCCGGCATGACGCGCACCTTTGCGCCCTGAAAGGCCGGCTGCGCCGTGAGTTCCTGAAACTGATTCAGAACCACCGGATCCGCGTGATCCGTAAATATCTTGATGTCCCTTTCTGTCTGTAAAGGCATCCTTGCCCCTCCTTTCCGGAGCTGTCAGTATTCCCGAAGAACCAGCTCCGTAATCCCTTCGTTTTCACCGGGACAAACACGCAGTACCTTCGGTTCCCGTCCGAATCGGTACTCTTCATAGATCATCCGGCGGATCGCATCACCTCTGTGATAACCGTGGATGAGTCTGATGCGGTATACCCCGGCACCCGCAGCCGAAAGTGCCGCATCAATCTTTTTCTTTGCCTCCTCTGTACGCAGTCCGTGCAGATCCAGGACCATAATCGGACTGTCCATGTGCATCTCCTGTCTCGAAAACGATTTCCGACGTTTCGTCAGTTTCCTTTGAATATTTTTTCTATTAATCTCGATTATATGCTCTTTTATTCAAAAAAGGAATATTCTACCGTAAAATTTTGTCTTCCTGAAAGTATGCCTTCTGGAACATGGCGCAGACAAAAAAATGACCGCAGCCTGCAGCATCTGCAGACCGGATCATCCTCCGGAACTTATCTCTCATGAGATCAGATCATTCCTGCTTTCTGTCCTTTCCTGTCCCCGTGGGGATTGGCACCTGCTTTAGGATGCAGGTAAAGGATATGATTCCCTTTTTCCAGTCCGCACTGATGCTGCCCCGGTAGGCAGAGCAGATGGCTTCCGCGATGGAGAGCCCGACGCCGTACCCGCCCCGATCCGTGTTGTGGGACGCATCCTTCCGGTAGAACCGCTCAAAGAAACGACTGTAGTCCACGTTGGCGCCCTCGGCATAGGAATTCGAAATCACAAGCTGAATGCCCTTTCCCTTCTGCAGAAGGTCCACCCGGATCTCTCCGTTCTCATCGCAGTACTTGATCGCATTGTCCATGAGAAGGGAAGTCAGCTGCCGGATCTGACTCTCATCGGCGCGCATCGTGATGCCATCCGGAACGTTTTTCGTCAGTGTCTTATTCTCATGCTTTACCAGGGAAGTAAAATTTTCTACCGTCTCCGACACCGCATTTGAAACATTCACGTTGTCAACGGCAAGATGCGTACTCTGCTCGCTGGCACGGGAGACCAGAACGAGGTTCTTGATCAGGCCGTCCATGCGCTCCACCTGGCGCATCGTCGACTCGGTCCACTCCGTCTGCCCGCTGATCATCTCCTCCATCTCGGTATTGGCGCGGATCACCGCAAGCGGTGTCTTGAGCTCGTGGCTCGCGTTCGTGATGAACTGTTTCTGCAGCTCGGCATTGCGGATTTCCGGTGCGATGGCACGCTTTGCAAAGGCGCGGGAGACCAGGTTGGTGATTAATACGCCCAGGAGAATGACAAACAGGGAAAGATAGAAGATACGGTTGTTGGCAAGGATCGTCGAGGTCGCCTCGAGATAGACCACAATCGTTGTCCCGTTGTCTTCTGTCTCCCATTTGTAATAGTAGTTGTTGACGTGGCCGAAGCTTTTGTGCTCCAGGGCATAGTTGCCGTAGCTTCTGGCCTCCTCTTCGCTGACCGATGCGATATGGCCGGTTTTCACCTTTGAGATGTCACCGTTTTCATCATAGAGAACAGCGAAGTAACGGGCCGAATAGGGCATCTCCGTCTGGTTGTAAGCCGGACTGTTTCCGAAGATCTCATCGAGGAAGCGGACGACACCGCTGTTATCCTGGTTCTCATTTGTTCCGTCCGTATCTTTGCTCTCCGGCAGATCCCCGTTGTTCTCGATGATGAAATTCAGCTCTTCCCGAATGGTCTTGAGCGCAATCTCGCGGTTCGTGACGTAGATCAGGAGTGCAATGACCGTTGTCACAACAGCGATGGTAAGGGTCGTCACCAGAATGAAATGCCGCCTCAGTTTTCGGATTGCCTCTTCGCTCACGCCTGTTCCCTCACTGCCATGAGAAGGCGGTAGGAACCGCCCCGTTCACCAGAAATCGTCACTTTCGATGCCACCGACCGCAGCTTTCCCCGAAGATACGAAACATACAGCCACACCGTATCCGGTGTTGCCTCCGGTTCCGACCCCCAGACCTTTTCCAGAAGATAGTCCGTATCGAGTTCCCGGTCTCTGTTCTGCATCAGGGTCTCCAGGAGCTCATACTCCTTGACGGAAAGCCGGACCGCGTTTTCCGAAACCAGTTCAAACGTCGAACCGTCGAGCGTCAGATCCGCAAAGGAGAGCTTCTCATCTCCGTATTCCTTTTTGCGCCTCGTCAGTGCCCGAACCCTGGCCAGCAGCTCCTTTAAGGCAAAGGGCTTGGTCAGGTAGTCATCAGCCCCTGCATCAAGTCCCGCACAGCGGTCATCGACCTCGGTCTTTGCCGTCAGCATGAGCACCGGCGTTGTGATGTTCTCCCGGCGCATCTGTTCGACGACCTCAATTCCCGTCTTCTTCGGCATCATGACGTCGAGAATCACGAGATCGTATCCGTTCTTTTCAATCGCATCGATGGCCTCCTGCCCGTCAAAGACGGAATCCACCGTATACCCCGCATGTTCCAGGACGGCCGTCTCAACGCGGTTCAGGTCCCTGGTGTCCTCAGCCAGCAGAATGATCATAATCCTCCTCAGAGCTCGTGAATCATGTCGCGGATCGTCTGCATCGACACATCGGTCGACGCCAGTTCATCCGCACAGCGCTTGAGCTCTTCCACAATCAGCTCCTGATTGGAGCCGGAAATGTTCTTCTTGTATTTCAGGTGATGTTCCAGAGCCGCCCAGGTATCCATCGAAATGGTCCGAAGCTGGATCTCCGCATAGACGTGGGGCTTTTGATCCACGTCATTTACAAGTCCCCCCGGCGTGTGGATCTTCAGAATCAGATGGTAGGAGCGGTAGCCGTTGGGCTTGGCATGCCGGATATAGTCCTTCTCCTGTACGATTTCCGTATCTGGCAGGGATACCAGGTGATCGCGGAACAGATAGACATCATTCAGAAAGGCGCAGACGATGCGGATCCCGATGGCATCGTGGATGGTCTCCAGCGCGGAATAGGTTGTCTCCGGGATATTCTGCCTGCGGCATTTCTCCCGCATGGAATCCTCCCCCTTGATACGGGTGGGACAGTGCTCCACCGGGTCGTATCCGTTCTCTCTGGAGACGTTCTGCCGCACCATCGAGATCTCGTCCATCAGATACGACTGCACCTTTTCCAGCACCGGCCGGTAAGGGCCGTAAATACTCTCACTTTCTGACATACGTCGTTCTTCCTTTGCCCTATAGAAAAACTGGCTCCGGGGGTTCCGGAGTCAGTTTCATCTTAGCACCTTTCCAGCAGGCAAAGTGCCATTTCACAGTATTTTCATTTCCTATTAAGACTTAAGACAAAGATGTCTCTTCCGTGCCCGGCTGACGCAGTTCATCGAGCGTTCTGCCGTATGCCGGCAGGCAGTCCCGGACAAAATCCCGGACCTCCGGCAGCTCCTTCACCATCGCATCAAGGCTCTTTCTGGTTGATTCCTTGGCGGTCCGAAACTCCGAATTTCCGGAGTTCTCCTCCTCTTCGCACTTGATATACGCGGAGATCTTATCCGCCGCCTTTACGAGTCTTCGAAGGTAGCGCCCGTCCTCGGCGTTATCTCCCTCAAAGATCTGCCGGTAGTCGTCTTTGAGATCCCCGGGCAGGAGCGATAAGAGCTGCTCCACCGCCTCGCCCTCGATCTCCTCATAGGCATCATGCATGCGCCGGCTCCCGTACTTGACAGGTGTCGGCATGTCGCCGGTGATGATCTCCGCGGCATCATGATAAAGTCCGATCACTGCCGCAAGATCCGCATCCAGATGCCGTCCATACCGTTTGTTGCCGATCAGGCACAGTGCATGGGCGATCATCGCCACATCGAGGGAATGTTCCGCGAGGTTCTCCTCGTTGGTGCCGCGCATCAGGGCCCAGCGGTTGATGTAGCGCATGCGATAGACTATCGCATAGAAACCGTTTTCCATGGTTCTCCTTAGCCCTGGGACTTGGAGTCGAACTTGTACCCCATGCCCCAGATCGTGCGGATCAGCTCGCCCTTTGCCCCCATCTTGCTGCGCAGCTTTTTGACGTGCGTATCGATGGTGCGTGCATCACCGTAATAATCATAATTCCATACGTTGTTCAGTATCTTCTCCCTAGAGAGCGCAATGCCGTCGTTCTCGACAAAGTAGGTCAGAAGCTCAAATTCCTTGAAGGACAGATCCACGGCCTGTCCGTCAATCGTAACGGTATGTGCCGCCTTGTCGATGACAATCCCGGCCACCTCGAGCTTGTTGTCCTCTCCTGCTTCCCCGGTCTGGTCCTGTGCTCTTCGAAGGATCGCATCGACACGTGCCACCAGCGTCTTCGGAGAAAAGGGCTTGGTCACATATTCATCGATGCCAAGGTCAAATCCCTGCAGCTCGTCCTTTTCCTCGCTCTTTGCCGTCAGCATGATGATCGGCACCTTCGAGGTCTGACGCAGTTCCTTCGTCACCTCGTAGCCGTCCTTCTTCGGCATCATGACATCGAGAATCAGAAGGGCCGTATCCGGATTTGCCCGGAATTCATCGAGCGCCTCCTGTCCGTCGCCTGCCTCTATGACATCGTAGCCGGCCCGGACCAGAAAGTCCCGGATCAGCTTGCGCATTCTTGCCTCATCGTCCACAACCAGAATCTTTGCCATATCGCTGTCTTTCGTTCCTTCCCATATTGACTGACCGCTCTATTATAGGCAAAACAAAACCGCCGTGCAAACGGCTTAAAAGCGCGCTGCACGGCGGTAATTTCCGCAGTACTAAAACCTGCTCAGGCTTACTGCCTCATCTTACATGAATATACGGAGTCAGATCTGCGACACCGAAGGAAGCTGCAGCCTGCTGCAGAATCGCTGCCTGCTGATTCGGATCATCGATGTTCTTGTAGACCGTGTAAGCCTGCTTCGGGGTGGCGTCCATATTCAGGATACCGGTCGCCAGATTGTCCGGCTGGCCCTCGGAGATCTCATTGATCTCGGTTGCGTGGTCGACCTCGCGGTTGAAGAAGCCGTCGATATACTGGTTGTTCATTGCCTGCCAGTAGCCGTAGGCAAGAGCTGCTGCCTGAATCGACTCATCGCTTGCATAGCCGTGAGACGGAAGAGACGTGTAGCCAAGTTCCGAGCACAGAACCGAGCGAACCTGCCCGTCGCTCTGCAGGTAAGCCTTCTGGCACAGGAAATCCGTCAGGACATCGATGTTGTACATCGTGATGTAGACCGAGCTCTGATCATCCGTAACATACTTTGCAAGATTCGGCTTCACAATGCCCGGATTGATCGTCCAGGAGCTGTACAGCGGTGCATTGTAAGGGTGCGTTGCAACGCCCCAGTTGAAGTTGCCCTCGGAAGCCACATAGCTGTTGAGCTTTGTCAGGAAGGACTGTGCGCCGTAGTGGATCGAAGGATCCGGATAGCCGTCGGATCTGGACCACTCATGGTCGACACCGACATAGACATTGGCGGTTGCATCCTTGGACTTGATGCCGTTGTAGAACAGACGGACCGCATCCGCATAGGCCTTGACGGCGTAATCCTCGCCGACAGCCGCATTGATGTAGCCCCACTCCTGCCTTGCATTGACCTCATTGCCGATGATCCAGTTGTCAACCTGGCCCCAGCCGTTCTTTCCGTTAAACTTCTCCCCCAGGAACGCGCCGATTGCTTCGATTGTCTCAGCACCTGCCGCATTGGCGGTGTTGAATGCATAGTAGTTGGCCACTGTTCCGTCCATTGCCTGCGGATGGATCAGCGTCGTATTGCTCTTCAGGTTGTTGAGGAGAATGATCGTGACGGAGATTCCTTTCTTGTTGAGCGGCGGAACGATCCAGATCCCGAACTGATCGACAACAGCCTTTGCGAACTGATAAGTCTTGCCGTTGTAGTTATAGGTGTACCAGCCCTGAGAGGAATCCGAGAGCAGATCGCCGAGGTTCAGGTTGTAGGTAACCTGATCGACGCCAACGTCCGAAAGAATATCCATGCGGTTGATGAGACCGGAATCCAAGAGCAGGCCCTTCTTGCCGTTCGTATCAAGTCTTGCCGGGGAGGCACTTGCTGCTGCCTCGGGATTCGAGATGTACTCGCAGTTGGAGAGCTGTGTCATCTTGCCGCCGACGCTGCCCAGAACCACGAACTTCTTGTAGAGCATACTGGAAGCGCTGTTCAGGCCAAGAGCCACGTTCGTCGTCTGTGTGCCTGCTGCTGCGGGAAGCTGTGCCACCTCAGTGCCTGCAGCCCCGGACTCATAGCAGTCCTGTGCAAAGATGTGATAGATGCCGTCGTCCGTTGCCGGTGCGGTCGATGCCGTGACCGTAAGTGTCACCTGATCACCGCTGATCAGGGCAGCCGGAATGGACACCTGATAAGTCGGTGTCTTCGCGGTTGTGGTCGCGGTTGTCGTCGTCTTCGAAGATGTCTTCTTCTTGGACTTCTTCTTTGCCTCCGCAGTCAGTCCGGCACCGGGAATCAGGACCAGTCCCAGCACCAGAACGGCAGCAAGAAGCACGGACAGTATGCGATACGTTCCATTCTTCTTCATGATAAACTCCCTCAAAGCTGCACAAAAATTTGCCTCAGGATTCCCTGATTTTTCGGGAAAATTCTCCCTTCGGCTGTTGCGTGTTCATTATATCTTAACATTTTTCCCGAAACAAGATCTTTCCCGCGCGTCCTTTCAGGCAATGGAGCAGGAAGGTGAGAACAAGGCAAAGGAGGACACAGACCAGCGCGACCGGTGCGGCAAGCACAAGATCGGACAGCGTATTGTCCCCGGAAAAGACATCTTTGAACACCGGAAGGACCTTCGGCAGGACAAGCTGGAAGAATACCACCGGAAACTTGTTCCAGAGCATGACCCCCATCGACTCCTGCCCCAGAGTGCAAAGCGCCCTTTCCCACCTCTTCCGGTCTTTTGTCTCCAGAAGAACCGACAGGAGAAGGACCTGCAGGACACCGAGAGCAAGGGAAAGAAAGGAAAGCGGGAAGTGCGGGTACTTGTCAGTGCGGATGGAAATCGGTCCGTCAAGATACGCCGCAAGGACAGAAAGGACAAAGAACAGGGCAAACCTGAAGCCTGTTCCTGCCTTTGCACGTTTCTGATCTTTCAGATAGGTGCTCCTGAACAGAATTCCCGCCTCGAAAAAGGGCAGCATGTGCAGGGCAGTCTCCGCCTGAAAGGGAAGATGCAGGTGCGATATGTTCGTAATGACATACATCAGGGGAAAGCAGGCGATCATCACGGCAATCCTTGTGCCTTCTTTCGTCCTTGCCACCATCTCTTCCACCAGGACAGCAAGAAGCGTTGTCAGAAGGTAGCAGGGAATAAACCACAGGGTCTCATTCCATTTCATGCTGCCGTTTTTCGAGTTTGCATACAGCATGCCGGCAAGATTGTTCAGGATGCCGTTCGGATCCCCGGCAACCGCCACCCCCGCAGCGCTCTCGATCCCCGACTTCGCCTGGCTGCCGATCAGGGTATAAAAGACGATGCTGATCAGGGCAACGGCGAGGTACGGAAGATACAGCTTCCGGACACGCAGAAGAAGCCATCTGCCCCGGTGCTCCCGTCTCGTAAAGACAATACCGCCGAGGAAAAAAAAGGCGGCGACCCCCGTCGAAGACAGGTAGTCTGCCACCTTTCCGGAGCGGAGCACGTGTGCCAGGACAATCATTGATATGGACAGACCCCTGGCGAGGTCAATTCTGTCGATTCTCCTCTTACTCTCCATCCGCTCTCTGAATCTCCTGTGCGATCGCATCCGCAAGGTTCTTTGCCTCTTCCATCGTCGGTGCCTCGATGCTGACCCGGATGACCGGCTCGGTGCCGGAAGGCCTGACAAGGAGAGATCCCCTGCCGCTGAGCGTCTGTTTTGTTCTCTCAAGAAGCGCCTGCAGGGTTTCACTCTGCATGACCTTCTCTTTGTCCTGTACCGGGACCGCCTGCTGTTCCTGCGGATACAGGTGCAGCTCCTGCGTCAGCTCTGAAAGGCTTTTCTTTTCCGCCATCATGACTTCCATGACCTTGAGAGAGGTCAGGACGCCGTCGCCCGTCGTCGCATAACGGGAAAAAATGATGTGTCCGGTCTGTTCGCCGCCAAGGCGATAGTCGTTCTGCTTCATCGCATCATACACGAACTTGTCCCCGACATCCGTGGTGACAAGGCAGATGTCTTCCTTCTTCAGCGCCTCAAAAAGCCCGAAGTTGCTCTGGGCCGTGGCAACCACGGTGTTCGAAACAAGCTGTCCCCTTTCCTTCAGGTACTTTCCGCACAGGTACAGGATGTGGTCACCGGTGACGACATCACCTTTCTCATCGACTGCAAGGCAGCGGTCCGCATCGCCGTCGAAGGCAAAGCCGACGTCCAGGCGGTTTTCGAGAACAAACCGTTGAAGTGCTTCAATGTGGGTGGAGCCCACCTCCCGGTTGATATTCAGGCCGTTCGGCCGGTTGCCGATCACATAGGTATCCGCACCGAGTGCATTGAACACGGCCGGTGCAATCGTCCAGGAGCCGCCGTTTGCGCAGTCAAGTCCCACCTTCACGCCGCGGAAATCGTAGAGCCCGAGGGAGATGAGATAGCCGATGTAGCGGTTTCTGCCAGAGATGTAATCCACCGTCGTCCCGATGGCTTCCCCTTCTGCAAAGGGAAGATCTTCCCACTGCCTGCCGAATGCCCGAAGCTTCCCGTCAAGCCAGTCCTCGATGAGGCAGATGACCCCATCGTCCATCTTCTCGCCCCGCCCGTTCACGAGCTTGATGCCGTTGTCCGGGTATGCGTTGTGGCTTGCCGTGATCATGACGCCGCAGTCAAAGCGGTCCTGTCTGGTGATGTACGAGACGGACGGCGTCGTTGTCACATGCAGAAGATAGGCATCAGCACCGGAAGCGGTGATTCCGCCAACCAGGGAGTACTCGAGCATGTAGGAGGAGCGGCGGGTATCCTTGCCGATGACAATTCTCGCCTTTTCGTTCTCTTCCCCTGCCTGTCTTTTTGTTTCCGTGTAGTACCAGCCGAGAAACCGTCCGATCCGGTAGGCGTGATCCGCTGTCAGGGTTGCCCCCGCCTTCCCGCGGAAGCCGTCGGTCCCGAAATATCTCCCCATCTTTTCAGAGTTCCTTTCGATAAACAATGCGGTCTTCCAGGACCTGTGCCTTCTGATAGCCGTCCTTCTCAAAGGCGTGCTGCGAGGGAAGATTCTCCGGGAGGACCTCCCCCACAAGGGCCCGTATGCCCGGAAGGTCCTTTTTTACCTGCTCTTCTGCAAGAATAAGAAGCCTTGTCCCGTATCCCTTTCCCCGAAACGGCGCATCGACGCTGTAGCCGATGACCCCGTCATCACCTTCTTTTGCAATCCGGATCTGACCGACCGGTGCACCGTCTTCTTCCAGAACGTACTGGACCTTATCCGGATCCTCAAGAAGGCGCTGATACCAGACCCGGTGGGCATCATAGGGGAAGGTCTCGTGGTGGAACGAATTCTTCCGGACCTCCCTGTCCATGCGGAAATTGTAGAGAATGCGGCAGTCGCTCATTCTGGCCTTACGAAGGCAAAGCTTACTGTCCATCCTTCTCTTCCCTCATGCCCTCGATCATGCGCGTATACATTTCTCTGAGATCTGTCTTCGGCTCCCACCCCAAGGCGCGAAGTTTGGAAGAGTCGAGTGTAAGCTTCGTATCCTGTGCGTAGCCGTAGGTATTCTCCTTCGGGATGTCGAAGACCACCCTGATCTTGCCGCCGGCGATGTCGTCCGCGCACAGCTTTGCCATGTCGGCAATCGTCGTGTGGCAGCGCTCGTTGGCGACGTTGTAGGCCTCTCCGTTTGTACCGCCAAGCAGAAGGTGAATCAGCCCTGTCATCACATCGGCACTGTAGCAGTAGTTGCCCTCGGAGAGCCCCTTCGTGTGGAGAACGATGTCCTTTTTCTCGATGACACTTCGTGCGAACTGGGCGAATACCCGGTTCTCCCAGGGAAGAATCCCTGCGCCGAAGGTCTGCGCAAGCCTTGCAACCTTCACCGGCACCCCGTACTCCGCAAAATAGGCGGTGCACATGTTTTCACACATGCGCTTGCTCTCCGGATAGTTGCTCCTCACAACCTGCGGATTGCAGTATCCCAGTCTGTCCTCGGTAGCCCGGGTGTCCGGATAGACGCTCATATCTCCGTACACTTCCATCGAGGAGAGATAGACAAAGCTCTCCACATGCTGACTTGCCGCAAAGGCGAGCAGATGTCTCGTCCCGGAGAGGGCCGCATGGATCGTCTCCACCGGCTGCTGCACCATGGTTTTGCTCGTCGTCACGGCCGCACAGTGAAATACATAATCCACGTGCACGTCCTCGAGGAAGGCTCCCCTTATGGTGCGCGTCAGGTTCGAGACAAATCCCTGCTGGGTGATATCGCCGTAGATCAGCCGCACATCTCCCCGCAGCAGGAGGTCCCCGTAGATTCCTCTTGCCTTCTCCTCATTGCGGACCAGGGCAAGGATCCGGCAGTTTGTCCCGAAGTTCCGGTTGATCGCCGCGAAGGTACGGACCAGGAGCGAGCCCAGAAGTCCTGTCGCCCCGGTGATGAGAATCGTCCGCCCGGTGAGCTTCTCCAGCGTTGCCGGGCTCTGAACATACGGATCATCGCAAATGTTCTCCAGATCCTCCTGCAGAACCCTGTTGTGCATAGCTTCCATGATCATCTTCAGATCGTGCTCCCCTCTTCTGCCTCATGGGCAGCCCGGGCTGCGCGGATGGCTTCCTGCGCTGCCTCTTTCTGTGCCTTGATCTTGTCCAGCTTCTCCTGCGTCTTCTTCTCTTCCTTTTCCTTCTCGGCGGCCAGCCATACCTGGTAGCCTTCCGCAAGGTCGTCCAGCTCCTCCTGATTGCGCGGAGGCTTTGCCTTCGTCATCAGGAACTGTTCATAGGCATCACAGACATGCTGCACGTCATCGGAGAAGCACACCTGCTTGCCGTGGTCGAGCCAGAGGATCTTCGTGCACAGCTCCCTGACCTGCGGCATGACATGGGAGACGAGAATGGCGGTAACGCCGCTGTCGATGATCTCCTTCATCTTGTCGCCGGATTTCTTTCGGAAGGCGCCGTCGCCGACCGAGAGCACCTCATCCAGGATCAGGATATCCGGATGCACGAGGCAGGCGATGGCGAAAGCCAGCCGGCTCTTCATGCCGGACGAGAGCTGTTTGAACATGTAATCCTGGAAGTCCTGAAGCTCTGCAAACTCGATGATCTCATCGTACTTCTCGTCCAGGAATTTCCTCGTATACCCGAGAAGTGCCCCGCGAAGATACGTGTTCTCCCGCACTGTCATGTCTCCGTCAAAGCCGGAGGCCAGTTCGAGAAGGGCTGCGATGTTGCCCTTTGTCGTAATGCTGCCGCCCGTCGGCACCATGATGCCGGTTACGGCTTTCAGGAGTGTCGACTTGCCCGCACCGTTGGAGCCAATGATGCCGAGCATGTCTCCCCTGTCGATCTCGAAGGTGACGTCCTTGTCCGCCCAGAACTCCTTCACATGGTAGTTGCGCGTAAGACGCCGGATGATGTATTCCTTCAGACCGATCGATTTGAAGTCACCCGTGATGTAACGGATGCTCACATGATCACATTTCACAGTTGCCATGGCAGAAATGTCCTACAGATAATACAGGAACTCATGATTGTACTTCCGGTACACCAGCATGCCGGCGATCAGGTAAAAGAGCGCATAGAACAGGCACAGCAGGTGATACATCGGCGAGGGAACCACCCCGTCGATGACGATCGTACGGAAGTACTTGATATACACGTAGATCGGGTTGATCAGGAACATGCGCTGCTGGCTGGTCGGCCAGCTGTCGATCGAATAGAAGATGACGGACATGTAGTTGATCAGGGTCAGCAGGACATCGTAGAGATACGAGGTGTCCTCAAAGAACACGTACATTGCCGAGAGCAGGGCTCCGATGCCGATGTTCATGACCAGCAGGCACAGGCTCGGATACACGAGAAGAATCATCTTCGGCGTGAACGTGATGTGATCGATGACACAGAATCCGAAATAGACGATCAGCGTCAGGCCGAAGTTGACCAGTGCCGAGACGTTCTTCGAGAGAAGGAAGAGATATTTCGGCACGTTGATCTTCGTGAAGATCTTCGAGTTCGAGGTCAGGGACCGCATGCCGTTCTTCGTGGACTCACGGAAGTACGACATGATGATATTGCCGGAGAACAGGTAGATCGTGTAGTGCGATATGTTCTTTGCGAAGAAATTCGTAAAGATGACCCTCATGACCAGGAGGGTAAGAAGCGGCGAGAGCACGCTCCAGGCCATGCCGAGGACACTTCGCTTGTAGCGCTGCTTGAAGTCGCGCTTGACGAGCTCCTCGAACATGAACTGATAGTGGCGGATGCTGTAGACAAATTTCGTCCTGTAATGACGAATCCGTCCGCCGAGGGTCTTTTTCCGATCTTCTGTCTCGCTTGTTGTCACATGAACGGTCTCTGATGCAGATCCGGTCCTGGACAGAATCGCCCTGTCCTCGTCCTGTAGAACCACAGGCTGTGCAAAGGACGCTGCCATGGCAGTTTTTGCTGCAGGAGATGCTGTTGCCGCTGCCGCGGCAGGCGATGTCTTTGTTTTCTTTTCCGGATTTACAAACAGGCGTGCAAGATGCCTTCTTGCAGCAGGTGCCGCCTTCCGTGCAAGAAAGGCAAGGCCCATGACCACAAAACCGTTCGCAAGAGACCAGATGATATAGACCGCAGCCCGCAAGCGCGCACTGTACGCATCCTCCGGCAGCAGCGTATTCAGGTGCTGGGCAATGTAGAGATGGGAGAAATATAGGGCGGTTGAGTACTTTGCAAGAAACGACGTGATTTTTTCCGTCCGTGCAGATCTTCCGAACACCGTCTTTAAGGCGCCCGTGTCCGCAAAGGTCAGGAGCACCGCGATCATCAGGCAGAAAATATAGAAGTAGTCGGTCTTCGTCGGCTTCTGATCCCACATGTACTGGACAACCATCAGGTAGAGTCCGATCTCGGCAAGGCCCATCAGGGTTTTTGCGAGGCGGCTCCAGTTCACCTTTTTCAGGTGCTGCACGGCCATCCAGATGACAACGCCCATGCAAAGCTCCGCCATCGCGCGCACATCGCCCTTGAAGACAAGGTGCAGGAACTTGGTCGGATCCCGTGGAGAGCCTTCTGTCTGACAAAGATACCCCATGAGCATCAGGGCTGTCAGAGGACAGACGATGTGCGTCATCAGATCCTTGAAGGATCGAAGCAGAGGGTACAGAATCGCCATGCACAGAAGCATTGCGGACAGGTACCAGATGACGCCGTCGATGCCGCCGGTAAAGATGCCGGACATCTTGAGAAGGGACAGCTCAAAGAAGTCATCGCGGAACACATGCCACAGATGCACACCGTGATAGTTCTCGATGGTTGCAACGAGAACAAAGCCGATGCACCAGGCGATGAGAAATTCCGGGAGAAAGGCGCGGATCTTGTGGCGCAGGAACTGCCAGGTCTCGGATCCGATCTCCGGTTTTGTCCCGTTTTTTCTGTCTGCTGCGCAGCGCTTGGCCACCGTGTTCATCATCAGGTATCCGGAGACCATGAAGAAGAACTCCACGGCCATGGAGCCTCCGATGAAAATGCTGTTGTCATACCCGAGGACATACCTCGAGTGGTGCAGCATGATAATCACGGCAAAGAGGCAGCGCAGGAAATCAATTCTGCCGTTTCGTCTTATGCTCATACCTGTGCTGTTGGCAGATTGTTTTCCTGCCATAAATCAAACTCTCCTGTCAGTGCGTAATGCCCATCCAGTCAAGGCACTGTGCCGCGATGCGCTCACTTGCGTGGCCATCGTCCATGCAGCCCTTGCCTTCAAGGAAACTCTCGACCTTGTCTTTGTAGGTGCCGTCCGCATCAAAGCTTAAAATCGACGCCGCAAGCTCCTCGGTGTTGGTTGAAACTGGGAACGGCGTGTCCTCGAGGCGGAAATAGAACCCGCGCTCATCATTGTACTTCTTTTTGTCCATCGCAAAGAGGAAGCCCGGCTTTTTCGTCAGCATGAAATCGTAGATCCAGGACGAGTAGTCCGTGATCGCCGCATCGCAGAAGGCGAGCAGCTCCTGGATGTCCGGATACATCGTCACGTTGATGACATCCGGTCCCTTGATGCTGTTGCGCTTCCAGGAGCCGGTTTTCCGGTCATTGTCGTGGAAGCGAAGGAGCAGCTTCCACCTGCCGCCAAAGCGCTTTTCCAGGGCCTTGAGGACCGGTTCTGGGTCAAGATCATAGACGCGGAAATCGTGATCATCGCGGAAGGTCGGCGCATAGATGACGAAGTGCTCATCGCCCTTCAGATCATTGGCCTTGATGAACGCATTCCGAAGGTAGGTCTGCATTCCCCTGTAGTTGTCAAAGAAGATGTCGTTTCTTGCATGGCCGAGGCGCAGAATCGGTGTCTTCTCCCAGAAGGTCTCGCGGAAGACCCCGTCCTCAAAGGTCGAATTCGAGATGCAGTGGGTCGTCACAGACCCTGTCCACTGTGCCGCCACCGGCCAGGACATGTTCGTGTTGTAATGGGCAAGATCGAATCTCTTGATCCCGAGGGACCCGTGCCAGGTCTCCGCAACAATCTGATTGGCCTTGACCGGGAAGGAGTAGAACTTATCTCCCAGTATCGAGTTCGTGAGAAGTACCCTCGATGATCCCGCCGCCTGAAAGTAGTCGTAGGAATTCGGACGCACGAAATGGACGTGCTTTTCGATGAATTTCTCGATCTTGTGATAACGCGGGTCATGCCGGTTGATGATTCCGTCCGGGGTCAGCTTCGCGTAGATATCATCCGCATCCATCGTGGCAAACTGGGCCTTGTTCTGAGACCAGTACATGTCAAAGTCGTATCCGTTCAGAGCCGCCTCCCGGATCAGCTCATCGCTGATGTATTTCGGGTTGCAGGAGACCTGATGAGAATAGGGGAAAAACATGATCTGGTTTTTCACGACACTGAAATGCGGCATGACAAGGGCTCTTGCCCCGTCGCCGATCTTGCGGTCCAGCCAGACCTTTGCGAGGTTGATATCATATTCCGTGCGGCGGATCATCTTTCCTTCCACGATGACAGGGCCGACGCTCTTTGCCTTCTTTTCAATGACCTTTGGTATCAGTGACATAACTCCTCCCAGAAACAATGCTACAGTCCGAACGCATTCGAACTTTCCTTTGCGGTGATGATCGCCTTGAAGATATAGAAATCCACCGGCGTTGTGATCTTGATATTCTCGGTTCTTCCCTGCACGGTGTAGAGCGTATGTCCGTACCAGCGCATGAGATTTGCGGAATCGATGAAATCAATGCGGTTCTCTTTCCTTGCCTTTTCATGAGCGCTCAGGAGATCCCCCGCATGAAAGCACTGCGGAGCCTTCGCGACCTCGCACTGGCTGCGGTCGAGAATCTCACCCACCTGGCCGCCCTGATTGCCGAGAAAGATAGTTTCATTGGCGGGCGTCACCGTAATCGCAGAGCCGCATTCCTCAACACTGCGGATGCACTTCGTGATGGTATCCGGATCGACCAGCGGTCTCACGCCGTCGTGCACCAGCACGATCGCATCGTCGCCGAAGAGCTCATCGACCTTGACCAGCCCGTTGTAGATGGACTCCTGCCCGGTCGAACCGCCGGCAACAATGGCCGCTACCTTTGTGATGTGAAATTTCCGGCACAGCTTCCACATCTTCGGGATGTAGTCCGCAAGGCAGGAAATCACAATCGCATCGATACTGTCATGATTTTCAAATTTTTCCAGGGTATAAATGATGATGGGTTTTCCGTACAGTTCCAGAAACTGCTTCGGGATGCCGTTGGTGTTCATGCGTTTACCGGTGCCCCCGGCAAAGATCAGCGCACAGTTCATGAATCTTCTTCCTTTTTCAGATAAAACGGCGCAAAAAAGACGTGCTTTTCCTGTCTGCTCTTCTTCGGGATCTTCCGATAGTCCCCGTACAGACGTCGAAGATACCCGTCGTAGTTTTTTGCCACCTGCAGGGGTCTTCCCTCATACGTCATCGGCACGGTCCTGACAAAATCCTTTCGAAGATAGAGCTCACCGAAAAAGTGCCCCCTCCCCGAGGGAACACTGACATAGCGGGAATGTTCATTTTTACATCTGCCATACCAGGAATCCACCAGATGCGTCCAGGCATCCATGGACAGAAACGAGACGAGAAAACCGATCGCAATCTTCACCTCAAAGGCCTTCCGGTATTCCCGGATCTGCCTGGAATCCCCAGCGTCCCGAAGAAGCTTTCTCAGCGGCTTCCTGTCCCGGTAGAATTTTCTGCAGGACTGCAGAAATCCAAGTGCCATGCAGCCAAAGCCGTGAATTTTGCGCAGCAGAGGATCGTCATAAGTGTTTTCGATGATGAAGATATCGACAAAGGCACCGCACTCCTTGTTCCAGAAGTCCTCTCTCGTCCGAACGCTTGTTCCCTTGAGAAGCACTCTCGAAAGCAGCAGCCCGTAGTTTTTTGTCGTCCTTGCCGTATGGACCCAGTAGCGTTCTCCATACTCCCTTGCAAAGATTTTTACAAACCGGTCATGGTCGCGCCGCGGCATGTTCAGGTCAATATCATCGTCCCAGGGGATGAAGCCGTGATGACGCACTGCTCCAAGGCACGAGCCTCCTCCGAGGCTGTAGCGGATCCCATGCCTTTCACAGCAGTCCACGATGTCGAACAGCATGCCGTTCAGGGTTTTCTGCAGCTGTTCCAGCTGGTCACCGGTCAGCTCGATCGCATCCCTTGATCGGATGTGTTTGAATGCCTCGATGGTGGAAAGCTTCATTCCTTACGTTTCCTCAATCTCCCTCAATGCTCACTCATACTTGACACGGAAGAACTTCGCCCGAAGGAACTTCTTCCCCTTCTGCCACCAGTTGACCTTCTCGATGTACAGATAGGGAAGAACCTTGATGTCCTTTCCGCTGAGACGTCCGCTCTTCTGCTGATACTCCAGCCAGACATTGAAGATCAGCTCTCCCACTCTCCCGCAGTACCGTCCCTGAAAGTAGGAATAGCTCTTCGTATCCACCTGCTTTTCGAGCTCAAAGAGGATATCAAACAGCCAGGCGCAGTATTCGTCAAGAAGGGAGCGCTCCATGATCATCATGTTGAACATGTGCGCCGACCGGTGCTTCATGACCTCATCATAGGTCTCCAGATACTCCGGACATTTCTCCTCAATGATCTGTCTTGTCTTCTCGAGGTGCTCCACATAGTGGGTGTGCTCGTAGTGAGTGTACAGCGTCTCAATGAGATAATACCTGCGCCTTGGGACGAACACCTTGTAACGGCCGAGCATCGGCTGCAGTTCCCGTCCCGTGAGCACCTTGTCCAGCGGATTTCTGGACAGGACGAAGTGCTTCGTCCGAAAGTGCCTCCGGTAGTGCACAAGGCCGATGTAGTCTGCACTGCAGTTCTTCCAGGCCCAGTACAGGCCCGTGAGCTCACAGTAATAGGGATTTTTCCGGGAGATATTCTCGCCCGTATCATCTCTGGCATAGGTCGGAACAAGCGACGATTTCTTCCGCAGGGCTGCTCCCACCTGCAGCGGGACGTAAATGGCGTCCTTTGGCATCTCATAGGGCTTGTGCGTGATGACCATGATCTGACAGGAATATTCAGTTTTGTCTTTTCCTGTAGAATGTTCTGTCATCGCACACTTGCCTTACCCCGGTCAGTTGCCGGAAGCTGCGGCTGCTGCCTGCTGCGCTGCAACCTCGGCTGCGTACTGTGCCGCTGCTGCCTGCTGCGCCGCAAGCTGCTGCTCATACTGGGCCTGATACTGCGCTGCCTGCTCCGCACTCATGCCGCTGGTGTCAAGACTGGACGCCGCAGAGGACGAATCCGTCGTGGTTGTGGTATCTGTTGTCGTTGTCGTATCCGGTGTCGTGGCTGTGGTATCACCCGAGGAAGCCGTACTGCCAGTTCCCGGTGTCACCGTCTTCGTGCCATCCGCGGTGGTTGTCTCCATGGTCCCGTCCGGATAGGCAATGACCGTCGTTCCGGTCGCATCGGTCTTCACCGTGCGGCCGTCCTGGGTCACGGTCGTGATCGTTCCGTCGGTCGATGTCACGGTTGTGGAGCCGTCCGCGTTGTTGGTTGTCACGGAGCCGTCTGCATTGAGAACGGAGGATACCTGTGAGGTTCCTGTCGTCGTGTCCGTACTTGCACTCGAGGCAGCCTGAGAAGCGCCGGTAGTTGAGCTCTCCACGAGCTGTCCGATGGAATCATCGTCTCCGCCCGTATTCCCCGTGTAGTAATAGCTGCTCTTCGAGGAGGAAGAACTGCTGCCTGAGGACGAGGCAGAGCTGTTTTTAATGGCGTTATAGGTTCTGGTATCGGCGTTGAACGGATTCCCATACGGTGTATCGGCAAGATCCTCACTCGTATCCGAAGTGCTGTTTTCCGTCACCTGCTCCGAGGATTCTGTTCCGGAAGCGGAAACCGTACCGGAAGTGGAATCAACCGTTGATGCCGTAGTATCCTCCGACGCAGTCTCCTCATCGGTGGTGCCGTAGATCATGTTGCGGATAATCTGTGCATTCTTGTCAAAGTCGACTGCAAACATCGGCCTGTTACCCATGCCGCGCATGCTGCCGTAGGTGCCATCCGCCGGGATGGTCATATCCTGCACTTCTGCACTCATGAACTTCGGGGCAAGAGTAATGAGCTCTGCGACCTCGGTCTCGGACAGATCTGTCTGCACGAGCGGAACGATCTGATCCAGTGTAGAAATCATTTCCGTTGCGGAAAGCTCCGAGAGCTTGTTCGCCGCAGACTCAATGACCTTTCTCTGACGGACCACGCGGTGCCAGTCATCATCGATATAGCGCATGCGGGCGTAGACCATGGCGGTGGCGCCGTTCATGTGATTGGTACCCTCTTTGAGCTCCAGCACATCATCCTGCACGCCGATGCCCTTGGAGAGGCCCTCGGTGATGGTTCCCTCCGGGTGATTGATGTGGTTGGCTTCCGCCTCGGTCACGCCGTCAACCTCGATGCCGCCGATGGCATCAATCAGCTTGACCAGGGTGCGGATGTTGATGCGGATATAGCGGTTGACATCAACACGGAAGTTCTCCCGGATCTCCGCAACCATCATGTCCGCTCCGCCATAGCGGAAGGAATGCGTCAGCCAGTCCCACTGTCCCTCATAGGGGCCCCACAGGATCGGAACGCCGGTGCCTCGCTCAAAGGAAATGAGGGAAACCTTGCCGGTGCTCTTGTTCAGGGAGAGCAGGATGCAGGTATCACCGCGCGCATCCGAGGAGAATTTCTCGGTGCGGTCATCGGTGCCGATGAGCAGGATGTTATAGACATTGTCATCCTGGAAGATCTCATCGTCCGATGCGACGGCCTCACTCTCTCCGACGCCGGAGAGCTGATCCTCCATCGCCTGTTCCGAGAGCTTCAATGTCTCATCGGTGGCATCCTTTGCCACGGATTCCTGTACGTTCTTGTCCGTGTAGGCGTTGGGGTCCGCCTTCTGCAGGCGGTTGTATTCATAAGTAAAGAAACCGACAACAAACAGAGCAAGGCACACGATCACCGTGACCGCGATCTTGACACCCTTTGTTGCATACCTAAACCACTTCGGTCCGTGAAGTTTCAGTTCCTTCTTCTTCGGTACCTCTTCCTTCGCGATATCGGGCAGGATCTGCTCGATATCCTCCAGGGAAGATTCGGATTTATCCGCAGACTTTTCCGGCTCTGCAGGTTCGGAGGCTTCTTCGGAATCCTCTTTTGCTTCTGCCGCTTCAGGCTCTTCCTTCTTCGGCAGCGGATCCTCGATCGTATCGATTTCGAAGACTTCCTTCTCCTCTGGCTCTTCTTTTGCTTCCCCGGTATCCTCTGCGAGGTCCTCTCCCTTTGCCGCATCCGGCAGATTCTTGAGGTCCTCTGCAGGCGTCGCATCCGAAGAAGTCTTTTTGGAGGATTCTGTCTCTTCCTGCTTCTTCTCTTCCTCTACCGGAACGTAATCCGTTACGGAATCGCCCTTCTCGTCCTCATCTGAGGAATCGCCGGCCTGATCTTCCTCCGGTGCCTTCCTGTCTTCCGGCAGAGCTTCAAATTCGATGGTATCGTCTGTCGTCTCGTTACTCGTGTCCTTTGGATCCGTGTCGTATTTTTTTGCCATATTCAATCCTGTGCATCAAACAGTACGGGGATGTCTGTGGGTGCCTTCCGGCACACATCTTACATTCTCTTAACATTTCAATCACATGTACGAAACAAAAACCGCACAATCTTTACTGTTATAGATGAAGTCCGGGCATTTTTCAAGCTCTGCACATAAAAAAGCAGCGAACAGGAAACACCGCAAAGACAGGTCCTGTCTTTGGTGTTCTTCTATTCGCTGCCGGAATGCAACCGTCCACGTTTCGATGTGATTTGCTCTGTGGGATCAGCAGTGAATCCGCAGCGCCGACGCCTTTCCCTGAATCCGGATCGGGACGGAAGATGCCGGAATAAAAACGGTATCCCCCTGGAAAAACGGAAGACTGCACTCTGCAGCTCCATTATGCCAGAATAGCACGCCACAGCCCTTTGTGCAAATAAATATCTGAAACGAGGTCGGCCCGGTCTGAATTTCATACAGCTGGCGGGTCCGCTCGGTGTTAATGGAAAGACTTCGCACCTCAAAATAGCGGCACCGGCACAGGAGTTTCTCCGCAGCACCGGGCCGGTACTGCGTCACATGCATCGGCTGCCGGGGCGTCATCGCCGCATGAAGGTCCGCGACCTCCAGCGCCTTGTCGATGTGCAGCTGCCGCTCTCTTCCGTTCTTGTCCTTCCTGTGGTAATCGTACAGGCGGTAGGTGAGGTTTGAGCTCTCCTGGACTTCGACGATGAGCGCGCCCTTGCAGATGGCGTGAATCGTGCCTGCCCTGATGTAAAAGACATCACCGGTCTTTACCGGCACTTTCTGCAGGCAGTGTTCAATCCGGTTTCCGCTCTCCAGGATTCTTCGAAGTTCTGCTGATGTCATCGTGCGGTTCAGACCGTAGATCAGCTTTGCGTCCTTTTGTGCATCGACGACATACCACATCTCGGTCTTTCCGAGCTGTCCGCCTTCGTGCTCTCTTGCATAATCATCGTCCGGGTGCACCTGGACCGAAAGATCCCTTGCGGCATCAATGAACTTCACAAGAATCGGGATCTGCCCTCTTTCAAGCCCCAGAGAGAGCGGGTGAGTTCCCTCGAGTTCCGGGTGCCGTATCAGAATATCCGTCAGGTTCTGTCCGTCAAAGAAACCGCCCTTTGCCCTGGAGATTCCGTCCGGATGGGTGGAGCACTCCCATGTCTCTGCAAGCGGCGTCAGATCAAAGTTCTTGCCGTAGTCGTCCTTCAGGCGTCTTCCGCCCCAGAGGTAGTCCTTGCCGGCCGGCTGCAGAAGAAACGGGGTGTTGATCTTCTCTTTCTTATCTTTCATACACTCAGGACAGCTCCAGACTGTACTTGGTCTTGTCCTTCACCGAGATGTCCTTTCCGATCTGCACCTCGATCAGACGGATCGGGCTGTTTTCATCGGCGATGATCGTGTGGCGGCAGCCCGCCTGCATGGTGATGACATCGCCGGCGCAAGCCTTCTGCTCCATGCCGTCGACGATCGTACGTCCCGTGCCGGAGATGATGTTCCAGATCTCATCACGCCGCTCGTGGCTGTGATAGTTCATGTGGTGTCCGGGAAGGAGTGTCACGAGAATCGTCATGGACGTGCTCTCGACATCAAGCACCGTGTAGGAGCCCCAGCTCTTCTCTGCAAACATGACCTGCTGATGCATCCTGTCGACGTAAGGCTTGATGTAGCTGGACTGCTCCTTGTCGGAGACAAGGATTCCTTCCGGGCTTGCCGCAACCACGATGTTCTTCAGTCCCATGCCAAGAACCGGCACATCGAGCTCATTGATGATGTTCGTGTTCTCACAGGTCTCATTGAGTGTGCCGTTTCCGATCACCGGCTCCTCCATGGCCTCGGTCAGCGTGTTCCAGGTTCCCATATCCTTCCAGGAGCCGGAAAACCGCATGACGGCAATCGAGGGTTCCTTCTCGGCGACGGCGTAGTCGAAGCTGATCTTCTGTACGCTCTCATATTTGGAGAACAGGTCATCATAATCCTCGAAGTCCATGAGTTCATGAGCCTTATTCAGAACGTAGCCGATCCTGTAGGCAAAGATGCCGCCGTTCCAGAGAGCGCCTCTTGCGATGTAATCCGCAGCCGTTTTGGCGTCCGGCTTCTCCCTGAATTCCAGGACCTTTGAGACAGGATCCCTGTTCTCCGGGATGATGTATCCGTACTTCTCGGAAGGATAGGTCGGCTGCATGCCCATAAGGCACAGGTTCGCTGTGCCTTTGTCTGCAAGGTCCGAGAGGTCTCGCAGGGCCACAAAGTAATCCTTCTCGACATAGGGGTCCACCGGGCAGACGACAACCGCCTCGTCCTCTCCGATTTTCTCCACATCGTGCAGGTAGCTTGTTGCAAGGGCGATGGCCGGGAAAGTATCCCGTCTGCAGGGTTCCAGGGAGATCGAGACGTCCTCTCCGATCTGATTGCGCAGTGCTGAGATCTGGCTCTTCGAGGTCGCAACGGTCACGGTCGCGTCCGGATCCACCGTGCGGATCTGGCGGTACATGCGCTGGACCATGGACTCATAGGTGCCATCCTCTTTTTTGAAGATCTTGATGAACTGCTTGGAGCGGACATCATTGGAGAGCGGCCAGAGCCGCTTTCCGGAGCCGCCGGATAACAGAATGATGTGCATATATTCTCCTATCTTTCTGCGCGCATCGGATTGTGGAGGAAGTCCTCATAGGTCAGGCGGATGCCCTCATCGAGGCTCGTCTTCGCTTCCCAGCCCATGGCCTTCGTCTTCGAGATGTCAAGAAGCTTTCTGGGTGTTCCGTTCGGCTTTGAAGAATCCCAGCGGATCTCTCCGGTATAACCGATAATCTTTGCGACTTTCTCGGTCAGTTCCTTAATGGTAAGTTCCTTGCCGGTGCCGGCGTTGACGGTCTCATTGCCGCTGTAGTTGTTCATCAGGAACACGCACAGGTTTGCAAGATCGTCGACATACAGAAACTCACGAAGCGGGCTGCCATCGCCCCAGCAGGTGACATAGGGCAGGTTCTGCTCCTTTGCCTCGTGGAAGCGGCGGATCAGGGCCGGCAGCACGTGGCTGTGGGTCGGGTGATAGTTGTCATTGGGCCCGTAGAGGTTCGTGGGCATGACGGAGATGTAATCCGTCCCGTACTGACGGTTCAGGAACTCGCAGTACTTGAGGCCCGAGATCTTTGCGAGGGCATAGGCCTCGTTCGTCTTCTCGAGGGGTCCGGTCAAAAGGCAGCTCTCCTTCATCGGCTGCGGCGCCATGCGGGGATAAATGCAGGAGGAACCGAGGAACTCGAGCTTTTTGCAGCCGTTCTTCCAGGCGCTGTGCACCGTGTTCATCTCGAGAATCATGTTGTCATACATGAAATCCGCAAGGGCCTCCTCGTTGGCGACGATGCCGCCGACCTTGGCCGCTGCAAGGAAGACATACTCGGGCTTTTCCTGTGCGAAGAAGTCCTCAACCTCGTCCTGACGGGTGAGATCCAGTTCCTTGTGGGTTCTCGTAATGATGTTGGTGTACCCCTGTCTCTCAAGCTCTCTCTTGATGGCGGAACCCACCATTCCGCGGTGACCTGCCACATAGATTTTTGCATCTTTTTCCATCATGATGTATCTGCTCCTTTATTTACATGCCGGCATCGCGCAGGATCCGCTCCTGCTTTGCCAGTTTTCTGTCGTGTTCCGCCATGATCCGCACAAGATCCTCATAGGATGTCTTCTGCGGATTCCAGCCAAGGACCGTTCTTGCCTTTGTGGGATCGCCCCAGAGGTTGTCGACATCGGTAGGACGAAACCACTCTTTGTTGACGCAGACCAGCATCTTCCCGGTCTTTGCGTCATATCCCTTCTCGTCAATGCCCTTTCCCTTCCAGTTGATGGTGATGCCGTTTGCAGCAAAGGCATTGGTGGCAAACTCCCGGACCGTGTGCTGAACGCCGGTTGCGATGACGAAGTCCTCGGGCTTTTCCTGCTGCATGATCAGCCACATGCACTCCACGTAGTCCTTCGCATAGCCCCAGTCACGCTTCGAGTCGAGGTTCCCAAGCTCCAGGTGATCCTGCAGACCCTCCGCAATGCGGCCGGCAGCCAGGGTGATCTTGCGGGTGACGAAGTTCTCGCCGCGCCGCTCGGACTCATGGTTGAACAGGATGCCGTTTACCGCAAACATGCCGTATGCTTCGCGGTACTCCTTGATGATCCAGAAGCCGTACTGCTTTGCCACCGCGTACGGGCTGTAGGGATGGAACGGAGTGGTCTCCTTCTGCGGGACCTCCTCGACCTTGCCGAAAAGCTCCGACGTCGAAGCCTGGTAAATCTTTGTCTTCTTTGTCAGTCCGCAGGTTCTCACCGCCTCGAGGATGCGAAGGACACCGAGGGCATCGACATTTCCGGTGTACTCCGAGGACTCGAAGGAGACATGGACATCGGACTGGGCAGCCAGGTTGTAGATCTCATCGGGTTCCACTTCCTTGATGATGTGGATCAGCCCGGAGCCGTCTGTCAGATCCCCGTCGTGCAGGGTAATCTTTCCCTCGCGCAGCAGGTGATCAATTCTTGCCGTGTTCGAAATGGACGCACGGCGTGCAATGCCGTGCACCTCATAGCCCTTCTCCAGAAGGAACTCGGACAGGTAGGAGCCGTCCTGACCGGTAATGCCGGTGATGAGCGCTTTCTTCATATGCGTATTCCTCTCCTTGAATGGATTTATATGATGTTTCTCCGCAAGACTTGCTGAATCTTGACGGCATTATTTTTCGCGACGATGCAATCGTATCGCATTGTTTCCTGCCCCGGAATAGACTATATTGAATTTGACTTGTACAATCTTGACAGAATCTGAAAGGAGTCTTTCATGCCGGAATCCCTTTTTCACGGAAACCTGGTGACCAGCAGCCGCATTCTCTATACGCCTTCCCCGTTTGCCAGGGAAAATCTTCTCTTTCTGCAGGAGACCGGATCCCTCAAGGCGACAAGTCCGCATACCTCGAGCCGCGAGGGACTGAACTCATACCTGCTCTTTCTCGTCCGCTCCGGAGCGGGATTTCTCTCCTACGGCGGGAACCGGTACGATCTTGCAGCCGGGGACTGCGTGTTCATCGACTGCCGCCTTCCCTACTCCCACACGACGTCCGATGACCTCTGGGAGCTTTCCTGGGCGCATTTTTCCGGTGTGACGATGCCGGGAATCTACAATAAATATTCCGAGAGGGGCGGAAGGCCGCTGCTGCACCTGCGTCACCCGGAGAAGGTTCTCTCCTGTCTTCTGGATCTCCATCAGATGGCCTGCTCCGACGACCATATCCGGGACATGAAGATCAACGAGATCCTTGCGGGACTTCTCTCCGTCATGATGGAGGAGAGCTGGCAGCCGGAGGAAGCATCGGGAGGGAGCGGACAGGCCTCCGCCTCCGGCCACGTAACCGCAAAGGTCAAGGCCTATCTCGATGAAAACTTTACCAGAAGGATCAGCCTCGATGATCTTGCGCAGCGCTTCTTTGTAAACAAATACACGCTCTCGAGGTCCTTCCGTGCGCAGTATGACACGACGATTGGCACGTACCTTACCTCGCTTCGGATCGGGTATGCCAAGCAGTGCCTTCGCTTTACGGATCTTACCATGGAGGAAATCGGCCAGAAGTGCGGGATCGGGGATGCCGCCTACTTCTCCCGGGTCTTTGAAAAAGTCGAGGGGGAGTCTCCCTCCCAGTTCCGGAACGCATGGCACTCGAGGGGAAACGGATAAGACAGAAAAGAAAGAGGTACAGCAGGAAATCCGGAAATCCTGCCGCACCTCATTTTTTCTTTCTCTTTGCTTCCGGAAGCTGTTACTCTGCCTCTTTCGGCTTCTTTTTCTTAAAGATCACGAGCTTGCTCAGCACGTAATTCACGATGATCACCAGAACGTTTGCCAGGAACTTGATCACCACATCGTTGAAATGCAGGCAGTCGACAAACACGTACATACAGAGAAGATCAATGCCCTCGGTGGCGATCCTCGCCGCATAGAACGATACCGCCTCCCTCAGGATCTCCCGGGCGCCCTCCGCCTCGGAGTGGAACACCCACCTGCGGTTTGTCACATAGGCAAAGAACACCGCAAGAAACCATGCGATGAGGGTGGCAACAAGTGTCGGCATGCCAAACACATGGCTGCAGAGCCAGTAGACCACCATGTTGACGACCGTGGTGAAGACTCCGAAGATCGCATAGGGAATCAGATCCTTGTACTTTTCGTAGAGTTCATGGAAGCTCTTCAACTTGCACCTCCGAGGTCAGTGGAAATAACAGCAGTCGCCGAAGGAAAAGAAGCGGTATCCCTCCTTCACTGCCGTGTCATAGGCATGCAGCACATGTTCGCGTCCCGCAAAGGCGGAGACCAGCATGATCAGCGTCGATTCCGGCAGATGGAAGTTTGTAATGAGCCCGTCCATGATCCTGAACCGGTAGCCGGGATAGATGAAGATCGAGGTGTTGTCCGCTCCCGCATGGAGAATGCCGTTCTCATCTGCCGCGCTCTCCACGGTGCGGCAGCTCGTCGTGCCCACGCAGATGACGCGCTTTCCGTTTCTGTGCGTTTCATTGACAAGATCCGCCACGGACTGCGGCACGTTGTACCACTCGGTATGCATGTGGTGCTCGGTCACGTTGTCGACCTTCACCGGCCGGAACGTGCCAAGTCCCACGTGCAGCGTCACATAGGCAAGATTGACGCCCTTGTCTTTGATTTTCTCCAGAAGCTCCTGTGTAAAGTGGAGGCCTGCGGTCGGCGCGGCGGCGGAGCCGTCGTACTTTGCATAGACCGTCTGATACATGTTCGGGTCCTGAAGCTTGTGGGTGATATAGGGCGGCAGCGGCATTTCGCCGAGGCGGTCAAGCACCTCCTCAAAGACGCCGTCATAGTGGAACTTTACAAGTCTGTCCCCGTCATCGACGACGTCCACCACCTCTGCGGTAAGAGACCCGTCGCCGAAAGAGACTCTTGCCCCCGGACGCATCTTCTTGCCGGGCTTAACCAGTGTCTCCCAGACATCGTTTTCTTTTCTCTTTAGCAGAAGGACCTCGACCGTCGCTCCGGTGTCGATCTTGCGTCCGATGAGCCTTGCCGGGATGACCTTCGTGTTGTTGAGCACCAGCGTCTCTCCGGGCTCCAGGTAATCGATGATATCCCGGAAGATTTTATGCTCCACCTCTCCGGTGTGCCGGTCAATTACCATCATGCGGGAGAGGTCCCGCTGCTCCAGAGGATCCTGTGCGATCTGCTTCTTCGGCAGATAGAACCAGTAGTCCGAGGTCTTGTTCCCCACCGGCACACCGTCCTCATGAACGGCAATGCCGTCGGCATTGACATGAATCCTGTCCTCTTCCGGCTTCGGAGAATAGATCTCACCGTCTCCTGCTGCCGCTTCCCCGGCCGCCATGGTATCAAGGGCCAGGGAATCCATCCTGCTGTTGTCTTTTGTAATCTCGTTCATAGTGTCTTTCGATGATTAGAAATTGCGGAAGGACGCATCCTTTAGGAATGCCTGGTATCCGCGGTATGCCTCAAACAGATCCGCCTTGTCGGTTGCCTCCCACGGGGAATGCATCGAGAGCACCGCAACACCGCAGTCGATGACGTTCATGCCATAGAGAGCAAGGATATACGCGATCGTACCGCCGCCGCCCACATCGACGCGGCCAAGCTCTGCGGTCTGGGTCACGATCTTCTCCTCATCGAAGATCTTCCGAAGATGCGCGATGTACTCGGCATTCGCATCATTTGATCCGCTCTTTCCGCGGGCACCCGTGTACTTGTTGAACACCATGCCCTTCCCGAGGTAGGCGGAGTTCTTCTCCTCGAAGCAGTCCGCATAGTTCGGATCAAAGGCCGCGGATACATCGGAGGAAAGCATGTCGGAGTTGGCAAGGCAGCGACGAAGGGCAAGCTCACTGTACTGGCCCGCAAGGTTCATGACCTCAGCCAGCGCATTCTCAAAGAAGTGGCTCTGCATGCCCGTAGCACCGACGGAGCCGATCTCTTCCTTGTCGACAAGAAGGGTAACTGCCGTGCGCTCCGGATCCTTCGTCCTCAGCATCGCCTCAAAGGACGGATAGGCGCAGACACGGTCGTCCTGCCCGTAGCCGAGGATCATGCTGCGGTCAAAGCCCGCATCGCGGGCTTTTCCTGCGGGCACCACCTCGAGCTCTGCGGACTCGAAGTCCTCCTCGTCAATGCCGTAGTTCTCCTTTAAGATCTCGATGAGAGCCTTTGCAACCGCATCCTTACCGGAGAGGGTCTCCTTTGTTTTGAATGCGCACTTGGTATCGGCGTTGATGACAACCGGCTTCTCGCCGATCACCACGTCAAGTACCTCGCCGTCGATGGCCTGGGACATCTTCTTGTCCATCTGCTTCTGCGCAAGATGAATCAGGATATCCGAGACGAAGAACACCGGATCGTCCTCGTCCTCACCGACGTTCAGAACGATGCTCTCCCCGTCCTTCTTTGCAACGACACCGTGGATGGCCAGCGGCATGGTCACGTACTGGTACTTCTTGATGCCGCCGTAATAGTGGGTATCGAGATACCCGATGCCGTTCTTCTCATAGAGCGGGTTCTGCTTCACATCAAGACGCGGGCTGTCGATGTGGGCGCCGAGGATGTTGAGTCCCTCCTCCATCGGACGCTTTCCGATCGTAAAGAGCACCATCGACTTGTTCATCCACACAAGGTAAACCTTGTCGCCGCTCTTTAAGGCCTTCTTTTCCGCCACCGCGCGGTTCAGTTCGATGAAACCTTCCTTCTCGGCCTCATTGACGAAGCTGTCCACGCATTCGCGCTCGGTCTTGTTGTTGCTGATAAAGGTGCGGTAGTTCTCCGCAAAGTCATGGCATTCCTTCTGCATCTTCAGGTCATAGGTGAGCCATGCATTCTGTCTTTCCATAGATATACCTCCGATTCTTCGTATCACCAGACGAACTATTATTATTGAATACTGCCCCGGAAATGTCAAACAAAGCTGATGGGATGTAAAAAGTGCACCGGTATCCTGCCGGTGCACTCTCTTGAATCTTCTCTGTGAACTTACTTTGTTTCCACCTCTTCGGTGCCAGCTTCCCCGGAAGCTTCCTCAGCCGGTACGGGATCAGAAAAATCCGTTTCCTGTTCCAATGCCGCTTCCTTTGCTTCCTCCTGTGCCTTGTCGGACGCTTCTTCTGCTGCCTTCTCCAGGAGCTCGTTGCTGTTCACCCGATAGACATAGGTGTCGTCGTAGCTCTCGAGCTCTGCCTCGTAATCCTTTGTCTGATCAAAGGAGTGGATCTCCGAGATCTGCAGAAGCTGATACGTCTGCAGATAAATCGAATCCGTGACGAGCACATACCGTGTCACCGGGTCCCCGTCTTCGTTGAAGCGAAGCTGCTGGTCCGTCCGCGTGATTGTGTACGGCGCATCGGGAAGCACATAGTCGTCCGGCAGGACACCGGCATCCTTCAGTTTCTCGTACTTTCCCGTGAAGAGCCCGTGATCGAGGAAGCAGGCCACTGCATTCTTGCTGTAGGCGCCTGCAAGCAGGTCTCGGTAGATATTCTTCAGGAGAATGCTGCCTGCCTGATTGTTGTAATCTCTTGCAAGAACGTCAGAGCTGTTCTTGTAGATCACGGCAAGGGCGTCCTCAACGGTATGCTGTTTTGGCGCTGCCAGAGCCTCAGGTGCCAGCAGCATCAGCGAAAACGCAACTGTCAGCGCAGCAAGAAGTGCTGCAATATGTTTCCGGAATCTCATACGTAACCCTCCCTTCTTTCAGGAAGACCCCCACAGACTCCAGTTTAACACATCTTTTGCCGACAGTTGTGAATGGTTTGTTACGGTATCGTTACATGTCCGCAGAGAACGGAAGCACCGGCCAGGTGATCTCACTCTCCTGATAATCCGTGTAATCCACGCCCATGATCGTCGACTTCAGATGCAGGTGCTTTGCAATGGCTCTCGCATCCGCATACGCCATGGTCTGCAGAACATTCTGCAGTGCCGCCGTATCTCCGCCGCCGAGGTATTTCCGGTCATTCTCATTGTTCAGGAAGCAGTGCTCGATGATGGCTCCTTCTAGCCCGTTCTTCGAGCAGTTGCGAAGAACACTGTAGTAATCTCCGTGATCTCCCACCCGGAATTTGATTCCCCGGACATTCAGCCCCAGGGTACTCAGCTCATCAAGCTCTGTCTGCGCAAAGAATGCCTCCTGTGGGAACAGGGACTGATTGATTGAGACATACACCTCCGACCCGCCGCTCACGGCCGGGTTCTCGCTGTCGTTGAAGTGATTGCAGGCAAAAAAGTCCGCATGCTTCGAGACGGCAAAATTCACCCGCTCCTTGAGCCCCACAGAGCTGTCGTCCGTTCTTGTCAGATAGACCTCGACGTTGTCATAGCACTGCAGGTACTGCGCCTCCCACAAAGACAGGTAGAGGGTCATTGCCCCCTCTCCGAAGGGCGGCTCCTGGGCTCCGGGATCGGATCCGCCATGTCCCGGATCGATGACGATTACCGTTTTTCCGTCCGCGCTTTTCGCTTCCGTTTGCATCGGGAACACTGCAAGAAGCAGTGCCGATACGAGAAGAAGACAGACAGCTGTCCAAAACCTGCTTTTTCTCAAGATGTCTTTCCCCAAAGTGTGTAATCAGGCTCTCAGTTCAATGCCAAGGTCCTTCAGTCCATTCAGGATCTTCTTCATCGCCTTGTCGACTTCCTCTGCCTCGAGGGTACGGTCCTTGTGACGGAAGGTGAGGCTGTAGGCCATGGACTTGAATCCCAGGCCGACCTGAGCGCCCTCATAGATATCAAACAGGCGATAGCTCTCCAGAATCTTTCCGCCGCGCTGCTCGATGACAGCCTCAATCTCTCCGGCCGTTACGTTCTTCGGAACGAGCATGGAGATGTCTCTCGACATCGAAGGATAATTGGCAATGCCGCTGTAGTGGTGGGCAAAGCTTGCCTTTGCAAGGATCTTTGCGAGGTTTACGACCGCCACATACACGCGGTCCGTGATCCCGTAGGTCTTTGCCACATCCGGGTGCACCTCGCCGAGGAACCCGATAAGTTCGTCCTCATAGAAGACATTTGCCTGCCTTCCGGGGTGCAGGTACGGGCGCTTTGCGTCCGCGTTATAGACGCGCTTCTTCTTCAGGCCTTCCGCATCGAGGACATCCTCGAGGGCTCCCTTTAAGGTGAAGAAATCTCCGTCTCCGTAGAAGCCGAACGAGAGCATGTAGTGCTCATCCGGGTAATCCGTGATCGGAAGCTCTCCCTTCGGCAGATAGACCTTGCCGATTTCATAGAGTTTCACGTCCTTGTTGCGTCTTGCAAAGTTCGTGCCAAGGCTCGTGAGAAGTCCGTTCAGCGTCATCGTGCGCATGATCGAGAAATCATCGCCAAGAGGATTCGAGATCCGGATGGCCTGCCGCTCGGGAGCATCTTCCGGAAGACGAAGTGTATCGAAGACCTTCGGGGACTCGAACGAGAACGTCTCAGACTGGCTGTATCCATAGGAGAGCATGATCTCGGAAGCCTTGTTCTGCAGGCGCATCATCGGGGTGATGCCGCCTCTTGTCGAGCTGCTCTTCGGAAGCGTCGAGGGCACGTTGTTGTACCCGGTAAAGCGGGCCACTTCCTCGGCAAGGTCGCACATCGCCTTCAGGTCCTGCCTAAAGGACGGAACCGTCAGCATGTTCGATGCCTCGTCATAGGTAAGCTCCAGGGTATGGAAGAGATCCAGCATCACGTCTCTTGAAATATCCGTTCCAAGGTACGCATTGATCTTCTCCGGCTCAAACGCAATCTTCCGAAGTGCCGGAAGGCCGTCGTTCTCATCGACATAGGTTCTTGCAACCTTGCCCTGGCAGTACTGCTCGAAGAGCTGGCAGGCGCGGTCCATGGCAGCCATCGCGTTGTAGGGATCGAGTCCCTTCTCAAAGATGGCGCTCGCATCTGTGCGCATGCCGATCCGCTTTGCGGACTTGCGGATATTGGGGCCGTTGAAGGTTGCGGCCTCGAGCAGCACCGTGTGGACATGATCGGTGATCATCGAATCCTCGCCGCCCATGATGCCGGCGATGCCGACCGCACGGTCCGCGTCATTGATCATGAGGACGTTGTGGTCGAGCTTTCTCTCCTGACCGTCGAGGGTCGTGAAGACCTCGCCATCCTCAGCGCGTCTTACGATGATCTTTCCGCCGTGAATCGTGTCATAGTCATAGGCATGCATCGGCTGGCCGTACTCCATCATGACAAAGTTTGTGATGTCGACCAGGTTGTTGATGGGGCGGATGCCGAAGTTTGCCAGACGGCGCTGCATCCAGCGGGGCGAAGGGCCGATCTTCACATCGGTGACAATCGCCGCAACATACCTCGTGCACAGATCCTTTGCCTCAATGTCAACGGAGACGTAATCTTTCGTGTCCCTGTCAAGAGCATGCTGCACAGTAACCTTTGGCATGACAAACGGCTTTCCGAAAGTCACGGCCGCCTCTCTTGCAATACCGAGCATGCTGTAGCAGTCAACACGGTTCGAGGTGATCTCATAGTCAAAGTTCGTATCGTGAAGTCCCAGGGCTTCCATCGCATCGGAGCCAAGCTCCAGATCCTTTGCCTGGTCTTCCGGGAAGACATAGATGCCGTTCTCCGGTGCTTCCGGATACATGTCTCTTGTTGCACCGAGCTCCTCGATGCCGCACATCATGCCGACGGACGGAAGTCCTCTCATCTTGCCGGCCTTGATCTTGATGCCATCTGCCGGCATCGGGCCGCCGTCATGGCCGCCGGCAACTCTCCCGCCGTTCAGGCAGGTCGGAACCACGTCACCGACCTTCAGGTTCTGAGCGCTCGTCACGATCTGAATCGAATCCTTCGCCGCACCGTTCAGGCCATCATTCTCTGCCGTATAGTTGCCCTCATAGGCAGATCCGATGTTGACCGTACAGACCCAGAGACGGTCCGCGTCCGGGTGATGCTCGATCGCATCGACGCGGCCGACCACGATCTTCTCGCAGTTGTGGTCGAATCTTGTCCATCCCTCCACCTTGGTTCCGGAGAGGGTCATTCTGTCATAGTATTCCTTATCCGTGCAGGTAAGCTCCGGCACGTAGTCCTTGATCCACGAAAGTGGTGTATTCATGTCCTGATCGTCCTTTCTAAACGGTACCTTCTCAGAACTGCTTCAGGAAACGAATATCGTTCTCATAAAGCAGACGCATGTCATCGATTTCGTACTTGAGCAGCGCGATGCGCTCAAGGCCGATACCGAAGGCAAAGCCGGAATAGACCTCGGGATCAATCCCGCTCATCTCCAGAACATGCGGATGCACCATGCCGCAGCCGAGAATTTCGATCCAGCCCTCGCCCTTGCAGAACGAGCAGCCCTTGCCGCCGCACTTGAAGCAGGAGACATCCATCTCCGCCGAAGGCTCGGTGAACGGGAAATGATGCGGGCGGAAGCGGACTCTCGTATCCTCGCCGAAAATGCCCTTTGCGAACTCCGCAAGAGTTCCCTTGAGATCGGCAAAGGTAATGCCCTTGTCGACCGTCAGGCCCTCGACCTGGTGGAAGACCGGGCTGTGGGTTGCATCGACCTCATCGGCGCGGTAGACACGGCCGGGTGCGATCATGCGGATCGGGATGCGTCCACGCTCCATCTCGTGGATCTGAACACCGGAGGTCTGCGTGCGAAGCAGCATGTCGCCATTGATGTAGAACGTATCCTGCTCGTCCTTTGCCGGGTGGTCCGCCGGGATGTTCAGGGCTTCGAAGTTGTAGTAGTCCTTCTCGATCTCCGGTCCGTCGACGACTTCATACCCCATGCCGATGAAGATGTCCTCGATCTCCTTAAGTGCCACCGTATTTGGATGCAGATGGCCGCGCTCCATTTTCCTTGCAGGGAGCGTCACATCGATGGTCTCGGCCGCAAGACGCTCGTCCTGCAGCTTCTTCGAGATCTGCGCCTGCGAAGATGCAAGTGCCTCTTCGATCTTTGCTCTCGTCTCGTTCACCATCTGGCCGACCTTCGGGCGGTCTTCCGGTGCCACCGACTTCATCCCCTTCAGGATCTGCGTGAGCTGACCCTTCTTTCCGAGCACGGCGACCCTGATCTCGTTGATCTCATCCGGTGAGAGCGCTTTGGAAAGTCTTTCTCTGGTCTCACTTTTGATCCGTTCCAGATCTTCCTGAATCATACTATCCTCCTTCAACAACGGGCCGTTTTTCCGATCTCCGCTGATTCTTACCAAAACAGTCTCATTGTAATGGCAAAGTGCCCCATTTTCAACAATTTCAGGCATAAAGAAACAGCACGGACTTTTCATCCGTGCTGTCTGTTGTTCAAAAGTACTCGAAACGCCCCCGCACTTTGAGTCCTAGCCTAAGCCAGGTGGGTGCCCGCAGCAATTGGTTTTGTCTTCCCCTGCCATGGTACGTGACCGAGGGCGTGACAGCCGCAACGCATTGTAGATGCTCCCGTTAATTCAAATGTAGGTTCAAAATAACGGGGTTCATCTCGAGCAACTAAAGTATAGCAAAGGGCCGTTCCTGTTACAAGATGAAATGATACAAAATCGCGCTTTAATATTCTCTCATTTTACATCTTGCCGCGTCAGATCTTTGCGCATTCCTCGGCAAGCCACTTCTTTTCGTCTTCGTCAAGGTAGGGCGAGATCTTCTCGACGACCTGCCTGTGGTACTCGTTGAGGACCTCTCTTGTTCTCTCGGTCAGATACTTCGGATCGAGAAGGGACCGGTCAAGCGGCGCAAAGGTCAGAGGCTCAAAGCCAAGGAACTTTCCGTCTGAGGTCTCCATCTTATCGACGCACAGAAGCACGTTCTCGATGCGGATGCCGTACTTGCCCGCCTTATAGACGCCCGGCTCATCGGTGATCACCATGCCGGAGACGAACGGCGTATCATCCGCCGCATCGCGCTTTCTGTAGCGCAGGGTCTGGGGCCCCTCATGGACGTTCAGAAGGTAGCCGACACCATGGCCTGTTCCGCACTTGTAATCCATGCCCTCATGCCACATCGGCTCTCTTGCCATGATGTCAAGTGTCATGCCGCAGCAGCCGGACAGGAAGATGGTGTCCATCATCTGCATGTTCGAGACTGCAGTCAGGGTGTAGCTCTTTCTCATCTCGTCCGTCACCGGTCCCAGGGCAATGGTTCTTGTGACATCGGTGGTGCCGCGAAGATAGGATCCGCCGGAATCGACCAGCAGCATCCCCTCCGGGGAGAGCACGGCGCCGCCGGTCACAGGATCCGGTTCGTAGTGCATCATCGCTGCATTGGTGCCATACGCGGAAATCGTCGGGAACGATAGTTCCACATAGTCCCTGATGGTGGAGCGCAGGTGGTCCAGATACTGGGCTGCCGAGCCTTCGGTCATCGGGATCTTCCCGATGTTATGCTTCATGTAGTAGATGAACTTCGTCACCATGACGGAGTCCTCGACGTAGATGTCCCTGAAATTCGAGATCTCCACCGGATTCTTGATGCTCTTCATGTAGTCGATCTCGCCGGGGCCGGTGACAAAGAGATCCTTGGTCTGCAGGGAGAGCTCTCCTGCCCTCTTTATGAGAGCCCGGTACAGCGTAAAGCTTGTGTAGTCGGGATCGAGGAGGATCTTTCCGGGAATCTCAAACGCATCGATGTCCTCAAAGAATGCCTCATAGGGACGAATGGTAAGATGGAGCTTACCGGCATATTCGCGAAGCTCGTCCGTTACCTCCTCGTTCTGCAGATAGATCGTCTGTGCATCTTTCGTGACGATAGCATAGGAGAGCGCCACCGGGTTGCACTCCACGTCGCCACCGCGGATATTGAAGAGCCACATGATCTCATCGAGCTTGGAGAGGACAGTACAGGAGGCTCCCTTCTTATTCATTCTGTCGCGAAGGCGAAGGAGCTTCTTTTCCGCACTCTCGCCCGCATATTTTTCATCGAGAAGAAAGACCTTATGCTTTGGAAGAGCCGGGCGGTTCTCCCAGGAATCTGCCGGGTCAAAGAGGGGATTGATGGTAATCTTCTTTCCGGAAAGGAGCGCTTCGAGTTCTTTCCCCTGTGCCATCGTGATGCAGCGCCCGTCAAAGCCAAGCACCGATCCCTCGCTCATGTGATCCAGAAGATAGGCTTCCTTCGTCGGCACACCCGGTTCTCCCATGCGCATCAGGTCAATGCCCGTGCCCTCGATCTCGTGCTCTGCCTGGATGAAATACCTGCCGTCCGCCCAGAGCGCCGCCTCTTCCTGCCGCACGATGAGAACACCGGCAGATCCCGTAAAGCCGGAGAAGTACTCTCTTGTCTTGAAGCAGGGGGCCACATACTCGGATGCGTGGTAATCCGCGGTCGGGATCAGCACGCTGTCCACCCCTGCCTTCTTCATGGCCAGACGTAGACGGGCCAGTCTGTTTCTTACCTCTTCCTTCATGAAATATACCTCCAGAAAAAAAATCCGGCTGCAGAAGATGCTCCCCCACAGCCGGTATTCTACGATGTTTACTTCGCCTGCAGATCTCTTTGCCTCTGGATCTCATAGGCGAGAACGCCTGCCGCCACCGAGGCATTCAGCGAATTGATCTGTCCCTTCTGCGGGATGCCGGCGACGATGTCGCACTTCTCCTTCACGAGGCGGGAGACCCCTTCTCCCTCCGCGCCGATCACCATGCCGATCGGGCCGGTGAGGTTGAGCTTTGTCATCGGTGTGCCGTCCATGTCCGCACAGACAAACCAGAGTCCGTGCTCCTTGAGCTCTTCGATGGTCTGTGCGATGTTCGTCACCTTGACCACCGGCGTATAGTTGATGGCTCCGGCGGAAGCCTTTGCCACCGTCGCGGTAAGGCCCACTGCCCGATCCTTCGGAATGATGACGCCGTGGGCACCGACGACGTTTGCGGTCCGGATGATTGCCCCGAGATTTCCCGGGTCCTCAATGCGGTCGAGGATAATAAAGAACGGTTCCTCATTGCGCGCCTTTGCCACGGCGAACAGATCGTCGATCTGTGCATAGTGATACGCCGCAACAACGGCAATGACGCCCTGATGCTTCCCGGTCTCGCTCATCTGATCGAGGCGCTGCCTCGAGACATACTTGACCGGCACGTTGTTCTTTGCCGCCATGCGCTTGATGGTCAGCACCGGTCCTTCCGTGCACCCGTCGAGGATGTACAGCCTGTCAATCGTCTTGCCCGAGCGGAACGCCTCCGTGACGGCATTTCTGCCCTCGACGCGTCCCTCGGTCTTTGTCATGTCGTCCGGAAGCTCCACCTTCTCTGCCTTTTCCGGGGCCTTTTCAAAGCTCACCCAGTTGCTGTGATCCTGCAGTTCCTTCTTCGGGGCTCTGGATCTTGCCGGACGGGAAGCCTCGCTCTTTGTGCCCTTCTTTGCGGGCTTCTCCGCATGGGTTTCCCTGTACTTTTTTACACTCTGTTTTCTTTCCATTCTCTCTACTGTTCTTCCTCGAGTACGTCCTGTCCGATCTTCAAAAGCGCAAGAAAGCGCTTCGTCTCGTGCTTCAGATACAGATAGGCGCACAGCACCTCCAGTGCCGTCGCTTTCCTGTACTCTTCATAGGTTGCATTCTTTGCGTGGTGATAGGGGTTGGCATTGTGGCCGCGGCGGTAGATCTTTGCCTCTTCCTCCGAAAGGTACGGCTGAATCGCGTCCGCGATCTTCGCCTGTCCCTGGGCAGAGACGTACTTTGTCGTCTCCTTGTGGAGTTTCTCCGCCTGCCGGTTGCCCTTCAGGACAACGATTGTCCGGATAATCGTGGAGTAAATCGCATCTCCGAGGAACGCCAGGGCAAGCGGCGAATAGGTCTTGAGATCTGCCTCTCCCTCCGGAAATGCCTCCAGAATTTCACAGAGAAGCGACTCCTCCTTCTCCTCACTCATCAGGCTCTGTGCCACTTCACGCCCTCTTTGGTGTCCTCGACAACAATTCCCTGTGCCTTCAGCTCATCGCGGATGGCATCGGCCTTTGCAAAGTCTCTTGCCTTCCGGGCTGCCTGACGCTCCTCAACCAGGGCATTGATTCTCGCATCCTCTGCCTCATCGACTTCGCCGGCATCTTCCAGCTTAAGTCCCAGGACAGACTCGGTGAGCGTTGTGAACTCGTCTCTTACGGCCTGAAGCAGTGCCTTCGAGTTTTCACTCGTAAGCTTTGTGTTGATAAAGCGCACGAGATCAAACACCGCAGAGATACCGTCTGCCGTGTTGAAGTCATCATCCATCGCCTTCTCAAACTGTGTGCGGTATTCTTCCGCCTGTGCGCGAAGGGCGTCCTCGCCGTCCTGCATGTCTTCCTTTGCGGCATGTCCGATGTTGTAGTCAAGGTTCTGGAGGCAGGACTTCATGCGATCCAGGGAGGCCTTTGCGGACGTCATGAGATCCGCGGAGAAGTTCAGGGGACTTCTGTAGTGTGCGGAGAGCATGAGGAAGCGAAGGACCATCGGATCGTACTGGGCGTCGACCTCACGGACTGTCTTGAAGTTTCCGAGAGACTTCGACATCTTGTGATTGTCGATATTCAGGAAGGCATTGTGCATCCAGTAGTGCACGAAGGGCTTTCCGTTTGCGCACTCGCTCTGGGCGATCTCATTCTCGTGGTGCGGGAAGATCAGATCCTCGCCGCCGGCGTGGATGTCAATCGTCTCTCCAAGATACTTGCGGCTCATGACCGAGCACTCGATGTGCCAGCCCGGGCGTCCTTCGCACCAGGGGGACTCCCAGTAGGGCTCTCCTTCCTTCTTCGGCTTCCAGAGAACGAAATCGAGGGGATCCCTCTTCTGATCCTGTCCGGAGACCTGAATGCCGCGCATGTTGAACTGCAGGTCATCGAGGTTCTTGTGGGAGAGTTTTCCGTACTGCCTGTCCTTTGCAACCGAGAAGTACACGGTTCCGTCCTTTGCCACGTACGCAAAGCCCTTGTCGATCAGGGTCTGGATCATCTCGATCATCCCGTCGATTTCCTGCGTTGCCTGCGGGTTATGGGTGGCAGGCTCGATGTTGAGGTCCGCCATATCCTTTTTGCACTCCCTGATATAGCGCTCCGAAATTTCCGAGGCCGTAACCCCCTCCTCGTTCGCCGCCTTGATGATCTTGTCATCGACGTCGGTGAAATTGGAGACGTAGTTGACCTTGTAGCCCTTGTACTCGAAGTAGCGGCGCACCGTGTCAAAGACGATCATCGGACGCGCATTGCCGATGTGAATCAGGTTGTAGACCGTCGGCCCGCAGACGTACATCTTCACCTCACCCGGGGTGATCGGGACGAACTCCTGCAGCGTCATGGTTTCCGTATTAAAGATTTCCATTGCAAATGTCCTTTTAGAGATTCGAATCTGTCAGGGAGATATTGGATTTCTCCCTTGCCGCCCGATCGGAGGATTTTTCCAGTTCATCCTCCAGGGATCCCATGCGCTGGCGGACCAGCCTTTCGAGATCATCGGAGCGGTTCTTTTCAATTTCCAGCATCCTTCGCTCTTCTTCCAGCTCCTTCTGGGTTTCCGAGAGCTTCTGTTCGAGCTCGTCCTTCTGGTTGAGGACTTTTCTCACGGCAGCCTTCGACTCCCGGACGGAATCCTGCAGATCGAGCACCTGATTGACGAGGGCGGACTGGCCGCGGTTCAGACACAGGATGTCCGTCTGCACGGGATCCGGGAAGTGGATCTGATCGAGATCGCAGGAGCCGTTCCCCGGCCGGATCATCTTGACGACCCGCCCCGGGACGCCGACGACCGTACAGTTGGCCGGCACATCGTGCAGTACCACAGCTCCCGCTGCGATCTTGCAGTTGTCGCCGATCGTGATGTTGCCGAGGACCTTTGCGCCCGAGCCGATCATGACGTTATTGCCGATGGTCGGATGGCGTTTTCCCTGCTCCTTGCCGGTGCCTCCCAGCGTGACTCCCTGATAGAGTGTCACATTGTCACCGATGATGGCGGTCTCTCCGATCACAACCCCGTGGCCGTGATCAATGAAGAAACCCTTTCCGATCTGCGCGCCGGGGTGGATCTCAATGCCGTACTTTCTTGCAGCTCTCTGGGAGATCTGCCGTGCCCGGAAGTAGTGGCCCTTCAGGTACTGTTTGTGGGCTTTCCGGTAGGCGAGCATTGCATGAAAGGTCCCGTAGAGAAACACCTCCCAGGGCGAATGCATGGCAGGATCTCTCTCCTTGATGACCTGAATCTCTTCCTTTACGTTTTTGAAATAGGAAAACGTGACAATAACCTCACTGTTTTTCTGTCCGGTGCCCGCAGCCTTTTGCGGAGCCGACGTTCAGGGCTGCCCCGCCCGCAGCTCCCAGAGCTACGGTCTCGCCGGCAAGATCAAAGGGGCTCGTTAACAGGCAGACAGCCTGCGCCGAGATTCCCTCGCCCCGGCCGGTAAACCCGAGATGTTCCTCCGTCGTTGCCTTGACACTGACCTGGGACAGGTCAATGCCGAGGGTATCGGCGATATTTTTCCGCATCGTATCGATGTGAGGACCCATCTTCGGTGCCTGGGCAATGATGGTGGAATCAATGTTTTCAATCAGGTAGTGGTGATCGGCCAGGATTTCGCCGACACGTGCAAGGAGCTTTAACGAATCCGCTCCCTCATACTCCGGATCCGTGTCCGGAAACCACTTGCCGATGTCCCCGAGGGCTGCCGCCCCGAGGAGTGCATCCATGATGGCGTGCAGAAGCACATCCGCGTCCGAGTGGCCAAGAAGCCCCTTCTCATACGGAATCTCCACACCGCCGATGATACACTTTCGTCCCGGAACCAGCTTGTGGACATCATATCCGGTGCCTATGCGCATATCTTCCTCCCTCAGTGGTGGAACAGGCGCTGGCCGGTAAAGCACATGACCATGTTGTGGGAATCGGCAGCCTCGATGACATTGTCATCACGTACGGATCCGCCAGGCTCCGCCACGTATTTCACGCCGCTCTTGAAGGCGCGCTCGATGTTGTCGCCAAACGGGAAGAAGGCATCGGAGCCGAGGACCACGTCCGTGTTCTTCGCAATCCAGGCCTTTCTCTCCTCTCTCGTGAATACCGGAGGCTTCGTCGTGAAGACGTTCTGCCACTTTCCGTCCGCAAGGATATCCTCGTACTCATCTCCGATGTAGAGATCAATTGTATTGTCCTTGTCCACGCGCTTGACTGTGTCCTTCCAGGGAAGGTTCAGTACCTGCGGCGCCTGACGAAGCCACCAGTGGTCCGCCTTGTCGCCTGCAAGTCTTGTGCAGTGAATGCGGGACTGCTGTCCTGCACCGATGCCGATCGCCTGCCCGCCCTTGACATAGCAGACGGAGTTGGACTGCGTGTACTTTAAGGTGATCATGGCGATCGCCATGTCGTCCACCACGGAAGAAGGAAGGGCCCTGTTCTTCGTCACGATGTTCTGGAACATGTTCGCATCGATGACGACGTTGTTGCGTCCCTGCTCGAAGGTCACGCCGAAGACCTGCTTGTGCTCGACGGGCGCCGGCACATAATTCGGGTCAATCTCGAGAATACAGTAGTTGCCCTTCTTCTTTTTCTTCAGGATTTCCAGTGCTTCCGGATCATAGCCCGGGGCAATGATGCCGTCCGAAACCTCGCGGGAGATCAGCTTTGCGGTGCAGACATCGCAGGGATCCGAGAGCGAGATGAAATCGCCGAACGACGACATGCGGTCCGCGCCTCTTGCCCTCGCATAGGCACTGCCAAGCGGGGTGAGCTCTCCCATGTCAGCCACCCAGTAGATCTTCGCCTCGACGTCCGAGAGCGGAAGGCCGATCGCAGCACCTGCCGGGGAGACATGCTTGAAGGAGGTTGCCGCACACTTTCCGGTGGCTTTCTTCAGCTCGCTGACCAGCTGCCAGCCGTTCAGGGCGTCCAGCAGATTGATGTAGCCGGGGCGGCCGTTCTTCACCGTGATCGGCAGATCCGAGCCATCCTCCATGTAGACTCGTGCCGGTTTCTGATTGGGGTTACACCCGTACTTGAGTTCGAGTTCGTTCATGTTACGCTCCTTCAGATGTTTCGGTTGATGATGCGAGATTCAAAGGTTCCGTCCGCGATGCTGATAAAGCGCGTGAAGAGAGACACCTTGTTGTCCTCATTTAAGGCAGCCCAGATCCGGTTTGTGAAGTTGTCGATGTTCTGGGTGAAATCCTCATCAAAGTCCGCTTCAAAGGGCTCTCCTGCAAAGGACGGCAGAGGCTCTCCGTTGTCAACATAGGTTGAGATGAAACGCCCCTTTGCCGCAACCGGATGCTCATAGGCAAAGGTATATCGAAGGGTCGAGGCGGGATCGTTGTGGTCACTCTTCAGGATCGAGAGCGCAAAGTTGCAGTTTCCGTCCTCGATGTGCACCACTGCGGAAATACGGGGCGTGTAGTTCGGTCCGTCCGGTTCGAAGGTGCGGCTTCGAAGCGACTGCTCAAAGGTGAGCTGCCTGTCCAGTCCCTCATAGATCGTGTCCGTCTGATCTCCGTTCGTCACGATGGTCTTGTTCCCGAGGACCCGCACCGGTGCATAGATGATCAGGCTCGGGTCCTTCATCTTCCTCGGATCGAAGGCCTGCGTCCGAATCCCGTCCCCGTCTTCCACGAAGATGCGGTTGCGGCTGTTCTCGGACCGCCCCATGATGAAGTAGGCGATCACGGCCTTTTTTCCGTCAAAGCTTCTGCCCACCAGAATACCGCGTCCGGGGTACTGCGTATCCCGAAGTTTCTGTTCCAGGTTGCCCATGATTACTCCTCCTCTTCAGTCCTCTCCGGGGTCGGAGAGTCTCTCAAATGCGTCCGTATAGGACTCCTCTTCCTCATCGTCGGGATCCTCTGAAAACCGGATCCGGTTGTTCTCCCGCTCATGAAGCACATAGTAGAGCTCGCAGCAGGTCTGCATGTAGTAAGGATGACACCAGAAGATGCCGGCAAGACCCAGTGTACAGACATCCAGCGCAAGCCAGCCAAGAAACGTTACATCCAGGACAAAAGCCTTATAGCGCTCATTCTCCATGAGGCGCTTTGAGGTTTCCCAGCACTCCTTCCTGGACATGCCGGGATCCTCGGCAAGAAGAACCGGCACCATGCGGAGCTCGTAGGCTTTCATGACACCGGGGACTACAAGAAGCAGTCCGTATGCCAGGATGATGAGCGTTGTCAAAAGCATCGTGACGATGCAGTTGGAAAAGTTGCCAAAGCCCACCATGACATCGGCGCCGTCGGCTCTGCCCTCACCGTTGTCCATGAGGAACCGGTTGATGCCGACCAGAATCGGTCCTCCGATTACGATCCAGAGAATCAGGATCACAATACGTGACACAAGGCCGTCCGCAAGGATCAGTGCCACCGGGAAGATCATTCCCAGAAGGCATACCATGACAGTCGGCCAGTAATTTGCCCGGATAATCTCACGGGCACCGTGTTTGATTTCTTCGCGTTTCCACATGATGAAAGGAAAACTCCCAGCTGTTTACGCTTTCCCGCACATTCTCAATCTTCTTTAGATACCCGGCTATTGTACAACATTCTTCCTACTTTGTCTTGAGGCAGAACGGGAACATCAGGGTTGTTTCACGAAGAGCAATTCAGTCTTTCGCGTCTATTCTGATGACAAGGAGATTGCTCGATAGGTGTTTCTGCTTCGGAAACATTAGGGGGCTCATCTCCAGGCTATAAAAAAGCGCAGAC
>Ga0256406_1000489_pt1 | contig 71879 bp, 60 predicted proteins | sample RumenRJG_03DNA_FD_185986 | JGI IMG/M metagenome (GOLD analysis project Ga0256406, IMG submission 185986) | Bovine rumen microbial communities from Lethbridge, Alberta, Canada - RJG_03 | ecosystem: Host-associated > Mammals > Digestive system > Stomach > Rumen | place: Canada: Alberta | collected... | reverse complement strand
AAACACCGTGAGGTGTGAAAGCACGAAACCGCCGTATGCGGAACCGCACGTACGGTGGTGTGAGAGGACGGTGAACACGAAAATAGGAGATAAGCACCTATGATTAGTGTTTACCTCCTACTCGATTTTTTATGACCACTGCAAAGGGATTTGTAGGCAATGTCTATGCCGACTTGTGCTTCTCAAGATATGCAGGGGTCTTGAAGTAATCGCCGGTAGCCTGATCGAGGTCAATGTAGCCACGGTTCTTCCAAATAGACAGCATGTGCATAGGGTCGCTACTCTTGCCAAGGCTGTTGCGGAGCATGGCAGCCTTCAAGGGCAGAGACGAGGGCGGAGTAGGTAAGCCCGTCGTAGGTGGTGTCGAGGGTCTTTACGGCAGCGATAATCATGTCGGTGGTCACGCCATCGGGGAACTCGTCGATGTCGACGGTGGTCTGAAAGAGAAACGCATCCTTGTCGAGGTCGTTCTGCTAGCGGTGGTCGTTGACGAAGTGGTAGTAGTGGGCGCAGCGGATTGGTAGACTCTTCTTTAGCCTTGCCGCCTTGTCCTTGTAGTAAGCTAGAGCGGCGCGATACGCTTCAATGGTGTTGCGAAGCCATGTGCCAGAGATGTACTGGCGGTACTGCTCTAGTGTGTGTTTTCACGGTCGAGAACTTCTCAGCGAGTTTGCTGCTTGTTCCCAATGCCAAAAGGTGTTTTGTTTGTTGTGACATGCGTTAATAATATTGATATTTCTTTGCAGAATCGGGCGTCATTGTCCGTTCAGCGAGTGCAAAGGTAAATAATGTCATCAACGGAAAAGAAATATCGGGATCGAAGTGGGAACAAGGTAATTGTTCGGGAATAATAAGGGAAGGGAAAGTCTCTATGAGGCTATTTCTTGTCCAGCAATTCCTCGATGACCGCACCCTCTTGCCGCACCTCATCATCGACATTATGGGGATAGCTCTCGGGCGTGATGTTACGGGTGTGCTGGTTCTTGCGGATTGCCTCATAGAGGCGAAGTTCGTTGGTGTAATCGGGAATGACGGCGACGAGGAGAGAGGCGAAGACACGATTGCTGATAGCCACCTTGAAATAGCCGCGTGCCGCCATGACGATGCGGACGACAGCCCACGTTTGCAGATTGCCGAAGTCGCGGACGTAAGGATATATCCGGTTACGGAGAAGCAGGCAGACACGGTCGGAATCGTAAGGTCGGACGAGGTACTTGCGCTGCTCGTTGGTGAGTTGGAACGACTCAGTGGGAACGGACGGAGAACCTTCGGCAGACTCCGATTTGGCATTAACCGTGGCAGCAAGACGGATGAAATGCCAAGTCTTTTCGGGAATGTCACGGTTCAGTCGGACATCGTTATGGATTATAGTTTGGAAGGCGACGACCATGCCCTTAGCCATCTCTAAGAGCTTGGGTTGCTTCATCTTCAAATCTCAGTTATCTCAGTTTCTCTGCACTTCTATATTTCATTATCTACTCTCTTATTACAGAACAAATATTTATAATTTCTAATTTATTATTTATAATTTATATATTGAAATATATTTACACACTATGTCCAACTTTTTTTGCTCAGCCATCAATATCAGTATACTCGAAAAACTGAGATAACTGAGATAACTGGGACGCAAGTAGCCGTCCGTTTGCATTAAGTGCCTAATTAGAAGGCGTTTAGGCGTGTTTTAGCTTGTGATAAGGCATTTCTTGCATTGCGATTTGGCTTTAGTCGTGATTCGCTCCATCGGAATTATGTCGGCTTCTGCCGATTTTTCACTTCGTCAGAGGGCAAATTTCTCGGCATCAACTGGAATTTGTCGGGTGTCAACCGAATATATCTCATATCCAAAGTACCAAATTCCGAGGTTATGACCCCTCGAAACTGGGCACTTTGAAAAGAAATATATTTACATTATCTAAATGGGAAAATTACTCCCACTCGATAGTTGCTGGCGGTTTTGAACTGACATCATAGCATACACGGTTCACTCCCTTTACCTTGCGGATTATCTCATTTGAGACATCAGCGAGGAAGTCGTAAGGCAGATGAGCCCAGTCGGCTGTCATTGCGTCCATTGATGTCACGGCACGCAGAGCTACAGGGTGTTCGTATGTACGCTCATCGCCCATAACTCCAACCGAGCGAATGGTGCTCAGCAAGATTGTGCCTGCCTGCCAAACATGGTCATAGAGCTCAGAGCCGTCTTCCATCTTGTACTCGTGCATCTTCTCGATGTAGATGTCGTCGGCGTCCTGAAGGATGCGCACCTTCTCACGAGTGATGTCGCCAAGGATACGGACAGCCAAGCCCGGACCCGGGAACGGATGACGCTTGATGAGACGCTCAGGCATGTTGAGTTGATGACCCACACGACGCACCTCGTCCTTGAACAGCCACTTCAGCGGTTCGCAGAGCTGGAGCTTCATGTCCTTTGGCAGACCGCCAACGTTGTGGTGGCTTTTGATGGTCATTCCCGTGATGCTCAGCGACTCAATGCGGTCAGGATATATAGTGCCCTGGGCAAGCCATTTGGCATCGGTAATCTTCTGAGCCTCGGCATTGAACACCTCGACGAAGTCACGGCCAATGATCTTACGCTTCTTCTCAGGGTCGGTAACGCCCTCCAAGTCCTTGAAGAACTTGTCGCTGGCATCAACGCCGATAACGTTCAGACCCAAGCCCTTGTAAGCGTCCATAACCTTCTGGAACTCATTCTTACGGAGCATTCCGTGGTCGACGAAGATACAGGTGAGGTTCTTACCGATGGCACGGTGGAGCAGGGTAGCGCAGACACTGGAGTCGACACCGCCACTGAGTCCGAGGATTACTCGGTCGTCCTTGATTTGCTTACGGAGTTTCTTGATTGTCGACTCGATGAAGCTAGCCGGACTCCACTCCTGACGAGAGCCGCAGATGTCGACGACGAAGTTCTTCAACAGCTGCTTGCCCTGTGTTGTGTGGTAAACCTCAGGATGGAACTGCACGCACCAAACACGCTTGTCGTCATTGGCGAAGGCTGCATTCTTCACGTCGCCGGTAGAGCCGATAACGTGGAATCCTTCAGGAATGGCGGTGATGGTGTCGCCGTGACTCATCCATACTTGCGAGCCTTTGTCGAAGCCATTGAAGATAGGCGACGATGTGTCGACAGTCTCAAGGTTGGCACGGCCATACTCGCGTGTACCTGTCTGCTCGACCTTTCCACCACCTGAGTAGGCGATGAACTGTGCGCCATAGCAGATTCCGAGTACCGGCAGCTTGCCAACGAACTGACTGAGGTCGACCTTGAAGGCTTCCTTGTCATGAACGCTGTACGGACTGCCTGAGAGGATGACGCCGATGACATTCGGGTCGTCCTTCGGGAACTTGTTGTACGGCAGGATCTCGCAGAAGGTGTCGAGCTCGCGGACACGGCGGCCAATGAGCTGCGTGGTCTGTGAGCCGAAGTCAAGAATTATAATCTTCTGTTGCATAAAATTATTAAAGCCTCCCCAAGCCCCTCCGCTTGGAGGGGATGTTGATTACCAACATAAAGGCTTGAGTATTAATTGTTGAATTTATTTAATGTTATGAATTTCTTTCTACAATCTCAGTTATCTCAGTTATCTCAATTTATTTCAGCACGGTCTCCCTCTGCCAGTATGATGATTGCCTCGAAAAGGGTGAACAGCCAAGTGAACTACTGGAACCTATAGTCTGCAAACCTTCTAGCCTCGAAGAGGCTGAATCTTAGTAACCCCACACAAGGGAACGAAGTGACTGCAGTGTGGGGACATGGAGCAAAAGCCCTACAAACTGATTCTGTGAGTCGGAGACTCACAATAACACATGTGTGTATAAAACTCCCATCTGTGGTCTTGCGCGTCCCGCTGTTGTGAGTCTTCGACTCACTGAGTCATTATCTCAGCTCGTCTGCCTTATCCCCACACTGCGCTCCGCTTGTGTGGGGTTACTGAGAGTTTAGCCTCTTCGATGCTATATCGTGCTTGGTGAGGAACTTAGGCGTGCTGATTTGCTTGTTTGAGTGTATCAGGCTTGCCGACATCTAGGAGTTCCAGTTTCGGCTCAGGCTGAATGAATCCCTTGATAAGGCTGGTGTTGCAGTTGTCGAGATAGAAGTCCATGATAGGGAACACATCAGGATACTTGCTCATTCGGTCGGCAATGAGCTTCGGCGATATGACGTGGATACCAGAGAAAGCATAAGCCTGAAGACGTGCCTTGCCATAACCGAGGAGACGGTGCTCGACAGTGATGTTGTCGTGATGGTCTTGCAGAGTCTTGAACTCCTCGGGGTGTTCGGCACCAAACTCACGGAGCCAGCGGAACGGACTCTTCACCTCGCCAGTCTCGATGTTTGTCCAGCCGATGAGACGCATTGCCTCATCGAAAAGCAGATAGCGTTTTGTCTTGCGCCATGAGACGAGCAGGGTTGCGGCAGCATGCATTGTGCCACCCGTCCCCCAGTTGGTCATCAGTGGACCCTTATTATATAATGTGTCGAGGTCGGCATTGCTGAGGATGTCGACATTATGTATGAGTATCTGCTCGTCTTGACGGAACAGCGGGGCAGCCTTGCGGAGTCCTCCGCCAGTGTCGAGCAGCTTGTCACTTTCATCTGATATTTTGATGTCCACTTCGAAGTCATGTTCTTTGAGATAGTCTATAATCTGACCTGCGAAGTGGTGTACATTTATAACAATTGAGCCGAAGCCAGCTGAGCGCAGTTTCTCGATGACATGCTCAATGAGCGGCTTGCCATTGACTGTGACCAGTGCCTTCGGCATCGTGTCGGTGAGCGGACGGAGACGGGTTCCCATTCCCGCCGCAAAAATCATTGCTTGCATAAGTGTGTATAACTTTTCAGACTGCGAAGTTACACAATTTTTCTCAGAAACGTGCAAGTAATGATAGAAACATTTATTTAATGTTACGCTTGTTCAGTTCGGCGTCATATTCCTTCGAGTAAGCCTTCTGTTCTTCGTAGGTCTTCGAGAAGTGATGGGTTCCGTCGAACTTGGCACTTGCGCACATGTACAGATAGTCGTGATGGACAAAGTTCAGCACGGCGTCGATGTCCTCAGGGTTCGGGTTTCGGATTGGCCCCGGTGGCAGTCCGTAGCGGTTGTAGGTGTTGTACGGGTTGTCTATCTGAGTCATCCATGTGTAGATGCGCTCAAGATCGAAACGCTTCAAGGCATACTTCACTGTCGGGCATGACTGCAGTGGCATGTTTATGCGCAGGCGGTTGATGTATATACCGGCTATGATAGGCTTCTCCTGCTTGTTGTTGGTCTCCTCGCTTATCATACTGGCGATAATCATTACCTGCATAGGCTTCAGGCTGTCGGCTTTAGCCTTCTGTTGGCGTGCCGGAGTCCAGAACTTGTCATAGTTCTTAGTCATCTTACGGATGAACTCGCGTGGCGAGATGTCCCAGTAGAAGTCGTATGTGTTTGGTATGAACACGGCAATGATGTTCGACGGCTTGTAACCCAGTGAGTCGAGGAACAGTGAATCGGTAGCAGCGTCCATGAACTCCTTCTTGGTGAACTGCATCTTCTTGGCAAACACATCGCCGAGGTCGCTCATCAGGTGCATTGACGGTACAGTGAGGTGGACGCTAGCCTGATGGCCGTTCTTGAAGTTGCGGAAGGTGAACAGTGCTCCGGTATTGTCGATGGAGTAACGTCCCGAGCGGATGTGGTCGGCATAACCGGTGACGCTGGCAAGGATGCGGAATCCCTGAAACGAGGCTGTATTGGTTATAGGGCGCAGCTTCGAGTAGACCGAGTCGATATTGTCCTTCGGTGAGATGTAGATGTAACGCTCGCCGCCCTTCGACATTCCGTGGAAGAACAGCGTCCATACTATGGCCGCGAGGACAACCACGACAACGCCTATGGTGATGAGGACGCTCTTGCTGTGTCCGTTTCGCTTTTTTCTCTTAGTCATTTCTTCTCCTTATAAAAACGTTAAGCGGGTGCAAAGGTACAGAAAACTTACAATAAAGTTTAGATAATAGTAATTTTAAATAACTTTTTTCACATCTTTTATTTTGGGTTATGTCCTTTTTATACTACCTTTGTAGTATGAAATTAAGATTCAGCATTCATTACTCAACGGTATGGGGTCAGAGCATGCATGTCGCCATAGACTATCATTATGTCGACGGACGGAAGCGCAGCTATGACCTGCTCATGTCGACAGAGAACGGTGAACTATGGACGGTCGAGACTTCGGTCATCGAGAGCCGCCAGCATCCGGTGGAGTATTTCGGATACACCTACCTTGTTGAGGATGGTGACGGGAAGGTCATGCGTCGGGAGTGGAACCGTGTGCCGCGTCGCTATCATTTCGATTCGACCAAGGACTATATCATGCCCGACCTGTGGCGTGACATTCCGCTGCAATACCACCTGATGACGAAGCTCTGCCGCGTGTGTGAGAATCGTCCCGTTGAGTCGGCTGAGAGTGGAATCCGCCTGCCGCTGTACCGGAAGACCATCATCTTTCGTGTTCAGGCTCCACAGCTTGAGAAAGGACAGATTCTCGGTATCTGTGGCAATCATCCGTCCTTGGGCAACTGGAATCCGACGATGTTCCTGAGGATGCGCCGCTCTGGTGAGGATGAGTGGACACTGAGTGTGAATGTTGACAATGTCATGCAGCCGCTGGAGTTCAAATATGTTGTCGTCGACGGAAAAACCAACCGCATTGTGGAGTGGGAACAGGGCGACAACCGGAAAGCCGACAACATGAAGCTCGACGATGGTCAGGTGCTTGTGCTCTATGGCGAGAACCTTAGAATAAAAGAACGCAATTGGAAGGCTGCCGGAGTGGTAGTGCCGCTGTTCTCCCTTCGAACCGACCATTCTTTTGGTGTCGGTGACTTCGGCGATTTGAAGCGTTTTGTCGATTGGACTGAAGCTACTGGCATGAAGGTTATCCAGCTCCTGCCTGTGTTCGACACGACGACTACCCATACTTGGTCGGACTCCCATCCTTATGACTGCATTTCGCTGCATGCCATTCACCCGCATTACATCGACTTGGAACAGCTTGGCAGCCTTGATGATGAGTCGGAGCAGAAGGTTTTCAACAGGCAACGCCGTGAACTGAATGCTTTGGAATATTCCGACTATGAGGCTGTCGACAGATTGAAGTCGAGATACGTCTATCTGTTCTTCCGCAAGAATGGTGAAGCCGATATGGCAACAGATGAATACAAGGAGTTTGCCCGGAAGAACCGGAGCTGGCTCTATCCATACGCTGCTTTCTGTGCCCTTCGTGAACATTTCCACACAGCCAGGACATCCGACTGGCATGAGTTCTCGACTTACAATGAAGAGAAACTGAGGGAAACGTTTAAGTCTGACGAACATTTCAATGAGGAATTCTGTCTTGCCTGCTATACCCAATATCATCTCCACCGTCAGTTTAAGAAAGCTGTGGATTACGCTCACAGTAAGGAGATTGGCTTCTGCGGCGACTTGCCTGTAAGCCTCTATCGGGACAGCGTTGCAACATGGCATCATCCTGAGCTGTTCCATCTTGACATGAAACTTGGCAACCCTCCGTCGAATGAAGAGCCGCAAGGTCAGGACTGGGGTATGCCGCCGTTTGACTGGTATCCTGATGACGGGCGCAAAGTGGCTGGCTATCTGAATGATGTCATCTGTGGAATGGAAGAATACTTCGATGCTGTCCGCATAGACCATGTTGTGTCTTTCTTCCGTTCGTGGGAGATACCGGAGCAGAATCTATGGACTTCTATGGGACATTTCTCTCCTTCGATACCGGTTAGCGAGATTGAGATTCGGGAGTATGGGCTTGACTTCCATAAGGAACTCTACACGAAGCCGTTTATCAATGATTATGTACTCTATCAGTTCTTTGGAATACATGCTGATTATGTCCGTGAGAACTTCCTTAATTCATTGTCGTACCATCTCTATTCGCTTAAGCCTGAGTATGATACACAATTGAAGATAAAGCGATACTTTGAGGGTCGCAATGATGAGAATAGTCAGTGGATTCGTGATGGACTGATGCACCTTTGTGCTAATGTCTTGTTCCTTGAAGACCCTTACCGTGAGGGCATGTACTATCCCCGGTATGGCGTTTACAATGAGCCTGTTTACTCGATACTGAGTCCTGAGAGCCGAGATGCGTTCATGCGCTTGTACAACAATTTCTATTATGAGCGCCACAATGCTTATTGGGAGTCGCTGGCTAAGACGAAACTCGACATGGTGCTCCGTGGAACCCACGTGCTGGTTTGTGCCGAAGACTTGGGAATGCTTCCGGCTTGTGTACCGTCGGTACTCGACCAGAAGAGGATCCTTTCTCTAGAGGTTCAGTCTATGCCGAAACGTCATGGTGAGGAATTCGCTCACTTGGAGTCTTATCCTTACCGCAGTGTTGCCGTCCCGACAACCCATGACATGTCGCCGCTCCGGCTTTGGTGGGAGGAGAATCCGGCACGGACTCAACATTACTGGAAGTCGATGCTGCAGAAAGATGGCAGGGCTCCACGCCATCTTCCGCCAATGATAGCTGAGGAAATAATAACAAGGCATCTGTATTGCCCGTCGATGATTTGCATGATGAGCATTCAGGACTGGCTGTCTATGGACTCCAACTTCAACCGTCCTGACCTATTCAGCCTGCGCATAAATGCTCCTTATGATGCCTACAATCAGTGGAAGTTCCGAATGAAGCCGACCATCGATGATTTGCTTTCTGCCGACCAGTTTAACAATAAGATAAAGACAATGATAACACGCAGCTTCCGGAATAATGAAGAATTGGAAAAGAAGGAAGACTGAAAGAATTCAATATAGGAAATTAGATTGTAATGGATAACTTTATTTTTGATTTGGATGGTACTTTGCTTAATACACTCAATGATTTGGCAGCAAGTACCAATTATGCCTTGCGCTGGGCTGGAATGCCTGAGCACTCGGTCGATGATGTGAGGCGGTTTGTAGGTAATGGAGTAAAGAAGCTTATGGAGCGTGCCATTCCCGATGGACTGGATAATCCGAAGTTTGACGAGACTTACGCCACCTTCCGCAAGCATTACCTTGAGCATAGCCTTGATACCACAAAGCCATATAGTGGTATTCCCGAGGTCCTTGCCGAACTGAAGCGCCGTGGCAAGAAACTGGCTATTGTCAGTAATAAGTTCTATGCTGCTACTCAGGAACTTGCCCGCCATTTCTTCCCCGAAACAATTGAGGTGGCAATTGGTGAGCGTGAGAATATCCGCAAGAAACCGGCTCCTGATACGGTCCTTGAAGCTATGCGCCAACTTGGTGTCGGCAAGGAAGGGACTGTTTACATCGGTGACAGTGATGTCGATATTGATACAGCCCGTAATGTGGGCGTGCCTTGCATCAGTGTTCTTTGGGGCTTCCGTGACCGTGACTTCCTCATAGAGCATGGCGCCACCCATCTTATCAGTAAGCCTGAGGAATTGCTGAAGTTCTAGATATAATAAATAACAAATCCCCACCAAGCCTCCCCCAAGAGGAGGGTGTTTAATCACCTAAATTAATTTGAGCAATATCTCTATAAATCTTAGGTAATCTGACATCCTCCCCTTGGGGGAAGCTTGGTGGGGATCTTGATTTACTATTTTTCTTACTTCTCGAAGTGTCTTAGTCTAGCTATATACTTCCCGAGAATATCAAACTCGATGTTAACGGTTGTACCAACTTGAATGTCAGCGAAGTTGGTATTCTGACGTGTGTAAGGAATTATAGCTACTGTAAATGTGTTGTCAGTCGGACTGATGACAGTTAATGAAACTCCATTGACAGTTACAGAACCTTTGTCAACGGTGAAATAACCACGGCGAGCCATCTCCTTGTCGAGCTTATACTCGAACGTGAAGTATGTGCTGCCATCGGCATCCTCCATCTTTATACACTTTGCTGTCTCATCGACATGACCTTGAACGATATGTCCGTCAAGACGACCATTCATAAGCATTGAACGCTCAACATTGACGTGGTCGCCGACTTTCAGCAATCCGAGGTTACTGCGGTCAAGGGTTTCCTTCATAGCGGTAACGGTATATGTATCGTCCTTGATATTTACCACTGTGAGGCAAACTCCATTATGTGACACACTCTGGTCTATCTTCAACTCATTGGTGAATGAGCATTTCAGAGTAAAGTCAATATTCTCTCTATCGTGCTTTATGGCAACAACCGTTGCCATTTCTTCTACTATTCCGGAAAACATGTATGTAATGTTAAATGATGAATGTGGAATGTTGATTTAATATTTGAAAAATGACAAATGATGAATGTTAAATTATAAATGTTCAATATGCATTAAAATAATTCAACATTCATCATTCAACAATCCTCATTAATATTCTCCCCACGCCTTTATCTCGATGTCATCGAGCTTAAGGTTGCAGAAGGCATTGATGAATGCCGATGCAAGGCGCGAGTTGGTTATCAATGGGATATTGAGGTCGATTGCCGCACGGCGAATCTTGTATCCGTTGGTAAGCTCATGTGGCGTGAGATCCTTTGGGATGTTCACAACCATGTCGATCTGCTTGTGGTGAAGCATTGACAATGCCTGTGGCTCCTTGCCCTCGTCACTTGGCCAGTAAACCATCGTGTTCTCGACACCATTCTCTGTGAGGTACTTGCTTGTTCCGCTTGTAGCATAGAGCTTGTACCCATGCTTGAGTAGCATCTTGGCGGCATCGAGCATCTCAGCCTTCTCCTTTGCGCCACCGGTTGAAAGAAGGATATTCTTCTTTGGTATGCGCTGACCTACTGAGAGCATTGCCTTAAGCAGCGCATCATTGGTATCCTCACCAAGACAGCCAACTTCACCCGTTGAACTCATGTCGACACCAAGTACAGGGTCGGCTTTCTGCAGGCGGTTGAATGAGAACTGACTAGCCTTGATTCCAACATAGTCGAGGTCGAAGAGGTTCTTGTTAGGCTTCTCTACAGGCACTCCGAGCATAACCTTTGTAGCAAGGTCGATGAGGTTGAGCTTCAGAACCTTGCTGACGAACGGGAATGAACGGCTGGCACGGAGGTTACACTCAATGACGAGGATGTCATTGTCACGAGCCATATACTGGATGTTGAACGGCCCCGATATGTGTAAATCCTTTGCAATCTGACGTGAGATACGCTTGATTCGACGGACGGTCTCAACATAAAGTTTCTGTGGTGGGAACTGGATTGTCGCATCACCTGAGTGGACACCGGCAAACTCGATATGCTCTGATATTGCGTAAGCAAGTATCTCGCCCTTGTTTGCCACGGCATCGAACTCGATCTCCTTGGCATGCTCAATGAACTTACTGACGACTACCGGGTGATCTTCGCTGACATTGGCTGCAAGCTGGAGGAAGCGGCGGAGCTCATCCTCATTAGAGCAGACGTTCATGGCTGCACCCGAGAGGACGTAACTTGGACGGACAAGAACCGGGAATCCTACACGGTCGACGAACTTGTCGATATCGTCCATACTTGTCAGGGCATTCCATTCCGGCTGATTGATGTGGTTGCGGGTGAGCATTGAAGAGAACTTTGCACGGTCCTCGGCATTGTCAATGTCCTTAGCGGCTGTACCAAGAATTGGAACATTCTCGGCATCAAGGTACATGGCAAGGTTGTTTGGAATCTGTCCACCAGTGGAGACAATCACTCCGTGAGGATTCTCCAAATCGATAATATCCATAACCCGCTCGAATGTGAGCTCGTCGAAATACAGACGGTCGCACATGTCATAGTCAGTTGAAACGGTCTCAGGGTTATAGTTTATCATAATGCTCTTGTATCCTTGCTTACGGATAGTGTGCAAAGCCTGAACACCACACCAGTCGAACTCAACAGAACTACCAATGCGGTAAGCTCCTGAGCCAAGGACGATAACGCTGCGCTTGTCATTAGAGAAGTCGACATCGCTCTTAACGCCTGAGTAGGTTACATACAGATAGTTAGTCTGAGCAGGATATTCGGCTGCAAGTGTATCGATCTGCTTTACTACCGGCAGAATTCCGTAACTCTTGCGAAGATTGCGGACAACGAGCAACGCCTTGTGCATATTGTGGTATTCGTCCTCAAGACCAACGGCACGGGCAATCTGGAAGTCGGTGAATCCATATACCTTTGCCTCATGAAGGAGTTCCTTGTCGAGAGTGTTGATATTGCACTTCTTCAGTCGCTCATCAATGTCGATGATATGCTTTAGCTTGTAAAGGAACCAACGGTCAATCTTAGTCAAGTCATGAATCTGATCGACGGTATAGCCTTTGTGCATTGCCTTTGAGATAACAAAGACACGCTTGTCGGTTGGCTCACGGAGTGCCTCGTCAATGTTAGGAATCTCAAGTTCCTTGTTCTCGACGAATCCGTGCATGCCCTGACCAATCATACGAAGTCCTTTTTGGATAGCTTCCTCGAAGTTACGACCGATTGCCATTACCTCACCTACAGACTTCATTGATGAGCCCAGCTCCTTGTCGACTCCACGGAACTTTGAAAGGTCCCAACGTGGAATCTTGCAGACTACATAGTCGAGTGCCGGCTCGAAGAATGCAGATGTTGTCTTGGTTACTGAATTCTTCAACTCAAAGAGTCCATAGCCCATACCTAGTTTTGCAGCAACGAAAGCAAGTGGATAACCAGTAGCCTTACTTGCCAATGCTGATGAACGGCTCAAACGGGCGTTGACCTCGATGACACGATAGTCCTCACTCTGTGGGTCGAAAGCATACTGTACATTACACTCTCCAATGATTCCGATGTGACGGACAATTTTTATAGATAGTGCACGAAGCTTATGATATTCTGAGTTAGACAGGGTCTGTGACGGAGCAATGACGATACTCTCACCGGTGTGAATGCCCAGTGGGTCGAAATTCTCCATGTTACAAACTGTGATACAGTTGTCATATTTATCGCGGACAACCTCATATTCAATTTCCTTCCATCCCTTAAGGCTCTTCTCAACAAGTACCTGCGGAGAGAAAGAGAATGCTTTCTCACAAATCTTATTGAGCTCTTCCTCATTGTCGGCAAAGCCTGAACCCAGTCCGCCGAGTGCGTAAGCTGCACGAATGATGACAGGATAGCCAACATCCTTGGCTGCTTTGCGTGCTTGTTCGATGTTCTCACAAGCCTCACTCTTGATGGTCTTGACGTTAATCTCATCGAGACGCTCAACGAAGAGTTCACGATCCTCTGTGTTCATGATGGCGGCAACAGGAGTACCGAGTACACGAACATTGTATTTCTTCAGGATTCCCTGACGCTCGAGCTCAACACCGCAGTTCAATGCGGTCTGACCACCGAAGCTCAGCAGTATTCCGTCCGGATGCTCCTTAGCAATAACCTTCTCAACAAAGAATGGCTGAACTGGAAGGAAATATATTTGGTCGGCAACACCCTCGGATGTCTGCACCGTTGCAATGTTTGGATTGATGAGAACAGTTTCAACACCTTCCTCTCTCAATGCTTTCAATGCCTGTGAACCTGAGTAATCGAACTCACCGGCTTCACCTATTTTCAAGGCTCCAGAACCAAGGAGCAATACTTTCTTTATACTTTCGTCTTTCATCTGCTAAATTGAAATATTGAAGGGAATGTGTTTATTTAAGTGTTTCCACGAATTTATCGAACATGAACTCCGTGTCGACAGGACCTGAGCATGCTTCTGGGTGGAACTGAGAAGAGAACCAAGGATTGGTCTTGTGGCGGATACCCTCGTTTGAACCATCGTTCATATTAACGAATAGTTCCTCCCAGTCTTTGCCGAGAGTCTTGCCATCAACAGCATATCCGTGGTTTTGTGAGGTTATGTAACATTTCTTTGTACCAACAAGACGGACAGGCTGGTTATGTGAGCGATGACCATACTTGAGCTTGTAGATTGTAGCACCGGCAGCCTTGCCAAGAAGTTGGTTACCCATACAGATACCGCAGATAGGCTTAGTTGACTGACTCATAAACTTGCGGATAATCTCTACAGCGTCAGAGCATGTGTCAGGGTCACCAGGTCCATTGGCGAGGAACAATCCGTCAACGTCCATCGAAGTGTAATCGTAATTCCATGGGACACGGATTACCTCAACACCACGATTAATAAGGCAACGGATAATATTAGCTTTAACACCACAGTCAACGAGGACGACCTTCTTTCCGGCACCTTCATTATACCTTATAATATCCTTGCAAGATACCTGGTCAACGAAGTTAACGCCTTCATAGTCGGCTTCCGGAACATTGTCGGGCTCATCGTCGAAGAGAATCTTACCCATCATAACACCATGCTCACGAAGCACCTTTGTCAACTCACGTGTGTCAATGCCGGTAATTCCAGGCACATGCTCACGCTTAAGCCAGTCGGCAAGACTCTCTACTGCATTCCAGTGACTGTACTGCTCGCTATAGTCGGAAACGATAAGTGCAGAAGCATAAATCTTGTCGCTCTCCATGAATGTTGGCAGTCCATTCTTCTCAAAAGTGAATGGCGGCACACCATAATTACCTACTAGCGGGAAAGTCATTGTCAGCAACTGTCCTGCGTATGATGGATCGGTAAGGCTCTCGGGATAGCCCATCATTGCGGTATTGAACACCACCTCTCCGGCAACGGGTTTCTCATAACCGAAACTCTTGCCATGGAACTTTGTCCCGTCGCTTAAAACTAATGTTACGTTCCTCATTATATTTTGTTAATAATGAAAGATTGAAATAATGAAAAAATGAAATGGCTGTATAACCACATTCAATTAAATCATCTTCTCAATCTTTCTTTCATTATTTCATTATTTCAATTTTTCAATCTTCTAATCTTCCTAGAATTTTGCCTCCTTTTGGAAGACATTCTCAACAAAGTTGATGAATGCCTGATTGACGAGTCGCATGCCACCGGGAGTAGGGTAGTTGCCCGTGAAATACCAGTCGCCTTTATGTTCAGGTATAGCTTTGTGCAGTCCCTCGATGCTCTGATAGACGAGCTCAACAGGAGTCTTCATTCCTTCAGGACGAAGCATTTCAACAATCTTGTGGTTTATTTCCTCAACGGTGAAAGGCTTGTAAATCTCTTGCACCTGATTGAGAATTTCCTCACCCTTAGGCTTTGCCACCTCACGCTTGCAGTTGTGGTAAGTTTCCTCGATGAGCTTGAGCATTCCGCGATCCTTGATAAGTTCGATGGTTGCACGGAACACGCAGAACTCCTCAAGACGAGGCATGTCGATACCGTAATAGTCCGGATAGCGGATTTGCGGGGCACTAGAGACAACAACAATCTTCTTCGGATGCAGACGGTCGAGAATACGGAGAATACTCTCCTTCAAAGTCGTACCACGGACGATAGAGTCATCGATGATAACAAGATTGTCTTTATATGGTTCAACACTTTCGTAAGTCACATCATAGACATGGCTGGCAAGGTCGTTACGGGCATCACCCTCCGTGATGAACGTCCGGAGCTTGATGTCTTTCCAAGCCACCTTCTCAGAGCGTACGAAGTTGTGAAGTATTGCTTTCAACTCATCATACGTTGGACGATGGTCGAGTGCCTGTATCTGTTGGATCTTCTCTTCATTCAAATAGTTCTTGAAGCCATCAAGCATACCATAGTAAGCAACCTCGGCTGTATTTGGAATGTATGAGAATACTGTATGGTCAATATCACCGTCAACGGCTTTAAGAATTGGCTGGGTAAGTTGCTCACCAAGTTTCTTGCGCTCCTTATAGATGTCACGGTCAGAACCACGAGAGAAATATATTCTCTCGAAAGAGCAAGCGGAATTGCCCTTCTGAGGCATTATCTGGCGGAGGTTGAACTCGCCAGCTTTATTGACGATGAGAGCCTGACCAGGTTGCAGTTCCTGAATATCATCGCATTCAAGGTCGAATGTCGTCTGAAGCACAGGACGCTCGCTGGCTAGAACTACCATCTCGTCATTCTTATAATAGAAAGCAGGACGGATTCCCCAAGGGTCACGCATTGAGAACATCTCGCCACTTCCGGTAAGACCACAGATAACATAACCGCCATCAAAGTCCTTCATCGAAGTCTTGAGGACATTACTCATCTTGACATGATCCTCGATGTACTTTGTTATATCACGTTTGGTAAGTCCCAGTTTCTGAGCATCTATGAAGTTGCGTTCTACTTCACGGTCGAGACGATGTCCCATCAGTTCTAGCAGGATGTAAGTGTCACTGTAGATTCGTGGGTGCTGACCTTGTTCTGTGAGTTGCTTGAATATCTCTTCAACATTTGTCATGTTGAAGTTGCCGCACATGCACAAGTTCTTTGCCCTCCAGTTGTTTCTGCGAAGAAACGGATGGACATAAGAAAGGCCACGCTTTCCGGTAGTTGAGTACCGGAGGTGGCCCATATATAGTTCACATGCAAATGGCAGATTAGCCTTGGCAAAGTCCACGTCATGAACTTGCTCCTTTGTGTAGTCGTCATAGTCGCGATGAACATTGCCGAAAATTTCAGTGATGGCATCCTTGCCCTCAGCACGTTCACGGAACATGTATTCGTGACCAGGCTCTGATTCCAGTTTGACACCGGCAATACCTGCGCCTTCCTGGCCACGATTATGCTCCTTTTCCATCATGAGATAGAGTTTGTTGAGAGCCCATCTCCATGTGCCGTACTTCTGCTGGTAATATTCCAGCGGTTTGAGTAAGCGGATTAAAGCCACTCCACAATCTTCATGAATGTTTTTCTCCATTATGATTATATTCCCCCTGTAAGTGTTGTTATCCTTTTATTGATTGTCTATAGCTTAACAACGTTAATCTCTCAGGATGTTAACAAGCAGTGAAGCTACAGATGTCGCAATACTTATGAACGAGAACCATATTGTTGTTGAACTTCCGATTCCGGAGTTTCCAGCCTTTACACGGTTAGGCTGAACATAAACAATATCGTTCTGCTGTAAATAATAGTATGGCGAATTTATCAGATTTGCATCGTTAAGATTCAATCTGTATTGATGTTTCTGTCCTGTGGCGTCTTCACGGATGAGCAATACATTGTCACGACGACCGTAAATTGACAAGTCACCGGCTGAAGCCAAAGCCTCAAGAATGCTCATCTTCTCAGTTGATACCGGCACTACGCCAGGATGTCCAACTTCACCAAGGACTGTTACACGATAGCTTGACATGTTAACTGTAACAATTGGATTCTCACCCTTGGCAAGATAAGGAAGAACTTTGCTCTTGATAAGGTCTTCACATTCTGTCTTTGTCAGTCCTGCTACATGTAATTTACCGACGACTGGGAAATTGATGAAACCATCGTTGTCAACTAAGTAACCCTGCAAGGAACCACCACCGGTAGCGATCTGACCGCTGCTTCCGAGATTTGGCTTTACCTGGAGGTTGAACGGTGCACTAGCATCTGGGTCAATGGTGTTGACGGTAATAGACAACTCGTCCTTTGGCATGATATGGGCGTCGTAGAGTCCACGTGATGCAGCAAGGCTGATGGAGTCGATGTTAGTAAAATAGGGCACATTCTTACTTGAACCGCAGCCTACCATAACAAGGATGGCGGCGCATGCAACAAAACCTAAAAGAAGTTTTTTCATTGTTATTAATTGCGCAATATGATTAATTAGGCACAAAGGTACAAGTAATTTTTGATAATGGCAAAAGAAATATGAAAAAATAAAGAGAAATCCCCACCAAGCCTCCGGAGGCTTGGTGGGGATTCCCTTGTCTATTAATAGAACTTGAAGTAACGGCGGGCATTGTTGTAGGAAATATCCTCAACCATGCGGCCGAGAGCCTTACGGTCGTTAGGCAGCTTTCCGTCCTCAACATCATTGCCGAGAAGGTTGCAGAGCAGACGGCGGAAATACTCGTGACGCGGATAGCTCAGGAACGAGCGGCTGTCGGTGAGCATACCGACGAAGCGGCTGAGCAGACCCAGTGTTGAGAGGGCGTTCATCTGCTTTGTCATACCGTCGAGCTGATCGTTGAACCACCAACCTGAACCGAACTGAATCTTTCCTGGCTCAGAACCATCCTGGAAGTTACCGAGCATTGTAGCAACAACCTCATTAGCGCACGGATTCAAGCAATATAATATTGTACGTGTGAGCTTATGTTCAGAGTTGAGTTCATCGAGGAAGTGGCTCATGGCACGGGCTGTGTTGAACTCGCCGATAGAGTCGAAACCGGTATCAGGACCGAGCTTCTTATACATAATGCTATTATTGTCACGGATAGCGCCATAGTGATACTGCTGTGTCCAGTCGGCATCATAATCCATCTCTGCGCAGATCTTCAGGAAGGCGTGCTTGTACTGGCGAACCTCAAGCAGAGAGAGCTGCTGACCGCGCATAGCCTTCTCGAAGATAGTCTCAATCTGAGAATCTGTGTAAGGATCATCGTAGAATTCCTCAATTCCGTGGTCGGCAAGCTTTCCGCCATTCTCAGCGAAGAAGTCATGACGCTTCTGCAGGGCATCAATCATATCCTTGAATGTGCTGATGTTTACACCTGCTACCTCACCAAGCTTCTTGATGTACTCAGCATAGTCAGGCTTCTCAATGTTCATAGCCTTGTCAGGACGCCAGGCCGGAATCATCAACGGGTCGTTGTCAGCCTTGGTCTCACGGTAAATCTTATGCCAGTGAAGGTCATCGATAGGATCGTCGGTTGTGCAGACACACTCTACATTGTAGTGGCGCATCAAGCCACGAGCGCTGAATTCAGGAAGTTTCAGCTTTTCATTGCACTCGTCGTAAATTTCCTTTGCTGTGTCAGGGCCTAAAAGCTTTGTTATACCGAAGGCTGTCTTCAACTCAAGATGAGTCCAGTGATACAATGGATTACGGAAAGTGTAAGGAACTGTCTCAGCCCACTTTTCGAACTTCTCCCAGTCAGTTGTCTCTGTGCCGGTACAGTATTTCTCTGGAACACCGTTGGTACGCATTGCACGCCACTTGTAGTGGTCGCCGCCGAGCCACAACTCTGTGATGCTCTTGAACTTGTAATCCTCAGCAACCATTTGTGGAACGAGGTGGCAATGATAGTCGATGATTGGCATTTTAGCCGCATGATTGTGATAGAGATACTGCGCTGTCTCGGTGTCGAGCAGGAAGTTCTCATCCATGAACTTTTTCATAATAGCTTAGTATTGATTTAAAATTTGTTTTATAGTTCGTTTTTAACTAATGTGCAAATTTACGCAAATTATTTTGTAAACTCCCCCATTTTAACTATATTTGCACTTGATTTTAACGAAAACGATAACGTCGTTATGAACGAACACACATTCACACGGACAGGCAAGGTGCTGTTGGTCTATACTGGTGGAACAATCGGAATGGGTCGTAACCCACGGACTGGCGCCCTGGAGCCTTTCGACTTTAATCTGCTTCTTGAGCGTATTCCTGAGGTTAAACTCTTGCCGGCATCAGTCGATACTTATCAGTTCAATCCAATAATTGACTCGTCGGACATGAGTCCAAGACTTTGGGCTCAGCTCGTCCGCATCATTGCCCGCAATTATAAGCTGTATGATGGATTCGTTATACTTCATGGAACTGACACAATGGCATATACGGCATCAGCGCTTTCGTTTATGCTAGAGAATCTGACTAAGCCAGTTATTCTCACTGGGTCGCAACTACCTATAGGTCAGCTTCGAACTGATGGCAAAGAAAATCTTATGTCAAGTTTGGAACTTGCCATTGCCCATAACGAAGACGGGACACCACGTGTGCCTGAGGTTTGCATATTCTTTAATGGTAAACTACTAAGGGGCAATCGTTCGACTAAGCAGAATGCCGATGGATTCGACGCATTCGATTCATTCAACTATCCTCATCTGTGTGATGCGGGCGTTAATTTCGCTTTCCACGACCACCACATCCTGCGACCTATGTTCGACCATCCGATGATTCCTCATTATGGTCTTGACCCCAATGTTTTCGTCCTGTCTCTTTTCCCAGGTATACAAGAGAATATCTTCCGCCATCTTATTGATGCTCCTGAGCTTCGTAGTATAGTTATCCGAACCTACGGCAGTGGCAATGCCCCGCAACTCACTTGGTTACTTCGCCTTGTCAAGGAAGCTACCTATCGTGGTATAACCGTTGTCAATATCAGCCAATGCGTAACGGGAAATGTAGAGATGAGCCGTTATGATACAGGCTATCAACTTAAGGAAGCCGGGGTTATCAGTGGTCATGACTCAACTGTAGAAGCTGCTGTAACCAAGCTTATGTTCTTGCAATCTAATTATTCCGACCCACATCTGGTACGTAACTTCATGTCACGTGATATTGCAGGCGAGGTAACTATATAAAGTAATACATTATTTACTAAACAAATCCGTATTTATAATTTTTACAATTAATAATTTGGAAGTTAAGCTTTAAAATATTATCTTTGCGCTTGAAATAAATAAAGTTCAACTATTCTAATAAAAACAACATTATGAAAGACTTAAAGGGAACAAAGACAGAGAAGAACCTTCTGGAGGCATTCGCAGGTGAGAGCCAGGCTCGCAATAAGTATACTTATTTTGCCAGCAAAGCCCGTAAGGATGGTTATGAGCAGATAGCAGCAATCTTCGAGGCTACTGCAAACAATGAGAAGGAACACGCTAAGCTGTGGTTCAAATACCTTGAGGGCGGTGCTATCAAGGATACAATCTCAAACCTTAAGGCTGCTGCCGAGGGTGAGAACTATGAGTGGACTGACATGTATGATCGCATGGCTAAGGAAGCTGAAGAGGAAGGCTTCAAGGAGATTGCCGCTAAGTTCCGTGGCGTTGGTGCCATCGAGAAGCATCACGAGGAGCGTTATCGCAAACTTCTGAAGAACATCAATGACGCTGTAGTATTCAGCCGTGATGGTGATGCTATCTGGATTTGCCGCAATTGCGGACACATTGTTGTTGGTCCTAAGGCTCCGAGCGTTTGCCCGGTATGCAGTCATCCTCAGAGCTTCTTCGAGTTAAAGGCTGAAAACTATTAATTCACGAAGCCAATACTTTAGTTAAAACATCTTCTATTTAGGAGATGTTAGTCCTGTAAAAACAAAGTATAAGATTGTTAGAAGGATAAACAAAATTGTGATGATGATGAGAAACCACATCGTCACACGAAGGAAGAGCGGTTTTTCGTTCTTCCTTTTTTCATGTCTCATAGTCCGATAGCTTTCTGGTCGGATGGGCTGGTAAGTATCAGTAGAAACACCAGCATTCACATTATTCATGTCAGCCGGTGTGACAACATTAGCCAGAGCACCACAATAAGGGCACTTGGCATGAATGGTTTCACCCGGATTTCCATCGACCATATATTCTCGACCGCAATTATTGCAAGTTGTTCTATATTGCATAGTTAGCTGTATATTTTTACAGATTTAATTGAATTATCTATAGTCGTTGATAATAACCTTTCCGTTTTGTGGGAAAGCTTCGATTTGACGGAATTCTGATCTGCCATCACTTGAGAATCTGATGCGATACCAATTGTCTTCGTAATGGTTTATACTTATGCTGACAGGTGATGCGGAATGATGACCATTGTGACTGGCTTTACCCATTTGTGGACAAAGCAAATCCCAATCAATCTCATTATCAGTTGACGTGCTGTCTTCCGGTTCATCCAGCGAAGTACTTAGCCGTTCATAGCATTGCTCCGAGAGATTGTTGTCAAATTGTGACATATCGCCATCGGCAAACCAGACATCATAGAAGTTGTTGAGAAAATCGGTTACTTCCTGCCGGTCTTGTTCAGCCTTCTGCGCGGCAGCTTCCTCTGCATTCTGCTGATTGCGGAGAGCCATCAGTGAATCCATGTGAGCCTGACGCGCCTGCTTTAATTCAATGCGCTCTTGCTCATCATTCTTCTGTTTTTGCTGCCATGCATACCAACCTATACCGCCGACAAGGATTCCCAGTATCAATGCCAACAATATATTTGTTGTGTGGCTCTTACCTTTCTTATTGTTGTCAGGATTGCCTCCGTCGTTAGTAGGTGTGCCGGACGTGTATCCGTTGTTTACAGCCTGACCGGGATTAACACTTGCTTTTCCTGTTTGTGGGCTGTTGCTGTTGACAATAGGGAGGCTGACACGCATCTTCTGACCGCAGTTAGGGCATTTAGCCCAAACTGTCTGCCCACCCTCAGCTGTAAGCCGGTAAACTTGTCCGCAATTCCTGCATGTAATCTTATAATCCATATTAGCCTAAATACTTCATAAGAATCTTGGCATATCCACTCTCGCGAAGTTTCTCAATGCTCTTCTCGCGGATTTGGCGGACACGCTCACGGGTCAGACCCATCTCGGCTCCTATTTCTTCAAGTCCTTTTTCCTGAGTTTCTATGCCAAAGCATTCCTTTACGATTTTCATCTCACGAGGCTTCAATACCTTTTCCATTACCGCATCAAGGTCGGTTGTCATTGACTCATGGTCGACCTGACGGTCAGTACGGGAGTCCTCGCCTGATGAAAGCAAGTCAGCCATTGAGTTATCGTCGTCCTCAGAGAATGGGGCGTCAATACTCATGTGGTGATGGTCGGCCTTCATCGTCTGCTGGATTTTCTCCTCGTCAATGTCGGTCAGTGCGGCAATCTCATCGGCTGATGGCTTACGCTGGTTCTTCTGCTCGAACTTAGCTATCTCACTGTTGATTTTAGCCAATGCGCCGACCTGATTCAACGGAAGGCGAACCATACGGCTCTGCTCGGCTATAGCCTGCAGTATGCTTTGGCGAATCCACCACACAGCGTAGGAAATGAACTTGAAGCCACGGGTCTCATCAAACTTCTCCGCAGCCTTAACAAGTCCTATGTTACCCTCATCTATCAAATCGGTCAACGTGAGTCCCTGATGCTGGTATTGCTTTGCGACTGACACAACGAAACGAAGGTTGGCTGCAACAAGCTTGTCCTTTGCACGTTCTCCTTCAGGTCCGCCTTTGCGTATTTTCTGTGCCAATTCTATCTCCTCGTCAAGAGAGACCATTGGAATACGGCCTATTTCTACCAGATACTTATCGAGCGACTCGCTGTTACGACTCGTTATACTCTTTGAAATTTTAAGCTGTCTCATGCTGATTTTATCATTCCTTTCTGCCTGTAAAACAAGCAAAAACTATACCATTAACGACAAACTGACAGATTTATTGTGTTGTATGACAGTAACATTTGCAATTTGTTTAGCCATTCATTGTCTTGTAACCGGGTATCTTTTAGAAATCAAAATAAATTAAAAACAAAGGGAAAATAAATTATTTTCTTTTGAAAAATAATTTATTTTCCCTTCTAAAAGATACCCTTTTACAACGCAATTTGGTATCCCTTATGTTTAAATTGGAAGCCATACAGACTCTGAATAAGTACTATTCAATGCACATTTGGCTTCATTTTGAGGTTTATTTATTGTCGATAAAGCTCAGTGCAGCACCTATGGCAGTGCAGAATTCGCTGTATTTAGGAATGATGAAGTGGACATCGTAAACCTTTTCCATCATCGGGAACACATACTTGCACTGTGGCAGGAGAGTCAGATTGCCTATGAGCACGAAGTCACGTATGCCGCTTCCTACAGCGCTGAGGATAGATGCTGAGCCCACAGCCTGCAATACCATATATATAAGACCTATTGCAATATCCTCGCGGGACGCATTACCTTGAGCATTGGCGAAAAGCGAAGCAGTGGCATCCATAGGCAGACCGGGCAATGGCTTAGCTGAAATATCTCGGATAAGAAGGTTTATATGAGATATGTGTCCCTGCAAAGCTAGTGACGCTATCTGCTTGACATCATCGGTGTTCAGCAACAGACGTGACAGTCCGCTCAGTGTTCCGCCGCCGATGCCTATGCCGCCGATGTGATGGATGTCCTTGCCCTTGCATCTTACTAACGATGTGCCGGTGCCCATAGAGACAACTATCATATCGTTAAGCCTGCTTTCATATTGAGCTCCAAGACCATCGGCAATAAACTCTTCGGCACGTGACGTCGGTAGTCCATAGACCGGCTTGTCGATATAGGCTGACCCCACACCGGTTATCATGACGTGCTCGACATCGTCGAGGGCAATTTTATTGTCGTACAGATACTTGCCGAATGCCCCATAGAGAGAGGTCACCGGGTCGGTGGCTTTTACACGCAATGGCTTTATGACCTTGCCGTCACGTATGCCTACAATCTTTGTCGTGGATATGCCCACGTCGATTCCTATAACAATTTTCATATTATAAGTAAGGTAATTTACGGCTGCAAAGGTAACAGAAAAGTAGGATAAGTCAAAATAAAAGGCAAAAAAAACAAAATATATTTTCGTATTTCGTTGATTATTAGTAATTTTGCACTCCGTTAAAGAATTAGGATAATTAAAAAGAAAAAAGTACTAAAATGACAAAGGCAGATATCATCAACGAGATTTCCTCCAATACTGGTATATCGAAGAAAGATGTCACAGCGGTCGTAGAGGGATTTATGGAGAGCATCAAGACCAGCCTCCTTGCTGAAAAACAGAATGTTTACCTTCGCGGCTTCGGCAGTTTCATCATTAAGCATCGTGCTGCCAAGACTGCCCGAAACATCTCAAAGAACACAACAATCACAATCCCAGCACATGACTTCCCTGCATTCAAGCCAGCGAAGACATTCATAGAGGATATGAAGAAGTAAGAGAATTTTAAACAAACATTATTATAACAATTAATTTAAATCATTAAAGCAATGCCAAACGGAAGAAAGAAAAAGGGACACAAGATGGCTACGCACAAGCGTAAGAAGAGATTAAGAAAGAACAGACATAAGAGCAAGTAAGGCCCCGCGAGAGGCCGACTGAAAGGTCTGTTTAGGCCAATGGGGCGTGCTTTCGCATGATGCTCCTTATCCCTGGGAGTGCGAGAGCAAGCTCCATTTTTAGTAAATAATAAAGAAATGACTAGTGAAATAATTATTGACGCCCAGCCAAAGAATATTTCGATAGCGCTGCTTGAAGACAAGAAACTTGTCGAATATCAGAATGAGCTGCGCGACGCGGGTTTCTCGGTGGGTAACATCTACATCGCAAAAGTCAAAAAGCTTATGCCGGGACTGAATGCGTGCTTCGTAGATGTAGGTTATGAACGCGACGCCTTTCTTCATTATCTTGATCTTGGAAGTCAATTTGACTCTTATGCAAAGTACCTCAAGCAAGTACAGAGCGACAGGAAACGACTTTATCCATTCAGCAAAGCCACACGATTGCCCGACCTGAAAAAAGACGGCAGCATTCAGAATGCGCTGCAAGTAGGGCAGGAAGTGCTGGTGCAGATTGTTAAAGAACCCATTTCGACCAAGGGTCCGCGTCTTACAGGTGAAATATCCTTTGCCGGACGCTATTTGGTCCTCATCCCATTCAGTGATAAGGTTAACGTTTCCTCGAAAATCAAAAGCGGAGAGGAGCGCGCACGGTTGAAACAGCTCATACGTAGTATCAAACCGAAGAATTTCGGAGTGATAGTTCGTACTGTAGCCGAGGGAAAGCGTGTAGCTGAGCTCGACGCCGAGATGAAAATCCTTCTCAGCCGATGGAATGAGGCTATCACGAAGGTGCAGAAAACACAGCAACGCCCCCAGCTCGTCTATGAAGAGACGGGTAGGGCTGTGGCAATGATTCGTGACCTCTTCAATCCGTCATACAAGAATATCTACGTCAACGATGACGAGGTTTATGCCGCTGTACGTCATTATGTCTATCTCATTGCCCCTGACAAGGCAGACATAGTGAAGAAGTATACCGGCAAGGTGCCAATATTCGATAACTTCGACGTTACGAAGCAGATAAAGTCGAGTTTCGGTACTACTGTTAATTATGGTCACGGATGCTATCTCATAATAGAGCATACCGAGGCTATGCATGTCGTAGATGTCAATAGTGGTAATCGTACTAAGGAGAAGGAACAGGAACAGAATGCTCTCGACACTAACCTCGGTGCAGCTGATGAACTGGCACGGCAACTCCGCCTGCGTGATATGGGAGGAATTATTGTTGTCGACTTCATCGATATGAACTTAGCCGAGAATAGGCAGATGTTATATGAGCGTATGTGCAAAGACATGCAGAAGGATCGCGCCCGTCATAACATATTGCCGTTAAGTAAGTTCGGATTGATGCAGATAACTCGACAGCGCGTGCGTCCGGCAATGGATGTAAATGTCGAAGAGGAGTGTCCGACATGCTTGGGTACAGGAAAAATCAAGGCCAGCATTTTGTTTACTGACCAACTGGAGAGAAAAATTGACCGGCTTGTCAACAAGATTGGCGTAAAGAAATTCTATCTGCACGTCCATCCATACGTTGCCGCTTTCATTAATCAGGGACTTTTCTCCTTGAAATGGAAGTGGAAGATGAAATACGGATTCGGTATTCATATTGTACCATCGCAGAAGCTTGCTATGCTTCAATACGAGTTCTATGATTCTGACCGCAATTTCATTGATATGAAGGAAGAGACAGACGGAAAGAAGTAAAAAAATAAAGACCCTTGTAAGCTGTTGTTTATTCGCTTGCAAGGGTCTTAATTTTATATCATTTTTATGCTCTTCGTGATGAAGTCCACAATAATGATTGTTTAGAAATGCTATAGCTTCTTTATAAGCCGTTTTATAACTGAGCGGCGATATTCCTTACGTAGGTCGTAGTCCTAACGTGGCATACTAATATCCAATACTGAGAAATTCACTTAAAAGTCTTCTAAATGTGCAATTAACTGTTCGTCTTTTCCAATATTACAGTTTTATACCACTAATGGACATTGATTTTTAAATTATCCGCAATTGTACAAAACAAAAAAGGTATCTTCTGTAAGTGCAAAAGATACCCTTTTATGTTTCTAATCTTTGTTATTATTGAACAACTTTGAATCTAATTCTGAAGCTGTGAGTCTGCTCATCCCAATTTGTGCCTAAGAGAACGAACTTTCCTATTTGTGATGTTGAGCGGACATGCTTGCCAAGGCAAGGGCAAACATCATAGTCGCCAATGCGAACAAGGCGGATGGTCTCGCCGGCATCATCAGGAAGACGGTCGAGCGATACACCCTCAGGGATGTGATTGCGGTCGACAAACTCGTAGGTTACAGGCATGTCAAGCTGGATGAGTCTGTTCATCTCGTCCTCAATAGCCTTCTCCTCTTTTCGGCTAGGCTTATGGTCGAGCGTGTAGGAGATTTTACTCTTCTTGCGTTCGATGTGGGCGTTGGAACTGCGCTTGCAACCAAACATGCGAATCATCAACTGATTGAGAAGATGCTCGGCTGTATGGGCTGGCGGGAACTCTTCCTTGTTGTGCGTGTTAAGCACGTAATCATTGGCATCTGTCATAATCTTGAATTTGTATATCCTTCCGCTATATGCAGCAAGTTCTACCGGTAATTGCTCATTCTTCTTTAAGTCGAAGCGCTGGGTCTCGCCAGTTAGCATGTCGACAGCTTCTACCGGCTTTTCCGGAATCTTAAGGAAATCGAATGCGTGGTCAGGAATCCTCACCTTGCAAGTTGCAGGCTGGTCACTGAAGTTGACGACAATGAACAGGACTTCATTCTCATATTTCCTCATGAATGCATATTGGGCATGGGGTGAGAAATCCTCACTATAGCCATTGACATACATGAGATCGAAGCACTGACCTTCAGAAACGGCTTTCTCCTGATTGGCAAGACGGAGAATCTTTGTATATGTTTCCTCGATTTGATGCTCTTGATTCGTGAGATGACGGCGGTCCCAATATCCGTGATACAGACTTTGAACTGTCCAATAGTCGAATATTGTTGTTCGTCCGTCACAACCGGAGAATCCTTCCTTGTCCATTCCTTTCTCGCCAAACTCCTGTCCGGCGTAAATCATCATAGGATTGGACTTAAGCAGGGTAGCGACTATTAATGCCGGAACTCCCTTCATTCCGTCTCCTGCAAAGAAGTAGGAGGCAAGACGTTGTTCATCATGGTTCTCAAGGAAGTAGAGCATGTGGTCGCCAATATCATCGGTCAGTTGCCATTCACGTGTTATTGCCGATGCAGGACGTTGATGGCAAGTGACGGCACGAAGGCAATCGTACATACCAACCTTATCATACAGATAATCGAATCCGCTTGCCACAAACGTGCGGTACTGAGCTGTATCATACACCTCGCCAATGAAGATGATGTTAGGGAAACGCTGCTTTACGGTCTTCGTGGCATACTCCCAAAACTCGTGAGGCACCATCTCCGCCATATCACAACGGAATCCGTCGATGCCTTTGCCTGCCCAGAAAAGCAGAATATCTGTCATCTTCTTCCATGTGCTTGGAGTTGGATCGTAGTGATAGCTTCTTCCACCGGCATCGGTATAGTCGACACCATAGTTCAGTTTCACCGTCTCATACCAGTCGTTCTGTTGTGGGTGAGAGTCGAAACGGTCATTGCCAGTGCATTTGGCAGGCGACTCCTCATATCGTGGAAGACCGAAAGCCTGGGCACGACTGGTATCGAATCCGTTCATGTCAAGACTTTCGCCCGGACAATAATAGAAGTTGTTCTGTGGATCGAAGTGCTTGCCGGTATCATCATCCTCGCCAAGGTCATGTACTCCTGCCGGTTTGCAAATGCTTTTGTACTCGCGTGCCACATGGTTTGGAACGAAGTCGATGATGACTTTCATACCCGCATTATGCGTGCGCTCAACAAGATTCTCAAACTCTTGCATGCGGTCAGGAACCGACTCGGCAATATCTGGGTCGATGTCGTAATAATCGGCAATGGCGTATGGCGAGCCTGCTATTCCTTTCACCACCTCAGGGTGTTGACGTGGTATTCCAAAACGGGAATAGTCAGTGCATGTGGAATGGCGTATAACACCAGTATACCAAACATGGGTTATGCCCAACTGCCGCATACGGCGAAGTTGGGCACTCTGAATGTCGTTCATCTTCCCGACGCCATTCTCCTCAATCGTTCCCCATTCCTTGCGGGTGGTGTTGCGATTGCCGAAGAGGCGAGTGAAGATCTGGTATATTATTATCTTCTTCACTTATATTTTGTTTTAGGGAGTTAGATGTGGGAAGTTAACTTCCTTGTAACTCCCATCTAACTACTCTTTAACTCCCCTATAGAATTTATGCTATTCCGTGAGCATTGACTGAACGGTCGATGCGGCGGATCATTCCCTGAAGGGCACGACCAGGACCACACTCGATGAACTCGTCAGCACCATCGGCGATCATATTCTGAACACTCTTTGTCCAACGAACGCTTGATGTGAGCTGAGCGATGAGGTTTGCCTTGATCTCATCAGGATTGGTGTGAGGCTTAGCGTCTACATTCTGGTAAATCGGGCACTTTGGCTCGTGGAACTCTGTTGCCTCGATAGCCTTCTGGAGCTCGTCCTTAGCATACTGCATAAATGGAGAATGGAATGCACCTCCTACAGCCAACGGAAGGGCACGCTTTGCACCGGCTGCAGTTAGCTTCTCACAAGCCTCGGCAATGCCTTCCTTTGAACCAGAGATAACAAGCTGACCAGGGCAGTTGTAATTGGCAGGAACAACGACCTTGCCTTCATCAGAAATCTCCTTACAGATCTTTTCGATAGTCTCGTCAGGAAGAGCAATGATAGCTGCCATTGTACCAGGGTTCTTCTCGCATGCCTTCTGCATAGCGTTGGCACGAGCGGCAACAAGCTTCAGACCATCCTCGAAGTTGAGGGCACCTGCTGCAACAAGGGCAGAAAACTCACCGAGAGAGTGACCGGCGGTCATGTCAGGCTTGAACTCATCGCCAAGGCAGAGTGCAGAGATAACGCTGTGAAGGAAGACGGCTGGCTGAGTAACCTTAGTTTCTTTGAGCTGTTCATCAGTGCCGGCAAACATAATGTCGGTAATCTTGAAGCCTAAAACTTCGTCGGCTTTATCGAAAAGTTGTTTTGCTAATGGATTATTGTCGTACAGGTCCTTACCCATACCTACGAACTGGGAGCCTTGTCCCGGAAATACAAATGCTTTCATATTTGCTGTTATTAATTTTCTTTATGTTCTATATAAAATGAAATAAACGATTCAAGCTAAACGATGATGATTATTTATTTCTTGCAAAGGTACGATAAATCAGACATAAAACCAAATAAAACACTGTAAAAACAAAAATCCCGATCGACTCTTTTCGGAGTGACCGGGAATTTTATATGAATGTGCTTTACAGTGCTAAAAAATTATCACTTTTGTAAAAGCTTATGCTTCAGCCGGAGCCTCTTCCTCAGAAGCAGGTGCCTCTTCGGCTTTAGCCTCTTCTGCAGGTGCTGCCTGCTCAGCTGGAGCAGCCTCTTCAGCCTTTGCCTCAGCATTCTCTGCTGGTGCTTCAGCTTCCTCTTCCTCAGCAGCCTGCTTTGGCTCTTCCTCTGCAACGACAGTTACAGGGAGCTTAACCTCAACATCCTTGAAGAAGTGAACAGTTGCCTCGAAAGTACCAACCTTCTTGATGTCGTGCATTGTGATGATCTTGCGGTCAATCTCAATGCCCTTCTTCTGAAGCTCTTCAGCAACGATGTTAGCGTTGACTGATCCGTATGTAACGCCGGTAGCAGATACCTTAGCAGGGATAACGAGCTCAACACCGTCGAGCTGTGCTGCACGCTTTTCAGCCTCTGCCTTAGCGGCTGCAATCTTTGCGGCCTGCTGCTTGAGGTCCTCTGCGAGCTGCTTCTTGGCTGATTCAGATGCGATAACGCCCTTGCCTGTTGGAATCAGATAGTTACGGCCATAGCCGTTCTTTACATTGACAATCTCGTTCTTATAGCCGAGACCGATGATATCTTCTTTCAGTATAATTTCCATAATTCTTGCCTCCTCTTTAAATTACTTCATCAAATCGGTTACGTATGGAAGCAGTGCAATCTGACGTGCGCGCTTTACAGCCTGTGCAACACGACGCTGGTACTTCAGAGATGTACCGGTGATGCGACGAGGAAGAATCTTGCCCTGCTCGTTGAGGAATTTCTTCAGGAACTCAGGGTCCTTGTAGTCGATGTACTTGATGCCACTCTTCTTGAAACGGCAATACTTCTTCTTACGAGTATCGATAGAAGGAGCGGTCAAATAACGGATTTCACTCTTTTTCTGCTCTGCCATGATTATGCCTCCTTTTTGCTAGCAAGCTTGTTGCGACGCTTCTCAGCATACTGAGCTGCGTACTTGTCGAGCTTGACGGTGATGAAACGGATTACTCTCTCGTCACGGCGGAAACCTGTCTCGAGAGTGTTAACAACTGATGGATCAGCCTTGAACTCCAGAAGGTTGTAGAAGCCAGAAGACTTCTTCTGAATGTTGTAAGCCAACTTCTTCAGACCCCAGGCCTCTTCGTTCAAGATCTCAGCACCATTGTCGGTGAGCAGTTTCTTGAATTTAGCGACCGTTTCCTTTGCCTGAACATCAGACAAAACGGGAGTCAAAATGAAAACGGTTTCGTATTGATTCATACTACTTAAATAATGTAATTAATAAATAAAATATTTGTGCGTTCTGAAAAACGCGGTGCAAAGGTACTCATTTTTCGGCAGTTAGCGGGTATTGCTTTGTTATTGTCTTTGTAGTTTTAACAAAGTTTATAGGTTTCGGTAAGCTGTTTACGTCTCTTTCCACTAACTTTGCGTCCCAAAATAGAGAATATTATGAAAGCTATTCTTAAATATCTTGGTATATCATTTATTATAATAGGTGTGGTTATCTTTGCCATCGACTATTTCTTCAAGGTCAACAGCAACGCACTTCTTATAGTTGGTCTCATAATTGTCCTTGTCGGTGTAATTGGTCAGATATGGACAATGAAGAAAGAAGGCGAGGCCACCAAATAATTATTATTCGATACCAGTAAGGTTATCAGGTATTTGCTTCTTTGGCGTAATACCTAGAGCCTTGAGGTTGTCAAGGCGGCGGATAACATTGCCTTTGCCTTCACTTAGTTGTCCACGGCTTGAGTCGTAATCCTTGCGAAGTTTGTCAATATCGGCACCAATCTTGACAAAGGTCTCAGCAAAGCCACAGAACTTATCATACAAGTCGTTCGATTGGCGTAGAATCTCTTCCACGTTTTTGTTCATCCTATAGTTCTGCCACATGGTGTGGGTGAGCTGTAGAGCCATGAGAAGGTTCGACGGACTTAGCATGATGATATGCTTGCGATAGGCATATTGAAGGATGCTTGGATCAGTCTTCAATGCTGCAGCATAACCGCTTTCGTATGGGATGAACATCAGGACGTACCCAATGCACCCCGGGACAATCTTGTCATAATTAACATCGGAAAGTTCGTCGATGTGCTTGCGTACCGACTTTGCATGCTCCTTCATAAGGCGGTCGCGCTCGGCTTCGTCATCAGTACGGATTGCATCCTGATAAGCCGTGAGTGAAACTTTAGAGTCGATAATAGCGCGCTCTTGGTTTGGAAACTCAACAATAGCATCGGGACGGAAGTTGTTACCGTCTTTATCCTTGAAGTTCTGTTGTAGGAAGTACTGCTTGTCCTTCTCCAGTCCACAATCCTCAAGGGTCTTGTCGAGAATCATCTCACCCCAGTCGCCCTGCATCTTTGAGTCGCCTTTAAGGGCTTTGGTCAGAGATGCGGCATCATCGCCAATCTTCTCTGTCTGTTCACGAAGCTCACGGACGGTGCGGTCCTGAAGCTCCTGCATGTTCTTTATGGTTTGAACCTGCTCGTCATGAAGTTTCTTCATGGCATCTTCAAAAGCCGTCTTTATCTCAGTCTTATTTGCCGTGCCCTCCTTTGTTGATGCTGTGACATTGCGGTTGAAGGAATCCAACTGTTCCCTGAGAGGTGAAAGCATGACATCGATCTTCTCCTTGTTCTCTGCCGTTAGTTGTTGCTTAGAATCGGAAAGCATCTTCATGGCAAGGTTCAAAACTTCTTCACGAACAGCCTTTGTTGCTTCCTCATGCTGGCGTTGCTGTTCCTGACGAAGAGACTCCGAATGCTCATGTTCAGCCTTAAGCTTCTCGTCGGCATTTCTTTGTGCCAAATTAAATCTCTCGTCGGCGCTCTTCCTTTCGGCAATAAGTCTTTCCTCTGAGTTTTTTTTCTCAGTCTCCAGTTGCGACTGGGCTATGGCAAGACGTTGCTCTATGGTTGATTTCTCATTGGCGAACTGCTCCTTCTGACTGTTCAAAGAGGCTTGAAGTTCACCGGTGGCTTTTGCTACATCATTCTTCTTCAATAGATAGACGACCAGTGCTCCGAGAATAAGTCCTATGATAAGGTATAATATTGCTTGCATAATGAATTTATTGTTAGTTTCGCAAAGGTACAAAAAAAGAGTGGACTCGGGAAGAATCCACTCTAAAATATTTCGTATATTCTTGTGGGCCGACCCTCGCGGGTGGGTTTTTCTTTATTCAACAACGATTGGCTTATACTTAGGAACAAGAGTCTTCATGATGCACCAACCGATAAGGTAAGCAACAGCGCAGAAGCTGAAGATAACCATATATCCTGCCGGCTTACCGACGAATCCAAGCAGTTGCATCTGAGTCTCATCGGCGTAAGTGAAGAGGGCTCCACTGACTCCGTTGATAAGAGCTGAACCGAGTCCACCAGCCATTCCGCCGATACCTGTTACGGTTGCAACTACAGACTTAGGGAACATATCACTAACCGTTGAGTAGATGTTAGCTGACCAGCTCTGGTGAGCGGCTCCAAGAATACCGATAAGGATAATCGGGAACCAAGGTGTTCCGAACTTATCACCAAGAGGCTGAGCCAACAGACCGGCGAGTGGGAAGAATGCAAAGATGAGCATTGCACGCATACGTCCGGCATACGGGTTCATACCCTTGTTGATGAAGTAGTTTGGAAGTTTACCACCGAGGATACTCAACATTGTGATGAGATACAGGGCGAAGATAAGAACCATTCCGAGAGTATCGGTCGGGTTGATGTTGAACTGAGCCTTCAGATAAGCCGGAGTCCAGAACAGGAAGAACCACCATACACCATCGGTGAGGAATTTACCAACGATGAAAGACCAAGTCTGGCGATAGGTGAAGAGCTTCCAAAGAGGAATCTTCGGTCCTTCGTCGACAACATCTGCAGGGTCTTCCTCAGTGTCGGCATCCTGATTGATATAAGTAAGCTCAGCCTCATTGACATGTGGGTTCTCATTCGGCTTCTTGTAGACGAATACCCAGAATCCCATCCAGATGAAACCGAGGGCACCGATGATGATGAATGCCATCTCCCATCCGAAGAACTTTGCAAGTACTGGAATGGTGAACGGAGCAATGAGGGCTCCGATGGATGCACCACTATTGAATATTGATGTAGCGAAAGCACGGTCCTTCTTCGGGAAGTATTCAGCCGTAACCTTGATAGCAGCTGGGAAGTTTCCTGCCTCACCAAGTGCGAGGACGCAACGTGCGGCAAGGAAGAAGAACATACTCGTCGTTGCCACCGCCACCATCAGATCGCCTGAGGCGGCAAGTGCATTAGCGGCTTTTAGTGAAGTTGTACCGAAAGCAGCAGTAAGCTGGTCGGCATAGACTGCTTCTGTGGCAACACCGCAAAGTGCGTGAAGGCATGCACCGAGCGACCATACACCGATGGCGCAGAAGTATCCTTTCTTTGTCCCGAGCCAGTCGATAACTTTTCCGGAGATCAACTGACAGATAGCGTATGCGAAAGAGAACACCATGGTGATGATACCATAGTTCTCATCAGTCCAGTGGAACTCAGCCTCGATGCCGCCATCACCAGGGTAGGTGAGTGAGAGCACCTGACGGTCCATGTAGTTTATTGTCGTGGCCATGAACAGCATGAAGCATATCAGCCAGCGATAATTGGTCATTTTTGTTGTTTTAATAGAAGACATTTTAGTTTTTATTGAGTTTTAGTTATGGTTATTATAGGCATAATGGGCTTAATATGCTTAATAGGTCTATTATGCCTCTTATGCCCATTATACCTAATATTTTACTATTTTACTTCAAATCAGGGATTGGAACCACCTGCATGTCGGTGTAGACGAGGTTCTCGCCAGCCATACCCCAGATGAAGGTGTAGTTGCTGGTGCCTGCAGCGCAGTGGATTGACCATTGCGGAGCGATGACAGCCTGCTCGTTGTTCATCCAGATAGGACGGGTTTCCTGTGGCTCACCCATTACATGCAGAATCTTCTGACCCTTTGGAACATTATAGTACATGTAAGCCTCCATGCGGCGGAGATGAGTGTGTGCCGGCATTGTGTTCCAGACAGAACCCGGCTTAAGTTCGGTGATTCCCATCTGAAGCTGGCATGTGCGGACACCTGCAACGCCATCGATGATCATCTGGTGGATTACACGGTCGTTGCTCTCTTCCATCTTGCCTGCCTTGATGTTGTTAGCCTCTTTCAGAGTGACCTTCTTGGTTGGGTAGGAAGTCTGGGCACATGCAGAGTTGAGATAGAACTTAGCAGGTTCAGCGGCATTCTTACTTGCGACGGTAATGTCTTTGGCTCCACGACCAACGTACAGAGCCTCCTGGAATCCCAGTGTGTAAGACTTGCCGTCAACAGTAACGGTGCCCTCGCCACCTATATTGATGATACCGAGCTCGCGGTTGTCGAGCAGGTTGCGCCCGCTTGTGCCCTTGCTCTCGTCAACATACAGAGGTGCAATTGATGTGAGTTTCAACGGAGTTGTTGTTGGCTCTGCGCCACCGATAAGGAAACGGTCGTACAGAGTGTAAGTCCAGTTTACCTCGCCCGGAGCAAATACCTTTTCAATGAGATACTCTTTACGCAGACGGTCGGTGGTGTAGTGTTTTGCGTCCTCGGGACCTGTAGCCCAACGGACATTGTAGTTGGTGTAAGCGTTCTCAGCTTTCACCTCATAGCCCTTGAAGCGACACTGTGCAAAGCCTGCATAAGTGAAAAGGCAAAGGGCGATTGATAAAAATAATTTCTTCATTTTATTTGTTTTTTCTTTCATCTCTAATAATTGCACGGCGATTGAAGTACATCATAAGGGCGGTGATGACGACAAGGATACCGGCACCAATCCACTTGATGTATTTAACGGCGGCGTAGATGCAGTAACCGAAGAGCGAAGAGGCAAAGTCCATACTTCCTGCCATGAATCCGTCAGGTACGTGGGCTGCTTTGTCCTGTGTTGCTGCATAGACCTGATTAGCGGCACGTGTGAAGTCGGGTGCCATATCCGTGATGAACCACAGACCGATGGTGAGTGCCACAAGTCCAACGATGAATGTCTTTACAACATTACCCTTGGTGTAAGGCAGCACGATAGGAAACAGATAGAAGAGTCCTGCGAGTGATGCAAGTGGCAGGAACTGGTTGCCCGGCAGAAACACTGCTATAACAATGTAGGTAGGGATGAGAAGCAATGTGCAGACTAGTGTTGTAGGGTGACCGATAACGAGTGCCGGACTCATACCGATGTGCACCTTCTTGCCGTGAAACTTCTTGTCGACGAGTTCCTTTGTCTTGTCAGAGATAGGCATCAGTCCGTCGATGAACAGCTTAGTGATTCGTGGGATAAGTTCCATCACAGCACCCATTGTTACGCCTAGGAAGAGAATATCTTTCACAATCTTCATTACGCCGTCGGTTGTGGTGGCGTTAGGCTGAGTCTCGTGAAGCTTGTCCATAAATCCAGCGAAATTAGAGAAATCGCCTACATGAGCAACAGCGGCAATGAGCGCACCGACAATAACACCCAGTACGATTGGCTCACCTAGAACACCGAACTTCTTCTTCAGACCCTCGGCATCGATGTCGAGCCTGTTAAATCCAGGAATCTTGTCGAGCACCCAGTTGATAATCCATGTGAACGGAGCAAAACTCTGACAGAAAGGCTGTGGAATGGAGATACCCGGCAGGTTATAATAAGACTGGAACTTATCGGCTGTAATGTCAGCCATTACCAATGTGATAATATAGCAAATGATAGCGGCAAAATAACCCCATGTGAGGCTCTCTCCAGTGAGGAAGTAGACAACGGCTCCGATGAAAGCGTAGTGCCAGTAGTTCCAGAGGTCGATGTTCACTGTACGTGTTGTCTTGGTGATAAGCATCAGGAAGTTGATGCCAAGGCATATAGGAATAATTAGGGCGCCGACGGCAGTGTTGTAAGCTACACTTGCTGCTGCAGGCCATCCCATATCGAACACGCTCAGATTGAGGCTGAATATGTCCTCGATTGCTTTCAGAGGATTCTGGAAGTTGTCGGTAAGCAACGCTGTGACTATGCCGAGTCCAACGAAACCGACACCAACAAATAGACCAGACTTCAATGCCTTGCCAAACTTCATGCCTATGCACAATCCAATGATGGTGAAGATGATAGGCATCATTACCGAGGCACCAAAGCTGATAATGTAACTAAATAATTGTTCCATTAGGTTTTATGTTTTTTTGATTTGTTCTAAGTAGGTTTAGCTATAAAAGCTATATTGGTTGCAAAGATAATAAAAAATGTTGAATGTTGAATGAGGATTGAAGTTTTTTTGAATGAACAATTAAAAATTATCAATTATTCAATTAAAAAATCAACATTCCACACTTAACATTCAACATTTCACACTCAACATTCATTGAGTGTTAGTCTTGGAAGTAGACGCGCTTTACTCGGTTGGAGATGGTGGTGAGAACTTCGTATGGGATTGTGTCGATGGCATCGCTTAGAACCGTTACAGGCAGGTCGTCGCCGAAGATCTCGACTGAATCGCCCTCCTTACAGTCAATGCCAGTGACATCAATCATCGCAACATCCATGCAGATATTGCCAACATACTCGGCTTTTTTTCCGTTGACGAGGCAATAGCAATGACGATTGCCAAGGTGGCGGTTCAGTCCGTCGGCATATCCGATAGGGATAGCGGCAATAATACTGTCGTGGTCGATTTTTCCCTTACGGCTGTAACCAACAGTATCGCCAGCCGGAACCTTGTGCAACTGAAGGATAGTAGTCTTCAGTGTAGATACGTTGTTGATAATCTGATTGTTGCGAGAGTTGATTCCATAAAGTCCTAATCCCAGTCGGCACATATCAAGCTGGCGCTCAGGGAAGTGTTCAATACCGGCCGAGTTGTCTATATGGCGCAGAATCTTATGCTTGAACGCAGCTTGGAGTTTCTTGCTACCCTCGTCGAACAATGCAAACTGTTTTGCCGAGAAATCATCGAAGTCATCGCTGTCTGAGCCAACGAAATGGCTGAATACCGAGCGCGGGATAATAGCGTTCTGATGTTTCAGACGATCGATGAGCTTGTCCATGTCCTCCTTAGGGTTGAAGCCCAGGCGGTGCATACCCGTGTCGAGTTTTATGTGGACAGGGAATCCGGTGATTCCTTCTTTCTGAGCGGCGGCAACAAGGGCATCGAGCAGACGGAAAGAGTAGACCTCCGGCTCAAGGTCATAGTCGAACATTGTCTTGAATGCCGACATCTCCGGGTTCATAATCATGATGTTCGACGTGATACCGTTACGTCGCAGGGTAACGCCTTCATCGGCAACAGCCACGGCGAGATAGTCAACACGGTGGTCCTGAAGCGTCTTCGCTATCTCGACGGCCCCGGCACCGTAGGCATCAGCCTTGATCATGCACACGAGCTTGGTTTCCGGCTTCATGAACGAGCGGTACCAGTTGAGGTTCTTTATAACAGCACCGAGGTTCACTTCAAGTACAGTCTCGTGGACTTTCTGGACGAGAAGCTCCGTGAGATGGTCGAAACCGAACTGGCGGGCACCCTTCAAGAGAATTACCTCATCATGCAGGGTCTTGAACTCCGGACTGTGAATGAACTCATCGACGGTGGCAAAGAAGTGCTTGTCGGCAATATTGGCGAATTCATAGGCATTTGCCTTCAGGTGCTCACCGATACCGATGAACTTCTGTACGCCACGCTGAGTGCAAAGGTCATCAACCTCATGATAGAGTTCCTTGTCGGACAATCCACTCTGGAAGATGTCACTTAGGATGAGCGTGCGTTTCCTGCCCTTATGGTCAGGACGACGGCTCATGAAGTCGAGTGCTATATCGAGAGAGTTTATATCAGAGTTGTAAGAGTCGTTGATAAGAGTGCAACCATGCTGTCCTTCCTTCACCTCAAGGCGCATTGCCACCGGCTCCAGCTTAGGCATACGCTCGGCAAGTTGCTCCGGAGTAACACCGAGATAGAGTGAGACGATGGCGCAGGCAATGGAGTTAGATACGCTGGCGTCGTCGATGAATGGCAAGGTGTACTTGCCTTCGGTCTTGCCCTTGTAAATGTAAGTTACGGTGGTGTTGATGTCCTTCTTCTCAATGCCCTTTACGAAGAATGCAGCCTTCGGGTTCTTGAACGACCAAGCGAGCTGCTCGCCATGATAAGCAAATTCCGACATGCAACGGCTTACCAGTTCGTCGTCAGAACAGTAGACCACAGCCTTGGTGTCGTGGAACAAAGTGAGCTTCTCCTTGCACTTTGCCGCCATTGACGGGAAGTTCTCCTGATGGGCAGCGCCAAGGTTTGTCAATACACCGATGGTTGGCTGGATGATGTCACGTAGAGCCTGCATCTCGCCCGGCTGTGATATTCCTGCCTCGAAGACACCTACCTGGCTCTGCTCATTGAGGAGCCAGACGCTCAGAGGAACGCCAATCTGCGAGTTGTAGCTTCGTGGCGAACGGGTTACGACCATCGACGGAGAGAGAATCTGATAGAGCCATTCCTTGACCATGGTCTTTCCGTTAGAGCCGGTGATGCCAACTACAGGAATGTCGAATTCATCACGATGACGCTCGGCAAGGCGCTGCAATGCCTCGAGAGTGCCAACGACCTTCAGGAAGTTGGAATTGGGATATCTCTCCTCATAATGCTCCGGGAGCTCCTCTACAACAAAGTTGCGAACTCCACGGCGGTAGAGGTCGTCAATGTATTTATGACCGTCGTTACGCTCAGACTTAAGCGCAAAGAACAAGGTCTCTTCAGGAAAACAAAGTGAACGTGAGTCGGTGAGCAAGAATCCGATATTAGCGTCGGTATTGCCATATCGGCGTGCACCGATCAGTGTGGTTACTTTTTCGATAGTATAGTTCATTGCAATGATTTTGTTATTTGAATGCAAAGTTAATTCAATCGTGCGAAATAACAAAACAATCGGTTAATTTTTAATTTTCATTTAGCCTCTTAGTGCTTTCTTTCTTGCACAATCAGGGCATAGACCCTTTATCATGTAGTTGATGGAGTCCATCTCATAGCCACATGGGATGTCGACCGAAGGGATTGGTGTACCATAGAAGCAGAAAGTGCGGTGGCACGACTCGCAATAGAAGTGGACGTGCATATCCTCGTCCTCATCGACTCCGTGACTTGTGCAGAGCTCATATTCCACATGACCCTCACCATCCTCAAAGGCATGGACAAGATGATGTGCCTTGAAGAGCATCAGCGTGCGGAAGATACCAGACTTGTCGATGGTGTGAAGTTGTCGTTCGAGAGCCGTCATCGATACGGGGCTGTGCTCCGAGGCGAGAGCATTGACAATGATTATCCTGTTTGCCGTGGGCTTTATGCCATGGTCATTGAGCATCTTCTCCTCTATGCTGTCATTATTAACGTCATTATTTTTGTCTGCCATATTTTTCCTCAATCTCCTTTATTCGTTCTTGTGTCTTAGCCATGAAAGCCTTGTATTCATCCGATTCAGGATGGAAGGGACGATGTCCCAACGCTTCTTTCACAGGTTTCCATTCTTGCAAATATTCCATTGCCCTGGCCGAGAAGCATGTCTCAGAGAATCGTTCCCAAATGTATTCTACGGCTTGGTCAGATGGGTGTAGCATATCATCCTTGTAGAAACGGTAGTCGCGGAGCTCGTCGTTCACAATCTCGTAAGCGGGGAAATAATATGCATCCAGGTTCTTAACGAGTTTGTCGGCGGCAAGAAGCAATATCGACTTCGACAGCTGGCTCTCGTGATAGCCATACTTGCGATAGCGAATGGGACTTACGGTAACAACGACGTGAATCTCAGGATTCACTGAGTGCAACGCGCCATCAGCCTCTCTAAGATAGCAGTAGCAATCGTTGATGCTCAGGAGCTCCTCATGAAAGAGCTTCTGCGGGCGTTTGCGGCAGTTGTCGACAATCTCCCCGGTTGCCTTCTCTATGTAGACGTGGTTTGTCCCAAGGGTGAAGAATGCCGTTGAAGGAATGAAGGGCTTGGCACTGGCATCTAGCTCCTTGACAAACCTCTGCACCGTGTGGAGAATGCTGGCGGGGTTGTACATCACGCCGTAAGGATTGACAACGGCGGGGAATCCCTCGTCGGTGAACCGCTTTCCGAGATTGTCGGCAAAGCAGGAGCCAACGAAAAGCATTCGCTCGCGGGGCTGAATCTTGAAGTCCGGACTATCTATGTCTACTTTTGTTCGAAATTCCATAATGCAAAGGTAGTGCTTTTTATTAATTCTTTTGTAACTTTGCGGACAGAAAAATCAATATTATTATGACAGAGAAAGAAAAACAGCAGGCAGGCATGCTCTACGATGCCAACCACGACACCGAAGTCCTTGACGAGCTGCACCGTTGTGAGCAGGAGTGTTTCGAGATTAACCAGATACCGCCAAACAACCGTGAGGAGCGTTTCCGCCGGTTGAAGAAACTCTTCGGCAAGTCGGGTGATGGCTTTGTTGTCGTGGCTCCGTTCTTCTGCGATTATGGCTATAAGATCAAGGTGGGCAATAACTTCTTTGCCAATGCCTACTGCACCATCCTCGACGAGGCAGAGGTGACTTTCGGCGATAATGTCTTCATTGCGCCAAGCTGCTCGTTCTATACCGCCGGACATCCTCTCGATGTGGAGCAGCGCAATAAAGGACTGGAGTATGCCAAGCCTATTCATGTCGGCGATAATGTCTGGATTGGCGGTAATGTAACGGTTTGCCCGGGTGTAACTATCGGCAACAACGTCACTATCGGTGCTGGCTCTGTCGTTACCCACGACATCCCGGATAATGTCCTTGCCGCAGGTAATCCTTGTAAAGTAATCCGGAAGTTGGATTAATGTCTAGTTTATTAGAACCTATATTGTTAGCATTATGTACGAATATAAATATCCGCGTCCTGCGGTTACAGCTGATTGTATAGTTTTTGCAAAGACGGGTGAAGGTACAAAGGTGCTGCTCGTTCAGCGTGGCAATGACCCGTGCAAGGGAATGTGGGCATTCCCCGGTGGATTTATGAATATGGATGAGACCACAGCCGAGGCGGCACGCCGTGAGTTGAAGGAAGAGACGGGACTGACTGTTGACGATGTCCATCAGGTGGGCGCCTACGACAAAGTTGACCGTGATCCTCGTGGACGTGTCATCACAGTGGCTTACTATACCGTTATTGACGGCGTGCGTGAAGTGAAAGGTGGTGACGATGCAGCACGGGCTGAGTGGTTCTCAATCGACAGCCTGCCTCAGCTCGCATTCGACCATCAAGAAATTATCGAACACGCTATAAGGCTATTTAGTATTCCTTCTTGTCCTTCTTCTGGCTCCACATCTCAAAGGCCTTGATTGCCTCGTCACGGAGAAGAATCTCCGATGGTTTCTGACGTCGGTAAGGCGGAATGGCAATTTCCTTGTAGATGAAGTCATCATCGAAGCCTATATTGGCAGCATCCTTACGGTCGTTAGCATAGTAAATCTTGTCGAGATGAGCCCAGTAAATTGCGCCGAGGCACATAGGGCACGGCTCGCACGAGGTATATATCTCGCAACCCTCGAGGCTGAAAGTTCCGAGCTTGCGGCACGCTTCACGTATGGTGCTTACCTCGGCGTGGGCTGTAGGGTCGTTGTCGAGGGTGACACGGTTGCTTCCTTCGGCTATAATCTCGCCATGCCTCGCAATGACGGCACCGAACGGTCCACCACCATTCTTTACACTTTCTATTGACAGAGCTATCGCCCTGCGCATAAGTTCTTCTTTGTTCATGTAGTTAAGTTTTTGCATACGGAAATATCAGAAATAACGGAATTACCTGAATTTCTGTTTTTCCATAATATACAGTTTCTGTTTTCCGTATGAACTATTTATTTAATCTGTTTGTATATGCGGTTAAATATCTCGTGAAGTTTGTCCTTGTCTTCGATGATATTCTGTATAGTACGAAGACGCTTGGCATTAGGGCTTCCAGGAATCCAAAGCTTGATATATCCGTTAATGGAATACTTCTCCTCCATGTGAGCGGCAAACCTCTTCCATTGTTCTTCCTCGCCCTTCTCCGGATAGTTCTCCAGTCCGTATTGTATTGCACGGGTGAACACGGTCTCGGGATCGAGGTCACGGTCGGCTTCGGCAACAATCTTCCCGTAAATGCTTCTCGGCTGGCGTGAGGACGAGGCTCGGTGGTCCTCGACGGCTTCCTTCATAATCTTTATCTGTTCAGGCGAGAACCATTTCTTCAATCGTGCGTCGGCTTGCAGAATCTTTCCGCTTGTGATGTGGTGGATGGCACGTGGCCCTTCCATTCCCAAGTCGTGGTAAGCCGCTATAACGTAAGCCATGTTGATGTCGGCTCCTGTCAGGGGAACTAGCTCGAGGGAATTGCTGATGACATGCTGGACATGTTGCAATCCGTGGCTTTTGCCAAAGGCATTGTATCGGGGAAGAATCTCTTTCTCGACGAATGACATTATCTCAAGGTTCAGTTTCTGCTGCATATTATTTATTCCCAAACGTTTATCGGTTCATAGAGAAGGAGAATCTGTGCCACGGTGACAAGTCCGAAGATGAACATGTCGCGGGCGGTCATTCCGAGGACCATATTCAGAGCCTTACCGTGATTGATGGCAATGAGTTTCTTTGTGGTCATAGTGTGTGGGAAGTAATAAAGCAAGAACAATACTGTAAATACTACAGCTCCGAGTATAGACAATTCGCCGAAGCTGAGGAAGCTGCAGAATATATCTATCTCCGCAACATCAGCTATGTACATGTAAAGTTTTTCAGTCTTTTTTGCTCCTATGCGGACGACAAGCGTCATCTTGCCGTCACGTTTGTCGTTGTCACGGTCACGGTAGTTATTTACCAATAGCAGGGTGTCTATGATAAGTCCACAGGCAACACCCATGCTCAGGACGCAGATGTCGAATCCCTGTAAGTTCTCGGGTATGCACACCCACCATGTGAAGTAGACAGGTACAATGCCGAAGAAAATGAGGACAAGCAAGTCGCCCAGTCCTTTGTAGGAGAAGAACGTCGTGTAGAGGAATGCAAAGAGCACGCAAACTGCTCCGACTATTATCATCTCCCATCCACCGTACCATACCAGCGGGAGTCCTATAAGACATGCAACAGCACTGACAATCACGAGTCCACGGCGCATAACCGGCAGGGTTATCCATCCTTCGGCGCAAGCCCGTTTTGGTCCGAGACGGGTAGATACATCATCATTGCCGTGGATACAGTCGAAGTAGTCGTTGATGAGGTTTGAGTCAATCTGCATCAGGAAGGCAAAGAGGAAACATAGAATTGCTGGCAGAACTTGGAAGGAATTCCAGTTGGCGGTCTTTATAGCCATTGCCACGCCTATCATCACCGGAACGGAAGCACCGGTAAGGGTCTTCGGACGGGCAGCGAGGATCCATGCCTCCAGAGAGTTTGTTTTTACGTTATCGTTTTCTGATATCATACTTGTTAAAGGTAATAAAGGTAAAAGGGTAGAAAGGTAAAAAACCTTTAAACCCTGTTTATTCGGTGAGGACTCTACTTAGACCCTGCTTAGTGGAAGAGAGTCCTTATTGTTTTAGTTGAAGAAGTTCCAACTCAGACCGAAACGGAATATTCGTTCGTTGAGAGGGTAGTGGGGCGTGAAGAAGTAATCGCCGTTGCTTGCGTTGACATGTGAGAACATGACGAAGAAACGTGTGTGTTGCAGGAGGAAGTTTGCATACACGTTTACCACCGGATAACCACCTATCTTCACTCGGCTTGCGGCATTCTCCTGAACGGCAAATTGTCCCATATACGGACTATACTCCGGTGCCTCATACTTTGTGAAGTAACGGGCATCGGCTCCGAAATCACAAGCCAGTACGCGGGCAATCTTGAACCTCAGATACAAGTTAGTGTAGATGTTGAGAGTCGGGACAGGCAGGACATCATCGTTGCTCGACTTCTGAAATGTAAACTCGTTGTCCCAATGGAAGACGCGAAGGAACTGGAGCTTCTGCCTCAGCTGAGCGGTTATGACGCTGATGGCCCCGCTATGCTGGCGCATTGCAACCTGATAATTACGAATTATGTAGTCGTCGCCGCTCTGGAAGAGGTCGTTCTGTTGTCCGAGATAAATATAATTCTTGATATTATCATAACTGAAGCGTAGACGAGTGCCAAACTTCTTCAAAGTCAGGACACCCATAATGCGTGTGTGGAATTGCTGGTCGAAGTCCTCGTCCCACCATGCATGGCGTGAGTGCCAGTTGTTGTCGTAGAATGTTGGGGCGTCACGATGGATGAAGGCGTTGCCGAGAACCTGCATCGTATCGCCCAAAAGCGGAACATTGAGGTCAGCATTGGCGTCAACATGGAATTGACCTGACTTATCGCCACCTAGCCACAGTTCTCCACTAACGTCATAGTGGACCGTCCGTCCCTGAGTCTTGAGAAGCTGACCACCAACCGAGAGTTCCGTCTGGTTATAGCCCTTGAACATCTGCATGCTGTTGTCATCGACTACAGGGAGTACGAAATGGCGCATGTTGTAAGATGCAAAAGCCTTCAAGCCAGCCTTAGCCCACTTGTTGAACCCCTCAAGCAAGGCAATGCCGACAGTATTGCGGAACTGCCAGCTCGATGTCTTGTCATAGATGGAATCACCGGTAAACTTATAAGGTGTATAGTAATCCGAACGGTAGAAAGAGTCCGGTGTCTCGTATGCTTCATAAATTCTACGGTAATAGTCGAATCGTGCCGTATGGATAAAACTCGTTACAGGTACGTACTCGTCCTTCATCCATACAGAGTCTTTGCTTTCGGAAGCATTGTCCTTTTGGTCAGGACGAGCCATCTCTTCCTTCTTTTTCAGCTCTTCCTTGAACTCTTCCTCGTCGAACTCCTCGCCATTCTTCTTTGCCTGGCGGCGGGCTTCGTTGATAGCATCTTGCTTCTTCTGTTCAGCCATGCTCTTCAGGGCAAACTTTCTGGCGTCAATCTCTTCCTGTGTCATTGGCACTTTACGGTTGAAACCGAGGCTATAGCGATGATTGAAGAAGATATGCTGGTTGTCGTTACGGTTCCAGTTGCGTTCGAACTGTGTCGGGATCTCTTCCTCGGAATAAGTCTCATTGAATCTCTCCGGGTGTGAGATATAAGCATCATTGGTTATTCCACCGTTCTCTGCAACCTTCTGATGGTTTGTCGATAGCAGGAGATGAGCCTGATAGCGTTCGCCAAGATAACTTGCCCACATGGAATAATTAAAATGGCTGGTGCTTTGGCTGGAATAATAGCCACGTCCGTAGATATAGTCGAATTTGAATCCGAATCCCCAACGCTTGCCCGCATTGACGGCAAAGAGTACTTTAAGATGGTCCTCACCATCCGTGCGGTCACCAGCAGTATTGTATGATACAACGGTAATCGGTGAGTAAGTTGATGTGAAATGGAACTGTCCTGGTTGTACGATAAAATAGTCGTAAGGGTCGAGGAATGCGAATTCTGAGCGCCCAAGCCTGTCGGCAAATATACGGTTTATTCGTGGTGAACCAACATTTCCAAGGGTGTTGTATTCGCCATGCAAGCCTGTGGTGAAGATACTGTTCATGAACATGTATGAAAGAGTATCCGGTACGGCAGGCGTACGGTCACCGAAACGCTCGTCAATAGTCCAGACCTTGATACCACGCGGTATCTCTTTATGCTGGCTTTGTATAGAATCAGAACGGCCGAAGTTCCTGTCGCGCTGGTAACCTCCTGCCGTATATTCGTCATTGTCGGTAAACTGTCCGTTATCTGTATCGTCGTTAATCTGTGCGTATGAGCCCGAAACAAAGGCTAGGAGACAGATTAAAATAAGGAAGAGTTTCTTCATTTATTAATTGTGAAGTCTACGTTGGATGCTTTATCCGAAGAATCTGAAACCGCATTCTGCTATCTTGAAAACCATTGATGCAAGAATGACAATTGTTCCTGTAGTGGAATTGCCGGTCAGGAAGATTATAACTCCTATAACCGCGCCTATCATGAAAATAATATTTAGAATCTGACGAACCATAAGGAACTGGTCACGTTCTTTGTTCAGTTCCTTATGGCGATGATGTCTGGATGGTTCCATATCTTATAAACTAATATACCTGAAAATTGCCTTTCTTTTGATGTTTTGACGAAAGGCGCTGTCTATTACTGCAATGCCTGGGCAAGAGTCTCGAATATTTCGTTCTTACGGTCGATTGACTTCTTGCGGAACTTGCCACTGATTGGGTAGAGGCGAGTGCGCTTCTTGTTGACAGCTTCCTTGTCGGTAATCCATTTCTCGGCAGTATAGTTCTCTACATTGCCCTGCATGTCATACTTGTATTTCAGACGGCTCATGCTTATCTCTACCTGTCCGTTCTTGCAAACGGCATTGAGAACATAGAAGAATTCGGCACGGTCGAGAGCAAGGGCAGAGTTCTTGAATATAAGCCACTCGTGGACTGTTGCCGTAAGGTTGTGCTTAGCCTTATTATCAATGGCGACCTTACTTCCTTCAAGTTGAAGTTTGTCGGATGTCAGGGCTTTGAGATATTCATCTGTAATATTGTAGATCTCATCGGCGCTCTTTCCTGGAACCTTAATTACGGCTGACCAAACCACCTTGCCGTTAACAACAGGCACAGCGTTCTTTGCAAGATAAACTGACTTGTCCTCTTCGTTGTCGTCGTCATCATTGATTGAAGCAAGGCGGGTCTTCACACCTTTCTCTTCCTCAACCTTAGCAGAGTTCTGTTTTTTATTTGAAGGAGCTACTTTTGTCTCTTGTGAAACCGGATTAGCCTCAATGATTTCTACTTTCTTCTCTGGCTCATTTGCTTTGACAGGAGCTGGTGTTACAGTCTTTGCCGGAGTTGGCGTAACTGCTTTGGTTGGTTCCTCAACGGTCTTGATCTGTTCCTTTGCCTTAGCAGCTTCTTCCTGTAAACGAGCCGTTTCCTTCTTCATGGCTTCAATCTGCTTCTGAATCTCTTCAGTCTTGGCTTTTGCCTCTGCATCTGCTTTTGCTTTAGCCTCTGCTTCAGCCTTTGCCTTTGCTTCAGCCTCAGCTTTAGCTTTTGCAGCCTCTTCCTGGGCGTGCTGGGCGTTGACCTTTGCGGCTTCAAGAGCTTTCTGGGCTTCTTCAAGTTGCTTTTGAGCCTGTTCGAGTTGTTCCTGTGGTGTTAGTGTAGATTGAGCTGATGCCATCATAGGCACTGCCATTAAAAGAAAGAATAGTATTTTCTTCATATCTAATTTTGGTCTGTTTTGTATTATTTTAGGGCAAAAGTAATAAAACTTACTGAATAATCTCTATCTTAAGGATAATTTAACGCAAATCTCACTATCTTCTGCTTAATCTTCATTTTATATTTACTCCTCTATCTCTGAAAGGCTGTGCCCCAATCCGGAGAGGAAGTTGCTTGTGGTCTCTATCGGTGCATAAACGAAATACCTCATGCTCCGTCGAAGATTTCGCCTCATTATTCGGGAATTGTTCTGCACAAATCCACTTCGTCCTTGACGGAAATGCCATTCCTCGGCTGTGTCCTTGGCAAGGTAGCTTACCGCCCTGACCGTAATATTGTAAGCCTCACGGTCGGCCTTGTGGACGAACGGGACTTCCTGCGGGTCGAAACCAAACACCTCAACAAGTATGTTGCCTTGAAGCTCAGCCATCCTAACCAAGTGGAGTTTCACCAGCCATCGGTCTATCTTGACATCATCAAGCCGGGCTCCTGACGGACTTCTCAGGTATTGTCCCAATCTGATAATGCCGTCAAGGCTCATGCCGCGATTAAGCATAGAATCTACATTGAATACTATAATCTGCAATAATCCAAGAGACTCAACTGAGGTGTCAATGCTATGGCGCTCCTTATAAACAATCTTCTGAAACCTGTGATTCAACATACTATTGCTCATAGAAGCGCCCGGAAGCGCTTGCATTACATTGTTGGTCGTTGGTTGAGGATGATTCTCTATGTATTCTTTAGCCTTGCTGATGACATCATCCGGTGGATTTAGCCCTTCGTTATGCTGATGATTCCTCACCCCACGGGCGAATATATGTACTACCTTTTGGGCTTCTACCATATCATAAAGCCGACGCCACTTGAATGGCGACATCGGTTCAATCGATGACTTGTCACCGAATGCCCCCGACCTCATTAGCCGGAAGAAGTTCCTAAGTATTATGTTTTCCTTCTTAACCAAAGTTCTATCCTCTATTGTTTTAAACCATTGATAATAGATATATTATCCTTGAAATGCCATTAACTATATTTCTTAGGATACCTTATTAATATTGCAACAAGTGCCGCAATGCCAATGGCAAATGGATAATACAGATAAGGCAGTATGTCTATAGGACTTTGCCCAGAGAGACCTGCCGCCAGAAGTATCTGGACTCCGTATGGCAGAATGCCCTGTATGCAACATGAGAATGTATCAAGAATACTTGCTGCCTTACGGTTATCAACTTCGAAACGGTCGCCTATCTGTTGTGATATACCGCCAACAGTCAGAATAGCGATGGTATTGTTTGCCGTACAGATGTTTACCAAACTGACGAGTGCTGCTATAGACAATTCTGCACCCCGTCGTGTGTTTACATGAGCCGTCAACTTCTGTATAATATAGTCGATACCGCCATTCCGTTTAATCATTCCAAGCATACCGCCCGCCATCATGGCAATGATTACCATTTCCCCCATTCCGATTATTCCGGTATTCATATTAAGGAACCATCCGAATAATCCGAAATCTCCGGCAAATAGTCCGATGATACCGCATAGCACAATTCCTAGCGAAAGGACAACCATGACGTTCATTCCGCAAATAGCCGTAATGAGGACTACGAGATAAGGAAGAACTTTTATGAAGCTGACTTCTCCTACATGAGTCGGCGCTTGTACGTTTGCTCCAAGTATGGCATAAACAATGAGAATGATGAGTGCCGCAGGAGCAACAATCATCACGTTGACCCGGAACTTGTCACTCATCTTACAATGCTGGGTCTGTGTTGCCACCACAGTTGTATCTGAGATAAAGCTCAGATTATCGCCAAAGTAAGCTCCGCCCACTACTATTGCAGTAATGAGGGCAATATTTGAACCAGTTTGCGTTGCTATCCCTGCCGCTATCGGGACGAGTGCAACCACTGTTCCTACGCTTGTTCCGATACTTATCGAAATGAAGCAAGCGGCAAGGAACAATCCCGGTAAAATCAAGTTCGATGGCAATACACTCAATGTAAGATTGACAGTTGTGTCAATACTGCCTATAGCCTTTGCCGAAGCGGCAAATGCTCCAGCCAGAACATATATCCAAAGCATAAGGAGAAGGTCGGAAGCACCAGCTCCTTTGCTGTAAGTATCAATGCGTTTTTTTAGTGGCATGTCGCCCGACATTGCCACTGCATAAATACTAGCAATAAGAAAGGCCACTGTCAAAGGCATGACCGGAACACTTTTTCCGTCAATACTTGTACCCGAAAGTGACATCACGATGATTATCACTATGAGTGCCAACAGCAAAAACAATGGCGATAGCGCCCTCAAACCTTTCTTATTGCTAATCATAATCATAATATTCAAAGATTGAGAAATTGAAAGAATGAATGTAAGAATTCATTTTTCAATCTTTCATTTTGTTCATTTTTTCAATTTTTCAATCTTTCATTCTTACAGCGTGACGCCATTCTTGAAGATGGCTATCTCGCTGTATCCGTTTATTTCGTTACGAGCCTTCTCGCCACTTGCCACGGCAATGACCTTGTCGATGAAGGCGTCACGAACACTCTTCATGTCCTTTCCGAGCAAGAGCTGTCCGGCGTTGAAGTCTATCCAATTCGGTTTACGGGCTGCAAGGTCGTTGTTGGTCGAAATCTTCATTGTCGGAACAAACGTGCCGAAAGGCGTGCCTCTACCGGTGGTGAAGGTTACGAGCTGGCATCCACAAGAAGCCAATGCCGTTGCGGCAACAAGGTCATTGCCCGGAGCCGAAAGCAGGTTAAGTCCGTCATTATGCAGACGCTCACCATATTCCATTACTCCACTAACAGGACCCTTACCACATTTCTGTGTGCATCCAAGAGCCTTGTCCTCAAGAGTTGAGATTCCGCCGGCTTTGTTTCCTGGTGAAGGATTCTCACCGACAGGCTCTCCATGACTGAGGAAATACTCCTTGAAGTTGTTTATCATTGACACGGTCTGGTCGAAGAGCTCGCGAGTCTTACAACGGTTCATCAGAATTGTCTCAGCACCGAACATCTCCGGAACCTCTGTCAAAACTGTTGTTCCACCTTGTGCAACCAGCCAGTCGCTCAGTTCACCGACCAATGGGTTCGCGGTAATACCGCTGAATCCGTCACTTCCACCACACTTCAGACCGATGCGAAGTTTGCTAACCGGGACGTCAGTACGCTTGTCCTCCTTTGCCTGAGCATAGAGCTTGCGCAGAATCTTCATTCCTTCCTCAAGTTCATCGCCTTCAACCTTCTGGGTTATAAGGAGTTTTATGCGGTCTTTGTCATAGTCGCCAAGAAGTTCCATGAACGCATCCGGCTGGTTGTTCTCACATCCGAGTGACAGAACAAGAACACCACCTGCATTAGGATGAAGGCAGATGTCACGCAGAATCTTACGAGTATTCTCGTGGTCGGCGTCAAGCTGAGAGCAACCATAGTTGTGATGCCAACAGTGAATGGCGTCGATTCCCTCAAGGTGAGTCTCCTCGGTAAGACGTTTAACGAGCTGTTCTCCGATACCGTTGACACAGCCTACAGTCGGAACAATCCATATTTCATTACGTGTTCCTACATCGCCATTCTTGCGGACATAGCCTTTGAATGTGCGGTTCTCCTTTGGAATATCGAGATGAGCGTCAACCGGATGATACTCGTAGGTAAGAGTGCCTGCGAGATTTGTCTTCAGATTATGCTCATTAACCCATTGTCCGGCTTTCAAATCCTCACGTGCATGACCGATCGGATAGCCATATTTTATTATGTTCTCTCCCTTTGGTGCATCCTTGATAAGGACTTTGTGACCTGCAGGAGTATCTTGCAGAACTTCGATTTCCTTGCCGTCAACTTCGATGGTTTCGCCCTTTTTGAACGGACGCAGACAAACCACTACTGAATCGGCAGGGTTGATTTTGATGTAAGAAGATTGTTTCATTTCGTTTGTTTGCTATTCTTTTCCCTTCAGATGAAGTTCAAAGATCTTTTTTAATGTGTTTATAATGATAATGTTAATGTATTCTTTTTCAGGTCTTCTACACCTGCATGCGGCGGTAGAAGTCAATATTCTCTTTCGAGAGGAGTTCAATCGGCATGTAGTTCACCGGCTGAACCTTCTTCTTGAGGACTACCGCACGGAACAGTGTATCAATGCAGGAGAATCCTTGCTGGAATGCATGCTGGGCAATCAGGAATGATATTGACCCTTCCTTGATGTCCCGCTTGTTCTTGTCGACGACATCATAGCCCATTATCTGAATGTCCCGGCGGTTGGTTTTCAGGAGAAAGTCTGCCACGATGTGAGCTTTTGAAGTCAGGGTAATGCAGTGATGTATATCGGGATTCTCCGTGAAAAAGTTCTCCAGCTTTGCATCCCAGTGTTTCTTTTCTTTGTCTTGCTGTAAGTCCAGTTCTACTATTTCCACGTCTGGGAAATGATCCTCCATGTAATGTCTGAATCCAACTTCACGGTTTGCCTGTTGCTTACTGGCAACCTTGCCGTTCTTTGTCTGCTTCATAAGCATTATCCTCTTCTCGTCGCGTGCTATCAGCATTAGCATCTTTGCGGCGAAATAGCCACTTTGGAACGAATCCTGTCCGAAGAAGGACAGTGGTTTGAGGTCCGGCATATAGGAGTCAAGGAGAATAAATGGAATATTCAGCTGGTGAAGCTTGTCGGTCATCACTTTCGTTGTGTCCAAGTCTGTTGGAACCAGAACGACTCCATCGGGATTTGTGTCAATGCATTCATTAGCCGTTGCCTTGAATGATTTGCTGTCAAATCTCTCATAATATAGAATCTTGACGTTAATGGAAAAGTCACGTCTCTGCTCGTTAGCCTTCATTGCTCCGTTCTCTATTTCCTCCCAGTATGCTTCACTACCATGTTTTGGCAGAATCACATAGAAGTTGTATGAACGGTTATACGCCAGTGCACTAGCGTAGACATTAGGCTGATAGTTCATCTCCTTAAGAGCTTTCTCAACCTTTTCCCTTGCACTCTTCGACACGTTTGGGCGCTTGTGTATAACTCGGTCGACTGTCCCGACCGACACTTCCGCCTTCTGGGCAATGTCCTTGATCCTAATCTTCTCCTTCATCTTTGCCTTTTTTGATTACCTATTAGTATTATAGTGATTAATGTAGTTTGGGTGCAAAAGTAGCAATAAAAGTTGAATTGTGCGAAAACACAGCCGATATTTTTGTGCTAAACAGAAAAAAAGTGCGTTTTATTTTCCGTTTAATAAAAATTATGGCTAACTTTGTGGTCACTTAATGGGAATACAGCAATGTTCCGTTCATCTGAATTAACAATAGTACTTGGATTTTCCGCAATGGTTATCCATCTTGCCAAAAACGAATTACGATAATAAAAAACAATATCAAAACTAATTTTAATCAAATCAAACAAAAATGGCTAAAGTAGTTACATTAGGCGAGATTATGCTCCGCCTCTCCCCAGAGGGAAACGACCGTTTCATCCAGACAGATTCTTTCCGTATTATTCCAGGTGGCGGTGAAGCCAACGTTGCAGTATCTCTTGCAAACTATGGTCATGAGGCTTACTTCGTTACTAAGCTCCCAAGCCACGAGATTGGTCAGATCGCTGTCAATGCTCTGCGTCGTTATGGTGTTAAGACAGACTATATTGCACGTGGTGGTGAGCGTGTAGGACTTTACTATGCAGAGACCGGAGCAGCAATGCGTCCGTCAAAGGTTATCTACGACCGCGCCCATAGTGCTATTGCCGAGGCTGATCCTTCAGACTTCGACTTCGATAAGATAATGGAAGGTGCAGCATGGTTCCATTGGTCAGGTATCACTCCTGCCATCTCAGACAAGGCTGCTGAGCTGACCCGCCTGGCTTGTGAGGCTGCAAAGCGTCACGGTGTTACAGTGTCAGTTGACCTTAACTTCCGTAAGAAACTCTGGACTTCAGAGAAGGCTATCTCCGTTATGCGTCCTCTCATGAAGTATGTTGATGTTTGCATTGGCAATGAGGAAGACGCTGCCCTCTGCCTTGGCTTCAAGCCAGACGCAGATGTTGAGCACGGAAACACCGATGCAACAGGTTACTACAATATCTTCAAGGGCATGATGAAGGAGTTCGGCTTCAAGTATGTTGTTTCTACTCTCCGTGAGTCTTACAGTGCAACATACAATGGCTGGAAGGCACTTATCTACAATGGTAAGGACTTCTATGAGAGCAAGCACTACGACATCAACCCGATTATCGACCGTGTTGGTGGTGGTGACTCATTCGCAGGTGGTCTTATCCACGGTCTGCTGACAATGGACAACCAGGGCGATGCTCTCGAGTATGCAGTTGCAGCTTCTGCTCTGAAGCACACTATCCCTGGCGACTTCAACCTTGTTAGCGAGGCAGAGGTTAAGAGCCTTGCAGCCGGTAACGCTTCAGGTCGTGTACAGAGATAAGCAAAATGCATTTTAAGAGATGATAAGTAATCATCTCTTACAAACCGTTTAATGACTATTTAAATTTCAAAAATAAACAATGGCAAGATTTAATAAGATACAAGTTATAACAGCAATGAAGGAAACAGGCATGGTTCCTGTATTCTTCAACAGCGACATCGACATTTGCAAGAACGTCATTAAGGCATGTTACGATGGTGGTGTTCGTGTATTCGAGTTCACCAACCGTGGTGACTTCGCTCACGAGATCTTCGGCGAGCTCATTAAGTGGGCCGCCAAGGAGTGCCCTGAGCTCATCCTCGGTGCAGGTACCGTTATTGATGTTCCAACAGCATCTCTGTACCTCCAGCTCGGCGCTAACTTCATCGTTGGTCCTAACTTTGTTCCTGAAATTGCTCCAATCTGCAACCGTCGTCTTGTTCCTTACAGCCCAGGCTGTGGTTCAGTAACCGAGGTCTCAAATGCTCAGGCATGTGGTTGCGACGTTACAAAGGTATTCCCTGCAGGCAATGTCGGCGGTCCTTCATTCGTTAAGAACATCCTTGGTCCGCTGCGTTGGTCAAACATCATGGTTACCGGCGCCGTTTCTCCAGACAAGGAGAATCTCACCGAGTGGATCAAGAGTGGTGTCCTTTGCGTTGGTATGGGCTCTAAGCTCTTCCCGAAGGATGTCATTGCCGCTAAGAACTGGAAGGCTATAACCGACAAGTGCGTAGAGGCTCTTGGATATATTAAGGCAGCACGCGCTTAATCGTGCAATATTTACGAAAGGTTCCATTTGGCTTTTATGCCTTTGGAGCCTTTTGTTTTTTTCAGCTTGCCAACCGAAGAATGTTGAAGAGGTCGACAGGTTGAATACCATTTCTTATGATTACCATTATCGTAATCTCGATTCTGTCCGTGTGTATGCTGATAAGGCACTTGCTTTATCAGACAAGTTTGATGACGGACATGCCGAGGCTCTGAACAACCTCGCCTTTTACTACACTGCGAAGATGAATTACAAGAAAGCATCTTCGCTTCTCGATTCCATCCCACTTATTACCGACAATCAGATAGAACTGCTTATTGCTGACGTTCAGCAGATGCGACTCTGCCAGCGCAAGTCGACCAATAAGGATTTTTATGATTATCATGAAGAAGCCCAACGGCGGCTAAACAGAATAGAAGAAGTACGTGACGACCTGTCGGAGCACGACCTAGCCCGATTTATTTATGCTTCTTCAGAGTTCAGTATCGTTACTTCCACATATTATTATTATGTAGGTCTTGAACGCCAAAGTATACAAGCCCTGAAACTTATCGACCCTGACGGATTTATTCAGAAAGATACTGCACAGTACCTTGCTTACCTTTACAATGTCGGAGCCGGTGGCATTATTACCGAAGGAACACAGGAAGAGATTAACCAGGAGGAGTTCGACTACCTCATACAATGTTACATGCTCGCCCGCCGAAACGGCTATCCATTCTGGGAAGCCAACTCCATGCAAGCTATGAGTGAGCATTTGCTTTCGCCCGACTCACGCTCGCAACTCATTGCCAACAACCTTCCGATGATGAAGTTCATCAATACCGACATGATGCCTGATGACCTTCTTGCCGGAAACCTGGCCCTGAGGTCAATGGATATGTTCAATGCCTTCGGCGATGTTTACCAGATTGCAGGAGCCTACCGTACACTTGCTTCATGTTATTGGCAGATCAAAGACTACAATTCAGCCATAGCTTGCTTGCAAACGGCTCTCGAAAAGAATAGTGCCATCAAGCAAGCCCCTGACCTTGTAGCATCGATCCGTGAGCAGTTGAGCATTGTCTATTCCGCCGTAAATGACAAGCAACAAAGTGATTACAACCGAAACATTTATCTCGACTTACAGGAACAAACCCGTCAGGACCGTTACTATGAGTCGCGTGCCGACCAGCTTGCCAAGTCGTCGGCACAACTCAACTGGATGCTTATCTCCGTTGTTGTGATGATTCTGGTGGTTGTCTTACTGCTCTTCATCTTCCATTATTTACGTCAGAAGAACGACCGCCACAACTCTCTGGCAACGCTCCTTGAGCCGCTCGAGCAATGGCAGACTCGCAACAACAAGTACATGAGCCAGATGGATGACAAGTTCGAGGACATCAATGAGGCTTATTCCCTGAATGTAGTACATATTATTAATAATAAGAAGCGAAACCTTGAGCAGCGTGCGAAGATCTCCCTTGTCAACAGCATTGTGCCGTTCATTGACCGAATGCTCAATGAAATCAACCGTCTCACCACAAAGAAAGAATCTCCGGAGATAAGACAGGAACGGTATAGCTATATCGGCGAACTCACAGACAAGATAAACGAATACAATACTGTACTTACCGACTGGATTCAGATGCGGCAAGGACAGCTGAACCTGCACATCGAGACATTCCCGCTCCAGCCTCTCTTTGACATCGTTGCCAGGGGTAGGATGGGATTCCAACTCAAAGGAATAAAACTTGTTGTCGACAAAACTGACCTTAGCGTGAAGGCTGATAAGATTCTGACTCTGTTCATGGTGAATACCATTGCCGATAACGCTCGCAAGTTTACACCGCAGGGTGGAACAGTCACTATAAGTGCCTCGTCGGGTGATAAGTATGTCGAATTATCCATTAAGGACACGGGCAAGGGCATGACCGAGGAAGATTTGTCGGGCATATTCGACCATAAGGTTTACAACGGTCATGGCTTTGGACTGATGAACTGCCGTGGAATCATCGACAAGTACAAGAAAATCAGTCCGATATTCAGTGTTTGCCAGCTCTCGGCCGAAAGCACTTTGGGCAAAGGCAGCCGTTTCTTCTTCCGCTTACCTAAGGGTATTATTCGCCTTATTGCTATGCTTGTCTTCCTTACAGGCTCATTGTTCTGTCATGCCGGAAACGCAGGAAAAACAGCCATTGTTCAGCCGAATGATACAATGAACATTATAAAGAAGGCTGCCGAATATGCTGACTCTGCCTACTTTAGCAACATCAACGGTACTTACCGACAGACACTTGTCTATGCCGACAGTTGCCGGAGCTACCTCAATAAATTCTATAAGAGACTCTATCCCAACGACAATGTCCTGATGCTTCGTCATGGTGATGTGTCTAAGGTACCGCCAGAGGTTAAATGGTTCCACGACAGTGTGCCGACGAACTACCGGATAATTCTGGACATAAGGAATGAGACCGCCGTGGCAGCACTGGCTCTCCATGAGTGGCAACTATATAAGTATAATAATAAGGTATATACATTGCTCTTCAGGGAGAATTCCGCCGACGCGACACTGGGCGACTATTGCAGTAAGATGCAGCGTTCGGAGTCGAACAAGAACGTATCTATAGCGATCCTTGTGCTTCTGCTGTTGTCGATATTCCCGGCTTACTACTTCATCTATTACCGGCATAGAGTCTACTATCAGTACTGTCTTGAGCGGGTAAAGCAAATAAACGAGATTCTCCTTCGAGACTCTTCGGCTGACGAGAAACTAAAGGAGATTGCCCCGATAGCCACCGACCGATTCCCTGATGAGCTCCGGCAGATTGTCAACAGGATTAAGCAAGCTCTAGCCGAGGCATCCGACCGTAGCAAGGCAAGCAGCACCAATATTGAACTTGCTGAGGACGAACGCCGCCGAGCAGAGTTTGAAGACCAGAAGTTGTATATCTCCAACAGCGTTCTGGACAACTGCCTGTCAACTCTCAAGCATGAGACGATGTACTATCCTTCGCGCATCAGGCAGCTAGTCGACGGAACCGACAATAACCTCCAGTCAATAAAGGAACTTGCCGAATATTACAAGGAACTGTATACCATACTTAATGGTCAGGCAATGCGACAGGTTGAAAGCATCAAACTGGTCTGCAAGCCATTCCCATTGACTGACGTTCTGGCTAAGGACGAATGGAGTGGGGAAGACATCCACTTGCTGGGTGATAAGGACATGATAAGCTATCTCTTTGACATTCTGCGGAAACAGAGCGGCAATAGCACATTGAAAGTAGATGTTTCGACACGAAGTGATAAGTATGCGGTATTCAGAGTCTTGATGCCAAACCTTCATCTGAATGAAGAGGAGTGCCTGCAACTGTTCACGCCGGGCAAGGACCGCCAAACTTATCTACTTTGCCGACAGATTGCCCGTGATAACGGCGAGGCGACAAATTGCCGTGGATGCGGAATAGAAGCTGAGCCAACGGATGGCGGAACGATAATAATCGTGACGTTGACGATGGCAAGACGGCAACAGAATATGGATAGAACAAAATGAATTAGAAAGGAACAAGATATATGGATAAATTCAAAGTAATCATTGTTGAGGATGTGCCTTTGGAGTTGAAGGGCACAGAAGGCATTTTCAAGAGTGATATTCCCGAAGCCGAAATTATTGGCACCGCCGAGAGTGAGACAGCTTACTGGAAAACGCTGAAACAGCAACTACCTGACTTGGTATTGCTAGACCTTGGTTTGGGTGGCTCGACAACCGTTGGTGTTGAGATATGCCGTCAGACCAAAGAACAGTATCCGAACATAAAGGTGCTTATTTTTACCGGGGAAATTCTCAACGAGAAGCTATGGGTCGATGTCCTCGACGCTGGTGCTGACGGCATCTGCCTGAAGAGTGGCGAACTGCTCACAAGAGGTGACGTGGAAAGCGTTATGAGTGGCAAGAAATACGTTTTCAACCAGCCTATACTCGAGAAGATTGTCGAGAAATTCAAGCAGAGCGTCAACGCCCAGCTGCTCCATCAGGAAGCAATGGTCGACTATGAGATCGACGAGTATGACGAACGGTTCCTCCGCCACCTTGCCCTCGGTTATACCAAGGAGCAGATTACCGGTCTCCGTGGTATGCCATTCGGCGTGAAAAGCCTAGAGAAGCGGCAGAATGAGCTTGTGCAGAAATTGTTCCCTAACGGCAATGGCGGAATGGGGGTTAACGCAACACGACTCGTTGTCCGTGCCCTTGAGTTGAGGATACTCGATATTGACAATTTGAAACCAGACGAGGAATAATAATGAGGACTAAAGTTTGCGCATGGGTTAGTTTGGCGCTTGTATGCTTGCAGGTATTACTGATTGTAGCATCGTGGATTATTACTGCCGCGATGCCTGACCTTCCCATGCGCTCACTGTTGAGTTCCGGTGGGATAAGATGGATATTCGGTCATTTTGCCAGCAATCTCAACTCTTCAGTTCTTGTCGACATTATCCTCCTTGTGATTGCTTTCGGCACGGCTTCGTTTAGTGGAATGAACAGCGCTATAGCCGATATTGTCAGGAGGAAACGACTTCGCTATCTTGACCGCGTTGCTATTTGGGTGGTCCTGATAGAACTGGTTATAAGCATAATAGTCATAGCTTTGCTTACACTTGTGCCCCATGCCATACTCCTCAGTGTGACCGGACATCTGTATCAGAGCAGTTTCTCAATGAGCATTGTCTCCATAATATTTGTTGTAATGCTGATATGCTCAATTTCCTTTGGCGTGATAAGCAACAGGCTTAGCACTCTCCGTCAGGCTTATGAGGCAATGATTTACGGAATAACACGATTTGCATGGCTATTCCCAATCTACATTTTTGGAATGGAGCTTATCTGTTCCATTGCCTACGTCTTTGCTTTGTAAGCTGCCAACAAGGCTTACTGACTTACCCTTGAAGTGCGGAATCCTTCAAGGTTCTTGTATTTCCGAGCCATCATACGTTTGACAATGTTGTTTATCCAAAGCCTGTTAGTAAGAATAAGTATCAGTCCAATGGCGCACAGGACGATGTTCCCAACACTTTTTCCCAGTAACTCTTGAAGTACGGCAGTCAGTATTTCGGAAATGAATAAAGTGGCAAACACAGTTAATATCTGAACCGTTTTGTTCAATGACGCGCCTTTCCCCACTAACTTCGCATTGAAATTTTGAGTCTGATTATTATATACTGCAAGTTGGAAACATACAAAACACCCGAATCCACCGCCCAGAATGAAGTTTGCCAAGACATCCCCAAAAGTGCTTTTTCCCATGATTATAGTCGGAATGAAGACGATGAATTGGAAGAAAATAGCGCAGACAGAAATCCACAACTTTGCTGTGAGGAGAGACTTGATGCTGTCTTTGTGCACCATGAGGCAATCGATATAGTTGCCTTCATTGCACATAATCTTTATCCAAAACGTCAATGAGAACAGCACTCCTGTTATGCTGAGGTAGATGTAGGACAAGTCGTCGGATAAGTTTGAGAGAGCAAGTATGGCACTGAATGCGATTACCGCAACGATATATGACAGAAGGTTGTTGCGTAAATACTTGTTCCGAAACATACCAGCTAATTCAAGTTGCATGAACATACCGACCTCGCTCTTAGCCCGGAGAAAGGAAATGCTGAATCTACTGCCCTTGGACGTCTGGCGCAAATGCTCCATCTCGAAGCGGATGGCATGCTGCTGGACGAATAAGTTGGCTGCAAATACAAGCAAAAGAACGGCAAATAGAATAATCCATAATGTGGTTTGGTGGACTGAGAGCCATTTGCCAACGCCAGCGTAGAACTCCAAAAATGCTATAGCGTCAATGCCCTTACTGCCAAACAAAGGCAGAAGCATTGCTCCATAGACCACAATGGGCAGAATCCACCAAAGAGAACTTATGCTTGTCAATGACCGGACAAGAAGATACCATTGACTGTTAATCAACACAAGGAGCTGGACAATGACTATAACCTGAACAAGACTTATGAAGCCATAGTGCGGCACAATGGCGATTAAAGCAAAGGGGATGAACATTGCCTGCCATATAAGATTGAACGGACTAAGCAAATCCTCTATCAGGAAGACCTTTGTGACGGTATATTTTGATATTGGCAAAAGCAGATAAGGCTTGACCAACTGTGACGGAGTTTGCCGCAAGCCAAACCTGAGCATGAGGTCTATTGCCATAACAATCGGCATTATTCCTCCGATGAATTCGAATCCGCTGGTTCCGTTATCGCCATGAACAAGCCATCCGAATACCGTTCCAAGGAATGCCAGATAAGCAAGACCAAAGACAGCCATCAACAGGACAATAACCTTTGAAGCAGTTCCACCACTAAAGGCAAGGCTTCGTTTGGCAGAAAGCAGTTTATTATGATGGATTAGAAGTCCATCTTTTATTATGCCTCTACTGACGAAAGTTTGACTATTTGAGGTGGATTTGTTCATAGAGTTTTGTTTATGCCGTTCGCACTTCCTTGTAAATTATTTTGTTTTCATTAATTCATTCAGTATGTGTCTAAATCATCTTTGCAACTAATTGACTGACAAAGGTTTGGAAAAACATACCGAATAACGTTCTAAAAAATACCCGATTACAACGTAAAAGATACCCGATTACGAGTTAAAAGGGTATCTTTTACGACCTTATTTGTGCCCTTTTATATATCAAGTAAATATATTTCAAGCTCTATCTTACCTTAAGTCAACAATCTCCGCACCGGGACATGCATTCTTGTTGAAACGGAATGTTCCGTCGGAAACGCTATGAATGCGGAAATTAGAGATGTTTATTGTAGTCCAGCTCTTACCCTGACGCATACGTATCTGAGTAGGATAATAGCTTCGGGTCACTGTGATGTAAGCCTCTTGAATCGACCTTGCCGGGTGCATAGCCTGCAAGTGAACCTGATAATTGCCACCCGAATTCTTCATGCTCAACCTGTAACCGGACTTGTAAATGGAGATAAACTTATAAGGGTTAGCTTTCATCTGCTGTGCATCGTTCGGTCGCGAAATGGTTACCTCATTGGTAGAACGTGTCCATGTCCACTGGGTCTTGCCATCGTTCCAAACCTTGCCCTGACCGGTTGAAGCGAAGAACTTGTTGCCTTTGATTGAAAGAGAACCTGCAAGGGAGCCAGCTCCGCCACTAATGCTGAAGCTGGCAGTTGCCCCGCCTTTTGCTTTCGAAACATTTGCCGCAGTCTTGTCGAGCACCTGCCGAGCCGTCTGGGCATTGGCGTTTATGCTTGCAAGGCTTAAAATTAAGGCGCTTATAATTATAAAAAGGTATTTTTTCTTTCTCATTTTTTATATAGAATTCATTTTACTTCAGCTGAGCCAACAGATTATCCAGAGTCATCTCGTCGGCTATCAATACCTCACGAGGCTTAGAACCCTGTGCTTCGCCGACGATGCCTGCTGCCTGAAGCTGGTCCATAAGACGTCCGGCGCGGTTGTAACCGATGGAGAACTGGCGCTGAATCTTACTTGTTGAACCTTGCTGAGAGAGTACAATCATGCGGGCAGCCTGCTCGAACAATGGGTCGAGACTGTGGGAATCGACACCGCTGGCATCGCCTGTTCCGCCTTCGTCAACGGCTGGTTCAGGAATAAGCAGAGGCTCAACAGGACCTGGCTGATTGGCGATGAACTTGGAAATAGCGTCAACTTCAGGTGTATCGACGAACGCACATTGTACACGGGTAGGCTCACTTCCATTGAGGTAAAGCATATCACCACGACCGACAAGCTGCTGTGCTCCGGTGCGGTCGAGTATAACCTGAGAGTCGATTCGTGAACCGACACGAAAGGCAATACGTCCAGGGAAGTTCGCCTTGATGGTTCCGGTGATAATCTTCGTTGTAGGACGCTGGGTGGCAATGATCATGTGGATGCCGACTGCACGTGCCAACTGGGCGATACGGGTGATAGGCATCTCGATCTCCTTGCCCGCGGTCATAATCAAATCGCCGAACTCATCGATGATAACGACGATATATGGCATGTACTCATGGCCTTCCTCCGGGTTGAGATGGTGGTTGAGGAATTTCCTGTTGTACTCCTTGATGTTTCGGGCTCCGGCAAGTTTCAACATGTCATAGCGGTGATCCATCAGCACGCAAAGACCCTTCAGAGTCTTCACGACTTTCTGAACATCGGTAATGATTGGCTCGTCCTCATTCTCCTCAAGTGCCGCCATATAGTGCTTGGCAATAGGAGCATAGATACTGAACTCTACCTTCTTCGGGTCGACAAGTACAATCTTTAGCTCGTTCGGGTGCTTCTTATAGAGCAAAGAAGTGATGATTGCATTCAGTCCGACAGACTTACCCTGTCCGGTTGCACCGGCAACAAGCAAGTGAGGAATCTTCGCTAAGTCGACCATGAACACCTCGTTGGTAATGGTCTTGCCAAGGGCGATAGGCAGTTCCATGTGGGCTTCCTCGAATTTCTTTGAGTTGAGAATGCTCCACATAGAGACAATGTTGGCATGTTCGTTAGGAACCTCAATACCGATAGTTCCCTTGCCCGGCATTGGGGCAATGATACGGATTCCCTTTGCGGCAAGGCTCAGGGCTATATCATCCTCAAGGTTGCGTATCTTTGAGATGCGGATACCCGGTGCAGGAGTAATTTCGTAAAGTGTAATGGTCGGACCGACAGTGGCTCGGATAGAGCGGATCTGCACATCGAAGTCGTTCAATACCTTGATGATTTGGTCTTTCTTGACTTGAAGCTCATCCTTGCGGACGAATGTAGTCATGTCGTCGGAAGGATATTTCTTGAGTAAGTCGACACTTGGGAACTTCCAGTTGGTGAAAGGTTCACGCGGGTTGATAGGCGTCATGTCGGTATCGTTAGCGACAACCTTCTTCTGGGCGTGCTCGTCTTTCTTGCTTTCACCTATTTCAAGACCGATGGTCTCAGTGCCGTCATTAGCCTTGTTGGCATGAGTAACAGGGGCTTCTTCAGCCACAGGCTCTGCCTTGGCAGGCTCGGAATTGTCTACTATGTCAAGGTCGATAGGCTCTTGGACGTTCTCCTCCTGACGCTCCGGCTCTTTAGCCTCTTCGTTATTGACAGTAGCTTCTTCGGCAGTAATGTCATCGTCCTTATCGCCGGAGATAGTGAACTTGACCCTGTTGGTGATGTATCCCATAGGGTTCATTATCTTTCTGACGACGGTAATGGTCTCTGATGTAAGATAAGTCAGGAACGCCAAAGCCACAATTATGAGGACGGCAATGAGTCCGGGACTGCCTATCAGACCTTCAAGCCACTGGCAAACAAACAATCCGTGGTTGCCACCGGGATTGTAGATGCTGTCGGACATTAATGGGGTAAGGAACTTAGCGAATGTTACTGACGACCAAATCATAACGAGAGCCGTGCAGAAGAACCATTTCCAAAGCTTAAGCTTAGGATAGGCTCCCATACATTTCAGTCCCCAAAGAATAATGAAAAAGGGAATAAAGAATGCCGGGATTCCAAAACACTTATTAATGAAGAAGTCGGAAAGAACTGCTCCCAGACTTCCACAGCTGTTCTGGAATTCCTTACCGCTGTTCAGAACCTCGTCAGGTCGAAGGTCATTGACCAGACTCTGATCAGCTGCGCCAGTACTGAAATAGCTGAAAAAGGCTATTATCAGGAAGATGGCTATACATATTAAAATAAAGCCGAACACGAAGTTCGTCTTGTCATTGATTATATTATCTAGACCAATCGCCTGGCTGAAAGTCTTGTTTGAGCGGTTGGATTTCTTCTTTGTCATTGTCTAAACGGATTATTTAACTGCAAAATTAATAAAAAAGCATGGATTAGGACTATAAACTCGTGATTTTTTTCTAATTTTGCAGACCAATAGAAAATCAACCGGATGACTAAAATCATATATAACAAGTTTGACAAGAAGAAGATAGGAGAGTTGCCACGTGTTCTCTTCGAGGGTAAAATAGTTGTTGTGCTGTCGGTCTCTGAGGCTGACAAGGCAGTGAAATACCTTCTTTCACGTGACATACTCGGTATTGATACAGAAACTCGGCCGATGTTCCATAAGGGCGAGCATCATAAGGTGGCCTTGCTACAGGTGTCCGACCATGATACATGTTTCCTTTTCCGACTGAACAGGATTGGCATGCCGCGGTCGATAATCAGTTTCCTTGAAGATACAACTGTGCCTAAAATTGGATTGTCACTGAATGACGATATTCTGATGTTGCACCAGCGCGCAAACTTCAAAAAGGGCAATTTCATCGATTTACAAGACCATGTTAAGGAACTTGGAATAGAGGATTTGAGTCTTCAGAAACTCTATGCGAATATTTTCCATCAGCGAATTTCCAAGCGTGAACAGCTTTCAAATTGGGAAAACGATGTCTTGACGGAACCGCAGAAGCGGTATGCAGCAACTGATGCTTGGGCTTGCATTAACCTCTATGAGGAAATGAGACGGTTGAAGGAGTCCGGCGGTTATGAACTTGTCAATACCAGTGAGGCTCAGGTTAAAGAAGTAACAAAGTAGATTTTTATTATGTACAAGACGATTATACTTAAGAAAGGTAAGGAAAGCAGTTTGTTGCGTTTCCACCCGTGGATATTCTCCGGTGCTATTCAGGCTATTGATGATGGTGTCGAAGAGGGCGATACTGTTCGAGTGTTGAGCCATGACAAGCAATTCCTCGCTGTTGGACATTATCAGATTGGCTCTATTGCCGTGCGTGTCCTCAGTTTCGAAGATATTACTATTGATGGCGATTTCTGGCGTGAGCGTCTGCAAAAGGCATACGAAGTCAGAAAGGCTATTGGTGTAATAAGGAAGCCATCGGCTTCGTCTGTTAGAATTGGCACGAACGTTAATACTACCTATCGGCTTGTACATGGTGAAGGTGACAACCTTCCCGGACTTATCATTGATATTTATGATGATACGGCTGTCATGCAGGCTCATAGTGTCGGTATGCATGTTTGCCGTCAGGAGATAGCCGAGGCTCTTGTTGATGTTATGGGACAATCGCTCCATGCCATTTACTATAAGAGTGAGACAACCTTGCCTTTCAAGGCGAATTTGGGACAGGAGAATGGATTTATATATGGTTCAACGGAAAATAATATCGCCATTGAGAATGGTCTGAAGTTCCATATCGACTGGCTAAAGGGGCAGAAGACGGGATTTTTTGTCGACCAGCGGGACAACCGTGCGTTGCTGGAACACTATTCTAAAGGTCGCTCTGTGTTGAACATGTTCTGCTACACCGGTGGATTCTCGGTTTATGCGCTTCGTGGCGGGGCTAGGCTTGTCCATTCTGTTGACAGCTCAGCAAAGGCTATTGAACTGACCCGTGCTAATGTTGAACTGAATTTCCCGGGTGACAAGAGGCATGAGGCATACGCTGAGGATGCGTTCAAGTATCTGGATGAACATGATGATACTTATGATTTAATCATCCTTGACCCGCCTGCATTTGCTAAGCATCGTAAGGCATTGCGTAATGGACTCCGTGGTTACACTCGTTTGAATGTCAAGGGATTGCAGAAAATCCGTCATGGCGGGATACTCTTTACATTCAGTTGCTCGCAAGTTGTAACAAAGGAGAACTTCCGTGAAGCCGTGTTCACTGCCGCCGCACAGACAGGACGGCGTGTCAGGATTCTGCATCAACTGCATCAGCCTGCCGATCATCCTATCAATATTTACCATCCTGAAGGTGAATATCTGAAAGGTTTGGTGCTGTATGTAGAATAAAATTAGAATATATTTGGTCTTTTGCTGTCAATTTATTAATTTTGCACTCAAAAGAATTAAAGAACGAAAGAATAGCAGGATAATGTTAAGAATAGCAGTTCAATCAAAGGGTCGCCTTTTTGATGATACAATGAATCTTTTGTCAGAGGCTGACATTAAGGTTCCAACAAGCAAGAGAACTCTTCTAGTCAAGTCAAGTAACTTCCCAATAGAAGTGTTGTATTTGAGGGATGATGATATACCGGAGACTGTTGCAGACGGTGTTGCTGACATTGGTATTGTGGGAGAGAATGAGTTTATGGAGCGCAATGAGAATGCGCAGATTATTTCCCGTCTTGGTTTTAGTAAATGCCGTCTGAGCCTTGCTATTCCTAAAGCAATCGATTATAAAGGTATTGAATGGTTTAACGGTAAGAAGATTGCTACATCTTATCCTAATATTCTGCGCCGTTTCATTAATAAGAAAGGTATAAACGCCGATATTCATGTTATTACTGGCTCAGTTGAAATAAGCCCTGGAATTGGACTTGCTGACGCAATATTCGATATTGTTTCTTCCGGTTCCACGCTTATCAGCAACAATCTGAAAGAGGTCGAGGTTGTGATGAGAAGTGAGGCTTTGCTCATCGGCAACTGGAACATGGACGAGGAAAAGCATAATATCATTAATGAAATGCTGTTTCGTTTTGAGGCTGTCAGGTCAGCGCAAGATAAGAAGTATGTCATGATGAACGCTCCTAAAGATAAGGTCGAGGCTATTACAAAGGTTCTGCCTGGCATAAAGAGCCCGACAATTATTCCGCTTGCAGACCCGGCGTGGTGCTCAATACATACTGTTCTCGACGAGAAACGGTTCTGGGAAATTATCAATAAGCTTAAAGAACTCGGTGCGCAAGGTATTCTTGTCACTCCAATTGAGAAAATGATACTTTGATATTATGAAGATAATTAAATATCCAAAGAAGAGTGAGTGGGAGGAGATAGTAAAGCGTCCTCATCTTGATTTGTCGAAACTTAACGCTACAGTAAATAGCGTTCTGGACGATATTAAGGCTAATGGCGATGATGCTGTAAAGCGTTATGAGGAGAAATTCGACCATGTAAAGCTTAACTCTCTTGAAGTATCTGACGAGGAGAAGGCAGAGGCTAGGGAACTTGTATCTAAGGATTTGTATGATTCACTGGTCTTGGCTCATAATAATATTGCTAAATTCCATGAGGCACAGAAGTTCGAAGGCAAGAAGATAGAAACAATAAAAGGCGTTACTTGCTGGCAGAAGAGTGTGCCAATTCAGATAGTTGGCTTATATATTCCTGGTGGAACTGCTCCATTGTTTTCAACAGTGCTTATGTTGGCAACTCCGGCAAAGATAGCCGGATGTCCTGATATTGTGCTCTGTACTCCTCCAAACAAGGAAGGCAAGGTAAACCCAGTTATATTGGTTGCTGCTGAAATTGCCGGAGTAAGTAGAATATTCAAGGCTGGTGGTGTACAGGCTATTGGCGCAATGGCTTACGGAACAGAGTCTATACCAAAGGTTTATAAGATTTTTGGACCGGGAAACCAATATGTTATGGCTGCTAAACAGCAAGTCAGCCTTCATGATGTCGCTATTGACATGCCGGCAGGACCATCTGAAGTTTGCGTCATTGCAGATGAAAACTCTAACGTGCAATTTGTTGCCGCCGACTTGCTTAGCCAGGCTGAGCATGGAACGGACTCTCAAGTTATCCTTATTACTACTTCTGAAAATATTCTCGATGCTGTAAGTAAGGAGATTGAACTTCAGCTTTCAAAGCTTCCTCGCCGTGAAATAGCTGCAAAGACTTTGGAGAACTCAAAGCTTGTTTTAGTTCATGATACTAACGAAGCTATGGATTTGAGTAATTGTTATGCGCCGGAGCACCTTATAATTGCAACAGATGATTATGATAAACTTTCGGAGAAAGTGATTAATGCTGGTAGTGTGTTCCTTGGAAAGTATGCTTGTGAAAGTGCAGGCGATTATGCAAGCGGCACTAACCATACACTTCCTACTCACAGATATGCTTTGGCATATAATGGAGTTAATCTTGATAGTTACAACCGTAAGATTACTTTCCAGAACCTGACGGAAGATGGAATCAGAAGCATCGGACATGCTGTTGTTACTATGGCTGAGAATGAGCAATTGGAAGCTCATGCTAATGCCATGCGTTTGCGAATCAAAAGTCTCGAGTAGTCATTCAACTTCTTAAAAGGAACTTGTTATAAATTTTAAGGCAATGAAGGAATTAAAAGAATTAGTAAGACCAAATATTTGGAGTCTGGCTCCATACAGTTCTGCACGCAATGAATATGCCGGACATACTGCTCATGTATTTCTTGATGCCAATGAAAATCCATATAACAAGCCGTATAATAGGTATCCTGATCCTTTGCAGGTAAAGTTAAAACAAGGAATATCCAAGCTAAAGGGTGTAAAACCGGATGAGATATTCCTTGGTAATGGAAGCGATGAGGCGATAGACTTGTGCTATCGTGTGTTCTGTGAGCCTAAAGTAGATAATGTTGTTGCCATAGAACCAACTTATGGTATGTATAAGGTTTGTGCTGATATAAATGAAATAGAATATCGTCCTGTTCTTTTGGATGATGAATTTCATTTGTCGGCCGACATGCTCCTTGCTGCATGTGATGACCATACTAAGCTTATATGGATTTGCTCGCCGAACAATCCTTCCGGCAACAACATGGATAGGAGTGAAGTCGTTAAAGTATTGAATGATTTTGATGGCATAGTTGTTGTCGATGAAGCATATTCTGATTTCTCCAAGGTTAAGACATTCCGTTCTGAACTAAACAAATATCCAAACATTATCGTTCTGAACACTTTCAGCAAAGCATGGGGTTGTGCTGCTATACGTTTGGGTATGGCGTTTGCCCAGAAGGAAATTATTGACATCTTTAATAAGGTCAAGTATCCATATAATGTCAATGCTTTAACTCAAGACAAGGCTTTGGAATTGATCTCTGATTATCTGGACGTTCAGGATTGGATAAGACTAATCCTCATGGAGCGTGGACACATGATGAAAGCTTTTCTTGATTTACCGATTTGCAATAAGGTTTACCCAACGGATGCTAATTTCTTTCTTGCTAAGATGACAGATGCGCAAGCCATTTATGATTATCTTGTAGATAAGGGAATTATCGTTCGGAATCGAACTCGTGTTCAGTTATGCAATAATTGCTTGAGAATTACAATTGGTAGCAGAAACGAAAACGCTGAACTTATAGGTGCTTTGCGCCAATACAAATAGGTAAATTAAGTGTAATTTATAAGGCCTGATAAGGATTAATAAAGACGAAATAGGAGATAAGAAGAGCGGAATAAAGGATAAAAGAGTGGAATAGGAGATAGAAAAAAGTTAAATAGGAGATAGAAAAAAGTTAAATAGGAGATAGAAAAAAGTTAAATAGGAGATAGAAAAAAGTTAAATAGGAGATAAGAAAAAGGTGAAATAGGAGATAAGAAAAAGGTGAAATAGGAGATAAGAAAAAGGTGGAATAGAAGATAGAAAAAAGTGAAATAGGAGATAAGAAAAGGTGAAATAGGAGATAATAAGAGATAAAAAAGGAAATAATAAATAGTAATAGGGAAGACTTCCAATTGAAGGAAGCCTCCCCTTTTTACTTACTCCAGATACACTCAGTCTGTGTAAGTAACTTTCTTTAGATCATCTTTTTACTTCTTGAAGTAACGATTGTAAAGTCCCATGAAACCTGCTGCATGACGAGCCTCGTCACGAGCCATCTCATGAATGCTGTCATGAAGGGCATCAAGGTTGTGAGCCTTAGCCAACTTAGCAGCTTCGAACTTCTCGGCAGTAGCACCCTTTTCAGCAGCCATGCGTACTTCTACATTTGTCTTTGTATCGTGGAGAATTGACTGACCAAGGAATTCTGCATAGCGAGCAGCATGACCAGCTTCGTCCTGAGCGTAGCGCTCGAAAGCACGTGCTATCTCTGGATAGCCTTCACGGTCAGCCTGACGAGCCATTGCAAGGTACATTCCTACTTCGCTACACTCACCGGCAAATGTTGCACGACAATGCTTAAGAAGCTCCTGTGGGACATCTTTGTCAAAGGCAATTCCAAGTTTATGCTCTGCGGCGAACTCTGGAGTTGTATCCTCTGTGAGTTCTGTGAACTTGCTTGTTGGAGCACCACACAACGGGCACTTCTCTGGAGCTGTTTCACCTTCGTAGATATAACCACAAACGGTGCAAATAAATTTCTTTTTCATAGTTTTTTTGTTTAAAAGTTCGTAATGTTTTTGTATAATGAATACGTAATGTCTTTGTATAATGAATACGTAATGTCTTTGTATAATGAATACGTAATGTCTTTGTATAATGAATACGTAATGTCTTTGTATAATGAATACGTAATGTCTTTGTAT
>Ga0256406_1000488_pt1 | contig 71932 bp, 61 predicted proteins | sample RumenRJG_03DNA_FD_185986 | JGI IMG/M metagenome (GOLD analysis project Ga0256406, IMG submission 185986) | Bovine rumen microbial communities from Lethbridge, Alberta, Canada - RJG_03 | ecosystem: Host-associated > Mammals > Digestive system > Stomach > Rumen | place: Canada: Alberta | collected... | reverse complement strand
TTATGATTCTTAAAATGATCGGTTGCCTTGCGCTCCTCATGTTCGGCATGAAGACCATGAGCGAAGGCTTGCAGAAACTCACGGGCGGTCACCTGCGTGCTGTCCTTGGAACCATGACCAAGCACCGTATCGGAGGCCTCCTCACAGGCACGTTCGTCACGGCCTCGGTGCAGTCTTCTACCGCTACGACCGTCCTTACCGTAAGCTTCGTTAACGCTGGCCTGCTCACATTGAGTCAGGCCATTCCTGTTATCATGGGTGCAAACATCGGTACCACTGCCACGGCCTGGATTATGTCCATATTCGGGTTCCAGTTCAACATGAGCTCGGTGGTGTGGCCCTTCTTCGCCCTCGGCATCATTCTTTCTTACACCAAGAAGAACTCGACCAAGAGCATCGGCGAATTCGTGTTCGGTTTCGCGTTCATGTTCCTCGGCCTTACCACGCTGCGTGAAAATGCGGTGGCTATGGACTTGGCTCACAACCAGACGGTCATCAACTTCTTTGCGACGACTGGCGGTTGGGGTATCTTCAGCACGCTCCTGTTCTTGCTGCTGGGTAGCATCCTTACGATGTGCGTGCAGTCGTCTGCGGCCATCATGGCAATCACGCTCTTGCTCTGCAGCAGCGGAGTTCTTCCGATTTACCAGGGCATTGCGCTCGTGATGGGTGAAAACATCGGAACGACTGTTACTTCGAACCTGGCGGCCCTTTCGGCAAGTACGCAAGCGAGACGTGCGGCCTTGGCCCACATGTTGTTCAACGTGTTCGGCGTGGTGTGGATTCTGATTATATTCCGCCCGTTCGTGAATATGGTGTGTAGCATCGTTGGGTTCGACCCGATGTTTGTGCCGCACACCGACGAAGAAGTTGCGCAGGCGGGTGTCCGTGTGACTTACGCGCTTTCAGCCTTCCATACGGCATTCAACCTCTGCAACGTGCTGATCCTCATCTGGTTCATCAAGCCAATGGAAAAAATCATCTGCAAGATTATTCGCGAAAAGGAAGATGGCGAAGATTTCAAGGTCAAGTTTATCAGTGCAGGCCTTATGAGTACCGCAGAACTTTCGCTCTTCGAAGCCCGTAAGGAAATCAACCTGTTTGCAGCCCGCACGCAGAAAATGTTCCGTATGGTCCCTGAACTGCTCGAGATGAAGGACGAAAACGATTTCGTGAAACTCTTTGCCCGCATCGAGAAGTACGAAGGCATCAGCGACAACATGGAAATCGAAATTGCCAAGTACCTGAACCAGGTTTCCGAAGGCCGCTTGAGCCCCGAAAGTAAGACGAATATCCAGTCGATGCTCCGCGAAATTTCTGAAATCGAAAGTATCGGCGACGCTTGCTACAATATGGCTCGCGCCATCAACCGCAAGTTTAGAAGTTCCGACGACTTTACCGAAGAACAGTACAACCGCATCAAGCACATTATGCAGTTGTGCGACAAGGCGCTTACAAACATGATTGATGTCATTAGCGATGCTGTGACTGCCGACGCTAACCGTACGCTGAATATGGAAAACGAAATCAACGATTACCGCAAGCTCCTTAAGGAGAAAAATATTGCCGATATCGAAAATCAGAAGTACAGCTACCAGATGGGCGTGCACTACATGGACGTGGTGAATGACTGCGAAAAACTCGGCGACTATGTGGTGAATGTGGTCGAGGCTCACACGAACAAAAAGTTCGCCACCTAAATTCACTATAAACTTCGCCGACCTTCTATCAAAAAGTGTTATATTTCTAAAAAACATAAGAAGGAAGGTGTATGATGTTTTCTCGAATTATTGCGACGAGTGCAATTGCAGCTCTGTTCTTTGCAGGTTGCTGCGAAAAATGTCCCGAAGAAAAGACTGCCGCTGCGCAGACTCCGGTTGCCTCGCGGGCGCAACAGTCCGCTTCGCTCCCGGAACGCCCGGTAACGCTCTCGCTGTGGACGGAACATGCTCCTGCAAAGGATTCCCTGGAAGCTTTCGTGCGTGCGGTGACAGATTCTACTTCGCCGGATTTTATCCCGGTGGAACGCCGTATCGCCGCATTCGACTGGGACGGTACACTCTTCCTCGAAACGGCTCCGACCTACTTTGACTGGATGCTTTTCGAACACCGCGTCCTTGACGATTCAACTTTCAAGCCGTCCAAGCAGCAACTGAAGGCCGCCCGCGAAGGTCGCGAAAAGAAGGTCTTCCCTGGACTTAGCGCCGAACGCGAACGTATGGTCGCGCAGGCCTACAAGGGCATGACGCTCTCGGAATTTGAGGCTTACGTTCGTGCCTTTATGGCAGATCCGCAGCCGGGCTTTACGGGCCTCAAGCGTGGCGAAGCCTATTACAAGCCGATGGTCGAAGTGGTCAAGTTCCTGATCGCAAATGGATTTACGGTTTACGTGAGCAGCGGCACCGAACGCTACACGATGCGCCCCGTCGTCATGGACGGCCTCGGTCTTCCGCCTCGGCAGATTATCGGTTCCGATGTAGTCGTGGTGTCAAATAACCAGAACGGCGCCGACGGTCTCGCCTATACCATTCAGGATGGCGACAAACTCGTGCTTGCGGGGGAGAGCATCATCAAGAATCTGCAGATGAACAAGGTGACTGCCCTTGCCCGCGAAATCGGCTACCAGCCCGTGCTCGCCTTCGGTAACAGCGGTACCGACGCAAGCCTCTTGAACTATGCCATTCACGGCAACAAGTACAGGGCTATGGGCTTTATGCTCCTCTGCGATGACCTCGAACGCGAATACGGCAACGAGGCCAAGGCCGAAAAGATGCGTGCCGCCAGTGAAAAGAACGGATGGATTCCCGTGTCCATGAAGAACGACTGGAAAACCATCTACGGCGACAGCGTCCAGAAAGCGAACTAGCCTACCACTTTAAGTAGAATCCTTTGCGCTTGGGTTATCCGTTTTGACGGACAACATTTTGATTTATTCGGGTTTTGGACGACACTGAAAATCTTGCCAGAATTTTTTGTCTGGGGTCTTGCATTGAATGTCAGACTCTTGAGATGTGCATAACGAGACCATTTCTAAGTCGTAATAAGATAGGTTGCTATAGGTTTTTATCCAAATCAGGTTAGTGGGTTCGTCATAACAAAGAGCTTCTGGCTTGAAAAAAAATTTTCTGTTTGTAACGGAATTAAAGGTAATGTTTGCGTATATGGAATCACTGTAAAATTCTTCGATATCTGGAGGTGTGATTGCCGCTATGTTGAGAATTGCGTCCGCTTCATTAAATGATTGATCAAGAAGATGAGGCACAGTAAATAAGAACAAGCCTACAATCCACCCTACACCTCCAAAAGTAATCGACCCGAGCAGTCCTGTTGTGCCTATGGACCATTCTAGCCATTTGTTGCGGTTGTGGTTATTTCCGATGACCAAGGTCGTATCCAACAAGATATTGCTGTTGTTTACTATGGTCAGTTGATGTTCCCCTTTGGGAATGTTGACGGCTACCATTGCGGGATTTCGGGCGGGGCTTATTTCGGCGTATGTTTCCCCATCAATTAGAATTTGATGCTTTACGGTCCTTTGGTTGAAATAAATTTCTGCATGGCCTGTATTGACACTAGCGCAACCGGAAATCATCAGCGTCATCAACAATACGGCAAGGAATTTTTTTGATAGAGATCTCATAATCTTCCCCCCCCTATAGCCATAGTCCTGCGGATCCGCCGAATGACAAATTCCTCTTTTCGGCGTTCAGGTAGTCAGTGATGCCTGCGGAAATTTTGATATGGTCACCAATCCAGAGCGATGTCCCCAGGTACGCCTTGAACAGGTAAGGAAATTCAAAGGTCAGGTCCATTCTGTCTTCGGTGCCGCCCCACGGGGAGAACATAGAAATGGATCCTGAAAGGGCCGCTGGTCCCGCATAGACGGAAGCGTAGGTTCCTGCAGCGGCGGAGGTTACAATTTTTCCAGAATAATTTTCTTCGTACGTTTTTTGGGATGCAGGGATGCGAACGCCCATGTCATAGTAGCTTTCTGTGTATTGGTATCCTGTGTAAGAACTTTGCCATTGCCCTAAGGCGAAATATCCGAAAAGTCCACTTTCAAAATGCGTTAAGTTTATACCAACAACGCCCCGTATAAATGCGGATGGTGACGAATTGAAGCCGAAGGATAGTCCCGATAGGACTATTTCGTCCTTGAATAAAAAGTCTGCAGTACCTGCGAAGTCCCAGGTCTTGTGTACGTAGGCGAAGTCGATTTTGCTGTTGGGCAGGGTGATTGAATCCGAAAAGTCTTCTTTTTCGTTTGAGACGTCCATCGGAATTTCCCGGTCTTTTGATTTGGCGACAGAAAACGAGAATCCCTTTAGTAAGGTCTGTTCAGGTACGAATTTCCCCACGCCATTAAAGTTTTCTATTTCGGGAATTTTAAATCGACCCTTGGTCATTTCGACCTTGGTTTCAATGAAGGTACACCCGCATAACAACGATGCGACGAGGAATAAAAGAAATGTCTCGAACTTATGCATAGGGGTTCCTTGCGAAAATCTAATAAATTGTAAAAAAGAAGCTCTGCAAAGTATATTGCAGAGTTGCGCAAATCATTTTTTTAAAGTGTCTACGAACTAGAAATTCAAAGAAAGTCTGCTGCCGTAGGAGCCTTTGCGGGCGTTGATGAGCGGCTCAATTTGCAACTGCAGGGCGTGCTGCCTTCTGTAGTTGTACTGCACAAGGGAATTGCGGAAACGCTCAGCCTTGCGCAGCTTGGATCCGCCCACAATCTTTACGACGACGCCCGCGATGAAAACGCCGGCGCCTCCGAGAAAGGTTAGGTAACCTGCAATGGCGATGTTCTCTTTACCTTCGTGGTCTTCGTTGCACCGGTAATCATTGTCGCGACAGTCATCGTCGTCAATATCGTCCAATGCGCCGATCATCATAATCCCTCCGATTGCAGCGGCAATACCGCCTCCAATCATCATGGCGTTGCCCGCTCTCCGCTTCGAATTGCCGCTTTGAGTGTAGATTTCAATCATGTTCTGGTAGTAGGCGACACTGTCGTCATAGAAAACCTGCTGGTAGTATTGAGGCGGGTACTGCGGCTGTGCAACGGGGTACGGTGCCGGAGCGTAATAAGGCTGCTGGGCAGGGTATTGGGCTGGGGCTTGATTCGGGTATTGTGTCGGATACTGCGCAGGTGCGTACTGCTGTTGCGGGGGATACTGGTTGGGTTGACCGTATTGTGCCGGGGCGTATTGCTGGGTCGGGGTATTTTGTTGGACCGACACATCTTGCGGCTGGTTTGGGTATTGCACGTATTGGGGCTGCGTGGCAGGATCCTCGACTGGGGCCTGGGCCGGAGCATACGAATTCGCCTCTTGCGCGAACACGGACATTGCAAATAAAAGAATAAAAACAAGATATCTCATAAGTTCAAAGATAAAAAAAGAAACCCTCGCGAACGAGGGTCCCTAAAGGAGATCCCCGCCTTCGCGGGGATGACATTCCTGTGATTACTTATCCGTGAGGAATGCGACGCCCGGAAGCACCTTACCTTCGAGGAGTTCGAGGGAAGCGCCACCACCCGTAGAGGTGTGGGTCACCTTCTTGTCGGCGCCGTACTTCTTGGCAGCCGTAGCGGTATCGCCACCACCGATCACGGTGATTGCGCCAGCAGCGGTAGCTTCGACGATAGCATCAGCCATAGCCTTGGTAGCCTTTTCAAAAGCTTCGAATTCGAACACGCCTGCAGGGCCGTTCCAGACGATGGTCTTGGCGGACTTGATAGCGTTCACGAAGAGCTTGGTGGATTCAGCACCCACATCGAGACCCATCCAGCCAGCCGGAATGCCTTCGGCGTCAGTGACAGCCTTCGTGGCAGCGTCGGCAGCGAACTTGTCGGCAGCAATGTAGTCGACCGGGAGGATGATTTCCTTGCCGGCAGCCTTGGCCTTGGCCATCAGATCCGGAACGAGCTTGGCGCCTTCTTCGTCAAACAGAGAAGAACCGATTTCGATGTTGTTCAGAACCTTCTTGAAGGTGAAAGCCATGCCACCGCCGATGATGATCTTGTCGGCCTTGTCGAGGAGGTTGTTGATGAGCTGGATCTTGTCAGCGACCTTTGCACCGCCGAGGATGGCGAGGAACGGACGCGGAGGATTGTTGAGCACCTGGTCGAATGCCTTGAGTTCCTTGTTCATGAGGAAACCGGCAGCGCGCTGCGGAAGTTCAACACCAGTCATAGAGGAGTGGTCGCGGTGAGCGGTACCGAAAGCGTCGTTCACGTAGACGTCAGCGAGCTTGGTGAGGCTTGCACGGAAGGCCTTCACGGCTTCCTTGTCGGCCTTTTCCTTAGTTTCGGTGCCATCGGCGTTCTTGATCTTGCGCTTGCCTTCTTCTTCGATGTGGAAGCGGAGGTTTTCGAGGAGGATGATTTCACCCGGCTTGATAGCGGCGCAGGCGGCTTCAACTTCGGGACCCACGCAGTCCGGGAGGAACTTCACCGGCTTCTTGATGAGTTCTTCGAGCTTCTTAGCAACCGGAGCGAGCGTGTACTTCATGTTCTTTTCGCCATTCGGACGGCCGAGGTGAGAAGCGAGCACGACGGCTGCACCGTGATCGAGAGCGTACTGGATGGTCGGGAGAGCGGCTTCGATACGCTTGGTGTTGGTGATTTCGCCAGTCACCTTGTCCTGCGGAACGTTGAAGTCAACACGGATGAACACGCGCTTGCCGGCGAGTTCGAGATCTTCGATAGAAAGCTTTGCCATTGTAGCAATCCTCTTTTTTAGGTTAAAATTTTACGCAGGTAAATATAGTAAATAGTAGACTATAAAGGGTAGGGGGAAGTCTCCCCCTCGCTCGCACGCTGTTGCTCGCTACCCCTTCGAACGGGGCCTCAAAACCCTGTAAGCGAGAGTCGCAGCCATGCTTGCATGGCTATGACCGAGCGTCATGGGTTTCTGTAATCGCCGGCCCCGTAACGCCCCGCTTGCATTTTTCCGCGATGCTTGTAAACATTGGGAAACAATTCGCCCGATGGGAAAACATAATGTTCACAAATGTGTAATGTTAAGGCATATTTTTAATGCAATTGTCCATGTTTTTTTATATATTTCAAAAAAAATTTAGACAATTTGGAGTGATAAATGAAACGTTCACTTTTGATGGTTCTCTGCCTGTCTGTCGTATCGGCTTTTGCTGGCGTATACGATATTGAAGAATTTTCCGCAAAGGATGCGGGCACGCCGGATGACTATATCGTTGCCGAATTTGGTGGTACGCTTAAGGTCGCTCCTGCAGATGAAGTCGAATCTCTCCAGGAAGGCCGCCTGGTCGTCCGCCAGAAGTTCGAAGATCCGTTTGGTGAATCCGAAACCTCTTACCAGCTCTACCAGGGCGGCAAGGGTGACCTCTCCTCGATGACTGCTCTGACTGCAGATGGCGTTGACTATTCCAAGCTCATTTCTGCCAAGCTTTACGAACGTCGCGGCATGTCCGCCGACAAGGATGTCGAGAAGGTCTACTTCGATGGCAAGGCTGTTTATGCTCCCGGTCTTACGACTGCGGTCGTCTTTATTGATGGTTCTCCGGTGACCTTGAAGGGCGACGCTCCGGCTGCCGAAGAAGAGGAAGAAACCGTTGCCGCTGCCGCTCCCGCCGCAAGCTCTAGCGACGAAGAAGAATGTGACGAATATGATCCGGACTGCGAAGAAGAAGATGACGACGACTACTCTTCTTACAAGACTTCTGCTCCGGTTGACAATACTGCCGATGACCGTGACTACGCTGCAAGCGATGCTGCGAAGGATGTCGGTGACCGCTTCGGTATTGCTGACGAAGTTCGTTTCTGGACTGCCGTGGCCCTGTCCGCCGTTGCCGGTGCAGGCATCGTGATGGGTATCTTGAACCACAGCAAGGCCGGCGAAGCACAGGATGCTTACGACGAACTCTCCGAAATCAACGACAAGGTCTTGAGTGCTTGCAACACCGACGCAAATCCCGATAAGTGCCGTGCGGTAATGTCCGAGAAGGCCGGTAACTCTGACTGGTCCTTGGCCAATATGCAGAAGCGCATGGACGAAAACAAGAAGACTCACGATTCTTACGCCACCGCCCGTAACATCTGGTTCGGTGTCGCTGCCGGTGCCATTGCAGGCGCTGTTGTCCTCTTCGTATGGTAGTTGAGACGGGTAAAATCTCTATACGGGATTTGGAGTTCAGCTGCATTATCGGCACGCTCCCTTTCGAACGCGAAAACGAGCAGCCGGTCGTGATGAACATCTCCGTGTGGCTTGATTTTACCCTCGCTGCTCGCAACGAGGATTTGGCTCATTCCATTGATTATGTTCAGCTGGCTGATGACGTACAGGACTTCGTTTGCAAGTCCCGTTTTCAGTTAGAGGAAACGCTGGTTGTCGAAACCGCGAAACATATCCTGAACCACTACCCGAAGACCATCGCGGCAGAAGTTTCTGTCCGCAAGCCGCTTGCCATCCCGCAAAGCGCCGGCGCCGAATCGAGTATTAAGATAATCCGCTAGTGCAAAGTGCGTCATTCTCGACCAAGCGAAGCGCGGAAGGGAATCCATAACCGGCGTTCTACTTTTTTAATTGAGAGAAACGAAGAACACCTCCGGGATGATGCGTGTGGATCCCGTCGGTTGTGCGACGACTCAGGAAGCTTGTTTTAAAGAGCGTCATTCTCGACCAAGCGAAGCGCGGAAGGGAATCCATAACCAGCGTTCTACTTTTTTAACTGAGAGAATCGAAAAGATCCCGCCATGTAGGATTGATAGATTCTATTAACTGAATTTTTTCTTGTCGATGCAAGCGTTTAAGTTTCTTCTCTCTTTCAATTGCTAGTCGGATAGAAGAATGTTCTTCGTAGAAACCCAATTTGTCTACATTGTATTTTTGAGTGAACCCAGGATATTTTTTTGACTTGTGCTCTGCAATTCTTTTTTTAAGATTAGAGGTTACTCCGATGTAAAGGGTTCCGTATCGCTTGTTAAATAAAATGTATGTAAAGCCTTTTTTTTGCATATGGTTTCGTATAAAGTTTTTTGGATCCCGTCGGTCGCAGAGCTCCCTCCAGGATGACGAGCGTGGAATCCGTCAGTTGCAGAGTTCATTTCAGGATGACGAGTGTGGTATCCTTCAGTTGAAGAGTGTTCGTCAAGATGGCTGCGCGAACGCTGTCGGTTGTGCGACGACTCAGGAAGCTTGTTTTAAAGTGCGTCATTCTCGACCAAGCGAAGCGCGGAAGGGAATCCATAGCCTGCGTTATACTTTTTTAACTGAGAGAATCGAAGAATACCTCCGGGATGATGCGTGTGGATCCCGTCGGTCGCGGAGCTCCCTCCAGGATGACGAACGTGGAATATGACTGTTGCAGAGATTCCTCCAGGATGACGAGCGTGGAGGTCTTTAGCTTCTGAAGGCGCGGTAGCGCAGGGCTTCGGAGAGGTCTACAATTTCAACAGATTCAGAATTCCTAAGGTCGGCGATAGTGCGTCCGACCTTTAATAGTCTATAGTAGCCGCGGGCGCTCAGGTTCATCTGGTCGGCGGCGTTGACGGCGAATTTTTCGGTGGCGGGGGAGAGCTTGCAGCTTTCCTTGGCGAAATTGGAACACATTTCCGCATTTGTCTTGAAGCGGGTTCCCTTGAATCGTTTGCGTTGGATGTCGCGGGCTGCGCAGACCCGTTTGCGGATTTCGGCGGAAGGTTCCGCGGAGGTTCTCGACGCAAATTGCAAGGCGTCTACAGGAGGTACGCTCACCTGGATATCGATGCGGTCGAGGAGCGGTCCCGAGATTTTTTCCTGGTAGCGCTTGCGTGCCTCGGGGAGGCAGGTGCAGTGGCGCTTGGGATCCATGGCGTAGCCGCAGGGGCAGGGGTTCATGGCCGCCCCCATCATGAATCGGGCGGGCCAGACGACGGTGCCGCTCGCGCGGCTGACCGAGATGGAACCTTCTTCCATCGGCTCGCGCAAGGCCTCTAGAACGCTGCGGTTGAATTCAGGTAGTTCGTCCAGAAAGAGGACTCCGTTGTGGGCGAGGCTCGCTTCGCCCGGCTTTAGCCGGGTGCCGCCCCCCACCAAGGACACCATGGACGCGCTGTGGTGGGGTGTGCGGAACGGGCGCGTCATGACCGGCTTGAATTCGTCGGAATCGCCGGCGGTTCTCGCACACGAGTGGATGCGGGTTGTCTCTAGAATTTCGGTTTCGGTCATTTCGGGCAAAATGCCAGGCAGGCATTTGGCGCACAGCGTCTTGCCCGCTCCGGGCGATCCTACCAGCAGAAAGTTGTGCGCTCCTGCCGCAGCCACTTCCAGCGCCCGCTTGACACCTTCCATCCCGACCACGTTCCTGAAGTCGGGTATGTCACTTGCAATACTTGTTAATTTGTTCTTAAAACGGAAGCCGGTGGCCCACCTGGCTGCATTCTCTGCACCCGCTTCCAATGCATCGACGCATTCCTTGAGGGTGTCCGCACAGACATAGCGGATTCCTTCGACCAGCGAAACTTCGCTTTCGTTCGCGCGAGGAATCACCAAGATGTTCCTGGACTTTTCCGAAAGGCTCATGGCAATCGAAAGCGCGCCCCGAATCGGCTTCAGCAGGCCATCGAGCGAAAGTTCCCCCACGATAACGAGGTTTTCAAGTTGGGGAACTTCTATTTCGCCGGTCGCAACCAGCAGCCCGATGGCAAGCGGCAGATCCAGGGCGCTTCCTTCTTTCCGCAAATCCGCGGGTGACAGGTTCACCGTAGTCCGGAAACCGGTCACCACCTTGTCGATGGAACGAATCGCCGAAACGACACGTTCCCGCGATTCCCTTACCGCGTTGTCGGGTAACCCTACCATGGTGAAACCCGGCAGCCCCTGCGAGGCATCGATTTCGACACTCACCGGGACAGCCTTTATTCCAAACAAGCAGTAAGAACGGATTCGACGGAACATGGATTCTCCTTAGGCGACTGCGGCCTGGTACTTTTCAAGAACGCAATTTTCGATATGCTCGCGCAGGTTGCGTGCCATCGGGAAACAGACGCTGCGGAATTCTTCGCCCTTGAAGAACGGATCAATCGGGTAACCCACGAACATGCCGTTTTCGCCTTCCATCACGCGGAGCCCGCGAACCAGGAACTGGTCGTTGAGCACGACCGAGGCAAGCCCCTTGATGTGCCCCATGGACGGGCCTTCCTTGAAGGGGTAAACTTGCACGCTGGTGACGGCGAGACAGTCGAACGCCCCGGTCGCATTCCATTCTTTCTTCTTCTTTTCTTCAGCCATTTTGGCCTCCTAGTTTATGTGTGAATTTTGCGGCAACGTAACGGATGGTGCGTGCCGCTTTCGGAGCCCTATTTTGCAAGAATCGTGCCAAATCGCTAAAGTGGCGAAATTACGCGAAAAAAGGCAATTCCAGAAAAAAGAAGAATTGGCCGAGGTGATTAATCACCGATTAATCACTGATTAATCAGTTTACTATTATTAACACATGCTCTTGAAACCGAATATGAACTGGCCCCAGAATCAGGGGATCGCACTCCCGACCGTACTTGCCGAGGCGGAGCTTTCCGCGGACTATTTCACGATCCACTTTACAGTGGAAGAACCCTCGGACTGTTTCCGAGCCGAAGTCAATAGCGACAACGGCCGCAGCTGGGAAGATTCCTGCGTCGAGATTTTTCTGCAGAGTCTCGCGAATCCCGGTGAGTACTTCAACTTCGAAACGACCTGCCGCGGCTACCTCCTGGCAGCGAAGGGACCCGACCGCAACAACCGCACGGTGCTTCCGCAATCGGAAATCGACAAGGTGATTCGGACCAAGCAGCTTGCCAGCGTGGCTGGAAACCTCGTGTGCTGGGGAATGACGGTGCAGATTCCGGCGACCGTCATTGGCATTCAGAATTTCGACGGGGTACAACTTAGGGGAAACCTCTACAAGTGCGCCGACAAGGCGAAAACGCCGCATTACTTGAGCGCTTTCGAAGTCGGTACCGAGAAACCCGATTTCCACCGCCCCGAATTTTTCAGGGACTTCACCTGATTGCCCCTAGCCTGGGAACCGTAGGCGGCGGTCGCTGCCGAATACTATTTTGTTGCTCAAATGAGCAATTTTTAACAAAAAAATTTACTATATTTGGGGGGCTATGGAATATGGTGCATACGGAAGAACCTGGTGGAGCAAGAAGTGGCTAGACCACTTGCTTTCGGGTGCGTCTGCACGCGATATTGATTTGGCTTTCAAGTATGTGGGGCGTGGGCAGGTTCAGCCCTTTACGGTGTCCGACAACCGCGTCATGGCCGAAGTCAAGGGGCCGAACGGTGGTTCGCACAATGTTTATCTAGTGTTTCCGAAGTTTGACAAGGAACGCGCCAATGTCTTTGTGGGGCTCCTGAAGCAGCAGCCGGTGGAACTGGCGGCGCTTTCGAACGAGGCGATGAACCCCTCCATCGAGCTCCTCCTTTCCAAATGCGGCCTTTCGCTGTTCGAAACCTGCGACAGCGTGAACATGAACTGCGACTGCAAGGATCCGCTGCCTTGCCGCTACGTGATATCGGTGTTCCTGAAACTGGGCGAGATGATGTCTGCCGATCCGTTCGTGCTGTTCCGGATTCATGGAACGGACATCGCCTACCTCAAGGATTACAAGCCGGAACCTGTGGAATCGGATGTGCCGAGCGAATCGACGCTGGTGCGAATCTTGCCGGTGAACGACCGTACAGAGATGCCGCGCGTACCCAAGTTCAATTTTAATGAGTGGCGCGATTATTCCCATGTGCTTCCGGCGATGCTCTCGAATTTCCCTGATTTTTGCCCCGCAGGCAATTTCAAGAAGAGCTTTGTCGATGAACTGGAACGTTGCCGTTCGTTCTACAACCATTTTGAAAAGTTCGAACAGTTTGCCCAAGATTTCGGGATCTACCATGCGCATACCTTCTTGATGGAACGTGAACGCCTGCAGGTGGTGCATGCGCGGGGCTGGCAGTGGACATTCAGCCAGCTCGAAGACGAGCGCGTGGTGGCCGAGGGGCTTTCCGTCGAAAATATCATGGGGGCGCTGTGCCGCCTGAATCAGGATTGCGTGTGGCATAACCACGTGACGGTGCGCTTTGTGCACCAGCTCCTGATGGTGGCGTATTACCTGGTGCGCTGCGGGGCCATTTACCCGCAGGTGTTCTGGCTAAACGGCGTGACGGCGCAGGTGCGCTGGCTCCCGGCCGAAATGCTTCCCGATGTGCTTGCGGTGGTGGCGGAACTCGAAAAGAGTGTCCCCGACGATTTTGCGTTTACGGTGCGAGACCTGCTGCGCGAAGATTTGGACGGAGCCGCTGAACATATCCTCTCGATTTTTATCGGCAAACTGTTGCGTTTTGCGCGTACGGCGCAGAGCTACAAGAAGGGAACCCACGAAAACCTGCTCGGATTTTTCTTTGACTGCAAGTCGGGAAAGCTCGCGGCGAACGGACTCAAGATTCCGTCGAAGATTCAGGCGTGGTTCTCTGTCTACAATTCGCTGGAATTCAACCACAAGATTATCTTCCGCTGTTCGGAACTCGGCAAGGAAATTGCCCTGGATGTTTTCGTGGAATCGTCGGTCGGTCGCGAACCCCTCAAGGTCCTCTTTGAAAATAGCGATCCGCGGCTTCTGTCGCTGATGAACGTGCTCAACTGCGTCTCGGAAACGTTCAAGCCGATGAAGCACTACCTAGAAATTCACGCGGTAGAACCGATCGTGATGAAGGGCGCGGAACTCAAGGAATTTGTCACCTATTCCATCAAGAAATTCGAGGTGTTTGGCATCGTGACCGAGATGCCGCGTTCCCTTAAGGAAATCGCGCGCCCCAAGACGCAGATGAAGTTGAAGGGTAGCCTTGGCATCGGGGCGTTCACTGCGGGCGACCTGCTGGACTTTGACTGGGAAGTGGCGCTGGGCGACGAGAAGATTCCCGCCGAGGAATTCATGCGGCTGGCCAAGGATGCCGAAGGACTCCTCAAGTACAAGGACCGCTACATTGAATATACGGCGGATGACCTTGCGCTTCTGCAGCAGCGTATCGACGAACGCGAAAAGAATAAGGCCGGAGGTGCGATTGTTGCCGATGGCGCTGTTGATGACGCGGATTCTGCGGGTGAGGCTGCGGATGCTGACGGCGCCACTGATTCTGCTGCGGACTCCGATGTGGATGATGCTTCCGAGGATTTTATCCCTTCGACGGCGAAACTTCTGCAGGCCTGCCTCACGGGCCAATGCGACGATATCCCTGTCGACATGACCGACGGGCTGAAACAGCAGCTGGACGTGTGGCGCGGAGAAACCGAGACGAACCTGCCGGAGAACCTGAACGCGACGCTTCGCCCCTATCAGATGCGCGGTTATTCGTGGATGTACAAGAACTTGCAGATGGGCTTTGGGTGCATCTTGGCAGACGACATGGGCCTTGGAAAGACTCTCCAGGTAATTGCGTTCCTCTTGAAGCTGAAACAGGAAGGGCGCCTTGCCGAAGGGCGTGCGCTTGTGGTGGTGCCGGCGGGACTTCTTTGCAACTGGCAGATGGAAGTCAAGAAGTTCGCACCCGAACTCAAGGTATTCACTTACCATGGTGCGGGCCGCAAGCTGGAAAAATTCAATGCAGACTTGCTGATTACGACTTATTCGACTTGTCGCCTCGATTTCAAGAAGCTTGAAAAGCTGAATTGGCGCGTGATCGTAATCGACGAAGCGCAGAATATCAAGAATGCCGACAGCGAACAGAGTCGCAAGATTCGTGCTCTCAAGGCGCCGATGAAGATCGCCATGAGTGGAACCCCGGTCGAAAATCGTCTGATGGAATTCTGGACGATTATGGATTTCTGCAACCGAGGCTTTTTGCCCTCGGCGCTGGAATTCCGCGACAAGTACGAAACGCCTATCCAGAAGAATGCGAACCAGGCGGTCGCCGAAAAGTTCAAGAAGATTACCGCTCCCTTTATGCTTCGCCGCATGAAGACGGACAAGACGATTATCAGTGACTTGCCTGACAAGATTCAGCAGAACGAGTATGCGGAACTGACGCGGTCGCAGGCGGCGCTGTACAAGAAGATCCTCGACAAGTTTATGGAAGAACTGCAGCTGCTCGAAGAGGGCCCGTCAATGGATATCGGTGCGGATGTGCTTGCGGTTGCCGACGGCGCGGTTGCCGATGGCTCCGCTTCTGCGGGAGCCCCTGTTGGAGCAAGTAACCTTTTCAAGCGCAAGGGACTTATTCTCCAGATGATTCTTGCGCTCAAGCAAATCTGCAACCACCCGCGTACCTACTTGAAGGCGGGCGAGGCGAAGGTCGAAGATTCTGGAAAGCTAGGAATGCTTCTCGACTTGCTGCGTTCCATTCAGGAGCAGGGCGAAAAGGCAATCATCTTTACGCAGTTCCGCGAAATGGGCGAGCTTTTGCAAGAAACGCTTGAACGCGAATTGCAAATCAAGGCGGATTTTTACCACGGCGGCTGTACACAGAATCAACGCAACGAAATGGTGCGCAGGTTCCAGGAAGACCCCGAAGACAAGGTGCTTATCCTTTCGCTCAAGGCGGCAGGAACCGGCCTCAACTTGACCGCCGCCTCGCAGGTGATCCATTACGACTTGTGGTGGAATCCTGCCATCGAGGCGCAGGCGACCGACCGTGCGTTCCGTATCGGGCAGACCAAGAACGTGCAGGTGCACCGCTTTATTACCAAGGGCACTTTCGAGGAAAAAATCGATGCCCTTCTCGAAGCGAAGAAGGCCGTCGCCGAGATGACGGTGAATGCCGGCGAAACTTGGCTCGCCGATATGGACGACAAGCAGCTCGGCGAAATCTTTGCGCTGGACTCCGCTTCCGTGCTGTAAAAAAAGACTCGGTCTTAATGACCGAGTCCTTTTGCTTTTTCAAGCAATCCCGGCAAAGACACTCCAACCTGCCGGGAATCCACACCGAAATGTTTTACTTCAGAATCACCTTCTGCATGTAGCGCTGGCTGCCCTGCTTGACCATGAGCACTGCCGGGCCGCGGTAGTCGCTCGAAAGTTCAACAGTGTTCATACCCTTGCTTGCGGTGAAGTTCTGCTGTGCAATCGTCTGACCCATAGTGTTCATCAAAACTGCCTTGGCCGGAGCGGTCGTGGCGGCGTTGAACTGGGCCATGACCATGCCGTACTGCACGCTTACGAGCATCTTGGACGTTGCGGCGACTGCTGCGGGCTTGATGGCATCCGTTCCACTGAGCGCGACAATCTTGGCAGATGCAGTGCCTTCAGTAGAAGGCTTCTTGTCAAAGTCGTCGATGATTTCGGTGGAGCCGTCGGCCTTGATGCCCTTGATGTAGTCGATGGTGATGGTGCCGGAAACCTGGGTTCCGTAGAGGTTCAAGCCGATGGCATTCACCGAGTTGAGGCCTGTGGGAGTGGTACGGAAGTCTGTCCACTTGATCTGGAAAGTCTGGAATTTGGTGGCATCGAGCTGCTGGTCAGCCTGTTCCAAAACGGAGGCGTCAAACCATGCCCAGCTGCTACCAGTCATCATAAAGAGGTCCATGGAGGTCCAGCCGTATTCGCCGCAATCCTTTGCTGCGTTGGTGCACGGACCTGCAGAAGTGACGGAACCCTTCATTCGGATTTCGATGCCAACGTACTTGGAAAGGTCGTTTTTGCCGCTGGCAAGGTTGATACGGAGTGTACCAGTTTCGCTGGAGTCGGAAGTTACTGTCTGGTAAGTCACCTGCACGCCCTTGCCGGAACCTTCGGAAATGTCGGGGTTTTGGTTGACGAGAGAATCAATGCTGTTGCCCGGGAGAGATGCCTGGCCGTATGCTTCGCGCATGGCGTTGAGCGTCTCGACGTCGGTAATGTCGCCCACGTTGCCGCCGAACTTGTTCACCTGGCGGCGAATAATGGTCATGTTACCGTCGCCTTCGTCTCCGGTGTCCCACACGCAAGGAACGAGACCGTTCTTCTTGGCGGCTGCGACCGTGTAGCCGTACCATGCGGCGCGGGCCTTCAGGTGAACCTTCAGATTTTCGCCAGTGAGAACTCCGAGACGCTTGACGGCGCCCATTTCACCGATTACGACCGGAATGCCCTTGTCGTAGAAAGTGCTCTTGAGGCCGCTGAACAGCTGGTCGATAGAGCTCTTGGATCCGAGAGAGGAGCCGGAGCAGGTATGTGCTGCGTCGTTACCCGGAGTCTGATCTTCCCAGTAGTAGAACATTTTGCCCCAGCTTTCGTCGCCGCTGGTCATGAGCGAGAACTGGTACGGGTAGAAGTGGACTTCGGCCATGGTGTAGCCGTCGCCAGCCGGGTCTGTCGGGTATTGTGCGGAAAGGAGCGGGACCTTGTCAATTTCGGTACGCGGGGCCTGCACGACCACGATACGGGTGGCGTTGTTGCCGCCGGAAGTGCGTACGGCGCGTAGGCATGCTTCGTGGAGACGCTTTAAGATGGTCATGCGGTCTTCATTGAAAGCCAACTGACCGTTGTCGGTGTAACCATCTGCAGCGGAACCACCACGGTGATCGTTCACGCCAGGTTCATTGGCGGATGCGAAAATCAGATGTTCGTCGTAGGTTTTGAAGTAGTCTGCAATTTGCTTCCAGTAGCCTTCTTGCAGGGCGCGAACCTTGGACGAGTCGGTTGTGGCCTGATTTCCGTTGCGGTCGATGTGTCCGCCGCTAAAGACTTCGTCTTCGAGCCAACCTTCGTCCCAGTGGCTGTTTAAGATGGCGTACATGCCGTTGTTGATGACGAGATCGACAACGGTCTTTACGGAGTCGAGCCAGCCGGCGTTAATGGTGCCGTTAGAGGCGTGGCTGTTCCAGGCGCAGGGAATACGCACAGTGTTGAAACCTGCGTCCTTGATTGCCTTCACGTAGGCGGCGTCAGGGAAAGAGTTGCCCCATCCAGTCGGGTTCCCAGGAACTTCCATGGTGTTGCCGATATTGTAGCCGAGACCCATTTCGGGGTAAATCTCGGTCGCCTTGGGGAGGGCGAACGCAGCGGTGCTTGCGAGCGAGAGCGCGCCGACCGCGATACCAAACTTTCCGATACCAAACATTTTGACTCCTTATATGGTATATGTGGGCATAACTTGCCCCGTTGTAGTTCTATCTGAAATTAGATTCTGCAAGGCCGTTTTAAACAAAAAATATGCGTCTGCATGTTTTTTGCGGTGTAGAATTCTCAACAGGGACTTTAAAAGAGGAATATGAACGGCTTTACATACCTAATTAGGCTGTATTTTGTGCTTTGCCGGACATCGTTACATACTAAAAGCTAAAAACAGTGCGACTAGTATGTAAAAAACAGATTTTTTCGTGCAAAAATAAGAGACTTTGGTGCTTGTAGAAAGATTTTTGGGGGATTTTTTGCCGTTTTCCCCTCATTTTTTGACAAAAATTACATACTAAGTTGCTTGAAAATGAAAAAAAGTATGTAACAATAAAAAAAAGAAGAGGCTCTTTACATACTGAAGACTCTTTTTTATATGAAAAATATGTAAAAACGGGAATAATTTTGCTCCAAGGTCGCTTAATATTTGTGAAAGCCTTTAACAAAAGAAAAATGCCGATTTTTGCTCAAAATCGGCTATTCCAACTTGGAATATGGTGTTGTTAATTTTAGTGTTGATTATTTTATTGAGATTTTTTTGGCGAGGCTGTTGCTGCCGACTTTGGCGCGCACAATGTAATGGCCGCTGGCGATCCCGTCGAGATTGAATGCAGTGTTTCCTGCAGGCAGGTTTCCTTGGGCGAGGCTTGCGACCTTGTGTCCGAGCATGTCGAACAGGGCAATGCTTGCTGCTCCGGCATGAGCAATCGAAACCGTGATTTGTTTGCCCTGCATATTGACGGCCAGGTTGTTGGAACCTATACGGCGAGCCATCCTGATGTCGGCCTTCACATTGTCCCAGCCGGGCATGTCGTCGAGGGCGATGATGCGCTCGTCATCCAGGTTCCTTTTCCACATTTCGGTCGTGGTCTTTTCCAAGAAATTTCTGCTCCAGGTCTGGCTCCAGGTCATCCAGTAGCTCCAATAGGCCTTGTCTTCGGCGATGCTGTCAATGTCCGGAATGGCGCCGTTTTCGCTCAAGGCAATCATCTTGCTTGTGCCCACGTCGCTCACAATCTTGTTGTAGTAATTGGCTGCAGAGTTGTGGTCGTTCAGCGGGTCGTAAATGTCGACTGCGACAATGTCTACGTATGCATCACCCGGGTACCATGCCGCATTCAGGGCGCTGTAGTCGTAACCGAATTTCGGGTCGGTATTGATGTTCCATACCCAGATGAGGTTCGTGAGTTTGTTTGTGTTTACCATGCGGTCGAATACGAGTCGGTAAAGCTGCACGTAACATTCGGGGCTTGCGGTACCCCACCAGAACCAGCCACCGCTTGCTTCGTGGAGCGGACGCCACACGACGGCGATTCCCTTTTCTTCGAGTTGTTTGAAATAGCCCGAGACAATGTCCACGTCGGCGACGATGTCCTTGTAGACCTGCGAAGTCGCGTCAATTTCCTTGCAGGAGGAGTCCTTGAAAGCCTTGGTGTAGTTAAAGCAGGTATTTGTGTTCGAAGTGCCCATGACGTCTTCGGTGCAGCCGGGGTTGTTAAAGCCTGCGGGAGTGCCCTGCGTGTAGAACACGGTGTCTTCCCCGACCTTCCAGTGCCAGGTATAAGTCGGAATGCCGCCCATTTCCCACAGCTGCTCGGTCATCACCAGATTGTTTTCGGTGTAGCCCTTGAACCAGCCTTCTTCGTGGTGACCGCCTGCCGCAAACAGCATGTCGAAGCCGCCAATGGCGGGGTAGTGCCCGCTACGCTTGTAGAATTCGGCGATGTCGGTCTGGCCCTTCCACGAGACTTCCTCGTCGCTGAACTTGCAGGAATCTGCGGGCGTGCAGCCACCAGGCGGAATGAGCCGCATGTTGCCATAATCGTAGTTGAAATTCTGGTCGCTGATCATCATGCCGCTAACGGTCTTTTTGCCGAAGTTATCGCGGAGGAAGGTGTAGACCTTGCGGGCCGATTCCGTCGCGTTCGGTGTTACCGGCAATTCGCTAATCTTGAACACCGCGTCGGGGTGGCGTTCGACGGTAATGTAGTCCACGCCGAGAGCCTGGTTCCCTACGGTAATCTTGTTTTCGCCGGCCTTCATTTTGGCCGATGCCGAAACCACGTAGCTCGAATCGCAGTTGCGCGGGGTGGTAAGCATGGAGCCTACATCTACGCCGTTGACCGCGATTTTAGAGGTGGTCCAGTCGTATTGCTTGATTAAAACCTTGGTGGTAATGTCGTAGACGGCGGTTTCTTCGACCTTGACGGTGAACGTGATGCCGCTAGGGTCTGCGGTCTTTGCGTACTTTCCGCCCGAAAATTCTGCACTTTCGGCAACGCTTGCACCAGGCAAATCTTCGGCTTCGTAGATTGTGGGGGCTGCAAAAGCAGATACAATGGAGAATGCGGACAGCGCCGCGAGTAATTTACATCCCATACAACACTCCTTAATTTATGCCTTAAATATACTTTTGAAAAATCAGAATATTCCGTTTGCAAGTAAAACAACGGAAAAGATGTTGTCTGATTCGCAATAAAAAGCCCCCGCGGGTATAAACCCACAGGGGCGAGGAGTCAGAAACTCTTTATTTTACAAGTACAGGCCTTGTGGCTGCTATTCCCGCTCCTTTCATGCGCACGATATACATTCCCTTGGGCAAATTCTCGAGACTGAACGCGTAGCTGCCCTGCGTAAGCGTGCCGTGGAAGAGCGTTGCAACGCGCTTGCCGTTCATGCCGAACATGTCTACGCTCACGTCGCCCGCCTTCGCGGTAACAAGTGAAATCGTATTGCCTGCGATATTGAAGGTGCCACCCGCAGCGAGCGAGACTGCGCGAGGCTCAATCCCGATGGAACCTTCGCCGAACACGATCTTGATTTCAGGAATCATCTCTTCGGTGTTCTCGAATCCGCGGCTGAAGGCATCGTACTTGTCTTCGTTGAAGTCCCAGAGAACCTGGTCGCCCGCCTTGAAGTTGTCGTACAGAATGGTTCCGGTGTAGCCTGCCGCATAGTTCGCGATGACGACACTCAGGGTCTTGTTGCGGTCAGCGTAGCTGGAAATATCGAAGGAACATATTTTCGATTCGCCCGCAGCCACTTCGCAGGGGCCTTCTACTTCGGTCCATGTCCACGCATCCGTCAGTTTGAAAATTAGGTTCAGTTGAGCATCGCTCGTGCCCTGGTTTTTCACCTCGAACGTGAACGTGTTGGCCTTGCTCAGGTCCCACGTCTTCTGGTATTCGATCTGCGCATTGTCGCCACCGTAGGTCACGGCCATCTTGCCGTCGCCGCCTTCCTGGCTTATTGCTACATCCTTAATCTTGATGCTGGCCTCTTCTGTTGCGGCAAGCGCCGTCATCGCCTTGAGTGCCGGGTCGATGGTATAGGTGTAACCGCCGAAGTTCGATTCGGTCTTGTCGCCGATGTACTGCCAGGCGAGAGCACCCGCGTAACCGCCGTCAAACGCCTTGCGGTAGCATTCCTCGGTCGAAATCTGGGTCTTTGCCGCCATGCTTGCGGTATAGGTATCGCCTTTCCAGCCGCTTGCGGGGAATTCTCCAATAATCATCGGCTTGCTATCGTAACCGTACTTGCTCGCTATCTGGGCCGCCGTATTCACGAACGGGCTCACCGCATCGTTTTGCCAATACGGATAGTAGTGTGTCTGGAAAAAGTCGAGCGTGCCGTTCGCCTTGCCACCCGCCGCCACGAGGGCCGCATCGTTCCAGTACTTCTGATACTGAATGTTCACGCTACCCGTAGAAACGAGCAGTTCCGGGTTTTCGGTGTGGATGGCTGCCGCTACCTTGTTTGTAAACGCCTGAATCTTGGAAAGCGCCATCTTCTTGGTAGTCCAGCCGCTGCATTCGCTCGTCATGCCCTCGGGTTCGTTGAAGACTTCCCAGGTCATGAGCGCCTTGTGGTTGCCAATCGCCTTCACCACCGGTATAAGCGCGTTGTCGATAAACGCCTGCGTGCCTTCATCTTCAAACAGGTTCGTGTTCGCAGTGATGTCAAGCTTTTCGTCGTAAAGTCCCCACTGGTTGGGTTCCATCAGGTTGTGGCTGAAGAGGCACATCGAGACCATCACGCCGTATTCCTCGGCGATGTCCAAAGCCTTCTTCATGTTGTTGATGGTGTTTTCCTTGAGGCCCGAAACCAGGTGCGTCGTCTGGTCGATTTCGGGGCTCTGGCTCATGTTGTTGAAAAGCCACCAGCGGATGGCGTTACCGCCCGCAGCGCGCGTGCCCTCTACGGCCTTGCGCCAGGCGTTTTCGTTCAGCGGGGATGCCCCCACGTCGGAATTGTAATCGCTCCAGGCGAGGTTCGTGCCCGAAAAGAAGATTTTCTTGCCGTTATAGAGCAGGTCGGTGCCGCTCACCGTGAGGCCCGGGGCCGCAAAAGCAGTTCCACCGAGCAAAAAGGCCCCGCAAAGAGCCGCAAAACTCAATTTTTTCATATAACTCCTCGAAACGCCCGTCAGGGGCGTCCATCGGGAAAATAAAAAAATAAGACGCAAATGGGACGGTTTTTATTTAGGGGTGTTGACATAAATCCCGTTTTTTGTCCACACCAATTCATGCACCGATGGCGCCGATCGGATTGTCGTGATATGCAGATGCTATCACGGTTCAGTGGCTAACGATCATAAAAAAAGCCCCCGCGGGAGTAAACCCGCAGGGACCAGGAGTCATGAAAGAAAAATTACTTGACGAGAATCGGCTGCGTTGCGGCGAGTCCAGCTCCCTTCACGCGGACGATGTAGCGGCCCTTGGGCATGTCGGCGAGGCTGAATGCGCTGGTGCCTGCGGCGAGGTTTCCCTTGTAGAGCGTTGCGACGCGCTTGCCGTTCATGCCGAACACTTCGACTGCAACCATGCCTGCCTTGGCGGTGGTGAGCGATACGGTCTTGCCCGATACGCTCAACTTGGCAGCGACACTTGCTGCGGCCACCGGCTTGATGGCGCTGCTGCCGGCCGTGAGAACCTTTACCGCGAGCTTCTGGCCTTCTTCAACCTTGATGTTCTGGGCCTTGTTGAAGTCGTTGATGGGGATGGATCCGTCAACTGTTACGTCATCATAATAGACGGTGCCGTTGAAACCTTCGGCGAAGATTTCGATATAAACCTTCGAGATATTGCTCATGAATGCCGTATAGTCGGCGCCTTCCAGCACAACCTGGTCCTTAGCGGTTGTGGTAAGGTCAATTTCGCAGAGGGTCGAATCGCCGGGATTTACCCAGCAGCCATCGGGCTGTGCCCATGCCCAGTCCGGAGCTCCGGTAAGGAAGGCGACCGTGAACCAGATGCCGGACATTTCGTTGGCGTTGTATACCTTCATGGTCAATTTCTTGGCAGAAGAAAGGTCAGGAACCTTGCCTTCGAGAATGACGACGTTGCCCTTGGCGGTATCTTCTGCGCCGGCAGAAAGCTTTGCTTGCAGCCAGCCGTTCGTAGCCAGGTCTCCCGGGAATTTTTCTTCAATAACGCGTGCCGTGTCGAGTTCGCCAAGCTTGTAACTCGCATCGCAGGCGGCCACGGGGGCATTCGAAATGGTGTACTTGTCCCAGCCGGGCATGCTTTCGAGGCTGATGGTGCAGGGGCTTTCCAGGTTGGCCTTCCAGACGGTTTCTACAGTCTGGTCGAGGAACTTACCGTCCCAGGTCTGGTACCAGGGCATCCACCAGGACCATACGGTGTTGCTCGCCTTCATGGTAGACATGTCGGGAATGGAGCCATTTTCGGAAACGGCGAGAATCTTGTCGGTGCCGAAATTCGTGGTGAGTTCGCTGTAAGCCTTGGTGTACTTGGTGGTGTAGTCCCACGCTTCGTAGATGTCGAGACTAATTACGTCGTACTTGGTGGCACCCGGATTCCAGTCGGTATCCTTGCTGTATTCGGGGTTCCACACCCACACGAGGTTCTTCACACCCTTCACCGAAACCATTTCGTCGTAGACGAGGTTGTAGAGGGCCTGGAAGGCGGCACCACCCTTGGTGCCCCACCAGAACCATTTGCCGCTTGCTTCGTGGAGCGGACGGAAGATGGCGGCCACGCCGGCCTCTTGCAGGCCGAGGAACATGTCGGCAATTTCGTCAATATCGCTTACGAGCTGCTTGTAGGTTTCGGATTCCGTATTCCAGGTGCAGTTCGCCGTGCAGGCGGGGTCAGCAAAGCCCTTGGTAAAGTCAAATTCAGTGTATTCCTTGTCGTTGCCCGACTTGGTGTAGAACGCGTCAATTTGGTCGCTGGGATCCTTCCAGTGCCAGGTGAAGGCCGGAATACCGCCCTGCTTCCACAGGTCCTTGGCGGCATCGAGAGCCATCTGCGTGTAGCTCTGGTACCAGGCGTCGCTAGCCTTCACGCCGGTTGCGAACAGGAAGTCGAAACCCACGAGGGCCGGGAGCTTGCCCGTGTGTTCCTGGAACGAAAGCACGTCGGGGAGCTCCTTGACGGTGGCGGAGTTGACATCGCCGGTCATCACGCCGGAAACGGTCTTAACGCCGTAGTTCGTGGCAAGGAAGTTGTAAAGCTTCTGGGCGCCTTCGGTAGCGTTAGCTGTAACTGGGCTGTAGCTGATGGCAGCGCTAGCGGTAGCTGCTGCAGCAAGACCGAATGCGAGAATGGTTTTAGTGAATTTCATGATAACTCCTATATTGTCCGTTTGGAAAATAGGTTAAAAAAGGGGCTCCTCAAAGCATTTTTTGTGTGGCGTTGAATAAATCGTTGGGGTTTTCTCAACAAAAATCCGCCCCGAAAGACGGATCCTGAAAAAATATTTTTACGCGAATTTTGCAAAAAATGCGTAAAAACGCGCTAAATCGGTTTCAAACTTAAAGTTCGATACCCGTCTTTTCGTGGAAACGGAACCCGAAAGTAAAGGTGCGTTCTTCACCGGGCTGGATCACGATCAGGCCGCGCTGGTGGTTCAGGGCGTCGGGTTCGGAGGTCATGGGCTCGATAGCGATGCTCATGCGGTCAGGCGGAGTGTAGATCTGGATGGCGTTGTACTGCTCGACGCCAGCCTTTTGCCAGATGTCGAGGGTGTAACGGTCGCTTTCGAGTGAGGCGTGTACATTGTTGATGAAGTCGGAATCGGTCGCCTTCAACTGCGTCACTTCCTTTTCGAGGCAGAAACAGTCGTTGATGAATTCGTCGCCAATCTTGCGTCCGTCCACGAAACGGGAATCTTCCTTGAATTTTCCCGTGGGGAGGTCGGCGCTGTCCAGAAGGGCGAGCGATGTACGGGGAAGCGTCATCGTCAGGTTGTCGATCTTTTCACCCAGCATAAAGTAGGGGTGCCAGCCTTCGGAATAGGGTAGTTCCGCCTTGCCGATGTTCTGGACTCTTGAGGTAATCGTGACGCTTTCGCCAGTAAAGGTGATTTCGTTGACGGCGCGGTAGGGAAAAGGGAATCCCGTAAAGGCGCCCGGCCAGTCGCAGCTGAAGATTGCCGTGCAGCTGTCGTTGTCGCTTTCAAAGCTTTCGAAAGTCCATTCCTTATCTTGCAGGAACCCGTGCAGGGCGTGCGGTGCCCAGCTGACGTTATTGACCAGCTTGTATGTCTCGCCTTTCCACTTGAACTGGGCGTAGGCCGTGCGTCCGGGAAACGGCGTGAGTCTGCAGCCCGCGTTGGTGTCGGGCGAAATCTTGCGGAGCGTCGGTTCATCCCTGTAGCCATAGAGCAGGTCGAGCATCTTGGAACTGTGAGAGTTTTCCGGATCTTCGACCGGTACGCGCCAGGCGTTGAGGCCTCCGCCGAAACCACTCAAAATTTCAAATTCGGCTCCGTCGTCGCGTTGCATCACGAAGCAGGGTATGGTGCCCAACGGGCGGTAGATAAGCTTGAATTGACTCATATCAAAATAAATCTACACAAAAAATGGGGCAAACTGCCCCATTGCCATATATAAATAAGTTTTTTTTAAACGATTTCTTTGTTTGTAAACGAAATTTTGTGCTAAAGGGGGTTCTTGCGGGGCCTTCCGCGGGGGCGCTTGATGGGGGCGCCGTCGGGCATCGTGGTCGCTTCCGGATGCTTGGACCTGAAGAACTCCTGGATCTTCTTGGCGCGCGCTTCGGCCTTCTGCTTGGCGAGGTCTGCTGCAGAGACGATGACTGCCTTGGGGGCGGTTCCGTTCTTGGCGCCGAAGGAGGCCTTGAGGACTCTTCCCGAGGCGGGCTTCGGCATCTCCGAAATCATGGAACGGGGAACCTCGTGTTCGCTCTTTTCTTCGGCCTTGACAACGGAGTAGCCCTTGCTGCTTGGCGTGAAGGCGCTTTCGAGCATTTTGCGCTTTTCGCTCGGGAGTTCGTTGAGGGGCGTCACCGCCGGGAAGGTTGCCGATGCTGATTGCGGTATGCTGCTTTGGACAGGGCTCTTTCCGAAAATTTCGGCGACGATTTGTTCGGTCTCGCGCTTGGCCTTTTCTTCTTTTTGGGCGAGGCGTTCCCTCTTGGAGGGGCGGGCCGCCCCGTTCTTGCGTCTACCTTCGAATTTCTTCGGAATTTCTTCGGAATTCCTGATGATTTCTTCGTCGGAAAGCCCCCGTAATTCAGGGGGTACTTCGATGATTTTTAGAGCGTCCGTAGCCATATTTTGCTGCATAAAATCAGTTTTTTTGGTCTTTTTTAACTTGTCAAGAGTAAAAAGTGTCATTTTATTGTAAAAAATGCAGACCAAATTTAAAAAAAATGAAAAAAAATGCTTGTCAAGACCTAGAAAAAAAATTTTTTTTGGACTATTTTTGGCATAACATGCTTCGGTTTACACAAGATATATTACTTGCACTCCGCGCCATCTCCAATGAGGAGGAGGCACATGAAATGTCTAAGAAGGCTCGTGAACAGTTCGACTTCCTTGGAATTCGTCTTGTTCCCCGCCGCGAGGTGACCTATCCCATTTTCGACAAGTACCCGCCGAAAGACGGTGACGAGTTGGTGGCCAGGGTTGAGGACATGTGGGCACAGCCGTATCGTGAAATTCAGTATGCGGCTTGTGACTATCTGTTCCGTCACAGGGCCTTGCTCGGTGGTCAGCACCTTGCTTTCCTTAAAAAGCTCATCAAGACTCGCGCCTGGCGCGACACGGTCGATACGCTCGCTGCATGCGTTCTGGGTGACTTGGCTCTCCGCCTCCCCGCGCTCCGCAGTAAAATCGCCTCCTGGATCCGCGATCCGAATGTGTGGGTCCGCCGCAGCGCGATTATCTTCCAGATCCAGTACAAGGATCGCACCGACTGGCCGCTGCTCCGTGAGTTCTGCCTGACCTGCGCCAAGGACGACGATTACTACATCAGAAACGGAATTGGTCGAGCCCTTTCGGAATACGCCCGAATCAACCCGACCGAGGTGCGTCGTTTTGTCCAGGACAATACCTTTGCCGAACAGACCGCCCAGGAAATCCTCCGCCTGATCTAGTTAGAACAAATTAAAATAATAAACTTTAATGAGCCTTCCTGCTACCCCGCAGGAGGGCTTTCTTGCTAATGTCGGAGAATTAGTTTGTTTAACCTCGGTTGTCTGTTCCGGGGGGAGCCTTTACAAAATAGAGTGCGCACGGGACAATGATGCATGCCGCGTAGCAAAGGCTGATGATTGCGTCGAAGCCTTCGCTTTCGGTAATTGCCGCGGGCAGGAGCAGGGTGCTGATCAGTTTCAGGACCAGTGCGGCGAGAATCCCTACAAAAAGTCGTGCGATAATTTTGCTCATACCCTGAATGTAGTATTTCCTTGGCCGATAGAAAATGTCTTTGCTGTAAAATTTGCTAAATTGAACGCATGAATATCCGTATTTCTGCGATTGCATTGGCTTGTCTGGTGGGCCTGTCTTTCAGTGCCGACCCGCGAATGGAACAGGGTGCCCGTTTCGAGGCAAAGGGTGACTATGAAATGGCTCTCGGTGAATACCGAGCGGTTTTGGCCGAAAATCCGAAGAGCGCCGAAGCCTACTTTGCCGCTGCGCAAGTTCGTATGAAAATGAAGGATTACAGCGGGGCGCTTGCCAACTACCGCCTTGCCTATAAGTTTGAACCGACGATGAGCGCCGCCTACGAAGGTGCCGCCAAGGTTTACGAAGTTCTGGGCCAGAAGCCGAAGGCAGAGGCCGAACGCGCGAAGGATCCGAAGAACAACCCCGTTGTCGAAGAACCTGTCCAGGAAGCCGCCGCTCCTGCCGAAGTTCCGAAGGCTGAAGCAGCACCTGCCGCGCCTGTAGCCGAAGCTCCGAAGACGGGACCTGCTCCGGAAGCAAAGACTGTTGAAGCTCCCAAGACTGAACCTGCGAAGGTTGCTGAACCTGCCGAAGCGCCCAAAAAGGAACCCGCAAAGGTGGAATCGGCAAAGGCCGAGACCAAGGCTGCAGAACCTGCGAAGGCTGAAGCTGCCGCACTTCCGACCGACCCGTTCGAAAAGGGAAAGGTTCTTTTTGCCGAAGGCAAGTACAAGGAAGCCGCCCCCTTATGGCGCGAAGTTTTGCGCAAGCAGCCGGGACATGCCGGTGCGTATTTCTACGCCGGCCTTACCCGCTATGAACTCGGCGAAATGGACAAGGCCGAATTCAACTTGAAGAAGGGCCTTGAATACAAGGAAGAAGGCAACGACGCGAACTTCTTCTTGGCAAAGATTGCGCAAAAGTCCAACAAGTCCGATCAGGAACTCAAGTTCCTTGCCGCGTATATGAAGAAGGCTGCGCCGAACGCCAAGTACCGCGCCGCCGCCGAGGCTCGCATTGCTGAAATCAAGGCCGAAAAGGAAAGCAAGAATCAACCCGCTGCCACGGCCACTGAAACCGCAGCGAAGGCCGATGCAAAGGCTGAAGTGAAAACGGTTGAATCAGCTCCCGCTCCAAAGGTCGCGGAACCTGCCGAGGCGCCTGTTGCAGAACCGAAGGTCGCCGACATTGCCGATGCTCCGTCTAGCACGCCGACTCTTGCAAATGCAAACCTGCTCTACAGCGCAGGTAGCATCGAGTCCGCTCTCAAGATGTACAAGGCCCTGCTCGATACCGATCAGCAGCCCGAAGACCGCTACTTCACCATGTTGCAGCTGGGCAACGCCTATCGTGAACTCCGCGACTTCCACAGTGCCGTGGTGCGTTACCGCGAAGTGGTGCAGCAGTTCCCGGATTCCGACTGGGCTGCCGAAGCCGAACGTGCGCTCGAAGATGCCGTGTGGCTCGAAAAGCACGCTTCTGAGCTGCCGCGCCGCACTAGATAGAGCCTACTTGAAGGCTTGTTAATAACTTTTGACTTTGAAAAAATCGAAGCCGTAGGTATATTTATAATGCCTACGGCTTTTTGGTGTTGTGGGTGAGGATTGGAGTTGGATATGAAAAAGCTTTTTATTATATCAAGCATGGTGGCGTTGTCAGCCTCTCTGGTTTTCGCTGATCCGCCGTCGAATTTTAGCGGCTGGGAAAAGGTGTTTGAAGACGATTTCGACGGCACGAGCCTCGACAAGTCCAAGTGGAATCCGACCTACAACTGGGGCCCTACTCATAACCACCGTGCCTACTGTGCCGAAGAAAACGTAATCGTTTCTGACGGTAAGCTCAAACTCAAGGGCGAAAAGAAAAAACACCCCGATGCAGACGGACGCACGGCGAAATTCAACGGCAAGGAAATCCCCGTAGACTATACTTCGGGTGCCATTGACACTAGGGGGCACTTTGAAGTCAAGTACGGCTATATCGAGGGCCGTTTCAAGGCTCCGTCTCAAAAGGGTACATGGCCCGCTTTCTGGACTCTGCAGGACGGCTGGCCTCCTGAAATTGACATTCTTGAAATACCTTCATCTCGCAAGCAGCACCATTACTACCTGCATTACACCGACCCTAGCTGGTACAGCAGCCATGGCTCGGCTTGGGATCACGAGGCTTCTTTCGGCGGCCACAAGGATGATGACGTAGATCGTTCCGCGGGTTTCCACAACTACGGCGTGGAATGGGACGAAGGCAATCTTAACTTTTACTTTGACGACAAGAAATTTGCAAGTTACAACCGTCCGACCGAAATCAAGCAACTTGCGGCGCAGTACATCATCGTGAATCTTGCGATTGGCGGCTGGGCCGGCGACGACATTGATATTACCGAAGACAATCCTGCGTATTTCGAAGCGGATTGGGTACGCGTGTGGCAAGCCAAGCCTGCGAAGCCCGATACAGTGCGCATCATGTCAATGAACTTCGGTACGTGCATGGTCCGAACAGATGAAAACAAACTTGCTTTGGGCGACTGCAAAGGCGATAACGCCGTTGCTATCATCACGCCTCTTTCTTCGACGACCTATCGCATTAACTTTGGCGATATGTCAATTGATACCCCGAATGAATCGAAAAATGCGGGCGTTACGATGGGCCTTTATGAGTGGAATGGCGGCGGTCATCAGAAGGTCGTAATGGAACATCAGTCTGGCTACGAAGGCTCCGTGGTGCGTATGAAAATGCAGCACAGCAACATGTACTTGCGTGCGACCACCAGTGGCGAAAGCGTGGTGCAGAGCTGGGCCGATGACTGGGAATGGAACCAAATGTGGCGCCTGTTACCTGATACGGCGAAGGCCGATACGGGACGGACTGTCCTCGGCCATTTTGCAAATGTGTACGGAACTTCAGTCCATTATGCAAACGACATGTTGTTTGTAGAACTGGCGAGTGACCTTAAGAATGGCGCGACTGTTCGCATTCTGGATTTGCAGGGCCGCGAAGTCATGCGTTACAAAGCCTTCCGTACGGCGGCTATGAATGTGCGAAATCTGCCCGCAGGTGTTTACCATGTGGCCGTTACTGATGGAAAGCGAACGGAATTAAAATGCTTTACGAAATAAACAAACTCCCGCTAGCATGTCATCCTGGAGCGAACGCAGTGAGCGACGGGATCCACAAAAAACGAGAGCTTTAAAGCTCTCGTTTTCTGCTTTTGCTCAAAGCCTTGCTTTGCAAGGCGAGCTCAAAGGGCCGTAGGCCCGAGCTCGTGCCTCGCAGCTGCAGCGCCTTCGGCGCTGCTACATCTGGCGAATCGGGAAAAGTCCGAGCAAATCAAGCACGTTTTCGAGCACAATCTGTGTTGCCTGAACCAGGAACAGACGGGACTTTTCTTCGGCAGAACCGAGCACGCGGTCTTCGTGGATGAACTTGTGCGCGGCTTCCGCGATTTCCAAGGCGTACTGGGCGAGCACGCTAGGTTCATCGCCAGCGACAGCATCCAGAATCTTCTTGCCCTTCTTCGACAGAATGTTGATGAGGCTGTAAGCGGCATCGTCGCTGAGTTCGGCGAAGTTCACGTCCTTGATTGCGGCGGCGAGGTCGGCACGTTCAATGCCGGCCTTGCGCATAATGCTGCACAGGCGTACGTGGGCATTCTGCACATACGGACCAGTATCGCCTTCGAAGCTCATCACGGCATCCCAATCGAAACGCACGTCCTTCAGGCGGCTGTTCTTGAGGTCGTTGAAGGTAAGGGCGCTAATGCCGATCTGGCGTGCGATGAGTTCCTTGTTCTCGAGGCCCGGATTCTTCTCGTCAATGAATTCGAGAATCTTTTTCTGGGCGGCTTCAATCACGTCGCGAAGCAGGCTTGCGGTACCCGTGCGGGTCTTGCCCTTTTCCCACTTGCCGTCCACCAGCTGCAAAATCACGCCGAACGGAATGTGGTACATGTCCTTGTACCATTCACGGCCCATCTTCTTAAGCACATGGAACACCTGCTTGAAGTGGAGCGCCTGTCCGAGGTCCACCACATAGAGGCACTTGTCGAAGTTGTATTCCTTCTTGCGGTAGCAAGCGGCGGCGAGGTCGCGGGTTGCGTACAAGGTGGAGCCATCGCTCTTGCGGATCAGGCAGGGGTTCAGGTCGAATTCGTCGAGCATCACCACGTCAAGATCCTGGCTCTTCACCATCAGGTTCTTTTCGCGGAGTTCGTCGAGAATGGCGGGAATCTTGTCTTCGAAGAAGGATTCGCCGGTGTAGTGGTCAAAGCCCACGCCCATCATGTCGTAGATGCGCATGAGTTCCTTGAGTGTCGCTGCGCGGAAGGCGGTCCAGAGCTTGCGGTAGAATTCGTCGCCCTGTTCGAGCTTGGTGAATGCGGCGCGCGCTTCGTCTTCGAGACCCGGCTCTTCCTTGCTGGCCTTGGAGAATGCGGCGTAAAGGATGTTGAGTTCCTTCACGGTGAGGCTATCGAGCGTGGCGTCGTCGGTGGGACGCTTTTCGCGCAGGTACATCACGATGAGCTTGCCAAATGCGGTACCCCAGTCGCCGAGGTGGTTGATGCGTTCCACCTTGTAGCCCGCGGCCTTGTAGATGCGGGAAAGCGAGTTTCCGATCATCGTTGAACGCAGGTGGTGGAAGGCGAGTTCCTTACCGATGTTCGGGGAACTGAAGTCTATGCAGACCACCTTGCCGTTCGGTGCGGCGTGTCCGTATTCGAGACCCTTCGCGGCGATTTCTTCAAGAGTGGACTTCGCGAGGAATCCGCGGTCAATGAAGAAGTTCAGGTAACCGTTCACGGCTTCGACCTTCGAAAGACCGGCCGGGAGCTTCACCTGTGCGGCCAAGTCTTCGGCGATCATCTTCGGGGCCTTGCGCATCACCTTCGCGAGCGAGAAGCACGGAATGGTGAAGTTGCCGTGCGTGGTATCAGGCGGCACGGAGATAAGCTTGAGGGCGGCTTCCTTTTCGAAGGAACCGGTGGCGGCGAGCGCTTCTGCGATTTCTTGCTCAAACGAGTTCATTGTCGTCGGCCTTCTTGTCGGTGATCTTTACAAAGTCATTTTCGTCGAGTTCCACAATCTTGCCATCGGCGTACAGACGGTCAAGCGAAATCTCGTTACGCTTTTCTTCTTCGAACAGGTGGACCATCAGGTCAAGGCCCGCATCGAACACTGCCCAGCGCACGCCTTCCTTGTATTCCACGCCCACGGAGGGGAGCTTGTTCGCCTTGAATTCCTTGCGCAGTTCGTTCAGAATAGCCTGCATCTGGGCTTCGCTTTCGCAGGTTGCCACGAGGAAATAATCCGTGACATCCTTGATGCCGCGCAGGTCAATCAGCTGCACGTTCTGGGCGCGCAGCTCAAACAAAATGCTTGCGCCCATTTGGACGGACTGGGGAAGTTCTTGCTTATTCGTTGTCATCTGTTTCTCCCTGTTCGGGTTCTATTATTTGTTCAAAGTCTTTGCCGATGTACACGGCGGCATCTACGACGGCGCGGCTGCTGTGGACCACGAGTACATTCTTCGTCTTGAGCGCGCGGGCGAGCGCCTTGGCGCCTTCCCACTCGGGGTTCCTGAGCACCAACACGGTTTCATCGTAGTTCTGCAATCTATCGTTTCTAGAACTGACGACGTCAAATCCGTTTTCGCGCAGGTAAGTGCGCATCTTGGCTGCCGCCCCCTGCATCCCGCAGCTGTTCAGCACCTCGACATCGCCCTTGTAGGTGCGAACCACCTTTTCTACCGGCGCCTTCTTCTGCTCCTCTTCGCACCCTAAAAACGCCGTTGCCACAAACAACAGTGAAGCCACCGTCGCGGCGGTCGATGCAAACGAGCGTGCTTTCGAAAAATGAAGGTACATTCTTTGATAGAAATGTAGAAAATTTCAACTTACTTTTAGTAAGTTACCTTTGGTAACATCATTATTTCGTAGAGACTTCCGATAGGTACTTTTGGGGTCAAAAGACTGTTTTGAAAATTTTACGCGTAAGGAGAGGCTTTTTTACCTCGAAAAAAACGTGTATAGTATAGACAGAAACGTTTTCGATGTCTCTTTGTAGAATGTTCTACGAAGAATCCTTGAAAGGGATCGAATGACTACAGAAAAATGGTGGCTGCACCAGAAAGGAGTTGCTTCTTTTTATTTTTATAATTATATTATAATTATCCGGAGGTTTTCTATATGCAAGTAGAATTCGTCTGGGATGACAAGAAAAATGCAACAAATCAAAAGAAACACGGTGTTTCGTTTGAGGAGGCCAAGACCTGCTTCGAAGATGATTATGCTAGAGTATTCTTTGATGCGGAACATTCGGTTCAGGAGGATCGGTCAATTCTTATCGGTTTGTCTAATCAGTTGAGGACTTTGGTTGTCGTATTTACAGAGCGTAGCGGAATTATTCCCGAACAATTAATAAACCGCATTATTAGCGCTCGAAAAGTGACAAAAAAGGAATTTCAGTATTATTGGAATGCTAGAAAAGGAGATTGCTTATGAAAAAGGAATATGATTTTACAAAGATGAAGGCTAAGAAGAATCCTTATGCGAAGCTTCTCAAGAAGCAAATATCCATAAGATTGAATTCCGATACAATTGACTATTTCAAGAATATGGCTGCGGAACTTGGTATTCCGTATCAGGTGCTGATTGACTCGTACTTGACGGATTGCGCAAATACAAAACGCAAACTGACTATGTCGTGGCAGTGATCTTTCTGGTCAAATTTCATGAAATTGATTCAATTTTGGCGTTTTCATCATTTTTGGGGGGATTATATCGTTTTTTTTTATAAAAATCGACCGCTTGTAAAAAATAATGTATATTAGCTGTATGGAGTTATTGGGTGATACTTTGCTGATACGCCACGAATCTATGACCATGGGCATTTCCACTTGTGCCCGTGTGGCCATGCTCGGTCTTGCAAAACCCATTACCCCCCCCCTCTTGTAAAGTTTACTTTACTAAGTGACTCCGTTTGGAGGTTTGCTTTAATCCGTGGCTTTGTGCCTCGGATGTGTTCTTGTTTTGCCGACAATCGTTTTGGTCCAGGCGGTTTTTGAGTGTTTTTTAAAGAGAGGTGCTATTATGAGCTATGATGCTTCAAATGAAATTAGAGAAATGTCTGTTGAAGACAAGGTAAAGCTGATTGATGTAATCTATTCAGCAAGGCCGGGCAATCTTTTCTCGGAACGGACGAAGCAATTTATTTTGGGTGGTTGTGCTTTGCCGAGTTCAAAAATGGAATTGGCTGTTTCTGAAAAAGCTTTCCAGAAGTTGAATAAATTAAAAAGCCGTTGGGTGGTTAATGGAAAAGTTTTCCTATTTAGTTCAGACAGACCAAAGGGGTTTGTTATTGAACACATGATACCGGTCAAAGTCCTACATAATCACTTGAAAAAGTATTATCTGGCGCGGGGAGGATTGTCCCGAGAGGATCTTAAAAATTTTGTCAAGAAGTATTGCAAAGTGGTGTTTATTACTGAAGAAGAGGACGCATCTCTTCGAGAGGCAAAACTGACTAGCAAAATGCCCAAAGACTGTGATTTTACCAAGGATCCGACTGCAAGGTATAAAGAATGTGGCATTACGCTGCATAAGTGAGCCGAAGTTTTGAAATAACTTGTTCGAGAAAAAACTATGCAACCGAAAAACAAAGAAGAACTAAAGAAAATAATCTCCGAAGCCATCGCTAAATGCGGTCGTTTTGTTGACTTGAACTTTATCGATGTGTCGCAGATTACCGATATGAGTCATTTGTTCGAGGAATCGAATTTCAATGGCGATATCAGTAGATGGGATGTGTCGAATGTCACTAATATGGAACGTATGTTTCGTAAGTCAAAGTTCAACGGAAACATTTCTAACTGGGATGTTTCTAACGTAACGAACATGGAAGGGCTATTTGCGTCCTCCGCTTTTGCGGGCGATGTCTCGAATTGGAATGTATCTAACGTGACGAACATGAGGAGCGTATTCTTCATGACACCGTTCAAGGGCGATATCAGCCGATGGGACGTTTCCAATGTTACCAATATGCGCACGATGTTCTATCAAGCTGAATTTAATGGAGATATCAGTGCTTGGAACGTGTCAAACGTTGAAAATATGGAGATGATTTTTGAAGGGTCTCTGTTCAAAGGAAACATCTTTAACTGGGACTTGAAAAAAATTGAAGATTTGGCTGGCGTCTGTAAAGGAGCGTGGTCCAAGTCCGACGCTCAACTGCTACTGAATTTATTCTTGACAAAGTACGGCAAGATTGACCCGAATCAAACACAACAAGGAGAAAATAAAATGAAATCAATTAAGCTTGACGAATCTTGCCTTGAAGGCAAATACAAGGTTCTCTCTGCGAAGGCAATTGAGCAAATCAAAGAAATCCTTCAAAATGCCCAAAATACCGAGGATGATGAAAGAATTGTTGTGGAGCTTCCTCAAGGATTGCTTTGCCTTAATTTGAAGTACGATGAATTAGAAGATATCGATGTTCCCTTTGGCAGTGTTGTTTTTAAGATTCCGCCGACAATTGTTGGCTTTGCAGAAGACTTTATTGATCTTGGATACCAAATCATGTTGCCTTCGTTCTTGCAAGGAACAAACATTGACGAGAATGCCGAATATTACGAATGTGACATACCCAAGCGTTCGTTTGGCTTTAGTGGTTTTGCACACTTTGGTCACGAGGTCTTGATTAAAACTGTTGAAGACGAAAATGAAGCTAGTGAAATTTATGAAAATAGGGAAGACGATTACCGCTCTATTGATTGCGATACTAGTTTTTATTTTATCGCTGTTTCGGACGAAGCTGATTCTAGATGTGCATGGACTTTGAAACTTGAAGATCTTGAGTTAGACCTATACACGGGTGATTTCGAAACTGGAGTATTCTTCGATGATGATGAATCTAATAAGATGAAACTCATTATGCAAAACTCCGAAATCAGCCTTGAAAATTTCCTCGAAGATTCACAAGCTGTTGTTCAGATTAAAAAATTAGGACATGCGACTCGTGAAGCTATGGATAATGAATTTGCAGGTCTTCGATTGCCGGATCCTTTTGCAAGCGACATAGAAAAGGATTTCTGGGATGTTTGGAAAGATGGCTTTAAGAATGTCGCGGAAGAGGCCATTGCGGCCGGCTATTATGTTCCGACTCTGCTTTGTCGTATTGGAGAATGGGAAATCGGGAGTGATATGGGGGCCTCTTGGGGCCTGACATATTATGGTCGTAATGTTGAATGGAATAATGGCGGCGATGAGCAGGGGTCCAGCTACTATTATTACGATGGTAGTGAGTATACGGAATTGCCTTTAGAAGATCCTTTCGCTTAATAGAATTCGTTTTTCTTAAATGAATTAATCCTGCTCGGCAGAGTAGGATTTTTTTTACCTACAGTAGTAACGCGTTCTCCAGGGACAGCCGCTGTAGAAATGGCGGTAGGGGCCGTATGCCTTGAAAGCGTCGTTCTCGTTTACGAACATCAGCCTAAAACTCATGTTGTCGTTCGGCCTGTATTCAAGAGAGATGTCGGGGAGGATGACGTCCACGTTGCCCTGCCGCACGTCCTCTTTGGCGATCGGCGTGCCGAATCGGAAATTTGAATACAGCGGCATCCAGAGACCCACATTTGCGTACAAATGAAGCTCCGGTGAAAATTCGTAGGCGAGGTGCGCCATGTAGCTCTGCTGGGCGAAGCTTCCGAAGGTGCCGCCCATAAAACTCACGGAATAGGTGTAGGCGACTTTTAAAGCCGGGTCAAAGGTTTCGTGGCGCACAAGGCGCTCGGGGTCAAAATGCTCGCGGTTCCAGGGAATGCCGTCGTCGGGAATCACATAGACTGTGTCAACAATCGTGTCTTTCGGGGCTGCGTTCACCGTTGCGGGCGCCGTCGCCGCAGATTTTGTAGCTGTGGTTGCAATAGCGGAATCAACCTTCACAGGACTTTCCGCGAAGGCAAATGCCGCAAACACGATGGTAAACAGCCATAACCGCATGTTATGAATATAGAAAAAGTGCGGCAATGCCGCTAAACGATTTCGTTCTTGGCATTCACGTGGATCACGGTCGGCTTCCACGTCTTGGCTTCGTCTTCGCTCATAGTGGCGTAGGCAACGATAATTACCAAGTCACCGGGCTGGACCAAGCGGGCTGCAGCTCCATTTAAGCAGATGACGCCGGAACCGGCAGGACCTTCGATGACATAGGTGTCCAGACGGGAACCGTTATTCACGTCCAGTACGCCGACCTTTTCGAAGGGGAGGATGTTTGCTGCATCCATCAAATCGCGGGCAATAGTAATCGAGCCCTCGTAGTTGAGGTTAGCGTCGGTTACGGTTGCGCGATGAATTTTGCTTTTGAGTAATTCTAGCTGCATGATGCGCTTAGAATTTTACGTTGAAGAATCCAGCAACGCCTTTTTCGGGAGTGGGGAGGATTCCGTAGCTGAAACGGTTTGCGTCCGGGTTGCTGTCCCACTGGGTGCTGAAGAATGCGTCAGCGAAAGACCAGATGTGGGCCGCGGCAACAAAAATCAGGCCGTACCACCAAGCCGTGTTTCCGTCAGAGGCAAGGTAGACCGTTGTTCCGACGCTTCCCACCCAAAGGGCGTCCATCCAGATGGCCTTCATGGATTCATCCTTGTGCCACTGGTAAAGCGAGGGAATCAACAGGGAAAGGTAAGCGTAGCTCTGATCGCCGGCATTGTTACGATAAGAACGGTCAATATCGGCATCTTCAAGTCCGCCGGAACGCTGGCTAATCCATTCTTCTTCGGAAACACCAAGCTTTTCCCAGGGCTTTTGGAGATATTCGGACGGGCGGATTCCCATTTCGACAAGGTTCGTGAGTTTGTCCCTAGACACGCCTTCTTCCTTGGCCTGCTGGAATTCCCACTGGGTAAGTCCCATTTCTTCGTAGTTGAAACCCTGCCATTCGTCTCCGGAAGCTTTTGCTTCTCCAACGTTTTCGTCGTCGTTTGCAAATGCGTCATCGGATGCTTCGGAAGATGCTCCGTAAGAGTATGAATCTTCGGAAGATTCGTCATCGAACTGGGCGAACGCAATAGAGCCGCACAGCAACACTGTTGAGAGAATCTTGCACCAATTCGCCATCAATTTCATCCTTCAGTTTTTAATGCCGGGGGAGGGAATCGAACCCTCACACTCTCGCGAGTACCGGATTTTGAGTCCGGCGCGTCTACCAATTTCACCACCCCGGCGCGGGGTTTGCACAAATATAGAACACTTTTTGCTTTTTTGCAGGGTAAATAAGAGAAAAATACCCATTTTTGTGCAATTTTACCTTTTCAGAAGGGGCTGGTATTCAATTTTCAGGGGCACAAGCTTGTTTGCGGCGAAGTCGACGGCCTGTTCCTTTGTCTCAAACCGCCCTGTTTGTACAAGGTAAAGAGTCCGTTCCGCCCGTGGCTGTTCGATAATGGTGCAGGAAATTTTCTGTTTTTTGAGGTTGGTGACGAGCAGGTCTGCGTTGGATTTTGTTCCGAAGGCGCCCAACTGGAGTGTCCAGTATTCCTGGGCGGGCTCGGCTTTGGTGACTGCAGGAACGTTTGCGGTCGGTGTAGCGGTGGCGGTCGGAACAACTGCAGGGGCTGGCTTGGGGGGCTCGGCGACCTTTGAGGGAGTACTGTCTGCCACAGGAGGTTGGACGGCTATGGTAGAGTCTTTTTTCGGAGCCGGGGCGGAAACCTTTGCGGGTTCGGCAGGGGCTACTGTGGCGGCCTTTGATTTTTGCATTGCTGCTAGCGAGTCGGGATTGTTCAGCAGGTTGCAGCGGTCATTGAGTTCGTCCGACTTTACTTTGGCTTTTACGGCCTGACACACTTTCTGGAGAACGACGGCCTGGTGCGGGTGCGAAGTCTCTATGGCCTGGATCAAGTCTTCGGCAGCCTTGTCGTATTTGCCAAGGTAGAGCCTGAACTGGGCGCTCGTCATCATGAGGTCGGCGTAGATGGCGCGCTGCGGGTTGGTCGTCTGGATAAGACTGTCGAGGCGCTTGCCTGCAATCTTGAACGACTGGGCGCTTCCCGTTTGCGAAAGGGCGAGAACATTCCACAGGTAGCATTCGGCGCGTACGGAATCAGGTTCCTTTGGACATGCGGCTTCGTATGCGGCGGCGGCTTCTTTCCAGTTGCCCGCTACATATGCCTTCTGTGCATCTGCCATCGTCTGCGCAAATGCACTTGCTGCAAAAACAGAAAGCAAAACTGCAGCAACCCTACGAACATTCCAAAACTTCATACTCATCGCCTCGCACTTCTCACTACACATTTCACACTCCACACCTCATACCTCATACCTCAAAGCGCCGAAGGCGCGACCCACACCTCACACCCCACATCTTACACCAGCGTCCCGCGGATTGTCCACCCGCGAATGTCGTCCAGCTTCACCTTCACGTAGTCGCCCGGCTTCACGATGCGGCCATCTTCGGGCTTGAACACCACCTTCTTGAAGTTGTCTGTGCGGCCCCGCAGTTCCGTCTCGTCGCGAGCGGAATTCTTTTCTACCAGGAGCTCCTCAGTGCGGCCGAGCATCATTTGGTTCCTCTTGAGCGTGATGGCGTTCTGCAGTTCCACCAGGCGCGTGTGGCGTTCGTTCTTTTCGGCCTCGGTGAGCGTCTCCGCTTCCTTGTACGATTCCGTGCCCTTGCGCGGGCTGTAGATGAACATGAAGGCGGAGTCGAACTGGCACGTTTCAAATGCCTTGAGCGTTTGTTCGAAGTCCTCTTCCGTTTCGCCCACGAATCCGCAAATCACGTCCGTCGAAATCCCGTAGAACGGGTCCTTGCTTCGCAGCTGCTCGATAATCGAAAGGTACTGCTCCATGTTGTGCTGGCGGCGCATCTTCTTGAGCATGGCGTCGGAGCCGCTCTGGATGGGAATGTGCGCGTAGTGACAGACCTTCGGGTTGTTCAGCAGCACGTCGATGAGCTCGTTGGTGTAGTGCCTCGGGTGCGGGCTCGTAAAGCGGATGCGGCGGATGCCCCCGATTTCAGAAACCTTCGTAAGCAGGTCCGCAAAGTTCCCGCCTTCCGTCTTGTAGGCGTTCACCGTCTGGCCAAGGAGCGTCACCTCGGTAATGCCCTTGTCGGCCGCCTTGCGCACTTCGGCAAGAACATCTTCCATGTCGCGGTACTTTTCCGGCCCGCGCAGGTACGGCACAATACAGTAGCTGCAGCGCTTGTTGCAACCGCGCTGGATGGCGACGAATGTGGTGAAGTCGTTCTGGAGCTTCGCGTATTCGCCCAGGTAGTTTTCGCTCAGGTCCTCGTCGATGAACATCTTGTGGTGCGTCAGGTGCAACGGGCTTTTGGCATCGCCCAGCAACAGCTCCGGAATTTTCTTGTACTGGTCCGGGCCCACGATGTAGCTCACGTTCGGGAGCCTCTTCAAAAGTTCCGGCCCGCGATTCTTCGCCATGCAACCGCATACCACGACTTTCACATCGGGATTCTTCTTGCGCAAGTACTTGAGCTTGCTGATGTTGACGATGGCAGTTTCCTCGGCCTTCTCGCGTACGCTGCAGGTGTTCACGATGATAAAGTCGGCATCTTCCTGGTTGCTCGTCTCGACGCAACCGCACATGTCGAGCTCTTGGGCAATCATCGCCGAGTCGTACTCGTTCATCTGGCAGCCGTATGTGGCCAAGTGGTATTTTTTCATACGGGTAAATTTAGAAAAAATAGTTGGCAGAACTTAGAACTTAGAGCTTAGAAAAGTCATTCTGGAGCGCAGCGATAGAATCTTTTTATTATGAAAGGGGGGAGGCTTCCCCCTCGTCAAAGCCTTGCCCCTTCTGCGTCATCCTGGAGCCATGAAATGGCGACGGGATCCATACATTTCATTTCACAGCGTGATAAGGGCAAGTCTTTGCCTACCCTCTCTCCTAGGAGGCTCCGCCCCCTAACACCCCCGAATGCACTTTTTCGACCCACTTTTGTGCGTTTGAATACACTTTTTCAAGGGAGTCTTGAAAAAGTGGGCGTTTTCAGGTGAAAATCGCCATTCGTGCTTGTGCGAATAGCCATGCCGGGCTTGACCCGGCATATCCTTTTTTTATTCCTAATTATGTATATTTTTCATTGACATAGCCCTGAACCGCAAGGTGAAGGGCGACGAGTTTAACGTAGAGTTAGCTCTTATTCTCGTCTTGGAAAACGACCAAAATTTCCTCACAAGAGAATAAGGCGAACGCTCACGTCCAGAAATGGGCGTGGGTCGTTTGTACTTATCTTGTGAAAGGTTTCTTGGTCGTTACCTCAAGACGGTAAGTGCATTCGACACCACGCTTTTTGTGTTTGTGGTTCGGGAGTATGGATAATAAGGACCTCTACGTATGGATGAATGTTAGAGGATTTAATATGAAAAATGTTAATGAACCGGAAATTCTTGACATACCAAAAGAGAATTTAGACAAATCGGCTAACGCTCAATGGAAAAAGACCTTGGCAATCGTTTTTACAATCGCGACAGCCTTATATGATTTTTTGCCTGTTGACTTGATGCCCATGCTTCCCTTTGATAATCTTGGGCTCACCAGTGCGGCATTGTTGAACCTAGTCCAACAATTTACGGCAAATCAGGATTCCAAGCTGGTTCAAGTCCTGAAGTTTGCTAAATGGACTTTTGTCGTATTGGTCATTATTGCGGTTCTGCTTTTTGGTGGACTTGTCGCCTTGTTGATGAATCTATTGGCAAAATAAAAATTGTAGGAGTTTTATATGTCTATATTAGATGCTTTGCTTTATAAATCGTTCGGTCCTGTCTTTATTAAGGAAAATAGTGATGCCGAATCCTTTATTAAAAAAATGAAGGCCCTTTCATCAAAAGCCTCTGGTAAAGTAAAAGATAAAATCGACCAGCAAATTAGTGCTGCTGAATCGGGATTGTACGGTGAAAAACAGATTGCCTATGAACTAAGAAACAGCGGCATGGATATGTTAATTATGCATGATCTATACCTGGAAAAGAATGGGCTGTCTGCGCAGATTGATTTTTTGGTAATGACGAGAAAGCATACGTTTATCATAGAATGCAAAAATCTTTATGGCAATATTGAAATTGACGATAAGGGTAATTTTATTCGCCATATTGGTCATGGAAAATTTTATCGTAAAGAGGGTTTTGTATCTCCTGTTTCGCAAAACGAGAGACACTTGAACGTCATCAAGGAAATTCGCAAAGAATACAAGACCAATTTCTATACGCAGGGCGTTTTTGAAAAGTTTTTTTCACAAATTTACCGTTCCATCGTGGTGCTTGCCAATCCCAAGACCATCTTAAACGACAAAAATGCGCCTGATAGCATTCGTAAAATTGTCATTCGAGCGGATCAACTTGTCTCGTATATCAAGAGGATTGAGGAAGAAGATGATCTGTATAAATCTTCCGAAAAAGAAATGCACGAACTCCTGGATTCCTTCATCAAATGTAGTAAGCCCTGCAAATCTGATTATGCAAAAAAATACGAAGAACTCCTGAATGGTTGCAAGGCAGATGACAACGTGAAACAGGAAGAAACTGTTTCTGAAGCCGGTTCGCCTTCTGTAGATGAAAAGGTCGCTGAAACAACTGCAGAAAAGATTTGTCCTAAATGCGGAAAGCCTCTAATTTTACGGACTGCAAAAAAAGGCGACAAAGCGGGAAATCAATTTTACGGATGCAGCGGTTTCCCCAAATGCAGATACATAGAGAATGTCTAGATTTCTGCGGGGGTGGCGCTTCACTCTTTCGGCAAGAGCCTTCTAGATTTACAATTCTGACAAGTCCAGTCGCGGCATTGTCGGCAATGGCACTTTCGAAAATGTCATAATACGCTCCCTAGGCGAGAGTGTTAAAAATTTTCAAAATGTATTGCTTTTGTACGCACAAAAATGTATATTGACCAATATGAACAAGACTGCAAATTTATACGCTCGTATAGAGCCCGATGTTAAGGAACAGGCCGAGAACGTCCTGGAAACCCTCGGCATATCCGTTTCCAGCGCCATCAACATGTTCTACAAGCAGATTATTCTGCAACAGGGAATTCCCTTCGACGTGAAGTTGCCCAAGGCTCCAGAAAACTCCGCCAAATGGTCTAAAGAACGCCTCGATGCGGAACTCGAGAAGGGCTACAACGACATGCTGAAAGGCCGCACCCGCCCCGCCGCGATGGTCCTTTCCGATGTCAAGAAAAAGTACAAGGTATGAATTTCGAAGTCCACTTTTCTTCCGCAGCACAGGCCGACATCGAACAAATCTTTGACTATATCAGCGTAACACTTTGTTCGCCTATCGCGGCAAAGAATCTCATGGGAAAAATTCAGGAATCGGTGAATACATTGTCCGATTTTCCAGAAGCATTCGCCTTATGTCAAGATGAACCCTGGATTTTACGTGAGGTTCATTCAATGCCTGTGGACAATTACCGACTGTTTTACCATATCGATCATGACAAGCGAATTGTCGTTATATTACGTGTCTTTTATTGCAGACAGGAAGCAAAATAGCCTTCAACGTTACCAATAGATATGATTGCTCACATCTAATAAAATAGGCGGGTTTTTAAGGAATCCGTGAATCTTCCAGCCCTGCCTGCACCATGTATTTTTGCGCGAATGTGTTTGCCTCGTCGTCCTTCTGCTGGTTCTTGTTGCCGTAATAGACGTTCTTGATGAAGATGTCCTTCTTACCGTGGAGCACGATGTGGCCGAGTTCGTGGAAGAACGTGAACCAGAACGCATTGCGGTCCTTGAAACGGTCGTGCAGCTGGATGACGGGGATGTCCTTGTACCAGCGTGCCATGCCATGAATCGGCGCCGACTTGAAGTTCTGCGCGTAGAGCACCTTGATACCGAGTTTTGCACCCAGTTCCTGCAACTTGTGCATGCCGTCGTCAATGAAATCTTCGCCCACCTTCGGCTTGGGCAATGCCTTCTTGCGGCGTAAATCTTCCCACGCGGCAACGTCGTTTTTGGCCAGTTCCACGAATTGCGGCATCGCCTTCTTGATGGCGGAACGCACTTTCTTGTCGTTCTGCTTTTCCATCTTGATTTCGTCGGCGAGGATTTCGCCGCGGCGCATCCACACGGAGGCCGCGTACGGGTCTTCGGTTTCGGCTAGCGAAATGCGGAAGGCCACCTTCAGGCGGTTCTTGTAGTAGTAATTTTCCCACGCCTTGGGGCTAGCCACCCCGAAGAACTTGAGGATGGGCGACACGCCGTCTTCTTTGTTGTTGAAGTCCTTGATCCATGTGCGCGGATTGAGTTCTCCGATAGGGAAGAACTTGCGCCAAACAACACTTTTCTTGAGGGATTTCTTGATTTTTTCTCGCCAGAGATCCCGGTCGTACTGCTTTTGTGCTTCTAGCCAAAAATACTGCGGAATTCCTGTCCCAAATTCAAGGCTGTAGGCCATTTCTACCGTCACCCTGCACTTGGCTTTGAGCAATTCGTTTACCGTCTTGGGGGTGTAGCCGATTCGGGCGGCGAAATCGTTAACATCCACATTCATTTCTTGAAGTTTTTCTTCAAGAATTTCTCCAGGGGAAGTTGCTCCCCACAAAAGGAGTTCTTTTTCTTCTGCCATGTTATTCCTCTCTATTTATGATAATCTACAATTTCTACGACTTCGGCCTCGGTAACTTCCGCCCAAATAACAGCCTTGTCCGGTTCTGCGCCCCAAATAATCAATCGGTATGGCTGATCAAGGTCGCAAGCCCATTGGCCCTTGCGGTTGCCTACGAGTTCATGGAAATGTCCCGGAAGCGAAGGCAGAGCGGCAAAATTTTTAGCTAAGTGCAAGGAGAAGATTCGATTCCTGTAGCATTTAGCCCGTTTTTTGCCCATTCTCCGTATTGCATAAGCCTCATCCATTGCGCAAAGTTCCAAATCCTTATCTCTAAACTCAACTTTCAAGAAACCTCCACCGTTAATCAAAAGTCCTGTTTTCTAATATAATAAAAACTTTTGAGATACGCAAGGGGTGTCTTGTTTTTCTAAATACGCAGATTGAGTTGATTATAATACTAGCCAATGGGGACGGTACCCACCTGCCTACATCTTGCCCTCCTTAGGAGTTATTCTGGAGTTGCAGGGAATTCTGTAATGCCCCGATGTTCGCAAAAATATTTTTGCTATACTTAAATTATGGCGAAACCCTTCAGCAAATACCTTGGAAAGATTGCTCTGATGACCGCAGCGGCATTGTTTGCGGCTTGTGGCGATGACGGGAGTAGTGCCGCTTCGGAGGGCGGCGAAAGCGGTGCGGTTGAAGAATCGAATTCTTCTGATTCCGTGCCGTTCTCGTCTGTTGTTCAGTTGAGCTCGTCGGCGGATGTTTTGTCCAGTAGTTCGTTTACCTCATCGTCATCCTGGAGCGGAGCGATAGGATCCAGTAGCGCAGACTCTTCCGTCGCAATCAAAGCAGTCACTACCAAAATCACCTACGCGCTCAGGCCTTTCGACGGTCCGCTTGCTAACCCGCACAAGGGATTCACGGTGCCGACGGGTGGCGCGTGGACGTTTGTTCCGGAATTCGAATACGGCCCTTACGGTTCCTTGAACAACCGGGCGTGGGACCTGGTCTCGTATGGTTCCGGTTACCAGCAGTGGAACAAGCTGAACCCGGCTAAGGGCGTTTACGACTGGACGGAACTGGAAAAACTTTTGAACGCACTCGCTGAGCATAATATGGGTTACGCCCTGCGCGTGTTGCCGTACACGCCTTCGTTTATCAGGAGCGATTTTCCGCCCCAAGAGGATTACGACTGGACTCCGCCCTTTGTCTACAAGATGGGCGCGAAGAAAATCCAGATTGACTTGCGGGGGACGGAATACCATGCGTACGCTCCCGTCTGGGATGACCCGATTTATTTGCAAGCGGTGAAGGATTTCGCGAAGGCCCTGGCCGAAAAATATGATGGCGACCCGCGTATCGAATACATCGATGTCCGCACCTTTGGCGAGTGGGGCGAATGGCACACCTCGCACATATTGGGGAGCGTGATGCCCGCCGACTCGGTGCTGAAGGACATGCTGGACTACTATGCGTCCGTGTTCAAGAAGACCCAGCTGGTGCTGCCTTCCAACGGTTTTGGCGATATCTATACGCATGCGCTCGACCTCGGCATTACCAAGCGCGACGACGGGTTCATCGGCATTCCCGGCAGGCCCGATACCTTGCTGCGGGCGTACAACGCGAACCTCCCGACCATCGCCGAAAACATCGCCGGTTACAGGACGATGCTGACCTACGACGACCTGATTCCTGGAGGTAGCCAGAAGTGGACTGCGGAACGCTGGGTGGATGCGATTACCACGGCGCACCTGACCTACTACGTGTTGGACCAGGACAACGACTGCGGTTACTATTTCTACAAGGACAACAAGGCGCTGGCCGATTCCATGAGCAAAGTCATCGGGTACAACTTTACCGTGACGCGCGCGGAGTTGCTGATTATCGCGGGGGTTGATAATGCAGCGTCAACCGCAGGAAAATCCGCCGAAACCGCTACGGGCAATGTTGCGACGAACACGCTGAACATCTCCGTCACGAACACCGGCGTGGCACCCTGTTTCTTCGATGTGTATTTGGTAGCAGAATTCGTCGATAGCACGGGTGCATCTCTTGCACAAATCGGCGAGACCATCCGCATTCCGAAGGCTTCCTTCAAGGATGGCGCTTCGCAGCAGTTCTCGTTCGGCGGCGATGTTCCGGCAGGCGAGAAAAATCTCGCAACGCAGCCTAGCGTTTCAGTAGCCCTTTCCCTCTACGAGAGCGAAGAAACCTACAAGAGCGGCAAGAATCCCACCGTCCGCTTCGACAATGACGGTCTTCAAGGGAATAATAAGCTACTATTGAAATCCCGATAACGCGCGCTTCTATGTCCCTTCTGTTAGCATTAATCTTCTTGGCGCTTTTCATCAGTGCGATTGTCCGTGGGCAGTTCTCTTACGGCAAGGCGGATTACAGTTTCCGGGAGCACCCGGTGCAGTTCATCATCGTGCTGGTGTTCATCTTGGGCGTGTCGGCGCTTTGCTTTTACCGGTTCCTTGTGGAAATGGAATTTGTTCGGTAAAAATTTGTCTACATTCCTTGACTAATTGTCCACACTTTGTTTTTTCAGAGAGTGTTTTCCCTTTTTTTTAGAGATATTTTTTTAGGGGAAAAGCTGAAAAAGGAGCTCTTATGAAAAAAAGTGTTTGGGAATCATTGGTTCTCGCCTGCGCCTTTGCCGTTTCGGCGAACGCCTTTACGGTATCGGGCAAGGTGAGCGATGAACAAGGGAAAACGGTAAGTGGCGCAGCGGTAAAGTTACTGCAGAAAGGGCTAGAAACTACCACCGACGATAAAGGCGAATTTACCTTGCATCAGGATGAATCTGCCGATACGGATGCTCTTCCTGGAGCTAGTTTGGGACGTGTTCTGCCGGGTTACATTAGCGTGAATAACGGTATCCTTTCGTTTTCTCAGCGTTCAAGCGAACCCGTTCAGGTGCAAATTTTTGACATGATGGGTAACCGCCTTTTGAAGGAAACGCTTTATGGTTCGGGAAGTCTCGATTTGCAGGCCTGTGTCAAGGCTCAGGGAGCTTACTATGCTCTTGTCAAAATCGGGAGTGTCCAGCGCAATATCCGTTTTACCTCGCAAGGAAACTACGGAGCCGCTTTTGGTGACAAGTCGGCAAGTGTCGCAAAAGCCCTTAAAAAGACAAATGATTCTGACGATCTCCGCGTGATTGCCGATGGCTTTGATACGTTGACTGTAAAACTTGCGAATCTCGACACGAACCTGGTGCTAACGCTTACGAAACCTGAGCCGCAGTATGCCTACGGATGGGGCCTCAAGAACGATCCTGTACCTACGCGTGGTTGCGGCAAGGATACAAGACTTGATTACAAGTATCGCGGCGACAAGCCGTATATCGAATTCAAGTGGAGCAAGGGTACGCGCACGGTGCGTCTTGACATTCCGAAGAACTACGACAAGAATAAACCGTACAAACTCATTTTCGGCATGCAATGCATGGGCGGCTGGGCCGGTGGCGTGCAGGATGAAGGCTACTATGGCTTGAAACCGCTTGATACCGAAAATTCCGCCATCTTCGTTGCTCCGGAAGGCAATGGTAACCAGGCCCCGTGGGGTCAGGACGACTACTTGCTTTTTGATGAACTCCTTGCATACTTCGAAGGCAATTTCTGCATCGACTCTTCTCGCGTGTTCTCGACGGGCTTTAGTTACGGTTCCATGTTCAGTAATGGCCTCTCCTGGAACCATCAGGATGTGCTCCGCGCCGTGGCTGTATACGAAACTGCCGAACGCAATATCTGGCTCCCGCAGCGTAAGCAGATGGGTATCGGCTGGATGGGCGTTCTCGGCCTGCAAGACAACCTCTGCACTCCCGACATGGGACGTGCCGCACGCGATATCATCTTGACGCTCAACTCCGAAGGCGGCAAGGCCAAGAACGAACGCGCCCAGGAATATGGTGGCAACGGTCCGCACGTGTGCTACGACTACACGACTGTTGAAGAACGCTTCCCGGTTCGCTGGTGCACGCAGAACGGCGGCCACATCTGGGACCACAAGGATCCGGGGCAGCAACAGTCTTGGGTGCCGAAGACTACTTGGGATTTCTTTAATAAGTTCTAAAAAATTCCTATAACACACTCCAAAAAGCGTCGTCCGGTTTAATGCAGGATGGCGCTTTTTCTGTAAAGAATGTTATCTGTTCATTACATAGGCCTAATGGGATATGTTCTTTTCTAAATTTGGCGCAGTTGCGGAATTGGGTTTCTATGCTTTCTAAAAAATCCCTTGTTGTTTTTGATCTTGATGGTACTTTGTTCAATACTCTCGGCGACCTTGCCGTGGCGGTGAATTATGCGCTCCGCCATTTTGGCTTGCCGGAACATTCCGAGGAACAGGTCCGTAGCTTTATTGGGAACGGTTCCATGAAACTGATCGAACGGAGCATGGGGGAGGCCGCACTCTCTGAAAATATCGCCCGCACGGGGGTGACTGTCGAAAAGGTTCACAAGGTTTATTCGGACTTCTATTGGGAACATTGCACGGAACGCACTCGCCCAGTACCAGGAATTGTCGAGTTCCTTAACCGCAGTAAGGTCCGGGTGGCCTTGCTTACGAACAAGCCGCTCCGCCCGACTGAAAAGATTCTTGAGCATTTTGGGCTCCGTAACCGATTCGAATTCGTTCTTTGCGGCGACACGGCGCCCGAACGCAAGCCTAGTCCGGCAGGACTTCAAAAAATCATCGAAATGGCCCATGTCTCCCGCGAAGATACTGTCATGGTGGGGGATGACCAACCTGATATCTTGGCCGCCCGTGACGCGGGCACCGATTGCGTGACTCTCCTTTGCGGCTTCGGAAAACCGGTGAATCTTCTGTCGCTTGAACCTGACAATGTCGTTCTCAGCTATGCAGAATTATGCCAGCTTCTGCGTAGGATTGTCTAAGGGAATTTTGTATATTATACCTATGAATTTTAAAACAGTTGCTATTGCAGCGGCTTTCTTTTTTTCGACTGCCGCCATGGCCGACGAGGCTATCCGCTTTGTTCCCGAAAATTATCCTATCGGAGTCCTGAACCAGGGCGATGTCAAGCATATCGTGCTCAAGGGCGCGAATACGACCGGCAGTGAAATTGTCCTAGAGAATGTGTTCGGACAGGGCAATGGAATGTCGAACTTCAAGTTCCCGAACAAGATTCCTGCCAAGGGAACCGTAACGATTGAATTCGACCTGAGTACTGCCGACATGGAAGGCCAAATCAACCCTGTGGTCGTGCTGGTCGATACGACGGGCAAGCCTTACACTGCGAATATGGACGGCATCGTGAAAGTTCCGTTCTTCTTCGGCGAAAAACTCTTTGATGCAGGGTATTATGCCAAGGGCGAAAAGCGCGAATGGACTTTCTATGTGTGGGAGACCGACAAGAAAAATCGCCCCGATTTGACACTTGATCCCGAATCGGCCAAGCAGTTCAAGATGTCTGCCAAACCCGTGATGTTGAATGTTGACAAGCTTGACAAGATCAAGGAAGGCGGCAAGGTTCCGGGACTCAAGGTGACACTTACGACCAACGGCCTTTCCCGTGAAGGTTGGGAACTTAAGCAGAAGAGCATCCGCAAGATAGTCTCGTTCAAGAGTAAAAAGTATCCGAAGGCAACACCAGAGGTTCTGATTGTCGGTTATTGGAAGTAAAAATTTGGCTTTTTTGAGGCGTTAGCCTTGCAAAAAAGCTAATTTTTATCTAATTTTGACCCACCAATGACCCAACGGGATGTAGCTCAGCCTGGTAGAGCGCTTGAATGGGGTTCAAGAGGTCGCTGATTCGAATTCAGTCATCCCGATAAAAAACACCGCTTAATAAGCGGTGTTTTTTATATCTGGTGAAATATCTATTGTTTGGTTTCTTCTCGCTTGGGTGGTTCGTCATCGATGTAGTCCAGGCTCACCTGGAAGTTTTCCGTTTTAGAACCTTCGGAGTTCTTTTTCAGGGCGGCAAGCTCGATGGCGGCAGCCTCGTAGTCCGCGTTCGTCACCCATTCCGGTTCCCATACGATGACGCGATTTCGACCGCTTTCCTTACCCTGGTACAGAGCCTTGTCTGCCATCTGGATGCTTCGGTCGGCTCCAAGACGGTCGTCGTATTTGGCGACACCCAGCGTAATCGTGATCTTGATGGTGAAGTCGGCGTAGCGGACGGTCATCTTCTCGATCTGCTTGCGGAAACGTTCGGCGACGACGGCCGCCCCTTCCAGGTCAGTCTCGGGGAGAAGTGTCAGGAATTCTTCGCCACCGTAGCGCGCGAATACGTCGTACTTGCGAAGCAGGCCACGGATCGTCTGTGCGACCGATTTCAGGATAACGTCACCGCAGGCGTGGCCGTAGGTGTCGTTGATGTTCTTGAAGTGGTCAATGTCGATAAAGATAAAGCAGAACGGCTTGTGGGTGCGCTGTACGCGTCCGACTTCGTTTGCAATCGTCTCGTTCATGTCGCGACGGTTCGGGAGTCCCGTCAGTTCGTCAGTCTTGGAAATCAGGTCGAGTTTCTTGTTGGCTTCTTCCAAGTCCTTGGTGCGTTCACGGACTTCCTGTTCAAGGATATCCCTGTGAGCATTCAGTTCGCCAATCTGACGCTTGATGGTGCTGTGCATTATGTTGAAAGCCTTGCCCAGCTGTCCGATTTCGTCGTAGCGAGTTCCGACATCGATTTCCGGGATGTCCAGGTTGCCCTGGGTAATCTGCTTGATGTGCAGGATAAGCTTGTTCATCGGAACGCCCAGGATGTAGAACATCCATGTGGCGATAATCAGGATAATGAGAATTGAAACAATCAGGATTGCGATGCTTGCCTGCGTGGCCGAAGAAATCAGCTCGTCGATTTCACTCTTGGGCTGGAAGGAAATGAGGGCGAAGTCGTAGTTGGAATTGTAGTTGATATTCAACAGGTAGGATTCGCCGTCGTTCAGCTTGAAGAACTTCGCCTTGTCAAGCTTGTAGTTACGCGGGTTGATGTTCTCCAGTCCGAGTTCGGTAATCTTGTGGACGTCGGTCATCCATTTCTTCAAATCAGGGTGGTAGAGAATTTCTCCGTTTCCGTTGATAGCGACTAGGAAGCCTTTCTTGCCGATGGTGTAATTAGGAAAGTTCGTCCAGAGTCTGCGGAGTGAAAAACTGGCAACAAGGCTTCCGTCACCGCCGTTGCGGTTCGAAATGGTGATGCCGAATAGTCGTTTGGGCGGGGCGTCCTTGGCGTCTCTAAACCAGGGGGTGATGTAGGGACGGTGCGGTGTGATGCGCGAAAAGTCGATGGGGTATGCGGGATCCTTCGATAAACCGACTACGGAATTGTCGCATACGAAATGATAGTCCTTGTCGTACAGAGTAATGACTTCGCCCGAAATGAACAGCGAGGAAATATTGAAGCTCTTGAGGTAGCTGGCGGCAGTCATTGCGTCCATGCTCTGGATTTCGGAAGTCTTGGCAAGCAAGGTCAGTCTTTCGCCGAACTGCTTCATCTCAAGACTCGACATGTTTGCAATCTGGTTCAACTGGGCTTCGTTGTTGTTGAAGCTCCAGTCCAGCATCAAGTCTGTCTGCTTGCTGTTGAATATGAGAATACTTCCCGTGACCACGAGGGTCATGGAAAATATAAGCACCAACAAGACCTTAAAGACGATGCTTCGTGAAAAACCAGAGAACGAACTGATAGACATGGGCTACCTTAAGGGCTTATTTTTTCTTCTTGCGGAAGAAGGCGAACAGGAAGCCGAGAACAAGCATGGCCACAAATACGAACGGAGCTTTTTTCAGGTTGCTTTCGGCCACGCTCGTTGTCGTATCCTTGGCGGAATCGCTTGACTTGTCTTCAAGGGGAGCGTTGACCTGGTTCCAGCTATCCTTGAATTCGGCAAAGGTCATGAAACTGTTTGTGGGGTAGTTCAGTTTCTTGTCAATTTCAATGGTGTACTGTTTGAATATTTCATACAGCTTTTCTTCGGAGTAGAGCGATGGAATTTCCATTTGTTCCCAGATCGTGCTGAACATGGATCCGAAAAGCTGTTCCAGATCACCCCATTCGGGAATCGGAACATAGGTGCGTCCCGTTTCGAGGGCGTTGATCAAAATATTGTATTCTTCGTCCTTAGCCCATTCCTGCAAGACCTTTCTGGAGGGCGGCAATAGGCCAATCTGCTTGGTGTAGGCGTCCAGGTTTTCGTCGTTGACTAGGAACAGCAGGAGGTCGAGGGCTTCCTTGCGGGTGTTCTGCGACGGGATGGCGAGGTTCGATCCGCCGATAAAGCTAACGCTGCCGCTGATGCCCTGGGGAATCGGGAGCACCATGACGCTGTCGCTGCCGATGCGGGCGTTGGAAAGACCGCCCAGATTTCCATGGATGCGGGTCTGCATCACGATTTCGGAGGTGCTGATGATAAAGGCAAGTTCACCGTTGTTGAACTGCTGGGCGATCTGGGCCGTGTTTGCCTGCAGGGCTTCTGGCGAGACCAGCGAGTCCATCACGAAATGCAGGTAGCTCGCGATACCGCGCAGCGTTTCCTTGGAAAGGATGTTGGCGTGCCAACCGAGGCTGTCCTTCTGGATGAACGATCCGCCGTTGCTCCAGATCCACGGGGCGAAGTTGTGGGGAATGTTCCAGTCGTTCTTGCCGGGGAAGGCGTAACCACGGACATGGGCTCCGTCTTCCAGAATTTCATCGGCGGCGTTGATCTTGCGGATGGCGTCCCTGAAACCGTCGTAGGTTCTGACGGATTCTTTAGTGATGCCGTATTTCTTGAAGATTCTCTTGTTGGCGAGTACCGGACGGATGTCGATGAACCAGGGCACGGAATAGATAACGGTGTCCGCATCGATATGCGTCGTGTTCCAGCTGACGGGGACGAACCGCGCCGGCTGGATGTCGCCGAGGTGTTCGTTCAGGGGCTTGATTTCGTTACGAGAGGCAAAGTAGGGAATCCAGGTGGTACCCAACTGAAGAACGTCGGGGGCTTCCTGCTGGTTAGACAGCGCGTGCGTGATGCGGTTCCAGGCTTCGCCCCAGTCCAGCACCTGCACTTTGGTCGTAATTCCGGTCTTTTTGGTGTATAGTTCAAGTCTTTTTTCTAGAGTCTCTTGAGGAGAGGCCCCGTTTGGCATAATCCAGACGGTTAACGGCTTGGGAGCAGCCATGGCGGTTGCCGTAGCAAATAGAGCTGCAAATACAGAAAGTTTCATCTTATTCATAACAATACCCATTATCACTCCTTTCAAATTTCGTCACTTTTTTGCAAAAGTATACATACCTAAAATAAAAAATAATTTCATTATGTGAAATCCGTCACTAAAATATAATATTCGAATACGGAAAAATCTATAATTTGTAAAAATAATTAAACGTTTAAACGAAATTTTTTGAAATAGGGACGGAAATCTGTTACGAATCTGTTTTTTTAGTTATATTTTCGGCCGTCTAAAAGACAAAAAAACAACCCCTAAGGAGTATTAAAAATGAAAAAAGGTATTGTCACCCTTCTCTGCGCCGGCATGATCGTTCTTTCCGGCTGCTATGGCAAGAATGCTTGCTTCAACAAGCTTCACGACTGGAACGGCACTCTTGGTAACAAGTGGCTGAACTCCATCGTCCACTTCTTCCTGATGTGGTTCCCGGTGTACAGCATCTGCTTGTTCCTCGTGGACGGCCTCGTGCTCAACACTGTCGAATTCTGGACCGGTTCCAACCCGCTCGCTTCTGGCGACTCCTACTTCGAAAAGGATGCCGAAGGCAACTCTATCGCCGCTGTGAAGAACGCCGACGGTTCTATGTCCGTTGAACTGACCACTGCCAAGGGTGAAAAGGCCAACCTCACGCTCCAGCGTGATGAAAACGTTGTCCGCGCTCTCGACAACGAAGGCAACGTCGTTGCCCAGTACGAAATCGAAAAGTAATTCGAACAGGTTACTTGATTTGTGGTGCTCCGGTTCTTGCCGGGGCATTTTTTTTGCGTTATTTCTTCTTGGTAAATGTGGCGAAAACCGCTGCGCCCTGTGCCGCCTGGAAAAGGAGCGGCAGGTAGCTGAGCAGGGTCGAGGCGAGTACCACGTCGGCTGGAATTCCGAGAAGTCCCGTGTACAGGCTCACCTGGACGTTCTCGCGGATGCCGATTCCGTTGATGGAAATCGGGAGCATGGTGAAGGTGACCATGATGGTGGTGAACACCGTAATAACTGCAATGTTCACGTCGACTCCCACGGCCCTGAAGTAGGCGTAGTGGATGATGATGGTCACCAACTGCAACCAGATTGAGTCCAACCCCGATAGCCAGAACGCCTTGGGATGGCTTCTGTAAATGGTAAATGCCTGTTGCAGTTTAAGCAGGAAAGGAACCTTGTTTGCAAGTTTGTGTGGAATGTTTATCTTGTCCGAAAAGAGCCCGCCGATAATGATGACAACCGCAAGGACTGCGACCAAACTAACTGTAATGGTGTATGCCTTGGGAATCTGGTACTGAAGCAGCACGAAGGGAAGTGCTATAAAAAAGCTCAGGAACATGGCAATAAGGCCCATGACGCGTGAAATCGCAATGGCGGCAACGGAATTGGCCGTGTTTCCGAAACGCTTGCCGAAGGCGATTGTCTTGACGGCATCTCCACCGAAACCGCTGGGGAGTAGGTTGTTAAAAAAGTAGCCGAGAGCGATATAGGCGTAAAAAGTGCGGAATTTGATCTTTTTTCCTTCGTCAAGCAGGAGTCCGCGCCAACGGTTCGCCTGGATGGCCATCAGGACGACGGTCAGGGCAAAAATGAACAGAAGCCAGGGGAGGGTCGATTCCTGCCAGTTTGAAATTGCGTCAAAAAAGGGGATTTTGTTAAAAATGTAGGCGATGCCACCGACTGTAACGAATAATTTGATCACATTTATAGTGAATTTCGTCAGTTTTTTTCGAGTGGACTCTTGCATGGCTACAATATAATATATTATATTCTTACAAACTATGGATTCTGTTTTGGGAAAAGGAGAAACAATGAAAAAGTTTTCATGTCTCGCTATAGCGACTGCACTCGGTATGCTAGCCGGGTGTTCAACGAGCCCGTCGGACTCCTCGTCATGGGGTACGGTGAGCGAAGAACAGTCCACCGTGAACAACATTGCACGCCTGAATGTCGCGGATGCGCACTCGCATCTTGCTCGATATAGGCATTCCGTGGTGGAATCCTGGCTGCTTTCCGATTCGACTTCGGATACGGCATCTGTAGTCGTGGATTCCCTGAAAAACGATGACTTCGCCGTTGAAGCGGATGTGCTGGTCGAAGACGATTCTGCATACACGATTGCTTCTGCAGGTGTCGATGGCGATTCCGCTGCCTGGGTTCTTCAGGTCGAAGATGGTGCCGTTGTCTATTCCTGGCGCAACGATGCGACCGAGGAATGGCTCAAGTTTAAGACCGAAAAGGCGCTGGACTTGAAAACGCTCAACACGGTCCGCGTGGAACGTGCCGGTATCGTTGTCGCAATTATCGTGAACGGAAAGATTATTGACGCCTTCAAGGATGACGGAAAGAGCGCCGTAATCAAGGGCCTGTTCACGATTGGCTTTGACGCAAGACATCCCGACAAGTGCTACTGCAACAATGGCCGTGTGGAACAGATCGGCGTAGAAAAGATTAACGAAATTGAAGATACTCCGATCGACTCCGTCCAGGTGGTCGATACGTTGGATATCCCGCTGGACACTTCTGTTGCTCTGTACGATTCCGTGGTGACCGACTGGATCGCCGAATGGGATTTCAACGATGCTGAAAACGTTGGCCTCGATGTAACGGGCCACGGTCACAATGCATCTGTCGGAGAAGGCGTGGTGAGCGCTGCTGATGGTGTCGCTAGCTTTGACGGAAAGTCAGGCATGATGGTTTCTCTGGACTCGGATATCCGTATCAATGAATTCGTGGTCGAGGCTCGCGTGAAGCCGACGAAGTTCGGTACGATGCAGAATATTATTGTGGCCGAGCCTCCTGGACGTGGAGTGGACGGCTGGCAGCTCCGTATCGACGAAGGGGTTCTCACGGTTCATCTTCGTGATGCCGATAGTAGCTATGTAGACTGGAGCATTTATCCGGGTAAGGAGATGGTTTTGGGTGAATGGAACGAAATTCGCCTGGAACGCAATGCTGACAGTGTCAAGCTGTTCCAGAATGGTGAACTTACGGTTGCCGTGGCCTACCAGGGTGACTTGACCCAGATGTGCTACGACTGGGGTATCGGTTACGATGCGATGCAGCAAGGTTTCCATGACCGCTATTTCATTGGTGAAATGGACTACATCCGCTTTGGTGTGTTCAAGGGCTTTACCGAAGGCACCTTGGTTCCCAAGAATGAATGGCTGCTTGCCGCTTGGGAATTCAACGAACCGAAGTTCGTGGGACTTGACCGCATGGCGAACAATTCCACGAAGTACGTCGTCGGAAATGCGACTGTTGTCGATACGACGCTTGTGCTCGATGGTCAATCCGGTTTGCCGATTGAGCTCTCGAAGGTGTTCAAGCGCAATGCGTTTGCGATTGAAACCCGCGTGAAACCTGCCGCATTCTCTGAAATGCAGAATATCATTGTTGCCGAACCTCCTGGACGCTATGGTGACGGCTGGATTGTCCGCCTTGACGATGGCGTGCTGACGGTGCATTTCCGCGATGCCGAAACTGATGGTACGGAATGGAATGTGCTCAGGGGTAAGGAACTTGCGCTTGACGAATGGACTGAAATTCGCGTGGAACGCACTGCTGACTCCGTGATTGTTTTCCAGAACGGTGAACGTACGGTGTGGGCTGCAGCCAAGGGCGATGTGTCCCAGCTGGGCTACAACATCGGCATAGGCTACGACGCTATGAGGCAGGCGAAGAGCGATCGCTACTTTAACGGTGAAATCGATTACATCCGCTTCTACGGACTATAGTTTTTACCGATTGCGAAAGCTTTAATCTATATTTGAAGGGACCTGTATGGTCCCTTTTCTTTTTGGGTAAATATGCAGATAGATGTCGGTATCATAAATTATAACGGTGGCTTGGAACTTTCGGAATGTGTCGGGAGCTTGCTTGCGCAGAGTGTGCCCGTCCGCGTTCTTGTTTTTGACAATGCCTCGACCGACGATTCAATCCAGCGGTTAAGGGAAAAGAACCTTGACTGCAAAGTTATCGAGAGCCCGAAAAATCTCGGTTATGCGGGCGCCTGCAATGGGCTCCTCGAAAATATGGATTCCGATATCCAGGTGCTTTGCAACATGGATTTGGAATTTGACCCGACCTGGGCCGAAAACTTGCTGCGTTGTTTTGAGCGGCATCCGGAGGCGGGCTCCGTGGCAAGCCTCGTGATGGAAAAGAGTGGTGTCGTGAATGCGGTGGGCGTGCGGTTCGGTGCGGATCTGTTTGCGAAAAATGAGGCGAGCGGATTGGATATTGCCGAGGCCGATGTGCGCGAAAAGGAAGTGTTTGGCTGCTATGGGGCCGTGATGAGTTTCCGCAAGTCGGCCGCCGTTGCGGCAGGCAAGATGGATGCGAGTTTCTTTTTGTTCTTCGAAGAGACGGAGTGGTATTTCCGCCATAATTTGGCGGGCTTCAAGACTGTGTTCTGCCCCGAGGCGAAGGTCTACCATGAACGTTCGATGACTACGGTGCGCTACTCGCCGCGCAAGCTGTTTTATTCGGAAAGGAATCGCTTGCGGACTGCGGTTCGCCTGCTCCCTTTGGCAGATGTCCTGAAACTTCCGCTTCAGGGTTTCGTGCGTTACCTGAACATGGCGAAGGGCGGGGTTCCGGGACAATCGGGTGACGGAAAGAAGCTTTCTAAGGTCTCGATCTGCGTCGCCTTGGCGAAGGCTTGGCTCCAGGCGTTGGTGATGCTTCCGGATGAACTGGTGATTCGCAAGAAGTATCGCAAGAAATTCGGGAATGTCGGTGCCAAGGTCCGCGAGATTCTTGATGCGTATCCGATTGAAAATAGGTGATGCAAAATAGGAAATGCTTTTTGCCGAAAGTTCGGCTTTTGCTATCTTTAATTCTATGGATTCTTTGACGATTGTTGCGCCGATGACGCCTATGGGCGTCAGTGCCGTTGCCGCGCTCCGCGTGAGCGGCACCCACGTCCGTGACGTGGTTCGGCGCCTATTCGGTGCACGTGCCGCTGAAAACCTGGTGCCTCGAATGGCGAATCTAGGGACCGCTCGCGATCCGCAGACGGGCAAGGTGCTCGATAGCCTCTTGTACATCTACTTCGAAGCGCCGAATTCCTACACCGGCGAGGATGTCCTGGAAGTTTACCCGCATGGAAATCCGCTGATTGTCCGCGACTTGTTGCAGGCCATTCGTAGCATCGAGGGCGTTCGCCTGGCTGAACCCGGTGAATACACTCGTCGTGCCTTCTTGAATGGCAAGATGGACTTGACTCAGGCCGAATCGGTGGCCGACGTTATCCATAGCGCAAACCGCGCCGAACTTGAGAATGCCCATCGTCTGCTTTCGGGCGCCCTTTCCAAGAAAATCGCGACGCTCACGGCGCAGGTCAAGGATATCTCTGCTCGCTTGGAACTCGATGTGGACTTTGCCGAAGAAGAGGCGGATCCCGATTTTAGCGGATGGAAACAGAAGTTTGAAAATATCCGTGTTTCAATCAAGGGAATTCTAAACAGCTTTCGCGGCAAGGCGAACTTGAGCAGGCTCCCGCTCGCGGTACTTTATGGAGCCCCGAATGCGGGCAAGTCGAGCCTGGTGAATGCGCTCCTCGGTGAAGACCGTGTGCTTGTAAGTAACGTACCGGGCACGACGCGCGACTTTGTTGAAGTCCGCCTGTTCCTGGATGGCGGTGAAATCCGCTTGATCGATACCGCAGGCATTGCGGACAAGGCGACCGACGAACTCGATGCGCTCAGTATGAAAAAGTCGCGCGAGATTCTCGACGAAGCCGACATGAAGATTCTCGTGGTGGATGGAAACAACTCCGCTGGGAACAAAGAAGGTGTCATCCTGAGCTATACAACACTTGGGACGAAGTCCCTTAGTGGCTGTTATCCACCTTGTGGAGAAGCGCAAGCGGAGTCGAAGGATCTCAAGCCAGATTTTGTTGTCGTTTCGAAGAGCGACTTGGCCGCAAATGTCATTGCGAGGAGCGAAGCGACGAAGCAATCTCCTGATACAAGTCATCTTAATGTTTCTTCCAAGACCGGCGAAGGCCTTGCCGAACTCAAGAAAAATATGAACGCAGTCTTGTTCAAGAAGTCCGAAAACGCCGAAGACCTCTGGATTACAAGCGAACGAGAAAAGTCTTGCCTCGAAGAAGCCCTTGCGGGTGTTGACCGCGTGCTTGACCTGCTAGAGAAAAACCCTGCAGTGGAACTGCTCGCTTTTGAAATGCAGCTGGTGCGCAGGGCGCTTCAGAGTATCACGGGCGAAATTTCGTCCGAAGACATTTTACAATCTATTTTCGCGGGGTTCTGCATTGGAAAGTAGTTACATTGGCGCGTTGATGTCCATCTTTATTTTCGGCACTTACATGACCCCCCTCAAAAAGTGGCCGAAGTTTTCGAGCTGGGCATTCCTTTCGATGATGACTTGGGGCGTGCTTATCAGTGCGCTCGTGGTTGCCTTTGTCACGGGAACGTTTAACTTGAGCCCGGTCGGTTTTTTCTGTGGCTTGTGGTGGGTCATTGGCGGAACGTTCTGTTTCTGGGCGGTCAAGGCCGAGGCGGACCTGGCGGGTGCCGGCGTGCGCTCCATGGGAATGAGCATCTTGGCCTCGTTTCTTTCGGGTGTTCTGCTGTTTCACGAAAAGTCTTCGTTTGCGCTTTCGATCCCGGCGATTATCTGCTTTATGGTCGGACTCTCCCGGCTTTCGCCTTCGCATGGCGGCTCTATTTTCAAGAACTGGCGCTCGTTCCTGGGCGGTTTCGCCTTTGGTACTTACTTGATTCCCTTCAAGTTGGCGACGGCTGCGGGACTTGAATTGACCGATGTCGAATTCATGTGTCCGTTCTCGATAGGCATCTTTTTTGGTAGTCAGCTCTTAATTGGCATTCTTCAGATTCGCCGTCATAAATTCTATTGGTATCCGCTTGCTCCGAGTGTCGTGAGTGTTATCGCCGGATTCTTGTGGATGGCGGGAATGCACGGTTGCTTCTGGGCAATCGACCCGGAAGGGGCGCTCGGTTATGCCGTCGGTTACCCGCTCACGCAGCTTAACTTACTGGTGAACCTCGGCTGGGGAGTGTTTGTTTTCGGTGAGTACAAGACCGCGCGAGAACGAATCAAGTTGCTCCTTGCTACGTTCATTATTCTCGCGGGGGCAGTGCTGCTGACCCTTTCAAAAGGTTGATTCGATTATCTATTTCTGAAAAAAAAAGAAAGAGAACTTTTTAGGTTCTCTTTCTTTTGGTTTAAGGGGAGTCCGCTTATTTGTTGATGAACTGCGGAATGCCCTTGTATTTTTCCATATTCTTCATGATGCTGACCATTTCCCAGTCTTTTTCCTTGAAACGGCGGCGCAACAGGGCGACGAACACTTCCATCAGCATCAGACAGTCGTAAACGGCGCGGTGCATCTTGTCGGCTTCGATCTTCATGGCGATTTCGTCGCGACGCTTGAACATGTTGGCGAGAATGCCGAGCTTGTGAGAACTTGCTTCGGGGAGAATGGCCTTGGAAATCGCGAGGCTGTCGATGACGGGGTTGCCGGGGACGACCTGGGGATTGTTCTTGTAGGCGACACGGAGGAAGCTTGCGTCGAAGTTTGCGTTGTGGGCGATGAGGATGGTGCTCTGGCCGCAGAATTCGGTGAACTTCTTGATGGCGTCACCGACGACGGGGGCGTCCTGCACATCGCTATCGTAAATATGGTTCACGGCGGATGCTTCGGCAGGAATCATCATGTTCGGCTTCACGAATGTTTCGAGTTCGCCGAGCAGCTTGGGAACGACCTTGCCGCCCTTGGTTTCCACGGTGAATTTAACGGCGCCGATTTCAATAATTTCGTCTTTCTGGTTGTTGAGGCCTGTAGTTTCAAGGTCAAAGGCGACAAATTTAGGTGGCATTAGAATCACGTTAATAACCCTCTTGAAAAAATGAATTCACCATGGTAGTGTTTTTATCAGTCACAAAGATACTTAATTTCAATGTCAATAGATGTCAGAGGAAGGGGCAAAATGAATTTATCCCATGTTTTTAGGGTGAAATGGGCGCCATATCGGGCTGAAACCATCCATAGGGGGCGGTTGCTTTTTTGGGAAAGCCACAGTGAACCAGGCTTGATCTGGAGTGCGGGCCCCCGCGGACCGTCGAGTGCCATTCCTGCAAAATGTCCTTGCTGGAGTGCGTCTAGAATATGCCTGATGTTGCTTGCTCCGTGGCTACTTGAACCGCGCGTGACGATGTAGCCAAATTGTTGAGCGAGCGTTGCGAATATTTCTCCGTCTCCGGATTCCGAAATAAAGGCGTGTACCCCCCAATTTTTGAATGCGGCCGTGGCGGCAAGCAGGTCTCGGTGCCATATTCCGAGAATTCCCGGAGAGAAGGAATCGGGGGTCTTGAGCTTGACGCGCAAGCTTTTTATCCAAAGACTAGCCAAAAAAAGCGCCAGTCTGACCTTGAAAGGCTGTTTGGTCATGCTGTAAAGATAAAAAAATGCAAAAAAACTTTGGTTTACCCTTGAAAAGGGTGAAAATTTTACCTATATTGCGGTTCACTTTGGCGACGTACCCAAGTTGGTAAGGGGCGGCTCTGCAAAAGCCTTATTCATCAGTTCGAGTCTGATCGTTGCCTCTCAAAAGACCTTTTCTCACCCCGAGAAAAGGTCTTTTTTCTAAATTGCGGTTATGGCTTTTGTTCATCTTCAAGTTCATTCTGAATTTTCTGTTTTACAGTCTTCTGCTCGTCTAGACGGTATTTTGGCTGCCGCTGCCGACGAAAACGCACCTGCAGTCGCCCTTACCGACCATGGCGCGATGTTCGGTATTCTAGAAATTCAGACTCGCGGAAAAGACATGAACAAGGCCCGCAAAGAAAAGGGCCTCCCGCCGGTAAAGACAATTTACGGCTGCCATATTTATGTGGATACCTCGAGCGCGAACCAGAAGGATCCGATCACGTTTGAGCGATTGACGCTCCTGGTCGAAAACGAGGCGGGCTATTATAATCTGCTCCGTATTGTGAGTTATCGTTACGAAGACGGTGACCGCTGGGCAGAAATTCCGTCGGTGCCGCTTTCGGTTATCGAAGAGCATAAAGAAGGCATTATCGCCATTGCAGGCGATTTCTTTAGCAAGTACGGCCAGAGTGTCGCGGCCGGGCGCAACAGCGTTGCCCGCGAATACATGGAAGCCCTCGACAAGATTTTTGACCACGACCATCTGTACATTTCGGTGTGCAACAATGGCGTTCAAGGGCAAAAGTTGTTGAACGACTACAATGTCAAGCTGGCTGGCGAGTTGGGTCGCGAAATTGTTGCCGTAGGCGATGTCCATTACATTAAGCCCGAAGATGCCGAAGCGCACAAGATTTTGCGTTGCATTGCCTTGAAAGAGACGCTCAATGGTTTCGATGACAAACATTTCCCAGATAACGGTAAATTCTATTTCCGTAGCGAAGCCGAAATGGTGGAAATGTTCGGACATATTCCGGGGGCCATCGAAAATACGGTGAAGATTGCAGAACGATGCAATTACACGGTCAAGACCGGTATCGGCGATGAATTCTGGCCCCGCTTTAAGATTCCTGAAGATTTCTTGTCCTCCGATGAATACCAGAACATCAAGGCGATTATGAAGGCGGAATACGACGCGGAATATCCGGTCGTACGTGAACGCGAAGTCAAGGGCGTCATCAAGGACAAAAAGAAAAAGGTGACGGCGACTTATTGCGCAGACAAGGGAATTGCCGAAGACGCCCTGACCGACGAAGACAAGGCCGAAATTGAACGTCTGTCGCAGCCGGAATTCTTTGACGAAGACGATCAAAAAGCTTGGGACAAGAGTGTTCGCCGCTGGTGCAAGCCGGGTGGCGATGCCGATATCTACATCACGCATCTTTGTAATCAGCGCCTCAAGTGGCGTTTCCCGAAAGAGGACTTTAAGTTCCCTGCCCACGAAACCGATGTGGGCAAGCGCATGTACAAGGAACTGAACTGTATCCGCAACATGAACGTGGCGGGCTACCTCTTGATTGTGTGGGACTTTATCAACTGGTCCCGTGAACACGGAATTCCCGTGGGTCCGGGCCGTGGTTCTGCCGCAGGTTCCTTGGTCACTTACATCATCGGTATTACCGACATTGACCCGCTTACATTCGATCTCCTTTTTGAACGATTCCTGAACCCCGAACGTGTGTCGATGCCTGATATCGATACCGACTTTGCGGACCGTGACCGCGGTCGCGTGATTCAGTACGTGACGGACAAGTACGGCAAGGAATGCGTGGGCCAGATTATTACCTACGGTATGCTCAAGTCCAAAGCGGTGATTACCGACGTGGCTCGCGTTTTAGGGCTTCCGCCTGCCGAAGCAAAGCAGATTACCAAGCTGTTCCCGCAGCGCACCTTGAACTTTAGCCTAAAGCAGGCTTGGACGGGTAAAGACAAAAAGGGCAATAACCTGGAAGACGGTTACAGCCCGGAACCCCTGCAGGCGATGATTGGCAGCCGTGCCAGTTACCAGAACTTGTGGGATATCGCTAAAAAGCTCGAAGATTTGCCGCGCCAGACCGGTGTGCATGCTTGCGGCGTGGTGATTACGCCGACCCCGATTTATAACCTTGCGCCTTTGTACCGTGCCGCCCCCGAAGATACGCCGGTGGTGATGTACGACAAGCACTACGCCGAAGACATCGGACTTTTGAAGATGGACTTCCTTGGCCTTATCAACTTGTCTATCATTCAAGACACGGTGAACATGGTCAAGAAGAATCGTTCGATCGAACTTGACATGGGACATATTCCGCTCGATGACAAGGAAACGTTCGACTTGCTCGGCAAGGGAATGACGACGACGGTGTTCCAGTTCGAATCTCCGGGTATGCAGAAGTACCTGCGTGAACTGAAACCGACGCGAATCTTTGACTTGATCGCTATGAACGCCCTGTATCGTCCGGGGCCGATCGACCAGATTCCGCACTTTATTGCCCGTAAGAACGGTCAAGAAGAAATTGACTGCTACCACCCCGACTTGGAACAGGTGCTGGGCGAAACCTACGGCGTGATTGTGTACCAGGAACAGGTGATGAAACTTGCCCAGATTTTGGGTGGCTACTCGCTGGGTGGCGCTGACAATATCCGCCGTATCATGGCCAAAAAAATGCCCGAAAAGATGGCGAAACTCGAACCGGAGTTTTTCCAGAAATGTCTGGACAATGGCTATGACAAGGCGATGATTCAGAAGGTTTGGGATGCGGTGCTCCCGTTCTGCGGATACGCGTTCAACAAGAGCCATGCTGCTGCTTATGCTTATGTGGCTTACCAGACGGCATACCTGAAGGCGCATTACGGCCCCGAATACATGGCTGCTTCGATGACCTCGAAGATGGGCAAGACCGAAGATATTGTGACGATTATCTTGGAATGCAAACGTCTTGATATTGATGTGGTGTCGCCGAATATTAACGCCTCGATGGGCGAATTTGTGGCCACTCCCGACAAGAAGATTCTTTTCGGTCTCGCGGGCATTCGTAACGTGGGCATTGGCGTTGTCGAAGATATTGTGGCGGAACGCGAACGGCGTGGAAAGTTCAAGGACATCTTTGATTTCTGTAAGCGCGTAACGGAATACCAGGGCGAACAGAAGGAAAAACGTCCGCCCATGAACAAGCGCTTGATTGAAAGCCTGATTATGGCGGGCGCCCTGGACGAATTGCCGGGAAGTCGCGCCGTGCTGATGGCGACTGTGGATCGCGCCATGGAAGTGGCTTCCAGGTTCCAGGAAGATAAGAATCGCGGACAGATGTCGCTCTTCGATATGGGCGGAAGTGCCCCTTCGATGGATAGCTCCGCCGAAGTTCTTGAAGAAGCCGAAGAATGGACCGCGATGGAAATGCTCAACAAGGAACGCGATGTCTTGGGAATGTTCCTTTCGGGGCATCCGCTCGATGAATTCCGTCCGGAACTGCAAGGTTTTACGACTTGCTCCTTGGAAGAAGAGGATCTTTCTCGCCATGTGGGCGGTACGATCATTGTTGGTGGTGTTGTAACCAAGTTGCGTTCTATTGAAACCAAGAAAGGCGACACGATTGGTGTGGGCGCTATCCAGGATTTCCACGGTGACCTGGAAATGTTCTTCAAGAAGGACCTGTGGGAAAAGTTCCGTGATACGGTGGCGCTCGATGACCGCGTACTTGTCAAGGGAAGTTTGGAACAGCAACGTATGGGTGACGGCGTACAGATTGTCGTCGAAGAGGTGATCCAGCTAGACCGCGTGCGTTCGGACATGGTCACCCATATCCACATGGTTGTTTTCTCGTCGATGATTGACGATGATTTTTCCGATAAGTTGCTTGCCATTATGGAACGGTATGAACCGTTTGTGGATGAAGATGGCAAGAGCGAACGCAGTTGTGAAATCGTTTGCCATGTAGAAACGGAATCGGGGAATATCCATGTGATGGCACTCAAGAAAAAGAAGGTCGTTTATGAACCCGAATTGCTGCAACGCTTGCGAAAGGACTTGGGCATAGCGAAGATTTGGGTGTCGAATCGCGCCAAACGGTAAAGAGGATGGCGTCCTTGCCGTATATTCTGGTTTGTGCGGGTGAAGATTCGGGGGACGTGATTGGCGAACCCCTGGTCTGTGCGCTCCGTTCCCGAAATGTGGTGGTCAAGGGGGCAGGGGGGCGCCGGATGCAAACGGCGGGAATGATCCCTCTGGTTGATTTTGGACTGTTGCCTGTTTCGGGCTTTGGTGATGTCTTGCCCAGGTATTTGAAACTGCGCCGTAGCTATAATGTTCTGAAATCGGCACTTGAATCGTCGGAATGTCTCGGCCTTATCGCCATCGATTATCCAGGCTTCAATATGAAACTGGTTGAACGGGCGGGAGAATTACGTAAGCTTGCCCTGTATGTGGCACCTCCGCAGGTGTGGGCCTGGAAAAGGAAACGCGCAAAAGTTCTGGCTCGAAATCCGTATGTCAAGTTGGCGGTGTTCTTTGATTTTGAAGAGCGGGTCTACGCAGATGCGGGCTGCAATGTCGTGCGCGTGATGCATCCGTTCATCATTAAAAATTCGGAAACTGACATCGATAGGGATGTGCCATTGCGAGGGAGCAACGCGAACGAAGCAATCTCTACTCAAAGATTTTTGTTATTGCCTGGTAGCCGTAAGTCGCAGGCGTTGCGTAATTTGCCTGTTTACCTGAATGCCATCGCGAATCTGAATCGGCCTCCAGAATCGGTTACGATCGCCTGTGCTCGCAGGGAGCTTGTGGCGCCTATCCAAGAATTTGTCAGTGCTTTTTGTAATCCGCATCATTTAAAGAATCTTGCGAATGTGCAGGTGGTTGAGGTGCCGTCGGAAATTTCTGCCCGAAGGGAGTCCTTTGGTGGCTATTCCTTAGCTCTTGCCTGCCCGGGAACAGTGACCTTGGAACTGGCTCTGTCAGGGTGCCCGATGGTCGTTTGCACCAAGCCTGATATGCTTACTTATTGCTTGGGCCGCATTTTTATTAAGACAAAGTTTTTTGCCTTGCCGAATATCATCTTGAATGAACAGGTGTATCCTGAATATATTCTCGGACCCTTCCAAGGTTATCCTCGACTGAACCGTGAATTTTTGGGGAAAGACCGTAGACATGACATCTACGCAAAACTTTCCGTCGGGCAAACACTTGAGCAATTAGCGACGGAATTTCTTCGCCAGTTCGTCGAGGGTAAAGCGGAGTAGCGTCGGATGCCCGTAGGGGGACTTGAGCGGTTCCTCGGTTAGCATCAGTTGGCTCACGAGTGCCGCCATTTCTTCGGACTTTAGCTTGTCTCCAGCCTGGTAGGCGTTCGTGTTCGCCCATGCCTTGGCGATGGTGTCTTGAACTTTTACCATGTCGCCTTCGCCCTTACCTTCGTCACCGATGCTGTCCAAAAAATCCTTGACAGCCTTGATGGCGCGCGATAGGGGAAGTGCGCTTGGAATCGCGCGGATCTGATAGGTCTCTCCGCCGAAATGCTCAATGTAGAATCCCAGATGCTTGAATTGGTCCTCGACACTCTTGAGGGCTTCCACCTCGATTTTGGAAAGCTCCAAAAGCTCCGGGAAAAGAAGCTCTTGGCTATCGAGGGCGGCACCGTTTTTGAGGATGTCGAGCGCTTGTTCGTAAAGTACTCGCGAATGGGCGGCGTGCTGGTCGATCACTAAAAGTCCGTTGGAATCTTCCCCGGCGATATAGGTGTTTGCGATCTGGAAGAATGTCGGTGGATTCCAGGCCGGCTCGGGGGCCGTGGGCTTCAGCGCTTCGTTCCCTTCGAGTGAAATGACCTTGCCTGCTTCAGGGGTACTGAACATATCCTGGGCGAGGTCTTCAAAAGCATTTGCCTTGCGCGGCTTTTCGAAACTGAAATTGCTGGGGCGGTTCGACATTTCGGGAATGTCGCCGCTAGATTCTTTAGTTGCAAAGCCTGGTGCGTGATTTGTTGAATATGATGGGCTACGAATCGGTTCCGAGAATCCGTAGGGAGCTTTAGGCTCGTGTAAATCATCTGCAAAGGGGGCCGGCGAAAAAGAGGTGTTGCGAGTCCCGGCGGTTGTGTCGCGGCCCCCCGCGATTTCATCGCTCAAGTCAATGAGTGGTGAATTCGCTTCCATGTCCTTGGTGAATGTATCTCGGATGGCATGCGTGACGACGAGAAACACTAAATTCTGGTTGGCGAAACGGACCTCGCGCTTGGCGGGGTGCACGTTCACGTCAAATTCCATATCGGGCATGTCCAGGAACAGAACTGAGACGGGCTTGCACTGGGCTCCGTAAGGTTCGTAAGCCTGTTGGACGGCCTTGGTCATCATCTTGCTTTCGATGGGACGGTTGCGGATATATAGAAACTGATGATTGCGTTTGCCGTTGGTTTCGGTGGTGGGGGAGATGTATCCCCATACATGAACGCCCGCTTCGGTGTAGTCGACGGGCAAGAGTGCCTTTGCTATTTTAGAACCGATGGCTTCGGCAATACGGTTGCGCAGTTCCCCCGGTACTCCCGTAAATACGGTCTTGTCGCCAACCTTGTAATCGAAACGGATTTCGGGGTGCGCAATGGCGGTGCGTAGGACAACGTCGAAAATTCTCGTTCCTTCGGCCGTTTCGCTACTTAGAAAGTTACGGCGAACGGGGGTGTTGTAAAAAAGTTCTTCAACTAAAAAGGTGGTGCCGCGGCTAGCTTGTACGTCTTGTTTTTCGATAACGTTTCCGCCTTCTAGAAGAATGCGTCCGGAATCGCCGTCGTCAGTGGCGCTCGTTATCGTTAATTTGGATACAGCGGCGATCGAGGCGACAGCTTCACCTCTAAAACCATTGGTGTGCAGGTGAAACAGGTCTTCTGCATTAGATAGTTTGGATGTAGTGTGCCGCAAATAACACAGGTCCAAATCGGCGGAATTCATTCCTTTTCCGTTGTCCGAAACCTGGATTTTTTTCTTGCCTCCCTGTTCTATGGAAACTTGTATACGGGTGGCTTCAGCGTCAATTGCGTTTTCGATCAGCTCCTTTACTGCAGAGGCGGGGCGCTCTATGACCTCTCCTGCGGCGATTTTATTGATGATTTCATCTGATAAAACGTGTATTTCGGCTGATTTCATGGCATAAATATAGCCTTTTAGGACAAGATTTCGTATTTTTTTACTAAATTAATTCAACAAATGGCTGAGTGGTAGTTAGGATAACCATTCTATAGAGTGAGGTAAAAAAGTGCTTTCGAACCTATTCTTACAGCTGACTCATATCGAGTTACTCATTAAGTATCCCGTCAAGGATATCTTGACTCTTATCAAACGCGATCCGCGTTTTACGGTCAAGGTTCTTAATGACATCTATTTCGAAGATTCATTTGTAGATGAAGGCATTCACCGCCTGATCATGAACAATGTGGTGAACTGGCTCTATGAGAGGGGTGAAAACCCGGATGCCTTTGTGCAGAACATCATCGACCGCTGTGCGTCGTTCGAGGCCGTTCCGGCCCGTAGCGTGCTGCGCTCCTACCTGCCTTATGTGTCGCAGTTCTATGCGACCGAGGATGTCCGCCAGCTTTGCCTTGACATTATTCCGAAGCGCTATCCCTTGCTCACGAACTCGAAGTTCCTCCGCCGCGACCTTGTTGATGGTTACCGCAAGGAATACTTCACCTACCGCTTTGATTCTCCGGGTCTTTTGATCACGAACCCCATGCGCTGGTTCAACGGCCTGGTGCAGTTGGGTCCCATTTTCCTGAATACCCCTCGCTATGAATTGATCGAATACAAGGCCAGCCAGACCTCTTTTGCCGAAGCTCTGGAAAATCGTGCAACGGCTGAAGTGCGTGATGATGGTTGTGTTTATGTGAATGGCCGCCAGGTCGGTAAGTACATGACCTTCGGTGATTGCCTTGATGAATACGGCCTTGACTGGGAGTTTGACGCCGAACGTAAGATGGCTTGCATCCGCGCCACCGAAGATGTGGTGGACGAAAAGGTGGGTGCCGTGCTGATCCATAAGGGTTGTTATTACGGCGCACCGGCTAGCGTAGTCTACTTTGATTATAAGGCGAACGTTGTTGCTCCGGAACCGTTCAACAAGCTCATGAGCGCCGTCGTGAAGCAGGAATTCGATTCCTGGGAACCGATCCAGAAGGCTCAGGAACAGCTCCTCGAAGCGATGAACGACTCCGTAACGGTCATCTACTACAAGAGTGACGATTCCATCTCTGTGAATAGCAAGCACTTGATGCGTAACGTGCCGGCTCGAATCCTGCGTAACCTGCTCCGCGAATACAGCGCTACGGGCCGCGAAGAATTTGAGAACCGCGAATTCAAGCGCGACTCTTCTATTTGCATGGATCCGCTTCGTCCGAACTTCGAAAGCCGCTTGAACCGCGTCATTGCTCATATCAACGGCTCTGACGATCCGGAACATCCGTCTGAAGGTGTGAAGAAGTATTTCGAAATCGAACGTCACCGTCGTGGTGGTTTCCGTTTTGTTCCGAAGTGCAAGATCATCTTCCACGAAGAGTAAACGTTTGTTTACTTGCGGTACGAATGTAATTGATGTGGATTAATAAAATAAGCAAATTGGTAGTTCTCAATTCAAAATAAAAGGATATATTTAGAATTGTGAAACGGTAGAAGGGTAAATCCTGAAACGACACTATCATTGCTCCCCTCCTGGTAGGTTCAAGGTTCCACATACCGATTCATATTTTCTCCTTCTTAGGAAAGGGCTCCCGCAAGGGAGCCCTTTCTTTTTTGTCCCTTTAGGGACAAAAAAGAAAGTCCTTCGGCTCAGCCATGCCAGTCTGCAAGCAGCCTGTCGCGGCGTTCGCCTTGCGGACTTTTCTTTCAGCCTGATCTGACCCTCGGTCCTATATTTAAAAAGGACGAAAATCACCCCTTCATTAGTCTATTTTTAGAAATGGGTAGGAGGTGGGCAACCCGCAGGCTCGGTAGCGCTAGACGCAGTGCATGACATTGGGACCCATCTC
>Ga0256406_1000487_pt1 | contig 72232 bp, 66 predicted proteins | sample RumenRJG_03DNA_FD_185986 | JGI IMG/M metagenome (GOLD analysis project Ga0256406, IMG submission 185986) | Bovine rumen microbial communities from Lethbridge, Alberta, Canada - RJG_03 | ecosystem: Host-associated > Mammals > Digestive system > Stomach > Rumen | place: Canada: Alberta | collected... | reverse complement strand
CGTTGTCCTCACTTCGGACAACAACTGGTGGTGCTATACCGTCAACGGCGCCTGGGCCACCGTGGGCTACACCGGCTATTATATGAGCGATGGCGACATCATGGAGCTCAGCGGTTCCTGCGATTTCTCCATGACATCCGCCGTGGCCGCCACCGACCCCAACCCCGCCCCTGGTCCCTCTCCTGATCCCGACCCCGTCGACGCCACCATCGCTTTCTCCGACATCCTCTACTGGGTGGGCTCCGGCAGCGACAGTGCCGCCCTTATAGTCAACTACGGCCAGCCCGACACCGCCTTCGCCTGGGGCTTCCTCTTCAACGGCACCACCACGGCCCAGGCCATGCTCGACTCTATCGCCGCCGCCGACCCACGTTTCTGGTACGTCGGTTCTCCCTCAATGGGTGGCGACATCCACTTCATCCTTAACAATGGCGACACCCTGGGGCTCTCGCCAGTGGGTGCTTTGGGTTACAACTTCTGGTGGGCCAACCTCAACGGCCGTAGTGCCGGCGCCGGCATCGGTGCCACGCTGCATAACGGATACGTCTTCAAGTATGGCGACCTCAACTCGGCCATCGGCTGGGACACCCTTGGCGGCTACTGCATGGAGGAAGCCTGGATTAAGGCTCCCACCCCCGTCAGCGTGCCCGACACCACCCCCATCCTCGACACCATCGTCCCGCCGCCCAGCCTTGTTGACGCCACCGTCGACTTTGCCGACATCACCTGCTGGGCAGGCTCGGGTTCCGACAGCACCGCTCTCATCGTCAGCTTCGCCAACCCTGACACCGCCTTTGCCTGGGGTGTGCTCATCAACGGCACCACCACCAGCGCCGACATGCTCGATGCCGTCATGGCGGTCGACACCAACCTCTCCATTACCGACCATCCCGACTGGGGTGACGGCCAGATTCGCTACCGCCTCGCCGACGGCACCGTCATCAGCCGCATCGGCACCCAGTGGCTCTTCAATATCAACGGTGTCGATGCCTGGGGCGACGACGATGTGATGGCCGGCGACGTCTTCAAGTTCGGCGACGCAGCCTCGGGCATCCAGGTCGGCACTTTCCAGCGCGTCTGGACAGTCGAGCCCACCATCGTGAACTTCTGCGACACCACCCCCGCCATTGACACCACCACGCCTGTAACGCCCACGCCCGTCGAGGCCACCATCGCCGCCAGCGACATTCTCTACTGGGTGGGTGAAGGCTCGAACCGGGTTGTCCTGGCCGTCAACTGGGCCGACACCGCCCTGGCCTGGGGCTACCGCTTCAGCACCGAGAGCGTAACCGTGGCCACGATGATGGCCGACATCGCCGCCGCCGACCCCCGCTTCAGCTACACCGGCAGCGGATACATCTCCGACATCCTTTACATCGACACCGCTGCCGGCATGACCGACACGCTGCGCGGCTCCAGCTATTGGGAGAGCAAGCGCAACGGCGTTACCGACGCCGGCATGGCCCAGAGCTTGGTCGACGGCGACTTTGAGAAGTGGGGCACCCCGGCCGCCGGCGTGGTGGTGGACAGCACCTACTGGGGCGACGACTGGGGCTGGGGCTACACCTATGTCTATCCCATGGCCATCACCCCCGTCTCCGTGCCCGACACTGCCGGCACCACCCCCGTTGACCCGCAGCCCGAGCACGGTCCCTTCTGCGGCGCCGCCGGTACCGAGGGTAGCGACGCTATCGCCGCCGACAGCAGCGCCATCGTGGCCTGGGCCACCGCCTGCACCCTAGAACTCGGTCCCCAAGACATCTCTGTTCCTGGTTCGCCCACGGTCAGCTATCCCCCCACAGGGGACGCCGCCGGGCAAGCCGTAGGCCCCTGCTCGATGACCGACAACCTCTCGGTCGTCAGCCTCGGCGACGGCGGTTCGGCCACCCTCACTTTCGCCAAACCCATCCGTAACGGCGAGGGTCCCGACTTCGCTGTCTTCGAGAACAGCTTCAACGACACCTTCCTCGAACTGGCCTTTGTCGAGGTGAGTTCCGACGGCGAGCGCTTCGTCCGCTTCCCCGCCACCAGCCTGACCCAGACCGAGACCCAGGCCACCACCATCGACCCCACCTTCATCAACAACCTCGCCGGCAAGTACCGCTCGGGCTATGGAACCCCGTTTGACCTCGAGGAGCTCCGCGACAGCACGGGTATCAACATCGACAGCATCGTCTATGTCCGCGTCGTCGACGTGGTGGGCAGCATCGACCCGCGCTACGCCACCTATGACGCTTTCGGCCATATCGTCAACGACCCCTGGCCCACCAACAGCTACAGTGGTGGCTTCGACCTCGACGGTGTGGCTGTCATCCACCAAGCCGAGGGCACCCAGGGTATCGCCGATGCCGAGGTGCTGGTCAGCGGTCTCTGGCCCAATCCCGCGGCCGAGACGCTGAACGTCAGCCTGCAGCGCGCCGCCGAGGCCGAGCTCTACGACCTCACCGGCCGCCGCGTGACCGCCTACAGACTCGCTGCCGGTCGGAACATTCTTGACCTCACAGGTCTGCCCACCGGGGTCTACATGCTCCGTGTCGAGGGCTCGGTGAGCAAGATTGTCAAGCAGTAAGGCTACCTGTTTTGTAATGATGTTAATTGTGGTGGAGGCTGCCGGGAACGGCGGCCTCCACTATATCTTAAATATTTTTAACATAAAAATTACGCACACGAGGCAATATCGGTTCGCACTCGCCGTTATAGGGGCAACGAAAAGGGCTAAAACCCTCAAACACTGAATATAAATTACAAAAAAGATACCACAATGAAAAGAACCCTTTTGGCCATCGGCCTGTTCGCAACCACCGTCTCTTTCGTCGGTTGCAACCAGAAAGAGCTCGAACAATCCAAAGTAACCATCGACTCCCTCTACGGTGTCATCAACGCCAAGGACGGTGAAATCGACGGTCTTTTCTCCATGCTCAACGAAATCGAGGACAACCTCTCCGCCATCAACTCCAAGTACACCAACGTGCAGCAACTGCGCCGCAACAACACCGAAGGCTCCTACGACCACAAGCGCGAAATCTCCGAGCAGATGTCCTCCATCGAGAACATGATGGCCGCCAACAAAGAGAAGATTGCCCAGCTCAACAGCCGCATCAGCTCCCTCGGCAAGAAAAACACCGACCTGCAGAGCTACATCACCCGCCTCGAGGAACGTTCCGCCGAGCAGGAAAAACAAATCTCCGAACTCCTCACCGAGCTGGAAAACAACAAGGTAGTCATCAAGGGCCTCAACAAGAACGTTACCGAGCTCACCGCCTCCAACCAGGAGAAGGACGAGTACATCGCCCAGCAGATGGCCGCTGCCAACCGCGCCTGGTTCGTCGTAGGCTCCTACTCCGACCTCAAGGAAGCTGGCATCGTAACCAAGACCGGCGGCTTCATCGGCATCGGTCGCAAGCAGGGCACCGTGGCCGACATGAACACCGAAGCCTTCACCGAAATCGACCGCACCAAGGTTACCACCATCAACATCGGCCGCAAGAAACCCCAGCTCATCTCCCAGCACCCCGAGAACAGCTACGAGCTCGTGGCCGACGAGGAGGACAGCTCCATCACCGCCTACCTCCGCATCCTCAACCCCGCCCAGTTCTGGAAATACACCGACTACCTGGTCATCTCCACCAAATAAGGCCGGTAGCCTCACCAACCCTCAGGACCGCCCCGACACATGGGGCGGTCCTTTTTTTGTATTCCCACTCCCCTTCCCCACCGCCCCCTAGGAGAGGAAGAAGAGAGGAAGAAGAGGGGAAGAAGAGGATGCCTTCAATGTACTAGCAATCAGCGGTTTGAAAATCTACATTTTTGGCCGGAAAATCGAAAAAAGGGCCAAAAAATTCATATTTTTGCAACATGCTTGTTATCAGTTGATTGGGTGTTTTTTTTTAGAAAACTACGCCCGAGGAGCAAAAAAATATTGCAGTGTGTGAAAAAAAATGTATCTTTGCTTATCAAAACCACTTGCTACCAGGCACTTAAATCATTGTAAATGTGCAGGTAATGAGCGGTGGTTAGTCGTATGGTGAAGTTAAAATATAGAAACACATAGTATAATAAATATTAACAAAAACAACACAAAATGAAGAAGACAATGATTCTTTTGCTAGGAGCACTGATAGCATCAGTGTTGCCGGGCACCGGACTCAAAGCGCAAAGTTCAAACAAGGTTTTGCGCCTCAAAATTGAGACCATCGACAAGGCGGCCATTGCCAGCCCTACCTCGGCGGTCCTTTATCGTACGAACAGCAATGCTGACACCCTCTGCATTGACCCGACCAACCCCGACCTTTTCACCTATACGGGCAGTGCCACGGCCGTCACCACGCTGACCCCCTACCCGTTGATTGTTGAGAGCAACGACAGTGTGTCTGCCCTTGTTGTCGACAATGGCATGGCTTATGGTGTCGTTGTGATTTCCGACGTCAATGGTCGCTACTATGTCCTCGGCAATGCCGACACGGATATGCTTGAGCAGGGTATCTTCCGTGCCGCCGCCCTCTTTGCTGACACCGACACCCTTGTGGCCACCCTCCGCGCCCAGACCCACATGCTCCGCGCCAGCGCTGCCAGCAACGCCACCGTGGCCACCGACGGTTCCTTCCTCTACACCACCCTCAACAACGCAGTCAACCTCTCCACGCTGCCCAACATCACCCTTACCGATGATATTCCCGCCCTTACCCCCTGCGAGATTAATCGCCCCCTCAACCTCTTCATGGGCTCGAACAAGATTCCCGGCACCCTCAGCATCAGTGCCGACAGCACCGTCTACATCGAGGGTACCACCGGCAGTGTCATCGGCCTGGTCAATACCGACGACGTCAACGACGGTCTCATCCGCATCAACGGTGTTGACTCGATCGGTGGCCTGGGCGCCGGCTCCACCCATCCTTGGGAGATTCAGTATGCCCGCGTGAGCAACATCATCGCCACCCCTGCCGCGCAAATCACCATCTTCGACGGCAAGTTCAACCAGACCTCGGCTGCCATCATTGAGGACAACTTCATGGCTCCCAACCGCTTCCTCTACCGCAACACCGATACCGACGCCGCCTACTTCAAGTGGAAAGTCGGCAATAGCGCCAATGGCTACAGAGTTGAATTCCGCAACTATAACCCCACCTCCACCGACCCTGACTCCGTCGCCTTCAGCGCCGGCGGTCTCATCATTCCCGCTGTGGCACGTCCCACCTCGGTCCCCTCCGAGTACCTCTTCCAGCACTTCTATGTCGATGCCGCCTACACTACCCCCTGGCACTTCGACACCTCCCATGTTACCCAAGACACCGTCCTCTACACCAAGTGGCAATACTTTGACCCCACCACCCTCTTCCGCCTCACGGTCAGACACCTCCTGCGTAACCTTGACGGCGAAACCTACGATACCGTCGACGTCGAGGAGTACGGTGTCCTGCGTGCAGGTACCGACGATACCATGCTCGTCTCCAACAACCTCTACCTTGGTTTCACCCGCATCAACGACACCATCTATGTCCCGCGCATGGGTTCCGATGCGGTTGCGGCTTTCTTCTACGAGCGTAACAGCTACACCCTCACTTGGGACTTCCGCTACGCTGACGTAACCTACGACACCCCCTTCGCCACCGTCGTTACCTACCTTTATGACGAACCCATCGTCTTCCCCACCAATTTGAATCGCCCCGGCCACCACTTTGTTAGTTGGTCTCTCCCCTATACCACCATGCCTTTCCGAGACCTCACCCTCTCGCCTGTCTTCGATAAGAATAACTACCGCGTGCTGTGGAATGGTCCCGACACCGTTCCCTACAACGCCCTCGACCAGCTTGGCAATATCACCGCCGCCCTGACAAGCAGCTACGACACAGTCTTCCTTACACCTGCCGACCTCGTGGTTACTAACAAATATGGTGTTACCGTTCCCGAGGCCATCACTGCTGCCGACGGCCCCTACACCATCAAGGCTGTCCCCGACGACACCAACTTCCGCCGCGATTACTACACCGCCCGCAGCCTCGTCATCCGCCCCTGCGAGGTCAACGCCATCGACATCGATGTTGAGAAAGTGCGCCTCTATGAGCAAGGCAACCAGGATGCCGTCGTCATCAGCAACGGCCGTCCCGACCAAATCAAATCCAACGCTGCCGGTGTAATCGACGACCTCTTCATCAACCCCGTTACCGCCCGCTTCAGCGACGAGGAGCCCGGTGAGAACAAGGTCATCACCGCCTACGGCATCACCCTCGGTGGCGCCCAGGCCGACAACTACGTCCTCATTGAAGACACTCTTATCCTCTCTCGCGAGGGTGTTATCCTCTACTTCGGTCTGAACGACACCCTCGTTGGTGGTTTCGACTCTGACTTCAAAGGCTACTGCAACGACAACTCCTACCAGGTTGAGTTCCACCTCGACGAAGGTGCCACCAACCCCGACATGTACGCCCTTGACTACGAGAGCGACCTCTTCACCGATGTCATCTCCGCTACCATCAACCACTCTGGCTTCGTGGATATCGTCATCCCCGACGGCACCCCCGCCGGTGTGTACAATGTCGACGTGGTCTTCTGGAGCAGCCGCTACCCCGCATACAAGAGCCCGGCCCAGACCTTCTCCTTCATCGTCAACCTCGACAAGGATGTCATCATGCCCATCTTCGACGACGTCATGACTGTTATGAATGCCGACCCCAACATGCGAATTGACACCACCTCGGTTACCTGGTTCAACAGCACCGACAACGGTACCACCTGGGACACCGTCCGTAACGCCGACAGCAGCGTCTTCCATGGTGCCTTCATCCAGCCTGAGGGTGGTCTCAATGGTCTGTACTATGTCGAGTTTACCTATACCGACTCCAATGGTATTTCCCATACGGCCCGCAGCTGCGCCCAGGAGAACATTGAAGAATACCCGGCCGCTCCTGCCAAGGCTACTGTCAAGGCATATCCCAACCCCACCGTCAACACCGTCAATATCACCGTGGAGAATTCCACCATGTACACCCACACCCTCCGTGTGATGAACGTCATGGGCGTTACCCTGCTCAACACCACCTTCAACGGTGATGTAACCAGCCTCGACTTCTCGCGCTTCGGCGTTGGCAGCTACACTGTCTCTGTCGACGGTATTGTTGTACGTGTCATTAAAAAATAAGTATTAATATAAAAAGACAATAGAGATATGAAACGCATATTCATCCTGTTCGCAGCCCTGGCATTGGCCATCTCTGCCAGTGCTCAGATGAACCAGCACAGCAATTATATCGGTCTGAATGTCGGCGGTGGTCTCAACACGGCCGTCCTCGGAACCGACAGCGCCTCGTGGATGCCCAAGCTTGGCTTCCTCGGAGAGTTGAAGTATGCCCACTTCTTCGGCCAGCACTTCGGTCTCGGCTTCGGCGTGCAGTATAACTTCATCCGCAGCGGTGTCTCCTTTGACGACATGCGTATCGTTACCACCGAGACCCACTATACGAACAACCTGCCCTATGACCTCCACACCCGTTTCGACAGTTGGAAAGAGGGTCAGACCCTCCACTTCTTCAACGTGCCCCTCGAACTCTACTGGCGCGCTGCCATGGGCGAGCGCTGGTCGTTCCTCTTCGGCTTGGGTGCCAGCATCGACTTCTTCCTCAGCGGCAAGTATGAGGCCACCGACGGAAGCTATGTCTCGAAAGGTTACTTCCCCACCACCAACGTATGGTACTACTCCAGCGAGGCGCAGGGTCTTGACCTTCGCCCCTATGGCTTCGGCGAATTCAAGAGCGAAGATGCCGACAAAGGCGATGTGGAGCTCAAGAAGCTCGGTGTCAGCATCATCACCGACCTCGGTTTCAACTATGCCCTCTCCGAGCGTTGGGGTCTCTACATGGGTCTCTACGCCAGCTATGGCATCACCAACCTCATCGATGCCGAGAACACCGAGCTCAACGACCGTCCCCTCGTTTCCGCCCTCGATGCCGTCAACGGTTTCTCCGAATATAACGGCATTGTCAATTCCGATTACAACGACGCTTTCCACCTGCTGACCGTCGGTCTGAAGGTTGGTCTCAACTTCGGTTGGAGCTGCGACCACCAGGCCAAGAAGGAGAGCACCGCCCCCGTCATCGTGCCCGTTGAGGAGCCCGTCGACGACGCTGCCTCCGAGGAGGCCCGCTGCAATGCCCGCCGCATGAACGATGCCGATATGGCCCTCGCCATGCAGAGCATCGACGCCGACCTGGCCGAGGCCGAGAAGGTGGCCAACGAGAACGGCGACGTCAAGGCCAAGGCTGCCGTTGCCAAGGCCAAGAAGGAGGCCGAGCTGGCCAAGGAAGCCCACAAGAACGGCCACTACTGCAAGGCATACGATGCCTTCAAGGATGCCTACGGCTCCATCGCCGCCACCTATGCCGCCACCGCCAAGGCTTGTGCCACCGCCAAGGCCGGCAACAAGGTAGCCGCCCAGGCCGCCGAGGATGCCCAGCTTTACGCCACCGCCAGCCGCAACGACGGCCTCGATGCCGCCATTGCCGCCAGCCGCAACGCCAAGATCAACGAGGAAATCGCCTGCCAGCCCGAGAAGAAGAAGACCCCGCACGAGGATGTCGTCTACTCCGAGCGCCTCTCGCGTGAAGCCCTCGCCATGGGTGCCATAGCCGACAGCAAGGAGGCCCAGGAGGGTGCCCGCAAGGCCGCCGAGCAGGGTAAGGCCGGCAACTTCGCCGAGTCCTTCGCCACCAGCGCCGAGTCCTTCGGCAAGTCGGCCGATGCCTTCGCCGCCAAGTGCAAGAAGCCCGAGGCCAAGAAGCTGGCCAAGGAGGCCAACGAGCGTGCCGCCGCTGCCCGCGAGGCCGCCAAGCAGGGCGACATCGAGGCTGCCTACACCAACGCCGTGGCCGCCCGCGACATCGCCAACCGCATCCCCACCATCTGCGCCAAGGCCGAGCCCATGAAGCAGGCCGAGGTCCAGGAGAAGCTTGACGCCATCAACGCCACCGTCAACTTCGCCTTCGCCAACGACAAGGATGCCGAGTTCGACGAGAAGACCAACGATGCCCTCAACACCATCGTGAAGAACCTGCAGGCCGACAAGAACCTGAAGGTGCTCATCACCGGCCACACCGACAATATCGGTTCCGAGCAGGTGAATATCCGCTATGGTAAAAAGCGCGCCGAGACCCTGAAGGCTCTGATTGTGAAGCGTGGCGCCCCCGCCGCCCAGATCAGCACCGACTCGAAGGGTCCGAAGGAGCCCGTTGCCAGCAACGACACCGAGGAAGGCCGCTACCAGAACCGCCGCGCTGTTATCACCATCAAACAGTGATAGCGCCTCCGGCTCTGCCGCAAGAGAAGGCACCCCAGACGGGGTGCCTTTCTTTTTGATGCGGTATCAGTGGAAGGGTCGGGAGTGCCAGGGGAACGGTAGGGGAATGGTAGGGGAACGGTAGGGGAATACAAAGGCACTGGAAGGATATGGAAGCTTATGGTGCATTAGGCGGAAACTAGGCAAAAAAACTCTGCAGCATTTTGTTTCATCAATTCTATATCATCCCATCTATTAGTTATTTACGTTACATAATGTTCATTAATAAGTTCCACAATTTAATTAATTATTTTTCCATTTTTTTATAGCATCTTTTATGCATCGATTAAAAATTGGTTTAAGCTCAGTTTCAAACATTTCTTTGTTTGCGCGATGACCACATTTATTGATTGTGATTACTGTCCCAAAGTATTTAAAATCTTTTTTGTATTTCACTCCAAATAGTTCATCGTGGTTTGAAAAAAGTCCAAAAGTAATTAAACTTTCATCAAAATTGATTTTGTCTAAACACTTTTCATATTTTGCAGCATCCTTTACATATTCATCTGATGCACCAATTTTAGGTAGTTCAACAGTAGGACACATGCAAGGATTTATTAAAAACTTTACAACATTTCTTAAGAAGAGTGAAATAAATGCACCATAAGAACATGCAATAACTACATTTATGTTGTTTTTATATATATAACTTTGCAAGATTTTTAAGGAGTTCTCAATGTTGTTTTGAGGATAATCGACACAATAGATATTGTGCTCAGGAAAAACTTCTTTAAGAGTTTTTGCTGTCACTGAGTTTTTTGAGCCATTAAAACCATATATGTATAAAATATTCATATTTTATTGTTTACCTTTACAATACAAATATAATATTTATTTTTATTTAAATTGTTAATTAAATGTTAAAAATTATAATTGGTTCATAATTAGTTCATAGCCTCACAATTGCAAGTACCTTTAGGAATACTAATCCACCATTCTCTTCCAGCAAGAATCCACCAAGACTTCTTGCATGTACTTACTGAAATATCTCCACCGTTTACAGGATAGCCTTGCCGCTGTGCCACGCCTTGCCGACCAAGTCGCCAAGGGTGAGGATGGTGTGCTTCATTGGCTATCCGTTTGTTTTAATATAATCGTAGATATAATCCGGGCTCTGTAAGTAGAGCCCGGTGTCTGTGTTGATGAGCTTTTTGTAAATCGGCGAATTGTACACACGGCTGAAAGCTTGGTCGAGTGTCAGTCCTTCGTCGGCTTGAAGATAGGCCACTATCTGCTCCACATCGCTGTTGATGATGAATTGCAGCTGTTCTTCTGTGATGCTCATGCCATCGTCCCTCCGTGACGTCGGCAGTAGGTGGCGAGGTCGGACAGCGTGTCGTCGAGCGGCAGCAGATGCTCGGCCTCGTAGTTCCTGTCAAGGAAATCAAACCCCTTGTAGGCATTCAGGTAGTTGAACGCCATAGCCGCAGGCATGCCGTTGCGCTTCCCGAACTCCACAATGCAGAGATTGATATATCTGATTTTATTTATGTTTTTGTAACGCGTTGGGGCGGGAAATATTGTGTCGGGTGGGGCGGTGGGAGAAAAATAAATTTTGCCAGGTCGAAAAAAGTGTGTATCTTTGCATCCGATTTCAACAGGAAATCGTCGAAGCGTTATATCTTCGTCTTGTATTTCGGAAACGTGAGAAACTTCCAATTATGATGCAAGGCAGTATAATGGCTCGCGCTTATAGCGTGGACTATTTGCCGCATCTCATCATAAGGGTAATTCTCACGACCTCCGAAATAAAGAAGTGGTATACGGTACCACGCTTCTTTTATTAACCGCTCAACGGGGTACGGGAGAGCAAAACATAAACAAAAATGTTATACGTATACATTGCAATTTTAGTAATTTGCATTTTTGCGATTGCAAGCAAACTGAGCAAGAAGAGCAACACTATTTCCGTCAGTTATGCTCCTGGCACCTACAAAATGGACTCAATGTCGATAAGTTCAGGAAATGAAGCTTTGGGAGAAACACTTAAGTCTATGATTAGGGAATATAAAACGTCCGATGACCCACGGTTCCAAGATGCTTTTGCACAAATAAAAACTGTGACAGACGAGGTAACACGTGATTTCTTTGAGAGCATGACAACTCCACTACTACTTAGGAGTGGGTATGCCCAACTTGAGTCTGCAAAACAAAAGAACGAGAGACATAACAGCGAGATTAATTTAAAAGAAGGAGAATATGTCTTATTCAAATATAAATCCGCTGCAATTTTCACAGTGCAAAAACTTTTCACAGAGGTCTCCTATGGTGGTGCAAGAGTGGCGCAAGGAGTTTTCCGTGCAGGTGCAGGTACAATCAACTCCCGCAGTGTCGAGGGACTAAAACTTAAAGACAACGGTGTTCTTTATGTCACCAATAAGAGAATTATCTTTATCGGCAATAACAATGCAACAACCGTCTATAGTATTGATAAGATTGTTGCCGCTGTGATGTATGAGGAAGATGGTATACTGATGAAAATAGCAAATGCCAATCCTGTTGTGTTCAATTTTAATGCGAACTTTACCTATGATTCCAACCTTGGATTATTTGATGATAGTCGTCTTGAGGCATACAATGTTATAGACAGTTTGGTACATTAAGATTGCGTCAAAAATATATGGGCGGGCAGCGATGTCCGCTTTTTTTTTGTTTCGCCACCGCGAAACGCTATGGAAACATACCGTCATGGTACGGAGTCATGCGAAGCGGAAATGAATCGGGGGTGAAATAGGTGATTTTATATTCCGATTGTTTAGAGGGAGAATATTGTTGAGGTGCAATATTCTCCCTCTATTTTTGAAAAATAATGTTGCGGTGTGCGCTTCTCCTTACTTGTCCTCGTAGTGGCCGTAGGCAGAGATGACATCTACATGCACTTCGGTGTCGAAGATTTCATATATGAGCCGATGTTTTTGTGTAATGCGGCGGCTCCACTGTCCAGAGCGGTCACCGGTGAGCGGTTCCGGCTTTCCGGTGCCGGTGCGGGGATGGTCCATTAATTCATTCACAAGTTTTACCACTTTCTTGTGGGCGCTGGGTTCATCCCTTCTTAACTTCGCTATGTCGGCTTGGGCACGCGGAGAGAAGACAATGTCGTACATGGTCAAAGGGAGTTAAGCCAAGTGTTCATTTCCTCGCGGTTCGAGAAACGTATACCTTCGCCACGACGTATCTGCTCACGACTTTCGTCCACGCGGGCGAAGAAATCCTCCTTGGTCATCAGCGTAGGGTCTTCGGCTTTCTCCTTGGCCAATTTCTTTGCATAACGCGTAAGGCGGCGCATGAGGGTGTCGCTGTCGGCGATGGCTCCGATGCTCTGCCAAAGTTCGGTATTCATGGCATTCTGTTGTGCTGTGGTCATAATATTCTACCTCCTTTTGCTTGTATAACGCGGTGGGGCGAGAAAAATTGTGTGAATGTGCCAAATAATTAGCACGTTCACACAATTATCACATATCACTCACACATTAACGCATTCACACGTTAACGCATTCTCAAATCATCTCCACCGAGCGTTTGAGGAACTTGCTGAGGGCTTCGCCTTTGAGGAGGCCGTTGGCGAGGAGGGCCAGGTCGGTGAGCTGGTGGACGAGGTCTTTCTGCTTCTCGGCGTCGGTCTCGGCAAGGACGCGGCCGATGAGCGGGTGGTTGATGTTGACCACGAGGTTGTAGCTCTCCGGCAGTTCGCCATAGAAGCCCATGCCACCGCCGGAGGTCTGCGCCATCTCGCGGTAGCGGCGCATGAACTCGCTCTGAGTTACCTGCATGGGGGCGTCGCTCTCCTCGAGGCTCTCGAGCTGCACGGTGAACTCGGGGGCTTTGCCATCTGCGGACGCAGCACGCTGCGTCCCTACAACCTCTTCCACGATGGGCTTCAGCTTTTCCTGTTCCTCTTTCGAAAGTTTCTCGGGGATGCTGTCGTCGTGGGGGATAAGTTTCTCTACGGTGTCGCTATCGACGCGGACGAAGCGGGTCTTCTCAATCTTCTGTTCAAGTAAATTGATGAAGTGGCTCTCCAGCGGGCTGTCCATCAGCAGCACGTCGTAGCCCTTGGCCTTGGCTTTCTCGATGTAGGCGTGTTCCTCCTCGGCGTTGCTGGCGTAGAGGTAGCAGACGGTCTTGTCCTTGTCGGTCTGGAGGGCTTTGATTTTCTCGCGGTAGGAGTCGAGGGTATAGTAACTTCCATCCACGCCCTTGAGCAGGTAGAACTTCATGGCGCGTTCGCAGAATTTTTCATCCGTCAGCATGCCGTACTGGACGAAGATCTTGATATCATCCCACTTAGATTCCAATGAGGAATGAGGAGTGAGGAGTGAGGAATTATTTGAGGCGTCAGCCGATTCCTCATTCTTCATTCCTCCTTCCTCATTGTTCTTGCTCATTTCCTCCAGCTTGTCGGCAACCTTCTTGCTGATATGCTGCGAGATCTTCTTCACGTTGCCGTCGCTCTGGAGGTAGGAGCGGCTGACGTTCAGCGGGATGTCCGGCGAGTCGAGCACGCCGTGCAGCAGCATCAGGTAGTCGGGCACCACGCCCTCCACCTGGTCGGTGACGAACACCTGGTTGCAGTAGAGCTGTATCTTGTTGCGGTTGGGGTCGATGGTCTTGCGCACCTTGGGGAAGTAGAGGATGCCGGTGAGGTTGAAGGGGTAGTCGACGTTGAGGTGAATCTGGAACAGGGGCTCCTCGAAGTTCATGGGGAACAGTTCGTGGTAGAATTTTTTATAATCGTCATCTGTCAGCGACGAGGGTGATTTCTTCCAAGCGGGGTCGGGGTCGTTGACAATGCGGGGCTGCTTCTTCTCGACGCGCTTGGGCTTGCCGTCTTTATCGCATTCGGTCTCGCTGTCGACCCAAATGGTCTCCTCGCCGAAGCGGATGGCCACGGGCATAAATCGGCAGTACTTCTTGAGCAGCTGCAACACGGTGTGCTCCTCGAGGAACTCCTTGCAGTCGTCGGCGATGTGCAGCACGATGTCGGTGCCGCGGTCGGTGTGCTTCTTGTCCTCCTCCATGGTGAACTCGGGATTGCCCTCGCAGCTCCAGTGCTGGGCGGGCTCGTCCTTCCAGCTCTTGGTGAGCACCTCCACCTTGTCGGCCACCATGAACGCCGAGTAGAAGCCGAGGCCGAAGTGGCCGATGAGTTGCTCGTGGCTGTCCTTGTACTTCTCCATGAAGTCGGTAACGCCGCTGAAGGCAATCTGGTTGATGTAGCGTTCCACCTCGTCAGCGGTCATGCCGATGCCGCGGTCGCTGACGGTGAGGGTCTTCTTCTTGGGGTCGAGCTTCACCTCGATGGTGAGGTCGCCGAGGTCGCCCTGGAACTCGCCGCGGGTGCTGAGTGTCTTGAGTTTCTGTGTGGCGTCTACAGCGTTGCTGATGAGCTCGCGCAGGAAAATCTCGTGGTCCGAGTAGAGGAATTTCTTGATGACCGGAAAGATGTTCTCGGTCTGTACGTTAAGTTTGCCTTGCATATATACTGATGTTTTAATTATCTACGCGAGGAATGTGGCAAGATACATGCCAAGGCCGCCCCGACTGCCAAAATGTCAGTAGGCACCCGGTAGGGAATCCTCTTTTTTCATCCTCACGCTGTGAATGGGAAAAAAATAGTATCTTTGCAATGCCAAGGTATTTTGAAAACCTTGTCTATACGATTAAAAATCAGATATATAATGGAAGAGATACTGCGGGTGGAAGGGCTGTGCAAGACTTTCACCCTGAGCAAGAAGCAACAGAAGATAGAGCACACCGACGCCCATCGCAAGGTGGCGGTGGACAACCTCAGTTTCAGTGCCTACCGTGGCGAGATATTCGGCCTGCTGGGACCCAACGGGGCCGGCAAGACGACCACGCTGCGCATGCTGAGCACGCTGATCAAGCCCGACAGCGGCGACGCTGTGCTGGACGGATGCAGCGTGGTGAACCAACCCGAGGCGGTGCGCGGAAAAATCGGTTTCCTCACCTCGGAACTGAAGCTGGAGGACTTTTTCACGCCGAACTACCTGTTCGACTTTTTCAGCCAGCTGCACCACGTGGACGAGGCCACTAGCCGCGAACGCAAGCAGCAGATGTTCAGCCGCTTCGGCATCGACAAGTTCGCCGAGGTCAAGGTGGCCAACCTCTCCACCGGCATGAAGCAGAAACTGTCGCTGGTCATCTCGCTGGTGCATAACCCCGACATCATCATCTTCGACGAGCCCACCAACGGCCTCGACGTGCTGACCGCCCGCACCGTTACCGACTACCTGCAGGAGTTGCGCTCCGAGGGCAAGACCATCATCCTCAGCACCCACATTTTCAGCCTTGTGGAGCGTCTGTGCGACCGCGTGGGCATCATCATCGACGGCCGCCTCACGGCCTGCGGCACCCTCGACGAGGTGTGCGGCGGGATGAATATCGAGGACCGTTTCTTCGAACTGTACAAAGAAGTGAAAGGAGGTGAAGAATGAAATCCAACTGGCTCACAATCATAAAGAAAGAATTTGCCCGCTTCTTCGGCGACCGGCAGCTGCTGTTCACCACGGTCATCATGCCGGGTCTGCTCATCTACCTCATCTACAGCCTCATGGGCGTGGGTATCCAGAAGATGGAAACCGAGGGAGCCGACGACATGGTAACCCTGCGGGTGGAGAACCTGCCCGCGAGCGTGGCTCCGATGCTGGAGGAGATCCCCTCCATCGTAACCCTCCAGCAGCCTGTGTCGCAGGAAGATATAGACAACCTGGAGGACAAGGACCTCAACGAGGTGCTGGTGCGCTTCCCCGAGGCATTCGACGAGATGGTCGATACCTACAGCCCACAGAGCGGCGTCCTCGCGCCCAACGTGGAGATATACTACAATTCGGCCAACAACGCCTCATCGCGTGTGTACCATTTCTTGGAAGGCTCGCTCTCGGCCTACGAGGACCAGCTGGCCAACCGCTTCGACATCAACCGCGCCACCCCTGACGAGGAGACCGGCGAGGTGCCCCACTTCGACATGGCCAGCCAGGACGACGTGCTGGGCGGCATCCTCTCCAAGCTCATCCCGATGCTCATCCTGATGATGCTCTTCAGCGGCGTGATGGCCATCGCGCCCGCCGCCATCGCCGGCGAGAAGGAGCGCGGCACCATAGCCACCCTGCTGGTAACCCCCATGCGGCGCAACGAGCTGGCTCTGGGCAAGGTGGTCAGCCTCAGCGGCATAGCCCTGTTGAGCGGCCTGTCGAGCTTCATCGGCATCGTGCTGTCGCTGCCCAAGATGATTCCGGCCGAAGCCTCCGGCATGGAGCTGGGGCTCAACTACACGGGCGCCGACTACACGGTGCTGCTGCTCACCATCCTGGCCACGGTGCTCATCATGGCCTCCGTCGTGTGCCTGCTTTCCGCGCTGGCCAAGGACGTCAAAAATGCCGGCACCATGATCACGCCCTTCATGCTGGTGGTGATGTTCTGCGGCCTGATGCCGATGTTCCAGAGCGGTGCCTCCGACAACCTGGCCGTCTACCTCATCCCCTTCTACAACTCCATCCAGGTGATGACCGCCACTTTCGCCCACGAGATGACGTGGACACCCGTCGTCATCACCCTGGCGGCCAACGTGGTGTACACCGGCGTGGCCGTTTGGGGGCTGACCAAGATGTTCAACAGCGAGAAGGTGATGTTCAGTAAGTAGGAGGTAGGGATTAAGGAGATGAAACGACTGTTCATACTGCTGCTTTTTCAATTTTCAATTTTCAATTGTCAACTGATACAGGCGCAGTGGTGGACGGGCTGGAGCGAGCAGACCTCGCTGGCCCTCTGCCTGCACCTCGACGGCGACAGTCTGGAACTCTACAGCCCCCTACAACACACCGACCCCATCCCCATCAGCCAGTGGAGCCTGCAGAACGACACCCTCCGCATCCACTGCAAAAGCATTGGCTTCAAGGCCACCCTGGTGCGGCAGGACAGCCTCTGGCAAGGCAACTGGCGCCAGGGCATCCTGCGTGAGCAAATCACCTTCCACCCGACCGACACCCTCTACCAGCTGCGCCGCCCACAGACACCGCAGCCGCCCTATCGCTTCGACGAGGAGACCATTGTGGCCGACTACGTGGACAGCCACGGCGACAGCATCCACCTCGAAGGCACCCTCACCTACCCCAAACATTCCAACTCCTCCCCTAAGCTAAAGGAAGGGGGCCGCCGCTCCACAGCGGTAGAGGAGTGTGGGAAATACCCCACCATTGTGCTGGTCAGCGGCAGCGGTCAGCAGAACCGCGACAGCGAAATACTCTTCCACAAACCCTTCCTCGTGCTGGCCGACTACCTGGCCTCCAGAGGCATAGCCACCCTGCGCTACGACGACCGCGGCGTGGGCGCCAGCACCGGCCCGCTCGACAGCGCCGACACCCGCACCTTCAGCGAAGACGCCGAAGCCATGCTCCGCACCGTGCGCAACAATGAGCACGTGGATGCCACGCGCCTCGGCATCGGCGGCCACAGCGAAGGCGGCGCCATCGCCCCCATGGTGGCGGCACGGAACAAGGAGGCAAGGTTTGTGGTGATGCTGGCAGGCATGGGCTGCACCGGCCTCGACATACTGCTGCAGCAGAACGATGCCATCTACCGCGCCAAAGGCGTGAGCGGACGCCTCTGCCAGGTTCGCGTCGACTGTATGCGCGACCTCTTCGCCCTGCCCCAGGGCAGCACCGTCAAGGACTACCAGGCCGTCATCCTGCGCCACACCGAGGGCCTCACTCCAACCGAGGTCGACAGCATCGACCTCAAGAAAGGCGTGGCCTACGCCATGAAACAGCAGGTGGAGAGCGCGTGGATGCAGGCATTCCTACGCCTCGACCCCGCCGACTACCTGCCGCAGGTCAAGGCGCCCATCCTTGCCCTCCAGGGCTCCAAGGACTGCCAAGTGCTGGCCGCGCCCAACATCGCAGGCATCACCCGGCTGGCAGGCAACCACACACAGCACGTCATCCTATCAAACCTCAACCACCTCTTCCAGCACTGCACGACCGGCGCACTCGACGAATACGTCCGCATCGAGGAGACCTTCGCCCCCGAAGCGATGGAAAAAATAGCCAACTTCATACTGGGAATCAAGTAATGGAAACAAACAAACGAATCTACTACGTACTGATGGCCATCGCGGCACTGGTGGTGGTGCTCACGGCCTTGTCGTGCATCGTGATCACCGACGGCTCGCTGCTCTACACGCTGGCCATTGCCATCCCGGTGGCTGTGGTGCTGGCGGTGGTAGCGATGATTCTCCACCTCTACCCCAACCTCACCGACCATCCGAGGCGCAAGAAAAAGAGCAACCGCGAACCCTTCGTGCCCGACCCCATGGGTTTCCGCTGGATAACGGCAGGCGCGGCCTCGTTGGGATTCGCACTGTTGCTGCTGCTGGTGGCGCTGGCGCTGATGGACATCATCGCGTGGGGCACCTTTGCCGCTGGCGCGCTGCTGGTGCTCGCCGCCACCTACGGCATTGCCCTCTACATCGCCATCCGCATCCGCAACATCGCCGGCCGCCCCGTCAAGAAGCGCCTGGCATGGGACATCGTGCTGGAGGCGCTAGACATCGTTGTCGGCTTTTTCCTTTTCTAATTAAGCTTGCCCCAACGGGGCGCAGGATGTAATTCCTAAAAAAGGTTAAAAATAAAGCTGCATTTGTTGTTGTCTCGATAAAAAGTGTATATTTGCATCGAACCATAACTCCTGCGGCTAGCCGCAATATCTCTGCAAAGCTCTCACAACCAAACCACTATACCCGACTGGGTCCTCCCGCCGAGAAGTAAATTATAACCTAAAAATATACCGACGAGATGAAAAAGACACTTTTTGCGATGCTGCTGACGCTGGCGTGCCTGACGGGTGCGCAGGGGCAGCGGTTCGAGTGGGCCAAGGGGTATGCCTCGGCCCAGCAGGGGAGCGAAATCAAGGGCACGGTGGCCGACCGCGAGGGCAACCTCTACATCCTGGGCACCTTCCGCAACGACGCGCGCTGGGACGGCGAGCCGCTGCTGCCGATCACCCCCCATGGCTACAACCCAAACTCCATCAACGTCCTCATCGCCAAGATCTCGCCCTCGGGCCAGATGGTGTGGAAAAAGGTGATCCACTCCAACGCCGGGCTGAACTCGCATGCCTACGACATCAAGCCGGTGGGCGACACCGCCTTCGCCTGCCTGGTGCAGTTGTCACTGTCGAGGGCAATGGACAACTACCTATACTACCTCGACACCCTCATCGAGGGCGATTCGGACTATCCCTTGCCGGTTCCTTATTTCGGGCGCACTTCCTACACGACCTACCTTCAGTTCGACTTCGATGGGCGGGTGCAGGAGCAGCACTTCCTGCAGGTGGGCTATCTCGATGCCGAAGGCAACGACCTCGCCTATCCGTCGCAGTTGCCTCATATCGACCCCACGCCGTGGTATGTCAGCGACGTCCTCTACTACCCCTCCTTCGACGTGGATGCCGCGGGCAACATCTACCTCAGCCGCATGGCGATAAACGCGATGTACTGCTGTTTGGATTCCGTGATGGAATACAGCGTGGAGGCCGGCACAATCAGCGCCGTCAAGTACTGGGTGGACCACCGCCTGGCGGGTGTCAACTACATCGACCCGCACCGCCGCCCGCAGAACGGCATCCCCGAGCTGCTGGTGTTCTCGCCCCACTTCGACACGCTGCTGACTTCGCGTTACCTCTTCCAGCATTATGTCAATGGCGCACCCAGTACCTACCTGAAGCTGGACAAATACGGCAACCTCTATGCCTTGGGGACTATATCGGCGTATCACGTAGACGACACGGTTGTCGTCGACGCGGAGCGCGGGATTTCCATCCCCATCACCATGGCCAACCAGAATAAAGGCTACCTGGTCAAACTGGACTCCGCGCTGACACCCATCTACTGCGTGACGCTGGAGGACAGCGTCCGGAATGGTGATATACTGACATCGTCTCGGAGTTCTTTTTACAATATTTGTTTTGATGACGATAGCGGGCTCTGCTTCGTCAGTGGTTTTATCCAAAGAGACCATGGCACTACAGCATTGGTTACCTTTAACGGGGTGCCGACAGGGATTGAAAAAAACGATGCGTTTGTAATTTCATTTCACATGGAGTCAGGAGATATGCATTCGCTCGCAGTTGTCCCATCTATCAGCAGTTCGCACCTTGGCTCGTCGTATGCGTACAATAACCTGACAGCATCCAACAACAGAGTTTTTGTGCAAAACGCCTACTATGGGGGTGTTCGCTATCCAAACGACACAATTGTGTTATCGGGCAACAATCCTAGTTTAGGGATATCTGTGTTTGATTACAAAGGAAACATGATAGAGGGACACGACTTTAGAGCCACTTCTCCCCTAAATAGGCCGGGTCCATTAGCTTTGATTGACAGTGCATTGTATTTGTCTAATCTGTTTGTGAGCAGCGCCACCTTCGGAGACATCGCAGTGCCACAGCAGGGCTACCACGCCTGTATAGCCAAGTACGTGGACACGGCCTTTATGACGCCTTACCGGGCGGATACCGACACGGGAGACGTGCGCGTGGTGATGGTGGAGGACCAAGGGGCGTGGACGTACTACCCCAACCCCTTCCGACAGCGGGTGAACATCGAGTACCAGGGCTCCGAGCCGCTGCGCACCACCGCCACGCTGACCGACGCTACAGGACGCAGCACCGAGGTGCGCCTGTCCGAGCAGGGCACAGGACGCTACAGGCTCGACTTCGCCGGCGTCCCGCAGCCACGCGGCAGCCGGGTGCTCTTCCTCACCCTCACCACCGCCTCCGGCCGCCAGCATACGCTGCGGCTGATGACGGCCTGGGAATGACAGCGCCTTATTACACGACAACCCTGACAACATAGACAACTTTGGAAAGCGCGACATGCGCTTTCCTTTTTTTTGTGAGGAAGTTATTCGCAATGGCTTTGGAGTGACGGATGCGGTCGACAATTACGGTGTCCTCCTCGATGTGGAAGATCGTCTGGTGAATGAGATTTATAAGTATTTGGTTTTCAGTAGTCTATATTTCCAATGGCTCATAAGCTTCCATATCCTTCCATATCCTTCCAGTGCCTTTGTATTCCCCTACCGTTCCCCTACCATTCCCCTAGGGAACCCCGTGGCATGGGGGGCAGCAGGATGGCCGGATGCAGTTCCGCGAGATGGTGCAGCTGGCCGGCCGCTTCCGCGTGGCCATCAATACCGGGCTGCGCCAGCTGGCATACGGGCACGGCATGACCGAGTGCAACATGTTCGTGCACCGCAACCACCGCCTGCTGACGGCCGAGGGGCTGACCGCCAGCCGCTAAGCACAGAATCAGCAGTCCTCGACGGCGCCTTTGATTTGCACCTTGGTGAGGTGCTCGTCGATGATGGGCTGGACCAAGGATTTCATCTCTTGCGGAGTGAACTTCTGCAGCCCTTGCATGGGGGTGGGGCGGTCGATGGTGTAGACCATCCACTCGCGCGGACGCAGCTGGCGGACGATGTCGAGTAGGGGCAGGATGACCTCGGGGCTGGCCGAGTCGAAGTCGGGCGAGCGCAGCATGCAGGTCTGCAGCACGAAGTCGCCGCCGAAGCCACGGAGTGCCTCGATGACGCGTGCCAGGTCGTAGCCCGGGGCGGGGAGGTTGATTTTGGAGACCAGCTCGTTGGTGGGGGCGTCGATTTTCATGATGGGGTTGTCGACGCGGCGCAGGGCGGCGAAGACCTCGGGCAGGTGGACGCGGGTGGCGTTGCTGAGCACGGAGACCTTGGCCCGGGGGTAGTATTGGTCGCGCAGTCGGAGGGTGTCGTCGATGATGGTGGCGAACTCGGGGTTGAGGGTGGGCTCGCCGTCGCCGCTGAAGGTGATGCTGTCGACGGGCGTGCCCTCGGCGACAAGTTTTTGCAGCATGCGCTCGAGGTCGGTGCGCACCTTTTCGGCGGAGGGCAGGACGGTGTCGTCGCGCCCGTCACGGTTCCAGCCGCATTCGCAGTAGATGCAGTCGAAGTTGCATATTTTGCCCCGTTCGGGGAGGAGGTTGATGCCCAGCGAGCTGCCGAGGCGGCGGCTGAAAATGGGGCCGAAAACGGTTTCTTCGCGTATCATAGATATGTCTTTGTTTTTTTTGGGTTATTGTTATCTGCCCCAGCTGTCGCGGTCGAGGGAGCGGTAGGTGATGGCTTCGCGCAGGTGGTCGGGGGTGATGCTGGGGGCGGCCTCGAGGTCGGCGATGGTGCGGGCCACCTTGAGGATGCGGTCGTAGGCGCGTGCGGAGAGCCCGAGGCGGTTCATGGCCAGCTCCATGATGGTGCGGCATTCGTCGGTGAGGGCGCAGTGCTCACGCGTGAGCTTGCTGGTCATCAGCGCGTTGCAGTGCACGCCGGGGCTGTTGGCGAAGCGGGCAGTCTGAATGGCACGCGCGGCGACGACGCGCTCGCGGATGGCGGCGCTGCTTTCGGCACGCTCCTCTTTGTTCAGCTGGCTGACCGGCACGGGTGTAACCTCGATGTGGATGTCGATGCGGTCCATCAGGGGGCCGCTGACCTTGTTGAGGTAGCGCTTCACGGCGCCGGCGGGGCAGGTGCAGTCGATGGTGGGGTGGTTGTAGTAGCCGCAGGGGCAGGGGTTCATGGCAGCGACGAGCATGAAAGCGGCGGGGTAGTCGATGGTCATCTTGGCGCGGCTGATGGTTACGCGGCGCTCCTCCATGGGCTGTCGGAGCACTTCCAGGACGGTGCGCTTGAACTCCGGCAGCTCGTCGAGGAAAAGGACGCCGTTGTGGGCCAGCGAAATCTCGCCCGGCTTGGGGTTGATGCCGCCGCCGACCAGGGCGACGTCCGAGACGGTATGGTGCGGGGCGCGGAAAGGGCGCACCGATATCAGCGAGTCCTCCTTGCGCATGAGGCCGGCCACGGAGTGAATCTGCGTGGTCTCGAGGCTTTCGCTTAGCGTCAGCGGCGGCAGAATGCCCGGCATACGCTTGGCGAGCATGGTCTTGCCGCTGCCCGGAGGGCCAATCATGATGGCGTTGTGTCCGCCGGCGGCGGCAATCTCGAGGCATCGCTTCACGGTGGCCTGCCCCTTGACGTCGGCGAAGTCGAACTCATAGCTGTCGAGCGAGCGGGCGAACTCGGCGCGGGTGTCCACGACGGTCTGCTCGATGGAGCCTTCGCCGTTGAGGAAGTCGGCCACCTGCTTGAGGCTGGTGGCGCCATAGACCTCGAGGTTGTTCACTATGGCGGCCTCGCGGGCGTTCGCGGCAGGCACGATGATGCCCTTGTAGCGCTGCCTGCGGGCTTCGATGGCGATGGGCAGCACGCCCTTGATCGGGCGGAGGGAGCCGTCGAGGCCGAGCTCGCCCATGATGACATAGCGTTCCATCTCGTCGGCCTTCACCATCCCGAAGGCGCCGAGCACGCCGATGGCGATGGTGAGGTCGTAGGCGGTGCCCTCCTTTTTGAGGTCGGCCGGTGCGAGGTTGACGATGATGAGGTTGTTCGGGATGTGGAATCCGCTCTCCACGAAGGCCGACGAGATGCGCTGGGCGCTTTCCTTCACGGCGCTGTCAGGCAGCCCCACCAGGAAGAAGCCCGCACCGTCGCTGATGGTAACCTCGACGGTAACCGTCAGCGCATTGACGCCAAGAATTGCGCTGCCGTAGGTCTTGGCTAGCATAGGCGGCCTTTCTGCCCGTGGGCGGGCGACAAGTTGTTGCGGCGGGCGGCAATGGCAGGCGAGGGTGTCGCGAAGAGTCCATGCAGGAGCATCCAGTCATTCATAATCCTATCCGATTTAGTGCTGTAGTTTCCGAATGCAAAAGTACAAACAAAAATCCATACGGCCAAATCTTTTTATAAAAACGGTGTCGGTGCCGCCGGACAGGAGCAGGGGGCGGTAGGGGAATACAAAGGCACTGGAAGGATATGGAAGCTTATGGTAGGGTAGCCTTTTTCAGAGGGCTGTCAGGCGGTAGCCGCCGTCTGTGCGGTGCAGCTCGCGGTAGCCTTGGGCGGGCAGGGCGAAGTAGTTGGGGTTGAGATCTTTGACTTCCCAGCGTTTCCACCAGTTGACCGACATGTAGACCTCCGGGTTGTCGTAGAAGTCGGCGTTGCTGCGGTCGAAGTCGTCCTCCTCCATGTAGATGGTAACGGTCTGGTCGGCACCGTCGCGCGCGGTGAGGAGCATGCTCTCAAGGGCGAGGCCCCAGATGTTGATGCGGAACAGCTCGTTGGCCGTGGAGCGCGTTACGATGAGCTTGTGCTGCCCCTCGCTGCGGCTGTAGGCGGCTATCTGCTTGATTTCCTGCAGGCGGTTGGCGTAGGTGTGGATGTCCATGCCGATGCGGGTGAAGCCGATGCCGAGCATCACCGTGAAGTAGCCGAACAGGGCCCAGTGGCGCCACCCCTGCAGGCGTGGCAGCTCGTCGGCGAAGAAGGGCAGACCGGCAAAGAAGTAGAGCGGCAGGTAGGTGCGCTCCATGCCGATGGAGCCGTCGCCCTCCCAGTAGACCACCACGCTCATGGCGAAGAAGGCCGGCAGGTAGAGGCCGACGAAGGCCAGCCGCAGCCACAGCCGCTGGCGGGCGTAGCCGACCAGGGTCAGGGCCCACAGCACCAGCGGGAAGAGGTAGATGAGGAACCAGGTGCGGAAATAGTCCATGCTGCGCAGCGAGAAGAAATGGGAGAGCGCGTGCCGCAGGGTGTCGCCGGTGGGCATGAAGCTCTCGTCGTGGCCGCTCTGTCCGAGCAGCAGGCGGAGTGCCACGAAGGCCGCCAGCGCCGCGCCGAGCACCGCCGAGGTGGCGTCCAGCCGCAGCCGGTTGCCCTCCACCATGCGGAACCCTATTATAAATAGGATAAAGAACAGCGCCACGGGATGGATGAAGAAGGCGGCGGCCTCGGCCAGCACCAGCGCCGTCCAGCGCAGCGCCTGCCGCCAGCGGACGGGGCCCGCGTCGTACTGCGCCAGGGCGTAGACCAGCGGAGCGAAGAACATCAGCTGGAAAGTCTCGGAAATGCAGTGGAAGAAGGTGGAGCACATGCCGAGGAAGGTCAGCGCCATGGTGGCGGCGGCGGCGGGGCTGCGCAGCACACGGGCCGCCAGCAGGAAGCAGCCGTAGGCCAGCAGCACGAACGAGGCCGAGTAGGCCACGATGAGCCACCGCAGGGGCACGTGCAGCTTGATGAGCAGCCACGGCAGCAGCTGCGACAGCACCATCGAGAAGCGGTTGTCGTTGATGAGCATGCTCTCGTGGTTGATGTCGTGGAAGAGCTGGTAGGCCGAGTCGATGAGCAGCACACGCTCCTCGGCGAACCACAGGGCCAGGCCGAGCAGGGCCAGCAGGGCCAAGTGGCCAGTCCGCAGGTAGGGCTTGTAGGGCGCGGTGTTCATGTGTGGGGGTCAGAATATCTCTTTGACGGTTTGTGTTTGGCCGTTGATGACGAACGAGTCGCCCACGCGGCAACCCTTGACAGCCATGTAGATGGGCGTCTGGGCGCTGATGGCGAACCACACCTGGTTGCCCACCATGAACTTGCCTGCGCCGATGGAGAGGAAGAACGCCTGGCGGTCGGTAACGACACAGGCGCCGTGCTCCACGCGGTCGAAGGGCGGCAGGCGCAACAGGTCCTGCAGCACGCGGATGCCGGCCTGGGCGTTGCTGAGTTGGCGGGCGTACATGTCGCGGCTGCGCATCATCTTGGTGCGGTAGCTGTCGTAGCGGTCCACGTTGGCGCCGTAGTCATTGCTCTGCTGCTGGGCGGAATCCATCTCCTGCTTGGCGACATTAGCAATCTGCTCCTGCATGGCTATGCAGGAGCAGATGACTTGATTCCTGTGTTCCTCGCGCGTCATGCGATGCGGCCGGGGTATACTTTGAGGGCCTCCTCGAGGCAGCGGATGGCGGCCTTGAGGTCGTCGATGCAGATGCAGTAGGTGATGCGTGCCTGGTGGCGGCCACGCTCGGGGTCGGCGTAGAAGCCGGTGGCGGGGGCCAGCATGACGGTGGCGTTGTTGTAGCTGAAGTCGGTCAGCAGCCACTGGCAGAACTTGTCGCTGTCGTCCACGGGCAGGTCAATCATGGTGTAGAAGGCGCCCTTGGGCATGGGGCAGAAGCAGCCGGGGATTTTGTTGATGCCCTCGACGATGACGTTGCGGCGGGCGACGTATTCGGCCTGCACCTTGTCGAAGTACTCCTGCGGGGTGTCGATGGCGGCCTCGGCGAAAATCTGGCCGAACGAGGGAGGGGAGAGACGGGCCTGGGCCAGGCGCATGGCGTGGGTGTAGACCTCGGCGTTGCGGGTTACCATGCACCCCACACGGGCACCGCAGGCGCTGTAGCGCTTGGAGACCGAGTCGAAGAGGATGACGTTGCGCTCCAGCTCCTCGAGCTGCATGACGCTGAAGTGCGGATGGCCGTCGTAGCAGAACTCGCGATAGACCTCGTCGGCAAAGAGGTAGAGGTCGTATTTCTTCACCAGGCCGGCCACCTTGAGCAGCTCCTCTTTCGAATAGAGGTAGCCGGTGGGGTTGTTGGGGTTGCAGATCATGATGGCCTTGGTGCGCGGCGTGATGGCTTTCTCGAAGTCCTCGATGGGGGGCAGGGCGAAGCCGTTGCGGATGTCGCTGGGGATGGTAACAATCTTGGCGTCGCACAGGCAGGCGAAGGTGTTGTAGTTGGTGTAGTAGGGTTCGGGGATGATGATTTCGTCGCCCGGGTTGAGGCAGACGGTGAAGGCCATCTGGAGGGCCTCGCTGCCGCCGGTGGTTACCAGTATCTGGTTGGGGGTGAGTTCGATGCCGTGGCGGTGGTAGTAGTCGCACAGGCGTTTGCGGTAGCTGAGGATACCGGCCGAGTGGCTGTATTCGAGCACACCGATTTTGGTGTTGGCCAGGGCGTCGAGGGCTCCCTGGGGGGTCTCGATGTCGGGCTGGCCGATATTGAGGTGATAGACGTGGATGCCACGCTCCTTGGCGGCGTCGGCAAAGGGGACGAGTTTACGGATGGCCGACTGCGGGAGTTCGAGGCCTTTGTTGGAAATCTTGGGCATAATCTTGATGGTTCGGGCTTAACGTTTCTTGGCGGGTTCTTCGATGCGCATGGCGGGCTTGGCTTCGCGGAGATCGGCCTTGGGTTCGGCCTTGGGCTCGGCTTTGAGCTCGGGTTTGGCAGGCTCGGCCTGGGCGGTCTGCTTCACGTTGCCGCGGATGGTGAGGGTGAGGTTGGGGTTGTCCACGGCGTTGCTGGTAACGCGGATGGTCTTGCTGAAGCCGCCCACGTTGTTGGTGTTGTACTTCACGTCGATGGTGCCGCTCTGGCCGGGCATGACGGGCTTCTGGGTGTAGCTGGGGGTGGTGCAGCCGCAGGAGGCTTTCACGTTCTGGAGAATCAGCGGCTCGTTGCCGTCGTTGAAGAAGGTGAACTGGCAGGTGCCGTCGCCGCCTTTGACGATGTCGCCGTAGTTGTGGATGGTCTCCGTGAAGCGAATCTTGGCGCCGTTGGCGGGGATGTCTTTTTTCTCGGTGTCCTGGGCGTGGGCCATGCCGAAAGCCAGGGTGGCCAGCAGGCCGAAAAGTGCGATCTTTTTCATTGTTATGAGTGTTTTAATGTTTGTTATTCTGTTGTTTATGATGCTTTGCGCGGTGGTATGCCACGCGGCATTCAACCTGCAAAAGTACTAAAATTTTAGTACATGCAACTTTTTTTTTCTTGCACGGGGGTGTTTTTTGGATTTATTAACATTTCGCGCTAGCGGTAGATTACCGCCAGCTCGTCGTCCTGTGTGCGCACTTGCAGCCACTGCGCGAGGCGGTTGCGGTCGGGGCCGGAGGCGTCGCGCCTGACCGTTACCAGCGCCGTCAGCGTGCCGTCCAGGCGGCCGATGGCGATGTGCTGCACCGAGGGGAACAGCGGGGCGGCCTCCTCGCTGACACGCGCCGAGAGGGTGTCGAGGGCGGTATAGGCATCCAGTTGCCGCTGCAGGTCAGCGATTTGTGCGTTGAGCAGGGCATTGGTCTGCTCGGCGTTGGAGAGGTGCTGCGTGATGGTGAAGCTGGCCTCGTCGCCGCCGGCCTGGATGACCAGCAGCTGGTAGTCGGTCAGCCCGTAGAACTTCATCCGCGAGCGCGCCTCGGCAATCGACGCGTCGCTGATTTCGCGCCCCACCGCCACCACGCGCAGCGTGTCGCGCTGCACCTGCTGCGACAGAATCTGGGTGCCGCCCTGGTCCAGCTCCGTGCGCACAAAGGTGTTCACGTTGCGCTCGAACACGTTGCGTTTCACGATGTTGAACGTCATATAAGCCGCCGGCATGAGGGTGGCGATGACGATGGAGTAGATGATGCGGCGGCCGCGCCGGGCGGTCTCGGGGTTGACGGTATGCACTGGGTGGAACCGCAACAGCTTGGAACCCAGGAAGGTGGCCGTGGCGATGAATACGGTGTTGATAAAGAAGAGGTAGAAGGCGCCGAAGAAGTAGCTCCACTGGGCCGTGGCCAGGCCGTAGCCTGCCGTGCAGAGGGGCGGCATGAGGGCGGTGGCGATGGCCACGCCGGGGATGACCTGACCCTTGCTCTTGCAGGTCAGCGCCAGCACACCCGCCGCGCCGCCGCAGAAGGCGATGAGCACGTCGTAGAGGCTCGGCGACGTGCGCGCCAGCAGCTCGCTCTGCGCCTCGCTCAAAGGCGAGATGAAGAAATAGACCGTGGCCGTTACCACCGAGATGAGGGTTGCCACGCCGTAGTTCTTCAGCGACTGCTTCAGCAGCTCGAAGTCGCTGATTCCCACCGCCAGACCCATGCCGATAATGGGTCCCATCAGGGGCGACACCAGCATGGCGCCGATAATGACCGCCGTCGAGTTCACGTTGAGACCCAGCGAGGCGATAAGGATGGCGAAAATGAGAATCCACAGGTTGGTGCCGCGGAACACAATGCTGCCGCGCACCTGCTCGATTACCTCCTGCTCGTCCTCCTTGTCGTGCAATAGGTTGAAATAGTGGCTGATATACTTTAGTGAATCGCGTAACTTTACATTCATAGGCATCCTTTTTATACCCTGACTAACGCCGGAAACCGTTTTTTATTGCACACCCCTTCGCCGCGACTTCCCGGCCCCGCCCCCTGCGCTCCCCCAACCGAGGATTAAGAGAGGAAGAAGAGGGGAAGAACCTGTACTTTGTAAAGTACATGGAATGAGTCTGTTGCAATCCTGCAAAAATGGGCCGTTTTTCTACTTTTTTTCAAAAAATGCGCCGATTTTTTGCCTACTTTTCATTCTTTTTGTAAGTGATTGGTAGATAGTGCCTTGCATGGATTGTTGAAATATTTTCACCAATTTTGGTGATGGAATGAAATTTATTTCGTACTTTTGCAGGCAGTTATTATTGATAGAAAACAACAATTTATTAATCTTATAACATTAAAAATATGGCATTTAAAGGACAAATCATTGTCGATACCGAGCGTTGCAAAGGCTGCGGAGTCTGCGTACCCGTCTGCCCTGTGAAATGCCTCGAGCTGTCGAAGGAAGTGAACGGAAAGGGCTACAACTACACCCAGACCGTCAATGACAATTGCATCGGCTGCGCCAGCTGCGCGATGGTCTGCCCCGACGGGGTGATTTCCGTTTACAAAAAACAAATCTAACACGAAAAGAGGAAACAATATGGCAAGAGAACTGAAACTGATGAAGGGCAATGAAGCTATTGCCCAAGCAATGATTGCCAGCGGTACGGACGGCTACTTCGGCTATCCCATCACCCCGCAGTCGGAAGTTATGGAAACCCTCATGGCTGAAAAACCCTGGGAGACCACCGGCATGGTGGTGCTGCAGGCCGAATCGGAGGTCTCCTCCATCAACATGGTCTACGGCGGCGCCGCCACCGGCAAGAAGGTCGCCACCTCCAGCTCCAGCCCCGGAATCTCGCTCATGCAGGAAGGTCTGACTTACCTCGCCGGCGCCGAAATCCCCTGCGTCATCGTCAACGTGATGCGCGGCGGCCCCGGCCTCGGCACCATCCAGCCCTCGCAGAGCGACTACTTCCAGTCCGTCAAGGGCGGCGGCCACGGCGACTACCAGCTCTACACCCTCGCACCCGCCTCGGTGCAGGAGATGTACGACTTCGTCTTCGACGCCTGGGACATCGCCTTCAAGTACCGTAACCCCGTCCTCATCCTCTCCGACGGCGCCATCGGCCAGTGCATGGAGAAGCTCTACACCCGCGACAACATCGCCCGTTGGACCGAGGAGGAGCGCCGCAAGAACGCCCCCTGGGGCACCTTCGGCAAACCCGCCGACCGCGGCCACAATATCATCACCTCGCTCGAGCTTGAAAGCGCCCGCCAGGAAGTCTTCAACCACAAGCTGCAGGCCAAGTACGCCGAGATGAAGGAGAAGGAAGTGCGCTTCGAGACCATCAACTGCGAGGACGCCGACTACATCTTCGTCGCCTACGGATCCTCCAGCCGCATCGCCATGAAAGCCATGCAGATGGCACGCGAAAAGGGCATCAAGGTGGGTCTCTTCCGCCTCATCACCCTCTTCCCCTTCCCCACCAAGCAGCTGGCCGAGGTGGCCAAACGCGTGAAGGGTATCCTCTGCGTCGAAATGAGCGCCGGCCAGATGATCGAGGACGTCAAGCTCGCCACCGAGTGCAACGTCAAGACCGAGCACTTCGGCCGTTTCGGCGGTATCATCCCCACCCCGACCGAGGTTCTGGAAGCTCTTGAAAACAAAATCATCAAATAAGGAATACACACTATGGCAAATATAGATATTGAAGCTCGCAAACAAGAGCTCTTGAAAGAGGGTTACACCGAGGTTTACACCAAGACCAAAGTACTGACCGACGCCGTCATGCACTACTGCCCCGGCTGCGGCCACGGCACCACCCACCGCCTCATCGCCGAAGTCATCGACGAGATGGGCATCCAGGACAAGACCGTCGGCGTCAGCCCCGTCGGCTGCTCCGTGCTGGCCTACAACTACTTCGACGTCGACTTCCAGGAGGCCGCCCACGGTCGCGCCCCCGCAGTCGCCACCGCCGTCAAGCGCCTCAACCCCGAGTGCTACGTCTTCACCTACCAGGGCGACGGCGACCTCGCCGCCATCGGTACCGCCGAGACCATCCACGCCGCCAACCGCGGTGAGAACATCACCATGATCTTCGTCAACAACGGTATCTACGGCATGACCGGCGGCCAGATGGCCCCCACCACGCTGGTCGGCATGCGCAGCGCCACCACCCCCTACGGCCGCCGCGTCGACCTCAACGGCTACCCCCTCCGCATGACCGAACTCCTGGCCACCCTCCCGGGCACCTACTACGTTACCCGCCAGAGCGTCCAGAACCCCGGCGCCGTCCGCAAGGCCAAGGCCGCCATCCGCAAGGCTTTCGAGAACCAGAAGCTCGGCAAGGGCCTCTCCTTCGTCGAAATCCTCTCCAACTGCAACTCCGGCTGGAAGATGACCCCCGTGGCCGCCAACAAGTGGATGGAAGACAACATGATGCCCAACTACCCCGTCGGCGACATCAAAGTCGACGGCAAGATTGCCGAAGGCATCGACGTCAACCGCCTCGTCCTCGACCACCCGCTGACCGTTATGCAATAATCACCAATTAAAAACAAAGAAACAATGACTGAAGAAATCATCATAGCCGGCTTCGGTGGACAGGGTGTCCTCTCCATGGGCAAGATTCTTGCCTACTCCGGCGTTATGCAGAACAAAGAGGTCAGCTGGATGCCCAGCTACGGCCCCGAGATGCGCGGCGGCACGGCCAACGTCTCCGTCATCATCAGCGACGAGCGCATCAGCTCGCCCATCATCAACCAGTTCGACACGGCCATCATCCTCAACCAGCAGTCGCTGGACAAGTTTGAGAGCAGCGTGAAGCCCGGCGGTTACCTCATCTACGACCCCAACGGCATCACCCACGAGCCCACCCGCAAGGACATCAACATCTACAAGATTGCCGCCACGGCCAAAGCCCAGGAGCTCGGCATCTCGAAGGTGTTCAACATGGTCGTCCTCGGTGGCTTCCTCAAGCTGAAACCCATCGTCGACAAGCAGTACATCCGCGAAGGTCTGGAGCACTCCCTGCCCCAGCGCCACTGGGGCCTCATTCCCCAGAACGAGGAAGCTATCGAAATCGGCAAGGGCCTCATCGAAGCCGTCCAGACGCTGTAATCCACACCACAGCATTCCTTTTTGGGTCCGCCGCCTTTGGGCAGCGGACCCATCTTTTTTTCATCCCCCAGCCATCCCCCTGGTATGTATTAAGAGAGGCAAAACCTATAGCATGCAGACTGCTGCAAACCAGCCGGTTGCATTCCCTCCATTTTCGACTGTTTTTCGTTTTTCTTTCAAAAAATCAACGCCTTGTTGCCGGGAGCTCTATCCTGCTGTATACATGATTGTTGCGACGGTTTTTAAAACTTTTTTTCCACATGTCGGAAAAAAATAGTAATTTTGCACTTCATAAACAGCTATAAAATATATAAGAATTATGTGTGGAATAGTAGGATATATCGGGGACCAGCAGGCCTACCCCATCTTGATAAAAGGCTTGCACCGCTTGGAATACCGCGGCTATGACTCGGCCGGCGTCTCCATGATCAACGCCAAGGGCGACCTCAACGTCTACAAGGCCACCGGCAAGGTGAAAGCCCTCGAGGACAAATGTGCCTCCGAGGACACCACCGGCAGCATCGGCATCGCCCACACCCGCTGGGCCACCCACGGCGAACCCAACACCGTCAACGCGCACCCCCACCGCAGCCAGAGCGGCAACCTCTCCCTGGTGCACAACGGCATCATCGAGAACTACAAGACCCTCCGCGCCATGCTCGAAAAGGAAGGCTACACCTTCTGCTCCGACACCGACACCGAGGTGCTTGTCCACTTCATCGAATACACACAGCAGTCGCACCATTGCGACCTCTTCACCGCCGTGCAGCGCGCCCTGAAGCACGTCGTCGGCGCCTACGCCATCGCCATCCTCGAGAAGGAACACCCCGACCGGCTGGTCTGCGCCCGCAAGGGCTCTCCGCTGGTAATCGGTGTCGGCATCGATGCCCGCGGCCACAAGGAGTTCTACATCGGATCCGATGCCACTCCCCTCATCGAATACACCAATCAGGTCATCTACCTCAAGGACGAGGAGGTGGCACTCATGACACGCTCCAGCGACCTGCCGGAAATTGTCGACCTCTCCCATGTCCACCAGACACCCGAGATGCACACCCTCACCCTCAGCCTCGACGAGCTCGAGAAAGGTGGCTACCCCCACTTCATGCTCAAGGAAATCTGGGAGCAGCCCAACGCCCTGCGCACCTGCATCCGCGGACGCATCCACGTGCAGGCCAAGGATGTACTCCTCAGCGGCATCGTCGACCACAAGGACAAGTTCATCAACGCCCGCCGCATCATCATCTGCGCCTGCGGCACCTCGTGGCACTCGGCACTCATCGGAAAATACTTCATCGAGGAAGCCGCTCAGATTCCCGTCGAGGTCGAGTACGCCTCCGAGTTCCGCTACCGCAACCCCGTCATCTATCCCGACGATATCGTCATTGCCGTCAGCCAGAGCGGCGAGACCGCCGACACCCTGGCCGCCATCCAGCTCGCCGAGCAGAAAGGCGCCTTCCTCTACGGCATCTGCAACGTCATCGGCTCCTCCATCGCCCGCGCCACCCACAGCGGCACCTACATCCATGTCGGCCCCGAAATTGGCGTCGCCTCCACCAAGGCGTTCACCGGCCAGGTGGTAACCCTCTGCCTCCTCGGCCTCGCCATCGCCAAAGAGAAACGCACCTTGAGCGAGGAAGTGTTCCATACGCTGGTCGACGAACTGCAGACCATCCCCGACAAGATTCAGTGGACCCTCGAGCACAACAAGGACATCGACCAGTTTGCACAGATGTTCACCTACTGCCGCAACTTCCTATTCCTCGGCCGTGGCTACAACTACCCCGTCGCCCTCGAAGGCGCCCTCAAGCTCAAGGAAATCAGCTATATCCACGCCGAAGGCTACCCCGCCGCCGAAATGAAGCACGGCCCCATCGCACTCGTCGACGAGGAGATGCCCTGCGTCTTCATCGCTCCCAAGCGCGGCATGTACGACAAGGTGGTCTCCAATATCCAGGAAATCAAGAGCCGCAAGGGCAAGATAATCAGCGTCGTTACCGAAGGCGACAAGACCGTCTCCGACATGAGCGACTACACCTTTGTCATCCCCGACACACGCGACTGCTTCGTCCCCCTGCTGGCCGTCGTGCCCCTCCAGCTGCTCTCCTACTACGTGGCCACCGCCAAAGGCCGCAACGTCGACCAGCCCCGCAACCTCGCCAAGAGCGTTACCGTTGAATAGCCTGCTGACACATGCTGTTCAACTCTACCGAGTTCCTCTTCTTCCTGCCGGCAGTGTTTGCCGTCTACTGGCTGTTGCAAAGCAAGCTGCGGTGGCAGAACCTTTTTGTCGTCGCCGCATCCTACCTGTTCTACGGCTGGTGGGACTGGAAGTTCCTGTTGCTCATAGCCTTCACCTCGGCCTGCTCCTTTGCCAGCGGCTTGATTATAGGCGACAGCCACAGCCGCTACCGGAAAGCGGCCTTGGTGGGCAACATTGCCGTCAATCTGGCCATCCTTGGTCTGTTCAAATACTATGACTTCTTCGCTGCAGAATTTGCACGGCTATTCGGTTTGGAGGGCGACCGCCTGCTTATGCACCTGGTGCTTCCTGTAGGCATCTCGTTCTACACATTCCAGGCCCTCTCCTATTCCATCGATGTTTATAAGGGAAAAATAGCCGCCACAAAGGATGCGGTGGCATTCTTTGCCTACATCAGCTTCTTCCCGCAGTTGGTGGCTGGCCCCATCGAGCGGGCCACCAACCTCCTGCCTCAATTCCTGCAGCGGCGCCGCTTCGACTATGCCTTGGCGGTCGACGGCATGCGGCAGATGCTTTGGGGCTTTTTTATGAAGATGGCTGTTGCCGACCGGTGTGGGTGGTATGTGGATCAAATCTGGGACGCTTACACCGCAGCCTCAAGCGGCCAGTTGCTTCTGGCCGCAGTGCTCTTCTCTTTCCAGATATATGGCGATTTTGCAGGCTACAGCAATATTGCCATAGGCTGCGCCAAGCTCTTCGGCATCACCCTGCGGCTCAACTTCCGCACACCCTATTTCTCCCGCGACATAGCCGAATTCTGGCGTCGGTGGCACATCTCGCTCAATACATGGTTCCGCGACTATCTCTACATCCCCCTGGGGGGCAGCCGCGTGGGAAAGGCCAGGGTTGTCCTCAACACCTTCATCATCTTTCTCGTCAGCGGCTTGTGGCATGGGGCCAACTGGACCTTTCTTGCTTGGGGTGCTTTCCATGCGCTGCTTTTCTTACCACTCCTACTTGGGGGAACCAACCGCCGCAACACCGACACCGTCGCCGGGGAGAACTCCCTGCCAACTCTTGTCGACACATTGCACATCCTGCTCACCTTTGCGCTCTGCACCGTGGGTTGGATTCTTTTCCGTGCCGACAGCATCGGCGATGCATACCGGTTTGTCGCAGGAATGGTCGCCTCGGGTACTGGTGTCAGCCTGCCCTTCCCTTGGCTTACGATAGCGTTTGTGGTAATCATGATGGTCGCCGAATGGTTCAATCGCCGGAACGACCATGGCCTGGTCCTGGACGCGGTGCGCTCCCCCTGGCTGCGCGCACTTGTCTACTATGCCATCATTTTGGTCGCCGTGCTCTTCTCATCACAAAATGAGAACTTCATCTATTTCCAATTCTAGCCGCCCCATGAAAAGATTTGTGCTGCGTACATTGCTCTACCTGATGCCCTTTGCGGCACTCCTTCTTTACTACCTTGTCGGTGCCGACCATGACGCAATGCAGGGCGATTTGGGACGCATGACAAGTACGGAGTTCCATTACCTCAAGCCCCATCTGGTCGCACCTATGGCCGAATGTCGCAATGTGGAGAAGGTAGCGGAAGTTCCTCCTCTGGCCGAAGATGAGATGGTGGTTTTTGGAGACAGCTTTTCCATCGGAGACAGCAACCGATGGCACCAATATATGGGCAGTGCAATGGGCAGGCGTATCGTCTATGCCGGTCGATTCTACAAACCGGTTGAAGACCTGATTGACGCCCTGAACCACCACCCGGCTGCTTTGGGCAACTTGGCGGTGCTGGAACTGGTTGAACGTAACTTGGTCAGCCTGGCGTATGTGGAACCTATCCCACAGTCAAAAGACGTGGATCTAGCAGCGCCAGTATTTGCACAGCCGTCGTCCCAAAAACAACAGTCCGCATTCCGTATGATAAAGGACAAATGGCGCAGGAAATCACGCAAACCCTTGCAATTCTACCAGCACATGCTGGGCATAGATGTCCCGGTAAACACCGCAACTCTCGACACCGAAATGTTCTCCTGCCGACCCAATAAACTATATTACTACCAAGACGACCTGTACAGCAACCTCTCCTCGGAGCAATGCTCGGCGGCTCTGCGCAACCTCAAGTGCATCGATAGCATAGCAGGCGCCAAAGGAATCGCCTTCTACCTTGTGGCTATTCCCGACAAATACACAGTCTACCATCGACATATCAAAGACGCCGTCAAACAGGAACGTTTCTTGGAATCCCCTTGCCCATTCGACACCTTGCCGTTCTTCATCAACACCCTGCCTGTGATGGAAGATTTGAAACGGCAGGGAATCAAGGATGTGTATTTGCCCGACGACTCCCATTTTTCCCACCCAACGGCCTGTGCCGTGGGCAATTATGCAGCATCAAGAATTACTTTGCAGCCTTGAAGTCCTGTTCTATCGCTCTGTATTTGCAACATTCGCCATGGTAGTGGCTAGGGGCCTCCCCATCCCCGACATCCATCTCTGATTTGCCCCCCATCAACCTTTTGCTGTATACTTTAGCCCCTCCTCCCCTCCTCCAGCGCCCCTCCCACCCAAACCCCTCCCTAGGACCCACCTAGGAGTTACCTAGGACCCACCTAGGACTTATCTAGGACCTCACTAGGACCCGACTAGGACCCGACTAGGACTTGCCATGCTGCACCGAAAGAGAGATTTCTCAAGGTAATTGACCTCCCTCCAAACAAAAACCACCGCTTTTCGCGGTGGTTGAAACAGTGCTCGTGTAATCAGGTTGCAATGATTCGACCCAATGGAGAGATAGGCACCACTTTAGATACTCATCCCTATCTTGAATGCCTCCTGCAGCTTGGCATTGCCGGCAATCTCGTTGGGCGCACCCACGCCACCGCAGAACACGTGGCCTTTGAGCGACGACCTGCCGAAGCAGTCAATCCATCCTTGCAGACCGCTTTCGGCGCGCTCTGGGACGTGCGCCTCGTTCTCGAAGGCAGTGGTCAGCAGGTAGATATCGCGGAAGCGGTAGTCCTTTGTGTACATCGAGTTCATGCGGTCGATGAGGGTCTTCATTTGGCCACTCATCTCGTAGTAGTAGATGGGCGTCGCCCAGCAGACCACATCGGCGTTCAGCACACTCTCCATGATGGCGGGCACATCGTCCTTGAAGATGCAGGCACCTGTCTGCTGACACGACAGACAGCCAACGCAGAACTTGATATCCTTGCCGCGCAGCGGGATGAGTTCCACTTGATGGCCGGCGGCTTTCGCACCCTCGGCAAACTGCTCCGCCAGTGCGTGGCTGTTCGAACCCGGACGGAGGCTCGTGGATATTACAACTGTCTTTTTCATGGTGTTTCACTTTTGTGATTTGATCCTTGTGCGAGCTTGGTGAACGAGCTCCTTGAAGTAGGCCACAGCCTCGTCATAGGTCATAAAGTCATTGGCGTTCTCGTCGTGGTCGAGCCGTTTGACAAGAGCTGCCTCTGGATGGTATTGCAGGGCAACGGCGAAAGACTTGTCGGTGCGTTGCACGGCCTCGATAATGTCGATTCCACCAGTGGTTGTTGTCCCTGTAACACGGAGCGGTGTGCCAGCCACACTCCCCGCTGCCTGATGGTGCCATGATGGGGCTCCGTGCACCGTGGTGCTTCCGACGATGCGATAGAGCCACGAGACCGTGTCGGACACGTTGACATCATGCGGCGCATAGTCGCGATAGGTGTCGGGCTCCGCCGGATTGCGGTGCTCGTTGCAGTAGGTATTGCCCTGTTGGGCGAAGTAAGTGGGTATGTCCTGTATGATTGTTCCGCCAGAGACAACGACAAGCATCTGCAATCCACGACAGAAACCCATCAGGGGCATATCTTTATCGAGACAATACATCATAGTCAAGTAGTCCGATATGTCGCGTGTGGCGTTGTAGTCTTTTTCTGCCTCTATACCGTGCCACGGTTCGGGCTGGAGCAACAGGCTGGGAGCGATGTCCTCGCCTCCGGTAAAGACCACGGCGTCAACACCACCTATAGAAGTGCTGGCGTTGGAGTTTGTGTAGCCCTGCTTCACCATATCGGCATACTGCTGCAGCAGGATGTCATTTTCGTCCGTGTAGGTAGGGGCAAGCGTTGAATCGATGTAGGCGAAGTCATTCATTCGCACTTGCGGCATCAGCACAGGTTCTGCACCTGCTTCCTCAATGGCCCGCACTACGTTTGTGTAGAATTCCGACAGCGTGTCGGCACGCCAGGCGATGCCGATGCGCACTGGTTCGTCGACGGTGGCGTTTTTCCTGCCCTGACATGCAACGAACAGAATAACTATAACGGGGATAATCAGCAAACCTTTCTTCATGCTGTAATAGTTTTATAGGTTCTTGTTGAAGAAGTCGGCCAGCGTCTCCCAGGGGATGTAGTTGTCCTCACCTCCGTCATAGAGATCGCAATGGGTGGCACCGGGGATGATAAGCAGCTGCTTGTTCCCAGGCACGGGGTTGGGCTTGCCGACGAAGTTGTAGCCCTCTGCCCTGCCCTCCACCATATAGTGATAGGCAGCCTCGCCGAAGTAGCGCGAGTGGGCCTCTGCACCGTGCATCACGAGGACAGCGGAGCGTATCTCGTTGATGTAGTATAGGAAGCGGGCGTTCGAGTATGCCTGTGTGCCGATGGTGCGCCAGCCGTCATTCGAGTTGCCGCTGCGCTTGTGGTAGCCACGCGGAGTCTTGTAGTAGGCATGGTAGTCGTGGACGAAATTGGGTGCCTGGGGTGGTACGGAGTCCAACACGCCGCCGGCCATCGCCATCGGGTCGGCGAGGCGTTGCTTTGCGAGATTGTTGCGGTTTTTGTAGCGAGCCTCTTCCACATCGAAAGCGTCGTTGTAGTCGTTGCCGCTGATGCGGGTCATATCGTACATGGTGCTGGCTACAGTGGCCTTGATACGGGTGTCGGCAGCGGCGGCGTTGAGGGCGATACCGCCCCAGCCGCAGATGCCTATAATGCCGATGCGTTCAGCGTCGACATCATCAAGCTGCGAAAGGAAATCTACAGCAGCCATGAAGTCCTCGGTGTTGATGTCGGGCGAAGCCGTGCGGCGGGGTTCACCGCTACTCTCGCCGGTATACGACGGGTCGAAAGCCAATGCCACGAAACCACGCTCCGCCATCCGCATGGCATAGAGTCCGCTGCTCTGCTCCTTGACGGCACCGAAAGGACCGCTCACGGCGATGGCCGAGAACTTGCCCTGTGCATCCTTAGGCGTGTAGAGGTCGGCGGCCAGCGTCAACCCATACTGTGTCTTGAACGTTACCTTGCGGTGGTTCACCTTGTCGCTCAGCGGGAACACCTTGTCCCACTCCTGAGTCAATGTCAGTTCTTGTTTCATATTGTCAGTGTTTTTGATTTCTTGATTGTTGTTGCAGGCGGCCATCATCAGCGCCGCTACTGCGAAGATTAAAGTTGTGTATTTCATTGCATTATTGGTATTATCGTATGAAGTGCATCGGCTGCCAGTCTTCGCCATCGGGGTAATGGACAGGCTCCTGCGAGTGGATGCTTTTCAGCAGGAAGGCCATATTGCGGCCCAGCGCGCGCATCGTCTGCATACCTTCGCTGTCGAGTTCCGCCTCACCTTCTGCGCGGCCATAGACGATGTTCCAATACTGCGACGTAACCATCGGCATATGCTGCAGCTGGAACATCATAGTGAGCGACTGCAACGCTGCCGTTGCGCCACCGCGACGGCAGACAGCGATACCTGCAGCGGGTTTGTGCATTGCCAGGTGCGACTGCGAGAAGAAGAGCCGCTGCATCAAGGCCAGCAGGGCTCCGTTGGGCTGGCCGTAGTAGGTGGGAGTGCCCACCACGAGGGCGTCACTCTCGGCCAGCTTTTCGGCCAATCGGTTGCATGGGTCATCGTCGAAAACGCAGCGACCCAACTCGCGACAACGTCCGCAAGCGATGCATCCATGCACGGGTTTCGTTCCGATGCCTACAATCTCATAGTCGACACCGTTCTCTTTCAATGTCTTGCCAACCTCTTCGAGGGCGATATGCGTGTTGCCGTTGGCACGCGCGCTACCGTTTATCAGTAATACTTTCATGGCTGAATGTGTTAATGCGTTTTATCATTCTAATCACCTGGGCGGGGCTTCCGGCCACTACCATGTTGGCGGGCACGTCCTTGTTGACCACGCTGCCGGCGGCGACGATGGCGTTTTCGCCGATGGTGACGCCGGCCAGCACCTTGACGTCGGCACCCAGCCAGGCGTTGCGGCCGATGACAATGGGCTTGGTGAGCAGCGTGTGGCGCGTGGCGGGGTCCTCAGGGTGATACTCGGTGGCCAGCACGCAATGGGGGACCGATGAAGGCACCGTCGCCGATGGTGATGCCGCCGATAGCGAGAAGCGTGCAGCCGAAGTTGAGGAAGCAGTCGTCGCCGAAGCGCACGCCAGGGCCGTAGTTGATGTTAAGCGGCGTGAATACACGCACGGTGTCGGGTACCTCGCCGCGTGTAATCTCACGCAAGTATTCGCGCACCTCGGCCTCGGTGTGGTAGCCGCTGTTCATTTCGGCGCAGAGCCGCATAGTGCGCTGCACGTCGGCATACAGTTCGTCGCTGCCGACGTAAGTTTTTCCAGTGGGTTCCATATTTTTATAACGTCAATTCCAAGAGAATATTGCCCTATTGCCTTGGACCTACAAGCTCTTCAGCCATTTCTCCACCTTGGCTTTGCCTGTGCGGACTTCGTGGCCGTAGATGGAGAAGCCTTTGGTGACGGTGGCCTTGGGGAAGGCTTTCTTCACGTCGCTGATGCAGTTGGCCAAGCCGCTGCCTTCGTGGGTGGTGAAGGGGATGACGGTCTTGCCGGCGAGGTTGATGTCCTTGAAGAGGGTGAACATCACCTGTGGGATGTGCGCGACCGGAGTGGAGCGAACGTCATTAACAGGTGCCCCACCACACGGGGCCGCCGATGAAGACGGTGTCGTACTGGCTGAGGTCGGGGGCGGCACCCTCGTATGGCGGAAACTCGCCGTCGGCAGCCTCTTTCTTGGCCAAGTCAATAAGCGGCATATAGGCCATACCATCGTACTTGTGGGTGACAATCTCATATTGGTCGGCACCGGTGATTTCGCTGATGTAGTCGGCCACAATCTTGGTGTTGCCGACCTCGATGTTGCCCACGCTGTAATTGTCGCCCGCGTGGGAGAAGAAAATGACTATTTTGTTCATTGTTTTATTGTTTGATTGCGTTATTGTGTTAGTATTCTCTTGCTTGTTTTGTGCGTTGCAGCCCGACGAGGCCAGGAAGAGTGCAAAGGCCGCGAGGGTGGTAAAAATCTGTTTTGCGTTCATTTCGATGGGTCTGTTTGGGGTTGATATTCTTGTAAATCGTTGATGACTAAATATATTCCGCACATTCACCCTCACCAGTTTCCGACTGCAAAGATACGAACATTCCGCCACACGGCAGTTTCACATTTTACGCCAATTCTTTCACAAATCACCACAATAAAAACGACGAAAGCCGAGGCCAGCAAAGGCCTCGGCTTTCTGCTTGTAAATAATCACCCTACATCTATGCGGAGGATTCCTTTAGTCGTTAGTTGTTTTTGCGACGATAAGCATAAACCGAATCGATGTAGCCGAACACACAGTTGCGTGCAATTTGTATGGGGCCCCTGTGAAGTTGAACGATAGCCATGCTGTCGGTTGTCAGCTCCTTCAGCTGGAATACCATCGTCGATGTGTCGTGCACGATGGTGACGGTGCTGTCGGTGGCGCTCCACGTTGCCTCATACGGGCAATTGCCACGCTTGCCTATGCAGAGAAGTTCTATCGAGCATGTGCCGTCGGAACGGAATTCGATGTCGCGGAGTTCTGTGTCGTCTGTAATGACCCAATCCTCGTATTTTTCATCAGGGTGGTCGGGGCAATAGCGAACTTGCGTCCAGCTCACGAACTCCCATTTGCCCACAAGGCTGTTTGTGCTCTGCGCCGCGGCACCGAAACCGATGCCGCACAGCACGAATAGTGCCAAAAATATTTTCTTCATATTCTAAACCATTAAAAGTTAATCACTGAAACAAACGCCACATTGCGGATTTTATTGCCCGCAGGGCGGCGGAAATTTGCGGTTTCTGTGCAATTTCGCCTCGCATCATCGCAAAACCCTCTTGCAGTCGTGTAAATCGGTCTCGCATCATTGCACTGGGCATTGCAGCGTTGAAAAATGGTCCCGCATCGTTGCAAAAGGCATTTACACCAATGCAAAACGGCCTCGCATCATCGCAAGGCCGTTTTGCAGCTCTGTTTCATATCCGCGCAATGATGCGGGGCAAGATTGCATGGTTATTCGGCGGGCGTGGCGGGCTGCGGCTCGTCGTCTTTTCCGCCCTTCTTGCGGCTCTGCTGGTATTGCAGGTCGATTTTCGCCAGGTCGGCGTTGTAGTACTGCGCCGCCTTGGAGAGGCTCTCCTCCGGCTGCAGCTCCTGCACAGCGTTGAGGTAGGTGACGAACGCGCGGTAGTGCCCGTCCAGCTTCTCGCGCGCCGCCTTCAGCTCGCCCACCACCACGTCGCTCTTCTCCTCGTTGCGCTTGCCCATCAGCTGCTCAATCTGCTCCGTGCGGCTCAGCAGACGGCGGTTCAGCTCCGTGAGGCCCATCATCTGCAGGTCGCTCACCAAATCGCGCTCCGCCAGCTTCTGCTCCATATTGTGAATCTTCGCGTTCTCCGCCACCAGCGCCTCCGACGTGCGGAAGCCGTAGTCGCGGAACACCTGCGACACCCTGACGCCGTGCACCGCCAGGCTCTCGTCCTCAATCTTCGCCGCCCAAGCCTCGGCCACCTTCTGAATCACGTAGGCGTAGCCGTCGCGCTCCTTGTCCAGGGCGGCAATCTTCGCCGTCAGCTCGCTCTTCTGCGTCCGCTTGTAGGCCTCGTCGAAGGCCTTGAACAGCCGGTCGTACTCGTCGCGCATCTCGCGGAAGCGGTCCAGCGCGCACTCTGCCGCTCCGATTCTCTTCTCGAACGCCTCCACGGCGCTGAAATAATAGGCCATTGGGAACACGCTCAATGCCTTGTCCGAAAATTTCACAGTTTCCATAATTCTATATTTTTTTAGTTTGTAAACACTCTTTTTTCCTTGTTTCAAAATTGAAAGGCCCCGAAAACACTCTTTTCACCCGTTTTCAAAATCCATTGGGGCTTGCGACGCTCTTTTCACCGTGTTTTGATTTTGAAACAGCCTCGCGACACTCTTTTCGCCCCCTTTCAAAATCATTTGGCCTTTGCGACACTCTTTTCTGCCGTTTTCAAAATCATTTGGGGCTGACGAGAGTCTTTTTTACCGTTTCTGTTTTTCTTCAACACCCTTTTAGCACTATTTGTGACAAAATATAATCGTTAAACGTCTTGTCATTTTTCTTGTCGATTTCACTTATTTCCAAATGGTACTTATGAATAATAGGATACAATCTGCTTATAAGTCCATTCTTATATCTAGGCTCTTCAGATACTCCAAGTTTACTGCCAAACACTTTTTCCACCTTCTCTAAAATTTTATTGTAGTTTAAATAATACTTCTTCCCGGCCTTGGTATAAAATGGAGTTTCTGAATCTTCGTCTTTGGGGATATCTTTTTCGTCCAAAACACTGTAGCTTGTCAAAAATATGTGAGAAGCACAATTACGGTAGTATTTTATCATGAAATAGTCATCATCGCTAATAGTACCCATCAGTTCATTAATGAGTTTAGAAATGGCATATAAATGCTTTTCGGCTTTATCTTCCTGTCTTTCCAAAAACTTTTTCCCGTTATATATTATCTCCCACAAGACCACGAAATAAGACCTCAACAAATAACCATTCTCATTAATATACAGTTTATTTGAAATAGACTGTTCAATATACAATCTTTCGTTTAGTTCAAATAAATTGTAGCACCACAATGTGAAATTATGGCGGTCATATGCTTTTTGTGTGTCAATATTTAAATTATAATCCATTATCGTTTTTGCTTTCCAAGTTTAACTATATTCTATTAGAATTGTTGAAACGTTTTTCAAGTTCGGATTGTTCCTTCTCCTTGTTTGCTGCGCGAGTTGCATTTTCATCTTGTATTCGTTTCTCCAATTCTCGTTCATACTCTTGTGATAAAGGATAATTCGTATATTTAACAATCACTACAGGATAATACTGAGAACAGTCTTCCCATCCATTGTCTGTAAACCTTTTATCATGACAATATTCTACCCCATAGTAGTACGCTGTAATATGTGTTATCCCATTTACCCAAATAGCTTTTTGGCCTCTTTTATAATAGGGCTCTCCATATTTTGTCTGAAATGTTTTTACAACAGAGCCCAAGAGAGGTTCCGAATGCACATCGTATTGAGATTTTTCCCATTTTCCGTGAAAAGCAATTGTTATCTCATATAGTTGACTTTTATAATAGGATAGACCAAAATTTATATGTTTCTCGCTATAGGTAGAATCATCCTCAATTAAAACCATTTTTGTTGTGTAAACAGAATAATATGGATAATAGTCTAATGGAGAATCTGGAGATGTGTATTCAGCCATTGTTTCATATTCTTCCCTATACCAGGTCAAATCAAGGTCCACATTATAACCATCACCACTCCCGTTAAAAATATATAGCCTATCTCTGCCGTATTGCGTCTTATACATTGGCCATATATTACTATCCTCTATAGCATGCTGTACTGCCATTGAACTATCCATTGCAAATGAAAAACCAGCAAATATTGTGTCGTTTATATTGTTCTTGTCAGCTTCATGTTGATAGTATGACAAGGAATCCATCAAATCAATACTGCTACCATTGTTATTTAGACCACAAGAAACAAATGTGGTAAAAAAGGCAACAATTATATATCTCAAATAATTCTGTTTCATTTTTTATGAGTTGTAAATAAATTCTGGCAAATGAATTAAAAACAAAGAGGAAATCCTCCCGGCGATTACTTGTGCAATTCGTGGGTGGGGGTAAAAAATCAGCAAGTTATGAGCGTTGCAAATCATATACCGTTTTTCTTACGCCATTTTTAACGTCAACTCCCCGAAAATATTGTGCCAGCCGGGAACTAAATATGCAACATAAAGAGCCATCCGCCAAGGAGGTGTGGCTCCCGAGGCGGATGGCTTCTTTGCTTCGGATGGGATAAATGCGGGTTTTACTCCTTCCCGTCGATGGAGACCAGCTTGTACTGGCGGCTGCCGAGGCCTATCTTCTCGGCGTGCTCGACGGTGTGGATGCCGTGACGGCTTTCGATGCGCTCACGCATAGAGGCTATCCGTAATTCTCAATCAAATACTTCACAAACTGCGGGTCGCCGAAATCGATGGTGCCCGTGTCGTGCTGGTTGAGCTTGGCGACGGCGGCCATATCGTCGGCGGTCAGCGTGAAGTCGAAGATGTCGAAGTTTTGCGCCATACGTTCTTTGTGACTGGACTTGGGAATGGCCACAACACCACGCTGGGTCAGCCACCGGAGGGCCACCTGAGCGGCACTTTTGCCATACTTGGCACCTATGGCGGCAAGCTCTTCACTCTTCACGATGCCTTCGACCCCTTGTCCGCCGAGCGGTCCCCAAGCCATCATACGTGTGCCGAATTCTGCAAGTATCGGCTCGATGGCTGTCTGCTGTATGAGGGTGTTGCATTGCAACTGGTTCACCATCGGCTTTACATCCACATAGTGGGCGAAGTCGAAGAAGCGGCCCGACTGGAAGTTGCTCACTCCTATGGCGCGCACCTTGCCGTCGTGATAGGCTTTCTCCATCGCCCGCCACGTGCCGAACACGTCGCCGTAGGCCTGATGGATGAGCAGCAGGTCGATGTAATCCGTCTGCAACTTACGCAGGCTCTCGTCGATGCTCTTGGCTGCCTTTTCCTCTCCGTTGTTCGCAATCCACACCTTTGTCACGAGGAAAAGCTCCTCGCGTTTCAGGCCACTTTTGCGCCAGGCATTACCCACGCCCTCTTCGTTGGCATACGCTTGTGCCGTGTCTATCAGCCGGTAGCCGACGCTCAGCGCATCGCTGACACAACGCTCGCACTCGGCGGGCGACACTTGAAAGACTCCGTAACCCAGCAGGGGCATTTCGACTCCGTTAGATAATTTAATGTATTCCATAATATATTGATATTAGTATTCGTTTCATTGTTGTCTGTTTAAATCCCCTAACCCTTCGGGCAGAAATCTATAAACCTTATATATTCATCGCTTCGCGCAACCGCTGCAGGCGGAATAATTTACTAGATTTACAGGATTTCGTGAGCACGAAGTGCGAGCAGGAGAATTGATTATTCGACGTTCTTGATAAACTTGGCAGGATTGCCACCCACGATGGTGTTCGCCGCCACATCCTTGGTCACCACAGCTCCGGCGGCCACCACAGCGTTGTCGCCCACCGTTACACCCGGCAGGATGGTGGCACCGGCGCCCACCCAGGCGTTCTTGCCGATATGTACGGGCTTGCAGATGAGCAGCTGACGGTCGTGCAGGTCATGGTTGTTGGAGACAAGCTGGGCGTTGGCGGCAATCATCGCGCCGTCGTCGATAGTGATGCCGCCACGCGCCATCATCAGACAGTTGTTCATAATCATCACGCCCTTGCCAATCTTCACGCGGTCGAAGCACACGCCCGTCAATCCGGGCATCACCCAACCTCCGTCACCGAGGTTGTCTCCGAACAGCTCCTTCACCAGCGCGTTGTACTCGTCGGTGTAGGGCATCGTGTGGTTCAACTTGAAAAGCACCTGTGCCTGACGCACGCCCTCGGCATGTTCTTCGGCAGTTGTGAGTCTCGGATCAACGATTGTTTCTTGCATAAGTATCTGTTTTATTGTTTATTATTCAATCCTTGTTCATTTCGTTCGACGCTGCAAAAATACAACCATTTTCCCATATCCATATTTCACAAAAGGCACCAATATTTTCACAATAAACACAAAAGTGTATCATTACTACATTAACACATTCACGCATTTACGCATTCACACATTCCCACATAAACACATTCCCACATAAACACATTCACGCATTCTCACATTAACACATTCAAATAATTTTTGCCATTCAAAAAAAAATCCGTATCTTTGCAGTCGATAAATCCACAGAATATCACGAAGTAATCAACGAAGAAACTGCGATATGTGCCCCAAAGGTGGTACAACCACCACTTAAATAGGTGGTATATACAATAAAAACGAAAGAAGTGCGTTAGTAGGGTGGTATGAAACCCATATAATATAGTGGTACGCTTATGAAGATAGAAGAAATATACAACGACTGGAAGGCTCTTTTCCCGCTGCCGGAGAAGCATGTGGAGCTGTTGCGTAACAAGTTTACGACCGAGTACAACTACAACAGCAACCACATCGAGGGCAACACGCTGACCTATGGGCAGACGGAGTTGCTCCTGCTGTTTGGCAAGGTGAGCGGCGAAGGAGACCTGAAGGACTTTGTTGATATGAAAGCCAGTCAGGTGGGTGTTGAGATGGTGATGGAAGCCGTGCACGACAAAGGCATACCGCTGACGCAAAACTTCATCCGCCAACTGCACAAGGTGCTACTGCGCGAGGACTACACCGTCTATCGCGACCTTCCTGGAGGTGGACAGACGAGCTACACCGTCCATGCCGGACAGTATAAGACGCGCCCCAACAGCGTCATTACCCGATATGGCGACCGCTTCGAATATACGTCGCCCGAAGAAACGGCCTCGCTGATGAGCGACCTTGTGGATTGGTACAACGCTGCCGAGCAGGAGGGCAAGCTGTCGCCTGTGGAGCTGGCTGCTTTGTTCCATTACCGCTACATCCGCATCCACCCCTTCGAAGACGGCAACGGACGCATCGCCCGCCTGATGGTGAACTACATTATGGCCCGTCACGGGTGGCCCATGATTGTCATCCGCAACCGCAAGAAGGCTGAATACCTTGAGGCCCTGCATCGTGCTGACCAGAAAATCGGCGAAGTGCCCTCCGACGGTGCTCACGCCACCATAGGCAAGATAGCTTCCTTCCTCGCCTTCTTCCGCCAGACGGTGTGCGAGGAGATGCAATGCGAGATAGACATCGTGAGGAATGCCGACAAAGACACTTGGTGGTACGACGGTCAGCGAATCAACTTCAGGAGCGGAAACGGCAGTCGCCTGCTTGCGCTCCTGCGCGACAAGCCCTTCGTCACCTTCTCCGAGATGGCGGACTACCTGTCGGTCAACCGTTCTGCTGTACAGAAGCAGATAGAGAGCTTCCGCAAAAAAGGCTATCTCGCCCGCCGCGACGACGGCAGCTGGCATGTTTTGGCTTCAAACTCAAACATCAAAAAAGCGTAGACATCGCTCTACTTTCGTAACGTTCCACCTCTATGCCATCGTCGAGGCTGCCAATACCGCCTGCGTCTCGACCCTCTCCCCCGACGAGAAGAAAGCCGACAAGAGCCACCGAAATATCTGGTGTGCCTGCGAACACCTATGTATTGTTTAGATGAAGTGAGCAACCGCCGAGTGTCGCCGTCGATATTCATCGGCACCATTACAGTTGGTTCGGATAATTGATTTTGCTGTTTCAGAAAAAACGTGTATCTTTGCACTTTGAAAACGGAATGATCAATAATAACTAAAACAGAATAGAAACAGAGAAATAGAATAGTAACAAATACATAAATTAGAAGCGTTTTTGCTTTTCTTAAATGCAGTCAATCGCACCATATCATGCCAAGTTTTTTGCCCACTATCTGAAGCGGCGTTTGCCCGCGAATAGTTTGGACAAACTCACTGCATCTCTGCAGGGAGCACAGGTGGATTTGACTCCGCATCAGATTGATGCAGCTCTTTTCGCTTTCAAGTCACCACTGTCTAACGGCGCGGTGCTTGCTGACGAAGTGGGTCTTGGAAAGACTATCGAGGCGGGCATCATACTGTCTCAACATTGGGCAGAGCATAAACGTACGCTGATAATTATATGTCCCGCCAACCTGCGAAAACAATGGTCGGCAGAATTGATGGAGAAGTTCTTTCTTCCATCCTACATCTTGGAGTCAAAAAGTTTCAACCAGGCGGTGGAGCGCGGTAGTCTTAACCCATTCAGTCGCGACGGCATCATTATCTGTTCTTATCAGTTTGCACGCAGCAAGTCCGCCTATCTCAAGGCGACGCCGTGGAATCTGGTGGTTATCGACGAGGCGCACAGGCTCCGCAATGTCTATAAACCAACCAACCGTATTGCCACCACCCTCAAGGATGCTCTATCCAACCGTAAGAAGATACTCCTGACGGCTACTCCTTTACAAAACTCCATCCTTGAACTGTATGGGCTTGTCTCCATCATAGACGAGTTCGTTTTTGGAGATCTGAAGAGTTTCAAAAGTCAGTTTGGCAAGGTTTTGACCGAAACTGATTATCAGTTATTGCGCAACCGCTTGCAGCCCGTTTGTAAACGCACTCTGCGCCGGCAGGTGTTAGAGTATATCAAATACACCAAACGTATTGCCATCTGTGAGGAGTATTATCCCACGGATGCCGAGCAGCAGTTATATGAACTGGTGTCGGCTTATCTGCAACGTCCTGTGCTTTATGCCCTCCCCAACAGCCAGCGGCAACTGATGACAATGATTCTGCGCAAATTGCTAGCCTCATCTACCTATGCTATATATGGAACTCTTACCCGCCTGATAGAGCGACTGGAGGATATTTTGCGTCAACAGTCAGTAGATCAGGACTGCAACAAACTCGCTATGGATTTTGATGGGTTGGATGACGATTTGGATTATTGGGTCTCCGATGAGGACGAGGAGGTTCTGATGGCATCGGAGTCCGACGATGAAGAGTTGCTGCACCCCAATGAAGTCACTGCCATCCGCAGCGAACTGTCAGACCTTCGCGAGTTTCAGGAATTGGCAGCCAAGATTAAGAAGAACAGCAAAGCTGAACATCTTTTCATCGCCCTCGACAAGGGATTTGAAGAACTGGAAAAACTGGGAGCCGAAAAGAAGGCATTGATTTTCACTGAGTCGCGTCGCACGCAGGACTTCCTGCGCGAGTTGCTGGAACGTAAAGGCTATAAGGACAAGGTGGTCCTGTTTAACGGTTCCAACAACGACAAGCAATCGACAGCCATCTATAAATCATGGCTGGAGAAGTATCAAGGAAGCAGTAGGATTACAGGCTCTGCCACTGCAGACAAGCGAGCTGCCCTAGTAGAATATTTCCGCGACAACGCCACCATAATGATTGCCACCGAGGCTGCCGCCGAGGGCATCAACCTCCAGTTCTGCTCGCTGGTGGTGAACTATGATATGCCCTGGAATCCGCAACGCATCGAACAGCGTATTGGCCGCTGCCATCGTTACGGACAGAAACACGACGTGGTGGTTATCAATTTTCTTAACAAACGCAATGCTGCCGATGTGCGTGTATACGAACTGCTGAATGAAAAGTTCCAGCTCTTCAGTGGAGTTTTCGGTGCCAGCGACGAGGTGCTGGGCAGCATCGGCAATGGTGTGGACTTTGAGAAACGGATTTCGCAAATTTACAACGAATGTCGCACAACAGAGGAGATAGAGCAGGCTTTCGACAAGTTGCAGGAGGAGTTGCGTTCGGAAATTTCCGATAAGATGGTAAAAGCACGAACCACATTGTTGGAAAACTTCGACGAGTCGGTAAGTGAGAAGTTGAAAAGCCATCTGGCTGAAAGCCTTAGCAACCTGAGCCTCTTCGAGAAACGTCTGTGGGCATTGACCCGCTTTGCCCTTGCTGGGAAAGCGGTCTTTGACGAGAGACAGCATTCCTTCACCTTCGACAATGGCGACAACTATTGTATGTTATCTGCTACTGGCGATGAGAAACGAAGCGATATTGTGCTGCCCGACCATGCACGGGTTTACCGCGTGGGGTCACCATTGGCGCAAGAGATAATTGGTGAATGGAAGTCCGTTTCGTTGCCTTGTCACGAAGTGGTGTTCGACTATAGCCATACTCCCGTAAAAGTAGCCATGCTGGAGAGATTGGTAGGCGAGTCTGGGTGGATGCGCATTGACCGCTATACCATCGAGAGCTCCGAGCCGGAGGACAGTCTGCTTATCTCCTGCTATACTGACGACGGGAAGCAGATACCCGCCGATGTGGCAGAACGGATGTTCTCGCTCAATGCCACAGAAGGACGGCACCCCGCGTTGGATAACAATATGTCCGCCCTGTTAGAGAGTGACATTGAACACCAAAAAGAGGCGGTGCGCGATGAGAACCAGAAGCGCAACCAAGTCTTCTTCGACACCGAGATAGAGAAGTTGAGCCTATGGGCCGACGATGTAAAGATCGGCCTTGAGAGGGAAATCAACGATCTCGATGCCGAAATAAGGCTTCGCAAAGCCGAAGCCCGCAAGCTAAATGGCTTGGAAGAAAAAGTTGCCGCCCAACGCGAAATAAAAGAGATAGAGACATCGCGCAGTGATAAACGTCGTAAATTGTTCGAGGCGCAGGATGAGATTGATGCTCGCAAAGACAAGCTCTTCGATGAAGTGGAGCAACGTCTGAGGCAAAAGAAGACTACAGAAGAAACATTGTTCACAATAAAATGGAGGATAAAATGAAACTATTTCATAAAAAAATAAAATGGGCTGTGATTATTGGGGTATTGGCAATGGCATTAATATTTCCAATTGCATTAAATTATATACTCTTAATACCATTAAATGCTAATATTGTCGGAGATAGCACACATTGGCTCTCGTTTTGGGGAGGATATATGGGTGCTATAATTAGTTCAGCAGTGGCTTTTATCATATTATATGTACAATATAGGAACAATAAAAAGGAAAATTCAAAAAATAGACAACTCCAATTGAATGTATTGCTTTATCAACAAGAAACTGCATGGTTGAACAAGTTAAGGGAGGCCACGGTCAATAATTTGCAACAATATCATTCAAATAATTTGATTGATATAAGTAATATGATTTCAAAAAACGATGATATATACCATATTTTGGATAAAACCAGAAGTATTATCGACAACCTCATACTTACAGAAACAACCATCAACATGATGATACAAGATAAAAGTGATCAAGAACATATCAAATCCTATTACGAAAAGATAGATGTTACTCGTCAAAAATATATAAGTGTTCTGCGAGATATACAAATAATTTCTGCAATTTTTTGTAACAAAATTACAAAATCACAACTTAGTCGAAACATTAACAATTACGATGACATAGCTTCTATTGAATTGAAAAAACATATAGAAAACTCCAATGAAATACTTTCGGGAATTTTAGATTTTATGGATGATAGGATTAATTCATGCAATAATTGTTATGAAGAAATAAGAGCCACCGTTCAACTATGTATTTCAAAAGAACAAGTGCGCATTAATTCTATCTTAAATGATTGTATATGAAATATAATGATATGCAGAAATTAGAACTTACGTGGATTGGTAAGGACGATGAGCAGGAAGCGATAGAACCGCGAATCCTTATTGAAAATCCCAAATATAGCTACGGCGACACCGAAAGTGGCAATATGCTTATACATGGTGATAATCTTCTTGCACTAAAGGCTCTCGAACAAAATTATTCCGGACAAGTAAAATGTATTTATATTGACCCGCCATATAATACAGGAAATGCTTTTGAACACTATGATGATGGGGTTGAGCACTCATTATGGTTGTCTCTGATGTACAAAAGGATTGAATTACTATATGGTTTATTAAGTAAAGATGGTGTTTTACTTATCAATTTGGACGAAGTCGAGCATGCGTATTGTAAGGTTATTTGTGATGAAATATTCGGAAGACAAAACTACATAGGAGATCTTATATGGCAAAAAAGAAAAGGTGGAGGTAATGATTCCAGATTTTTTGCGATTGATCACGATTACATATTAGTTTATACGAAAAATTCCGACAAAAAAACACATCCCAAAAAATGGCTTGTATCACAAAGTGAGGAATATTTAAAAAGATACAAAGAGATAGCAGATGATGGAAGACGTTATTATTGGGACACTCTGGCTCGTGATGGATTGCAAAATCCTATTCCTGTCGAGATTACATGTCCCGATGGCTTTATTCTGAAAATCAACTCACAACAATCCAAAAAGACCATAGAAGAAGGATTGATGTCAGGAGAAATAAGGCTAACAAGATCGAAAAATGGCTGGACCTTGCATCATCGGGTATATATGCCTGCCGGACAGGTTTTACGGTCTATTTTGAATGGTGTTGGTACTAACAAGACTGCTGGCGATGAAATCGAATACCTTTTCGGTGACTCAAAAGCTTTCGATTATCCTAAACCAGAAACTCTCATACAAAAGCTCTTTGAACTAACAACAAAAAAAGGCGATTTAGTTCTTGACAGTTTCCTTGGTTCGGGTACAACAGCGGCCGTTGCTCAAAAGATGGAGCGGCGCTATATTGGCATTGAACTCGGAAACCACGCATACACACATTGCTATCCACGTTTAAAAAAAGTAACTGATGGAACAGACCAAGGTGGTATCAGCAAGGCGCAGAACTGGAAAGGCGGCAGCGGTTTTAAGTTCTACGAGTTGGCGCCAAGCTTATTGAAGGAAGATAGGTTTGGCAATCTCATCATCAACAGGGAATACAATGCCGATATGCTGGCTGCAGCTATGGCCAAGCAGGAGGGCTATACCTATCAGCCCGACGCAACCCTCTATTGGAAGCAAGGACAAAGTTCTGAACACGACTATATATACACTACTACCCAATTCCTGACGGTGGAGAGTCTGGATGCTATCAGCGAGACAATGCAAGAGGGCGAAAGCCTCCTTATATGCTGCACCGCCTTCCAGAAAGAGTGCTCCACGCACCACCCCAACATCACCGTGAAGAAAATCCCCCAGATGCTCCTCGGCCGCTGCGAGTTCAACAAAGACAACTACAACCTCAACATCATCGACATGCCCAAAATGGATATTGAAGATGACCTAGAGGACTTCGACCTCCCTGAAGATACAGATACCGAAAACAATAAAATCGAGAATCCCACGTTATTTGATTAATTAACAAGAAAAAAGATAAGGTATGAATCATTTTATCACAAATATCCATGTCAACAAATTATTCCACTTGAACAATTTTGACATTCCCATTGCCGATGAGAAACACCCTCACCTTATTATTACTGGCAAGAATGGTAGCGGGAAAACTGTATTATTGAATTCATTAGCAGATTTTTTAGGAATAATAAAAGAAGACACCAATATGAATTTCTCAACTTATGAGAAATATTTGAATTATTGGACTTCTCGAATTAACAAACCATCCGCCACACAGACGGAGAAAATGGATGCCAAACAGAATAGTGCTTATTATTCCGAATTGTTCAATAATCTATACGGAAAAGTAAATATTGCTATTAATGATATTGGAGATATTATTGAAAAATATCAAAAAGGACAATTCGTTATTGCTTTTTATGAAGCTGCACGAGTCGTAAAAATGTCTGAACCAAAAAATCCAACAAAACCACAATATAATAAAAAGGGTAAAGTCAAAGAAACAGCAACATCCCAGTTCCTAAACTTTTTATCTGATCTAAAAATACAAGAAGCATTAGCGCGAAATGAAAACCAAGACAAAGATGCGGATAAGATAGGTGAGTGGTTCAATGACTTTAGAAAATTACTTCAAGACGTTTATCAAGATCCAAATCTGACATTGGAATTCAACTATAAAGACTATAGTTTCCATATTTGTACAGAAGGAAAGCGTTTTAAATTCACAGAAGTTTCTGATGGATTCTCTGCAATCTTAGATATAATTGCTGATTTAATCCTAAAAATGCAAGGAGATAATTCTGTTTCAAACGAATATCAGAAAGAAGGAATTGTGTTGATTGATGAAATTGAAACACACCTCCATCTTGGACTACAAAAAGCCATCCTACCTCTTCTGACTAAGTTATTCCCCAACATACAGTTCATTGTCACCACTCACTCTCCTTTTGTATTGAATTCTATTCCTAACGCCGTTGCTTACGACCTTGAGCATCGTGAGATTCTTGAAGATTTGACAGAGTATTCATACGAAGCATTGGCCGAAGGATATTTTGGAGTAAAGACACCTTCTAGCTATGTTGAGATGCAGTTGAACAATCTCCATGCACTACTTGAAAAGAATGATTGGTCTAACTCGGATAAGGTGTCGATAAAGCAACTTATTTCTGATTTTGATAAAATACCCGAAACGGTTTCTCCTCTTATTGTTGGAGAATACCGACAATTAGCAGTCAAATACGCGAACAGAATAAAAGAGTTATAGGATGATTCGAATTAGAAAAAGCACCACTGTTCCTAAATCTTTGACTACGACTTCCTCATACGATGGAGAGGATGTCAAGGAACAATTATTTGCAGACCAAGACGACAAATGTTATTTATGTGAGAGAACTCGAGAAACAGATTTTCATATCGAACACCATAAAAGTCAAGAAAACTATCCTAAGTTAATTCAAAACTGGAACAATCTATTTATGGGGTGTTCTTACTGCAACGGGAAAAAGTTGGCCCTTTTTGATGATATGCTATATCCCGTGACCACAAATATTGAAGAAGAAATACTACACCACCTTGATTTTGAAAACAAAAAATGTGTATTCACTTCTACAATAAATGATATTGCACATAACAAAACTGTCGAGTTGTTGTCTCGAATACACAATGGAACTAAGCGGATGCGTACTTTTAAAGAAGAAAAATTCATCGAACACGTGATTGGTGTGGTAAATAGTTTCTATGATTTGGTTAAACGGTATCTTGAAAATCCTTCGGAAGGCAATGAGAAGGCTGTAAGAGACGAACTATATATTGACAAAGAGATGTTAGGGTTCAAATACTGGATTGTCAAAGACAGCCCTGAACTCTACAAAACATTTGCTACTGACATAGTCTGGAATAAACAATAACCATGAACCCCACCGCCAACAATATAAAACAGCGTCTTTCTCTTCGGGAGCCTCTTGCAAAGGCTCTCGATGTGGTTGTGAGGCTGACGGATACCTTATCTCTTTCCAAGCCGGAACCTAATACGCTTGACGACTTCATTAAATCTGAACTGGCTAAAGCGCAAACAGTTTGTCCTTTATGCAAAGATTTTGAGCGAGACTTTCCTTCATTTGCCTTCTCTATAGCAACTGGTATTGGCAAGACTCGCTTGATGGGGGCTTGCATTGCATATCTCTACCTAAAGAAAGGTATACGTCATTTCTTTGTGTTGGCACCAAACCTTACCTTGTATGAAAAGCTGAAGCGCGACTTCGGCGACCCGTCTTATTCAAAATATGTCTTTAAAGGGATTGCCGAGTTTGTCCACAACCAGCCTGTGGTCATCACTGGCGACAACTACGACCAGGCACATTCACTTTTCTCCGAAAAGCAAATACAAATCAACGTTTTCAATATCTCTAAGTTCAACACCGAAAGCAAGGACAGCAAGAAGGGTGCTCCCAAGATGAAACGTCTGTCGGAATATTTGGGACAGTCGTATTTCAATTATCTAAGTGGGTTGAATGACCTTGTAATCTTGATGGATGAAGCGCACAGGTATCACGCCGATGCTTCCAGAAAGGCTATCAACGAACTGCGCCCCATTCTTGGCCTGGAGATGACTGCTACACCATACGACGAAAAAGGCAAGTCGTTTAGAAATATTGTGTATGAGTATAACTTGGCACAAGCACTGGAGGAAGGAAAGTATGTCAAGAATCCAACAGTAGCCAAGCGCCAGAATTTTGAGAAGGGAAACCAGACGCCGGAAGAGCTGGACGTGTTGAAACTGGAGGATGCCATTAGTATTCATGAACACACAAAACTGCATCTTCAATTATATGCCAAAGAACACAATGTGCCGTTGGTGAAGCCGTTTGTATTGGTGGTATGCCGTAATATCGACCATGCAAAGGAAACCGTCCATCTGATTGAAAATGACATCTACAATGGGCGATACAAGGGGAAAGTGTTGCAGATTGACAGTTCGACCAAGAAGGACGAAGAAATAGATCGCCTTTTCATCTCCCTTGAAGAACCAGACAACGAGATAGAGATTGTTGTCCATGTAAATATGTTAAAAGAGGGTTGGGATGTGACCAATCTCTATACTATTGTGCCACTCCGCGCTGCCGATGCCATCACGCTTGTGGAGCAAACCATTGGACGAGGGTTGCGCCTGCCTTATGGAGGCAAAAGGACTGGCGATGCGGATGTCGACAAGTTGACGGTGATAGCCCATGAGAACTTTGACCAAGTCATAGCCCGAGCACAAGACCCTACGTCGCTCTTGAACAAATTAACTTATGTTGAGTTTGACGATGAAGAACTGAAACCGATTGCTGGTAAAGTTGTTCAAGGAACGACAAGCATTCAAGAGAAGTTCGAGCGTGAAAAAGAGAAGGCCGACAAACAATACCAGAAAGAGGTTGCGAAGGCTGAATATGACGCCAAGATGGCGGTATGGGATGCCATCCCTCAACTAAATACTACCGTCAAGAACCTTGCTGAACTGTCGAAGAAAGAGAATCGTAACAAACTCAAAGAACTCACCACGCAACTCATAGTCAAGAAAACCGCCGAGCAATTCCCTCTGTTCGCCGAACAAGAAGCTGAGAAGCAGCTTGCGCAAGTGGATAATGTGATTGATCTTGTGGTGGAAGACTACCAAAAGAACGTAATAGAAATACCCCGTGTGGTGATTGAGCAGCCGAAAACTCATGCATACTTTGAGGATTTTGACTTGAATACGACTTCCGGCTTTTCATTCACAGAACTAGACAACAATATCATTCGAGTTGAGTTAAAAGGAAACCAGTCGGAAATACTGAAGGCAGAGGAAAGCGGATATGCCAAAGATCCGGTTAAACTAATCGTGTCGCAGCTGATTGACTATGAGGAAGTGGATTACGATGAAAATGCGGAGCTGTTATACAAGCTGGCCCAACAGGCTGTATCTGCGATTTCCGATTCTCTAAAAGATACAGATAAGGTGAATGGAGTCGTCTCCCAATACAGGACTATCATCGCTAATCAGATTTTTAGTCAGATGAAGGAACACTTTGTTGTGGAAACTGAAGAGATTGGCGAGTTCAAGGTGCTTCCTTTTGTAGGACTTTTGCCCCAATTCCTGACGGAAGAGACGGCATACGGGCGTCGAGATTATCGTATACCCTTTGAAAAGAACAAGAAATCGTTGGTCAGAAAGTATATCTTTACTGGATTCACCAAATCATACTATCAGACATATAAGTTTGATAGCACCACAGAACTTGATTTCTCATACCTGCTGGAAAATGACGCAGATGTCTTGAAATGGATTAGACCAGTGCCCAACCAGTTCAAAATATACTGGTCGAATGGCACCCATCAATATGAGCCTGATTTTATCGTAGAAACCGCAGCTGCCATATATATGGTCGAGACCAAGGCGGAAAAAGATATGAATAATGATGAAGTTCAAGCTAAAAAGGCGGCTGCAGAAGCGTATTGTAAGACGGTTTCTGAATACACAAAACAAAATGGTGGAAAGCCTTGGAAATATGTTCTGTTGTCAGAGGATGATTTCGACAGAACACATCAGTTGAGGTATGTGTTGGCAAAATGTGGAGTTGAATAAAATGTCCACCCCCTATACTTAGCTTATATAACCCGCCAAGAAGGATAGAAGAAGGCATAAAGAATGGAATGAGGGATTGCGGGAATATTTATTCAGCGGTGCTGACTCGCTGTTATGTTTTATTTTTAAGATACTCGCAGGCATACCACAATGCCTACAAGGTAGGCCGAGTGAATTCGTGGATGTTTGAATGAGTGAATGCTAATTCCCGAAACCCTACCGAAGCATCGCTGAAGGGTTAGGGCATGTGGGAATAACTTAAGTAATATGATTCTGTGAATTTTATTTTGCTGTTTTCAAAAAAATGCGTATCTTTGCAGACGAAATACCAATGTGATAGAATGTGTGAATATATTTAACGACAATGAGCAATAAGATTTCCATACGATTCTATAAAGACCACAAGGTACGCGCCATCTGGGACGAAAAACAAAACCAATGGTGGTTTTCTGTTCTTGATATAGTGGGGGCTATAAACGAACAGGATGACCACGAGAAGGCTCGCAACTACTGGAAATACCTCAAGGCTAAATTAAAGAAAGAGCAAAACGAGGTGGTTAGTGACACTACCCAACTGAAACTCACTGCCGCCGACAGTATTCAACTCGTGAGTGCACTCACGACTTCTAATTTATGGTACCCGACGGCAAGCAACGCGCGGACGACGCTCTCATAACTTTGCATTGACATAAATCTGCAATGAAGATCGACTTTCTATACTCGACGGATTTTCTGGCGATGAATGCGCCGGAGCTGGGACATACCTGTATGCACCTGCTGTGCACGGCGGGCGAAGGAAGTTTTGTGTTCAACGAGCGGTGCTACCATATCGTGAAGAACGACCTGGTGGTGATGCCGAACCCCACACGGGCAAAGAACCTCGCGGCGGCGCCGGGGATGGAGGTGGAGTGGTTCGCCGCCGACAACAAGTTCCTGCAGGGCCTGCTGCCGTCGAACAACTACAGCATCGGGGGCAGCATCAGCCTCAACCAGAACCCCGTCATCAAGGTCGACGACCGCCAGGCGGAAATCCTGCTGGAGGACTTCCACCGCCTGCGCGACCGCCTCGACGACCGCCACCTGCTCTTCTACCGCGAGATGATGGGGAGCCTATGCCTGACGATGATGTACGACATCTTCGAGCTCCACGCCCGGCGCGACGCCACCGACACCCACAGCGACCGCACCGCCATCATCGTCCGTCAGCTCACCGACCTGCTCGCCACCGGCATCAGCCGCACGGAGCGCGACGTGAGCTACTATGCCGAGCGGCTGAATGTATCAACCAAGTACCTCTCCGCCACCGTCAAGCGTGTTACCGGCCACAGCGTCAGCAGCTTCATCGACCGTGCTACGGTGCCCATATTGAAAAAATACCTCAACGACGAGCGCTTGTCGCTCACGCAGATAGCCGACCGGATGAACTTCACCTCGCTAAGTTATTTCAGCCGCTACTGCACCAAGCACCTCGGCCAGTCGCCCAGCGACTACCGCCGCAGCCTCCAGCCGAGAGGGTGATTTAACCTAATATCTCTTCCACCAGCCGCTTGCCCAGTTCGTAGGCATTTTGCAGGTCTTGTGGGAACTGCGTCTCACGCATGCGGGCTTTGCGCTCCTCGGGGAGCATGGCGGCATCGTAACGGCTGTAGTCGTTGAACTGGTAGTTGTCGAAGCTGTAGAGCACTTCCGTGGGGCCGAACATGCCCAGCTGCTGGGCGTTGGTGTCCATCAGGATGTGGTAGTTGTTGGCACGGTACACCTCCTCGTCCGGGCAGTTCATGGTGAAGATGGTGGCCGAGTGCTTGGGCTTGCTAATGACAGGGTGGCTGAAGTCGGAGTAGTTGACCGCGGGGAAGACAAGTCGCTCCATAAAGGCGCGGAGCCCCGCCGTGGGGTATCCGCAGTAGACGGGCGAGCCGCACACCAGCACATCGGCCTCGACTGCCTTTTCCATGATGGGTTTCAGGTCGTCGGGGAAGGAGCAGATGCCCTTCTTGCCGCCTTTCACCTTGCAGGCGAAGCAGCTCATGCAGCCTTTGTAGTTCAGGTTGCGGTCGTAGAGGTTGACCATCTCCACCTCGGCACCCGCCTCACGGGCACCCTCCATGGCGCGATGCAGCAGCTGCGCCGTGTTGAAGTTCTTGCGGGGACTCCCGTTGATGAAAAGTGCTTTTGTCATAATGATAGGTTATTTTGCAGCCTTGAGGACCTGTTCTATCACTCCTATTTTGTAGCCTTCGCTGTGGTAGCGGATGTGGCCTTTGTTGTCGATGAGGGCCACCAGCGGGTACTCGCCCCGTCCGTTGGTAGCCTCCAGGATGCGCTGCTCCAGCAGCCCCTTGTTGTAGGCCAGGTCGGTGTTCACCAGCCGCCACTCGTGCATCTTGAGGCTGGCCGGCCCCACCATGAAGGTCATGCCGCCCCACTGCTTCATCTCCTGCTGCAGCTGCTTGAGCTCTACCACGAGGTGCTTCGAGGGTTCGCTGTAGTCGCCGAGGTTGATGTAGAGCATGCCAGCCTCGCCGGCATAGTCCCACAGCTCGATGCCGTCGTATAGTTCAAGCTGTGGGTTGATAGGTTGATAGGTTGATGGGGTGGTATGTTCAATCAGCGGAAGGATGACAATTTCCTTGGTGGTGGGCGAATGATGATTCGCCCCTACGGTGAAGAACTCCATCCGCGAACGCACCGAGCCGTTCGGGTAGCGGTTGCCTGTGGAGAGGCAGTAGGTGCCGGGCTCCAGATCGATGATTGCCGGGAACTTGGCCATGCGCGGGTCGTCCTCGAAGTCAAAGGTGCGCAGGTCGCCGTTTTCCAGCTTGGCCAGGGTAAAGTGCGGCCAGTAGACGGGCTTGGCGGGCTCCTTGCCGCTGTAGGTCAGGGTGAGAACTGTAGGGACGCGGCGTGCCGCGTCCGCAGCAGGTTGCCCATTGTCGCTTGCGGACATGGCACGCCATGTCCCTACATATACATAGATGGTGTTGGTGGCATTGTCCAGGTACGCCGGCACCCCGGCGGCGCGGCAGGCGGCCACAAAGAAGATGTCGCGGCTGTGGCTGTCGGCGCGACGCAGCTTGTAGACTCCCACGGGCGAGACGGGACAGTTATAGTAGTTGCTCGTGTCGTCGATGGCGATGCTGTCCAACGTCCACTGGCGGATTTCCTCGGCCGTCATACCCTTGAAGCACGAGAGTTCTTCGCGATAGGGACGCACCATCTCATTGCTGATGCGGGCGGGGAGAAGGCCGCGTTGGTACGTTGATATGTTGATATGTTGATATGTCCCTGGCTCGGTCCAATGCGCCTCGAGCGTGGCTGCGGTGATGTCGCGCAGGTCCTTGTCGCTGTAGGTGGCGAGGTAGTCGTCGCAGTTGGGATGTGCGGCGATGAATTTCTCTATCTCGGCCCAGTTGCCCTCGGCCTTGCGCACAAAGGGGTTGGGGCTGTCGGTGTGGAACGTGGCGGTGTAGGCCGCACGCAGCGAGTCCTCATAGGCCAGGCGCCTGGCGTTGGCGGCGGTCTCTTCCTCGGTGGCCACCACTTTGGGTTCACCGGCCACAGGGGGCACCATTTCGAACAGCCTCACCCCCGGCCCCTCTCCCAAAGGAGAGGGGAGTAGGATGTCCTTGTCGGCATCCTTCTTTAATATCAATGTCAGCGTGCTATCCTTTCGCACATCAATCTTGGCAAAGGCAAAGCGGTATCCACTCCCCTCTCCTCTGGGAGAGGGGTCGGGGGTGAGGCTCCAGATAAGCAGGTCGCCCAGACCGGTGGTCAGCGAAGCCTTGCCGTCGACATCGGTGGTCATGGTGGCGAGGGTGTAATACTCGGCATAGTTGTAGAGCTTGAACTTCACCTGCGCGCCCTCCATCGGCTTGCCGTTTTCGTCCTGCACGGTGATGGTTACGCGGCGCGTGGGGGCATAGTGCGAGAGCAGGTTCAGCTCGGAGAAGAGACCTGTGCGGCGCACCACCTCCTCGTCGCCCTTGTACTTGCCGAAAGCCTTGGTGTGCACCATCATGCAGCGCGTGCTGGGCACGGAGAACCAACCCATGTTCAGCCGCGGGTCGGGTTCGCAGGCACCCAAGAACTTCCATTCCCCATTGACATAGACCTCCACCCAGGCGTGGTTGTCGTCGCAGTGCGCCCAGCGCGGCGTGTAGCACTGGCGGGCGGGGATGCCCACCGACCGCAGGGCGGTAACGGCGAAGGTGCTCTCCTCGCCGCAGCGGCCCAGGCTGGTGCGCATCGTAGCCAGCGGGGCAGAGGTGCGACTGTCCGAGGCGCGGTAGGCCACATGTTCGTGGCACCAGTGGTTCACCTCCAGCGCCGCCTCCTCGATGGTCATGCCCTGCACGCGTTCCTTCAGCTCGCGGTACATCACCATACGCGCCGTGTCAAGATTCTCATTATTAACGCGGTATACCAGCACGAAGTGGCGGAACACATCCTCCGGTATCTCCTTGCCCCACGCCATCTCCTCGCGGGCACGGAAGGCGTAGCGCACCTGCTGCAGGTAGAACTCGGGGCTGTAGTCGGCCAGGTCCGACAGCGGCATGTAGGCGTAGAGGAACTCCATCGCCTCGCGCTCCATGTGGCTCAAGGTGTCGAACCTCAAACCACTTAACTCATAACTCTTAACTCTTAACTCAAAGTCCCGGTGCACCTCGGCGCGGTAGTCGCGGTCGGTGATGAAATGTGGGTCGCGGTGGCAGGCGGCGAAGGTAAGCAGCGCAGCCAGTAGAGGGATAAGGCGTTTCATATCTGTGAATTGAATATCAATTGTTTGACTTGTTCAGCATCGGTTTGAAGGGTGCCGTCGGGGAGGGTGGCTTTGCAGGAGCCGTGCACCTCGCGGACGCCGGTGGCGGCCAGCAGGTCGGCCACGTTCCACGGCGTTATCCCGCTGCCGGCCAATATCTTGACGGGCGTGGCACCGACCAGCCGGCGGATGACCTCGGCGCCCTGCAGGGCGGTGGCGGCCTGGCCGGAGGTGAGCAGGCGGTGGCAGCCGCAGCGGGCCACGGCCGCGAGCGCAGCGAGCGGCTCCTGAAGCGCCTCGTCGAAGGCGCGGTGGAATGTTACCTCCATCGGGGCGGCCAAGCGCACGATATGGCGCGTAAGTTCCTCGTCCACAATGCCGTCTTTGGTCAGGAACCCCACTACCACGGCGGCGGCGCCCAGCGTGCGGCAGCGCATCAGCGTCTCCTCAATCTCGATGATTTCGGCATCGCTGTAGCAAAAATCGCCCGCCCGCGGCCGCACCAGCACATGGGTGCGCAGGCCGAGGTCATGGACGCAGCGGGCGATGTCTTCGTCCGAAGGGGTGAGGCCGCCGCATTCGAGGTCGCGGCAGAGCTCGATGCGGCGCGCCCCGCCCGCCAAGGCGGCCTCGGCCGAGGCCACCGAGTTGCAACATATCTCCACGTCAATCATGCTGCAAAGATACGAAACTTTTCCGACATGCCGCCGCCCCTCCTCCTGCCACTCCCTAACCAAGGAAGAAGAGAGGAAGAAGAGGGTGCCTCTAAAATACTAGAAATCAACCTCTCGTAAACGTGCCATTTTGCCCCTTTTTTCAGTTTTTTGACGGAAAATTTTCATCTTTTTTTGCCCCGGAATGTAATATTATCGCCGCCCGTGCGTTACCTTTTTATTATAAATTTAAACTGCAATGCACAACACACAACACATCACCCCCGACCTGATATATGTCGGTGCCAGCGACCGCCGCACCGCTCTCTTCGAGAACGTCTACCCCATTTCGCGCGGCGTCTCCTATAACAGCTATCTGCTTATGGATGAGAAGACTGCGCTGCTGGATACGGCCGACAGCGCCGTCAGTGAGCAATTCTTCGAGAATGTCAAGGCCGCCCTGGCTGGTCGCCAGCTGAACTATCTCATTGTCAACCACATGGAGCCCGACCATGCCGCCCTTATCGAGCCCCTCCTGCAGCGCTACCCGGGCACCACGGTGGTCTGCACCGCCAAGGCTGCCCAGATGGTGGAGCAGTTCTTCGGACTGAAGCCCAACACTATGATTGTCAAAGAGGGAGACACCCTCGCGCTGGGTCGCCACACGCTCACCTTCGCCATGGCACCGATGGTCCACTGGCCCGAGGTGATGGTTACCTACGACACCACCACCGGCACCCTCTTCTCAGCCGATGCCTTCGGCACCTTCGGCGCACTGAGCGGCAACCTCTATGCTGATGAGCTGAACTTCGAGGGCGAATGGCTGAACGATGCCCGCCGCTACTTCATCAACATCGTGGGCAAGTACGGCGTGCAGGTGCAGGCACTGCTCAAGAAGGCCGCTGCGTTGGATGTCAAGATGATATGCCCGCTGCACGGCCCCGTGTGGCGCTCCAACCTCGAATGGTTTATCGGCAAGCACGACGTGTGGAGCCGCTATGAGCCTGAAGACAAGGGCGTTGTCATCATTTTCGGCAGCATCTACGGCCACACCGAGGCCGCTGCCCTGCGTCTCGGCACCCTGCTGGGCGAGCGCGGCGTGAAGGGTATCAAGGCATACGACGCCAGCCGTACCCATGCCAGCAAGCTGGTGGCCGAATGCTTCCGCGCCAGCCATATCGTGCTGGCCTCCAGTACCTACAATAACGGCATCTTCACCCCGATGGAGAACCTCCTGATGGACCTCAAGGCCCACTGCTGGCAGCGTCGCTCCGTGGCCCTCATCGAGAACGGCACCTGGGCCGCCACCGCCGCCAAGCTGATGCGTGCCGAGCTGGAACAGATGAAGGACATCACCCTGCTGGGCGAGCCCCTCAGCCTCAAGAGCGCCCTGCGGCCCGAGCAAGAGGAACAACTCGCCGCCCTGGCCGACGCCATCGCTGCCACCCTTTAAACCCTAAACCTTAAACCCTAAACCAAGCCTCATGATAGACAAACAAGCCATCTTCAGCATCAGCTACGGCCTCTACGTCCTCATTGCCCGCGAGGGTGAGAGGGACAACGGCTGTATCGTCAACGTGGCGCAGCAGGTAACCGACCAGCCGCTGCAACTCATGCTCTGTGTCAACAAGAAGAACCTCACGCACGACATGGTGCTGAACACCAAGGTGTTCAACCTCTGTCCGTTGAGCGAGGAGGCCACCATGAAGCCCTTCGAGCATTTCGGCTTCCAAAGCGGTCGCGATGTGAACAAGTTCGCCGACTGCCAGCAGGAGCTGCGCACGGAGAACGGTCTGCTGTATCTGCCCAAGTACATCAACGCGGTTATCTCCGGCCGCGTGGTGCAGACGCTTGACCTGGGCACCCACACGATGTTCATCGCCGAGGTAACCGAGGCGCGGCAGCTCACCGCCTCGCCCAGCATCACCTACAGCTACTACCAGCAGCACATCAAATCCACCGGGAGCGCAGGCGTCCCGCCTGCTGAGGGTGGCAAGAAACGCTGGGTATGCGAAGTCTGCGGCTACGTCTACGAGGGCGACGAGGTGCCGGACGACTTCATCTGCCCCTGGTGCAAGCACGGCAAGAGCGATTTTAAACTCATGGAATAACTGTAACGCAAACATTTACAATTATGGCAGACGACAACAAAATCATTTTCTCGATGGTGGGTGTGGGCAAGCTGATACCGCCCAGCCGCCAGATATTGAAAGACATATACCTCAGCTTCTACTATGGCGCCAAAATCGGCATCATCGGCCTCAACGGCTCGGGCAAGTCGAGCCTGATGAAAATCATCGCCGGCGTGGACAAGGACTACCAGGGCGAGGTGGTCTTCTCGCCCGGCTACTCGGTGGGCTACCTCGAGCAGGAGCCCCAGCTGGACGACTCGAAGACTGTCAAGGAGGTGGTGCAGGAGGCCGTGGCCGACGTGGTAGGCTGGCTCAAGGAGTACGAGGAGGTCAACAACGCCTTCGCCGAGCCCGATGCCGACTTCGACAAGCTCATCGCGCGCCAGGGCGAGCTGACCGAACTGCTGGAGCAGCACGATGCCTGGAACCTCGACCAGAAGCTGGAACGCGCCATGGACGCCCTGCGCTGCCCCGATGAGGACCAGCTGGTGAAGAACCTCTCCGGCGGCGAGCGCCGTCGCGTGGCCCTCTGCCGACTGCTGCTGCAGGAGCCCGACATACTGCTCCTCGACGAGCCCACCAACCACCTCGACGCCGAGAGCATCGATTGGCTCGAGCAGCATCTCCAGCAATACAAGGGCACCGTCATCGCCGTTACACACGACCGCTACTTCCTCGACCATGTAGCAGGTTGGATACTGGAGCTGGACCGCGGAGAGGGCATCCCGTGGAAGGGTAACTACACCTCGTGGCTCGAGCAGAAGACCGCCCGCCTCGCCATGGAGGAGAAGCAGGAGAGCAAGCGCCGCAAGACCCTGCAGCGCGAGCTGGAATGGGTGCGCATGGCACCTAAGGCGCGCCACGCCAAGGGCAAGGCCCGTCTGGCAGCCTACGACCGCCTGCTCAACGAGGACGTCAAGGAGAAGGAGCAGAACCTCGAAATATTCATCCCCAACGGCCCGCGCCTGGGCAACAAGGTACTGGAAGTCAACGGTGTGAGCAAAGCCTACGGCGACAAGCTGCTGTACGAGAACCTCACCTTCAGCCTGCCACCCGCCGGCATCGTGGGTATCATAGGTCCCAACGGCTGCGGCAAGACCACCCTCTTCCGCCTCATCATGGGCATCGACACACCCGACACCGGCACCTTCGAGGTGGGCGAGACCGTCAAGCTCGGCTACATCGACCAGCAGCATGCCGAGATTGACCCCGAGAAGTCTGTGTATGAGATGATTTCCGGCGGCAACGAGAACCTCCAGGTAGGTGGCCGACTGGTCAACTCGCGCGCGTACATATCCAGATTCAACTTCACTGGCACCGACCAGAGCAAGAAGGTCGGCGTCCTCTCCGGCGGCGAGCGCAACCGCCTGCACCTGGCCCTCACCCTCAAGAGCGAGGCCAACGTGCTGCTCCTCGACGAGCCCACCAACGACATCGACGTCAACACCATGCGCGCCCTGGAGGAAGGCTTGGAGAACTTCGCCGGCTGCGCCGTCATCATCAGCCACGACCGCTGGTTCCTCGACCGCATCTGCACCCACATCCTCGCCTTTGAGGGCGACTCGCAGGTCTACTTCTTCGAGGGCACCTACACCGAATACGAGGAGAACCGCAAAAAGCGCCTCGGCGACGACACCCCCCACCGCATCCGCTACAAGAAACTCATGGCATGACACCTCTCCGTCTAGCCGTGGGACTCGTCGGTGCACTCGCGCTTCTGGGGTCGTGCGGACGGAGCGGCGGGCAGCAACCTGCCGTGCTGCTCGCGGACTTCCCCACACTCCAGCAGACCACAGACTACACCTGCGGCTGTGCATCGGCCATGATGGTGATGCGCTATTACAGATTGGACGCCGGGGACGAGGCAACCCTGGCCGCCGAGATGCATACCCATGTGGACAGCGACATGCCGGGCGCACAACCGGGGTCGGCTGTCAAGCTCACCGACTACGGCACCAGCGTCGAGGAACTCTGCCGTTATTTTTCCCAACGCCCCGACTTCCGCATAGTGGCCTCCAGCTTCAGCTCCGACACCACCCGACCGCTATTGGGCGACACCGCACGGGTGGGCATCCAGGCTGTGGGCAACCGCGAAGGCCACTTTGCCGACTATGGGGCGGCCGCCAGCTTCTTCCGCTCCACCCTGCAAGCCGGCATGCCAGTCATGGTCTGCTGGAACCTATGGGGTGGCCATTGGACTGTCTGCATCGGCTACGACGACAGCGGCACACCCGACCTCTTCGACGACGACATCCTCGTCATGGCTGACCCCTACGACAGCACCGACGGCTCGCCCGACGGCCTGACGCGCGTCAATCTGGTACACTTCTTCTACGACTGGTTCTGCACCATGACCCCCAAACCCCACCAGCTGCAACCCTACCTTGTCGTGGCTCCTGTGGAGGGTCTGCCTCCTCACAGTTCCGCTAATTGATTCTCTAATCCATCGTCCCCCAAAGACATCCCGCCACATCATCTGTGGCGTTTTTTTTCGTACATCTTCCCATCCCCTAACCAAGGAAGAAGAGGGGAAGAAGAGGGTGCCTGCAAAACACTGTTCGTCAGGCTTTTATATTTTGGCAAAAATGCCCCAAAAACCGAGAAATTTCAAAAAAAAAGCACAAAAAAAGCCCGCCCGGGAGGGCAGGCTTGCGGTCGTGTGTGGCGACGGTTTAGAAGTGGAAACCGATGCGGAGCATCAGGGCACCGGCGGTACGGCGCTCGCGCTTGTTTTGCAAACGCATGAGGGCATCATGGGCTGCTGCGAAGGTGTTGTCCTCGATGGTGCCCTTGGTGTAGTCGATGTTGTGTTTACCGAGGCCGTAGTAGTGCAGACCTGCGCTGACGTGGCGGCCGAAGTAGGCACCCACGCCAAGGCTCCATGCGAAGGCGAAGTCCATCTTGTAGGCATACTTCTCGTCGCCGCTACCCGTTCCTTCGGAGGTGATCCAGAGCAGGTCGGTACCGAGGCCGAACTCACCGTAGGCGGAAATGTCGGGCCAGGGGAGCTCGTCATAGATGTAGCTCACACCCAATTGGACAGGGAGGTTGATGTAGGTGGTTTTGCCGTAATTCATGTCGCTGTACTTGTCGCGCCATTTGCTGGCGATGGGGTTCCAAAGGAAGTCGGCATTCAGGAAGGGGGCCACCATGCCCATGCCCACATCGAAGCGGTAGCTGGCGCGATAGCCCAGGCCGAAACCGGCGGAGGCGTCCTTGCCGATGTTGGTGATGGTGAGGGGAACCATTTCGACATCCATTTTGATGTCGGATGCCAGGTCGCCGGTGGGGATGGTGCCGTTGAGGTAGACCGACTGGCGGAACTGGGCCTGTGCGGCGGTGCCTATTCCTATCAGCATGGCGGCCAGGCACAAAAGTTTTACTGTTCTCTTCATTGTTATAGAATGTTAGGGGTTAGTATTCATTTCTTTTTCGCCGTCTTGGCTGTGGTCTTGGCCTTGGTCTTGGCTTTCGGCTTGGCGGCGGGTTTGGCTTTGGGTTTGACGGCTTCTTCCTCGGGGATGGTGGCGTCGAGCGGCGGTATCTCGGCCTCGAGGTATTCCTGCTCGATGTCGCGCAGGTCGTCGTCCGTGGGTTCGAAGTCGTCGTCGTTGGGTTCGTCGTCGTCGCCTATTTTCTCATAGCTGTCCAGCTCCTCGGTGTCGGCGTCGGCGAAGGCGGCCTTGATTTCCTCTTTGTTGATGCCGAGGGTGATTTTTTTCTTGCGTTCCTCGTCGGCGGCCAGGGCGTCTTCGTAGGCGGCGCCGTGCACAAGCTCTTTCTGCTTGTGTGCCGGGTCGATTTCCTCCTTTTCGAGGGCTTCGCTTAGCGGAGCGAACTCCATCTCTTCCTTGGTCTCCTCGTCGTCGTCGAAGAGGGCTTTGTCGAGGTCTTCGCCGAGGGGGTCGATTTTCACCTCGAACTTGACCATGTAGGCGGTGTCGTCGGTCTCGAACGGCACCACGAAAATTGCCTCGCCGTTGGGCTTGGTGAAGCGTTGCATGTGGTCGGTATAGCCTTCCGGATAGGCTTCTTTGAATAGTGCCTTAAGATCTTCGGTGAGGTTCTTATAGCTGACAATCAGGTTCTTTTTGCGTTTTTTGGTAGTTGCCATAGTGGTTGGATTTTGGTGCAATATTAGTAACTAATTTCAATATGGCCAAATTTTTTTTATGCCACTACAATTGACTCGTCGTCCTCCACGCGCAGGTTTTGCATGATGAACTCGCGCCGTTCGAGGGTGTTTTCGCCCATGTAGAAGCCTAGCACCTGTTTGGTGTCGAACTCCTTGTGGAGCAGCACCGGGTCGAGGCGCATGTCCTTGCCGATGAAGTTCTTGAACTCGTCGGGGCTGATTTCGCCGAGACCCTTGAAGCGGGTGATTTCGGCTTTGGGGGTGTTGTTGATGGCTTCGATGCGCTCTTCGTCGGTGTAGCAGTAGGTGGTCTTCTGCTTATTGCGCACGCGGAAGAGGGGTGTCTGCAGGATGTATACGTGGCCCGTCTGCACCAGCTCGGGGTAGAAGCGCAGGAAGAAGGTGAGGAGGAGTAGGCGTATGTGCATGCCGTCCACGTCGGCATCGGTGGCGATGACCACGTTGTTGTAGCGCAGGTTCTCGATGCCGTCGTCGATGTCAAGGGCGTTGTGCAGCAGGTTGAGCTCCTCGTTCTTGTATACGTCCACCTTGCTGATGCTGTATGTGTTCTTGGGCTTGCCGCGGAGGGAGAAGACCGCCTGGGTGTCGACGTCGCGGCTCTTGGTGATGGAGCCGGAGGCCGAGTCGCCTTCGGTGATGAAGATGGTGCTTTCGAGTCGGCGGGCGTGGTTGGTGTTGTAGTGCACGTGGCAGTCGCGCAGCTTGCGGTTGTTGAGGCTGGCTTTCTTACTGGCCTCGCGCGCCACCTTTTTGATGCCGGCTATGTCCTTGCGCTCTTTCTCATTGGCCACGATTTTGGCCAGCAGTGCCTCGGCGGTGTCCGCGTTTTTGTGCAGGTAGTTGTCCAGGTGCGACCGCAGGATGTCCAGCACGTAGGTCTTGAGCAGGGGCGAGTCGTTGCTGCCGTCGGCCTTGTTGGGTTCGAGGTGGGTGCTGCCCAGCTTGGTCTTGGTCTGTGCTTCAAAGACGGGTTCCTGGATGCGCACGCACAGCGCGCACACCAGTCCCTGGCGGATGACTTCGGGGGCATAGTCCTTCTTGATGAATTCCTTGACCACGCGGGCGTAGGCTTCGCGGAAGGCGCTTTGGTGTGTGCCGCCTTCGGTGGTGTGCTGTCCGTTGACGAAGGAGTAGTAGTAGTCGTTGCTTTGCCCGT
>Ga0256406_1000486_pt1 | contig 72327 bp, 57 predicted proteins | sample RumenRJG_03DNA_FD_185986 | JGI IMG/M metagenome (GOLD analysis project Ga0256406, IMG submission 185986) | Bovine rumen microbial communities from Lethbridge, Alberta, Canada - RJG_03 | ecosystem: Host-associated > Mammals > Digestive system > Stomach > Rumen | place: Canada: Alberta | collected... | reverse complement strand
GGTTGCTCACTTCGCCCAGGTTGGCCATGTTCTGACTCGTGCCGAAGACCGAGGGGACTACGGGACGCATCAGAATGTCGACGGTGCGCTTGTAGAAGTAGTCGAACGACACATTCAGGGAGTTGCCGAGGAAGGAGGCATCGACACCCACGTTGAAAGTCTTGGTCTTTTCCCATTTGAGGTCTTCGTTGCCCAAGGTGAATCCAGCGCCTGTAACGGTCTTGTTGTTGTAGGCGTAGGTGTTGGTGTACATATTATAGGTGGTGTAGCGGTCGTAGGTACCGATGGTCTGGTTGCCCAGTACGCCATACGAGCTGCGCACCTTCAGTTCGCCGATGTGCTCCTTGTAGTAGTTCATCCAAGGTTCGCTGCTGATGCGCCATCCGAGCGACATCGAAGGGAAGAATCCCCACCGGTTCTTGCTGGCGAACTTCGAGGAACCATCGTAGCGGAAGTCGAACTCGGCATAATATTTCTCCTGATAGTTGTAGGCCAGACGACCCAGCACCGATGTGATGCTGGTGCGGATGTTGTCCTCGGGATAGACATGTGAGCCGTTGCCGATGGTGATTTCGGCATCGTCGTTGGCAGAGGTGCCTAAGTCCGTGTTGGCATAGTCGATTCTTATCTCATTGCCTCTGCCGGTGTAGCTCTCATTGGTAACGCCGAGCAGTCCGGTGACATTGTGGTTGCCAAAGCTCTTCTGGTAGTCGAGTAACAACTGTGAGTTAATCAAGTAAGAGTCGTAGTTCCAGTTGTCGGTATAGTTCTTCTCGTTAGCATAGCGCGATGGCGTAGCCTGGTCGGCACTATAATAATAAGGTATGGGCAGAGTGCGTGTGTAGCGGGTCTGTCCGGCCACGTCCACTCCGAACACACCTCTGAGCTTGAGCCCGTCGATAATCTTGAGTTCGGCATTGAGGTTGGCCACAAAGTCGTTGTTGCGGTATTTGTTGGTGCCCCCGGCCTCAAGGCTGCCCAAGGGGTTGAATTCCGAGAGAATGTCGTTGAGCAGATATTTGCCGTCTTCCTTCATCCGGTAGTAATAGTAGGGCGGAACGCGCTCGGCGTCAATCTCGAGACTTCCTCCCGTGGTCGACAGGCTGTTGTTGCGGGTGAAGGCCAACAGCGCCTGAAGCTTGAAGCGTCCGAGCTCGGTGGTGATATTTGACCGGAGATTATAGCGGCTGATGCCGAAATCCTTGTTGCCCACGTAGTTGCTTTCCTGGTCGTAGTAGCCGACACTCACCATGTAGGAGGTCTTCTGGCTACCGCCCGACACGCTGAGGTTGTGCGACTGCTGGAGGGCCGTTCTGAAGATTTGGGGCAGGAACCATTTCTCCTCCGACTGATGGTTGTAGAGGTCTCTAATCTGCTCGGGCGTGAACGCTGGGGCCATGCCCGAATTCGTCAGGGAGAGATTCTTCAGCGTGGCATTCTGATAGCCCTTGACGGGGGTGAACAGGATATGCGGATCCTCCCAGCCCACGGCAGTGCTCAGGCGCACCTTGGTCTTCTCGTTCAGATGGCCTTTCTTAGTGGTCACCAAGATGACGCCATTCGAGGAGCGTGAACCGTAGATGGCTGCCGCACCGGCATCCTTGAGCACCGAGATGTTGTCGATGTCGTTGGGATTGAGCTCATTCAGTGCATTGCCGTTCATCACGAGACCATCGATGACGATGAGCGGTGCGTTGCTGTTGGTGGTACTGATACCACGGATGTTCAGGTTGTTGTTCTCACCATTCGGGTTGTAGCTCTTGCGCTGGATGATGAGGTTGGGGGCTGCTCCTTGGAGGGCCTGTGTTACATTGGCGACAGGACGGTCCTCGAGCATACTGCTCTTCACCTGGTCGACGGCACCGGTGATGCTCTTTCTTGTGGTGGTACCATATCCGATGACCACCACTTCGTCGAGCTGTTTCTGATTCTCTTGCATGACGATGTCGAGGCGGTGTTTGCCGTTGATGCTCACTTTTTGGTCGGCATAGCCAATGTAGGACACCAGGAGAGCGCCTTTGCCGTCGGTATTGAGCACAAACTCACCGTCGGCGTTGGTCACGGTGGCATTGTTGCTCCCTACTTCCCGGATGGCGGCTCCGATGATAGGTTCCCCCTGGCTGTCGGTCACCTTACCCGAAAGCTTCCGTCTCGACGTGCTATTGCCCGACTGCGACGAGAGCTGTGGGGAGGTGTTCCGTCCGGAGATGATGATGTGTTTGCCTGAGATAGTGTACTGCAGGCGGGTGCCCGACAGCAGCTTGTCGAGCAAATCGGACAGTTTCAGGGTCTTTCTCCCTACATTAATACTTGTTCGTGGATTGAGGTCGTTGGTGCTGTAGTCCACCGACATCTTCGTTTGTTGTTCGATTGCGCGGATGATGGAGCCTACGGTAGGACTGTTGGGCAGTTGAATCTTCTGATTCTGTCCGTAGACTGAGCATCCCCATGCGAGTAGCAAGGCCACAGTGAAGAGCCTGCCCACCCTAAGGCCGTGCAGAGTAATTCTTGTGATGGATATAAACATATGTGAATAATAAAGGTTTAAAGTGACTAAGTCAATTGTATTGGGCTCTGGCTGGTGAGCTGAGTTGGTTGGGGTTTGTGTTGGTTGGGTTTCTGGGCCTTATCCTCCTTTCTTTAAAAGCAGTGTGACATTATGCTTATGGTGACTGAAGGTCAGGTTGCCGTAGATTTGTGTCAGCACATGCAGGATGTCATCGAGGCTCTCGTCCGACTGGAAGTGCATGGTGAAGCGCCGTCCTACGTCAATGCCCGGCCCCACCTGGAATTTCACGCCGAAGCGTCGACCCAACTGGCTCAGCACCTCATTAAGTGGCTGGTTTTCAAAGTGCATGCCGCCGGTAGTCCAGTTGGCCACCTTGCCGGCGTCAACGGCCGACTTGCGGAGGGTGCCGTCGTAGCGGTTGTAGACGGCCTGCTCGTTGGGACGAAGGCGCTGACTCGTTCTCCCATCGCTCACTTCGACGCATCCCCTCTCGAGTGATGTCGTGATGGTGGACTCATCCTGGTAGGCCTTGACGTTGAACTGGGTGCCGAGTACCTTCACCTTCAGGTTGGCTGTCTGCACCGTGAAAGGGCTGTGGGCATTGTGGACTACGTCGAAGTGGGCCTCACCGTTCAGATAGACCTGACGTTCCTGCCAATGGTTGAAATTGGAGGCATACATCAGTGTGGTGCCTCCATTGAGGGTGACCTTGGTGCCGTCGGGCAACAGGAGGTGCTTCACGGTGCCGTCGGCTGCGTAGCATTGCTCAAAGGCGGGACGCTGGGTGAGGCGCAGTGAGTAGAGCCGGCTGCCGACAGCGCCTACGGCGAGCGCAATAGCGGCGACAGCGCCATAGCGCAGCAGACGGCCGCGCAGAATCGACCTGTGCGGCGGCTCCATGATGTCAAGGCGGCGGTTCACTGCCTGGAGCGAATGCAACTGCCGGGATAAGTCGACCTTAGCGTCCTTGCTCTCCGTCCACAGCTCGTTCAAGACTTCCGCCTTCGGAGCCGAGGTGTCGTCGAGCAAGAGCCATTGAGCCATCTTCGCCTGCCATGCTGGAGGAAGCGCACCTTTGAAGTATTGGCGTAATAATGTCTTTAGTCGGTTGGGTTCCATTAATTAGGTCTGTTCTCAGTGACAAGACACGGTTATGGACACGAAACACGTAGTTAATAAAGGTTAATGATTAGAAACAGTGCCCCAAGTCTCAGCTTCCTGAGTTTCTGCAGGGCTGCTGTGATGTGTGTCTCCACGGTGCGCACGCTGATGCCGAGTCCCCGGGCAATTTCTGCGTTGCTCCGTCCTTCAAAGCGGCTCATTACGAACACTTGTCGCTGTCGCTCGGGCAGGTCGGCCAGTGCGCGGTTGATACGGTCGGAGAGCTCCATCAACTCAACATCCTCCTCGGTTGTATTGCCTGTGGCTGATGTCTCGGTCACCTCTTCCGCGAACCGGTATCTGAATTCCTGCCTGAGCATGTTGAGTGCCATGTTCTTGGAGCTCACGAACAGATAGCGGTCCATAGCGTCGGCCTGGGGCAGCTGCTTCCGGTGCAGCCATAGTTGGATAAAGAGGTTCTGCGTGGCATCCTCGGCAAGAGCATCGTCCTTGACGATGGCTTTCACAAAGGTGAGCACCTGCGGATAATGGCGCAGATAGAAGAGGTTGAAGCTGGGGCGGTCGCCCTGCCTCACTCGTTCCAAGAGTGTGACTTCATCGTTCATCCTTCTATGATGGTTGCTTTCTCATTAGGCGGGGGCTGACTGGTGGTGACAGCCGGCCCTGCGCAGCCTCAGACGTTTTTGCTTCGGTGATAGCGCATGAAGAAGAGCAGGTCGGCTTTCTGCTGGGAGGCTGAGACGGCGGGGCGGAATTCGGGCTGGTGATAGGCATCGGGCAGCATGTCGTGCTCCACCAGGTATTCTGCCATATGGGTGGTACACCGTTCCTCGTCCCACAGCATGTCGATTGCCTCGGCCTGGGCCTGCTTGGGATTGTAGTAAGGATTGGTTGCATCCTTGATGCAAGGAGCTGTGTCGAAGGAGAAGAATTGGTTGTAGTAAGTATCCTTGTCGTCGATGAAGAGGGTCACCGGCTTGTCGGAGTTCAGCTGATTCAGGTCGACCGTCTTTGAATATTTCATCTTCTTCTGCAGGAGCTTCTTCATCTCGTTGCTGTCCTTAGTATAGATGAGCGTCTTGCCGCCGAACATTTGCTTGAGCTCCTCCGAGGAGTAGCTGCGGGTTCCTTCCTGAGGTATGTCGCGGCATTGGCTGCGCATCTCTTCAAAGCGGCCGTTGAGATGCATGGAGACGAGCAGACCGTTAAGATGCCACGCCTCCTGATAGAATACGAAGGAGCCCAACAGACCGTCGTGTTGGGCGAGCTGCTTCTCGTCGATGTTGAGTTCCTCCACCGGTACCGTGAGGGTGTGACCGTGGAGCGACTCGATGCTGATGTCCTTCTCCGTGCGTGCCGTTATGCGCCAGGTATCCTGCTTCTCCACTTTTATGGCTCCAAGATGGGTTGCCAGTTGCTCTTTGCCCCGCACCTCGGCTATGGCCTTCAGCCATAGGTATGCCGGCAGGGCCAGGGGACTAAGCTTGTGATTAAAGAGGAAACTCATGCGGGCGTGATATTCCTTTAGCTCAGTGCTCAGCTCCTTCTTGTCGCCGAAGCTGTTGATGATCTTCAGTATGTTTTCTTGTCTGCTGCGGTGATCCATCAGGTAGGAGGTGGTCAGCACGGTGAGCGTTTGGCGCAGACGGTTGAAATCGGTGTCTGCGCTGTCGAGCAGGGCGTCGGTATCGCGTGACAACTCGTCGTTCACGGGTGCATTCTCGAATTCAGCGTCGAGCAGACTGTAAGCTTCCTGACCAATGTCGAGCAGCATTTTGTCGTCGGCATATATCATCTGGTCGGGGTGCATGTCGCTCATGGTCTTCCATGTCAGGAATCTTATGGCATTCAGGCTGGGTTCGTCGGGATAATATTCTTCTGGGTCGTGGTAGAGGGGCACAGTGTAGCCCAACTCTTGCTCGCACAGCCGGGAGAAGGCCCTCCAGAGTCCCGAGTCGGCAACGATGTCTTCGAAATAGCGGATGAGGGCCAGGGATATATTGGGCAACTCATCCTCCTGCATGGCGCCGTTGTCGAAGCGTTGCTGTAGGTTGTCATAGAGCCGGTTGGCCAGACGCTGGTAGTAGCTGTCGGTGGAATAAGTCTTGTGCAAGGGATGACAAGCTTGGATATTCTTGAACGTGATATGAAGTTTCATTGGATGTATTTTGTGTTCAAAGGTACTATAATTTTCTTTATTGACCAACAGAAAAGCTAAGAAATATGAAATAATCCGTTCGACGCTCAGGGTTGGGCCGTGCACTTATCAGAGGGTCACGCGGCCACCCTCGCATTGGCTGACGGTAAGTTGACCATCTGATGGGCCGTGCATCAGCCGTTGGAACCAGCGGGGCACACGAGCAATCTAAGCGTTCACGAGTTTGGAAGAAATGTTGGTAGTAAACGATTTATTCGCATAGAATGCCCGTGCGATTCCATGGGGCACATCGGTAACAGATGGGACTATCATTTCCCGGTCTGCTCACCTGTCGTCGCTGAACCGTGATGCCATGGACGACAACACTGCCTTCGGACGACCATGGGGGCTATCCCATGCGGTGGACATTGAGGGTGGCATTCGGGGGGCAATCCTCTGGTTCTCACGGGGTAAAAGTGGTGATCTTAAGGGGTAAAAGCTGGGGCGCTGATATGGTAATCCTATAGAAAAAGATCAAAAGCTACGCAGCGAATGATTAAAAGCTACGCAGTGAACGTTCGTTCGTCAGGTACCAAAATCAAGTCATGTCCATGATGGTGTAGCTTGCGAGCAGTTCTCCGTCGAAGCAGGGGTGACCAGTGAGCCCCTTCCTGCCTTTAGGCGGTTGCCTGTGCAGGAAAGGGCTTTAGAATAGTTCGTTACTTGTTGTAGTCAATCCAGACTCTCATTTTCCCGGCCTCACGGTTGTCCCATGCATAATAGGGGATGAGCGTGATGGCCTTGTTGCCGCTGCCTGTTTTCAGTTCCACGATACCACCGAGAAGGTTTTTCTTGTAGCTCTCCTTGAACTTGGGCGTGGCAGGAAGCGAGGCCTCGTCGTAGGAGACTTTGTTGTCGGTCTGCTCCATGCAGTAGACCAGTGGTCCGCGCTGCACGGCTCGCTTGCCCACGTCCTGGCTGACGCGGTCGTCGGCTTTGTCGAGCTCCACGGGCATGGCCATTGAGAGTTCAGCCTTGATGCTTCGGGCTCCCCGTGTGGCAATCACGGCGTAGCCCTTGTCGAGCTTGCTCACCTCGCGCCCGGCGGCTGTGAGCTTGTAGCTCTTGCACCATCCCGGGATTCTGATGCGCAGCTCCTCCGGCAGAGGCTGTGCCGAGGAGACTGTGATGACCGCCCGTCCCGTCCAGGGGTAGCCAGTGGTTATGCTGAGCTTCACGTCGGCTCCGTTCACCTTCACCGTAGCCTCATTGCCAATGAAGAGGTTCACCCAAAGGGCATGGTCGGAGAGGGCATAGATGTAGTTGCCGATGGAGGGGAGGAAGCGCGAAATCTGACTGGGGCAGCAGGCACAGCCGTACCAGGCCTGCCGATGGTGGTTGCCGTCGGACTCCAGCGGGTTGACGTAGAAGAAGCGGTCGCCCGAGAGCGATACGCCGGCCAGCGCCCCGTTGTACATCGAACGCTCCAGGATGTCGACGTACTTGGCATCACCGGTGAGCTCGTTCATGCGCTCGTTCCAGTAGACCATGCCCACAGAGGCACACGTCTCGCAGTAGGCCTCCTTGTTGGGCAGGTCGAAGTCGGCCGTGAAGCCCTCGTTGTGAGCCGAAGAGCCGATGCCGCCCGTGATGTACATCTTTCGCTGTGTGACATTGTTCCACAGGCGGTTCATGGCATTCACGTAGCCCGTGTCGTTCTTCAGTGCGGCCACGTCGGCCATACCGCAGTAGAGGTACATGGCGCGTACGGCATGACCGTTGATGACGCTCATCTCTCTGACGGGCATCTCGTCCTGATAGTAGATGGGCTTCCACTGCCTTGCCTTGCCAGTGGAACCATAGCCGTGTCCGCGCTGCTCGAGCAGAAAGTTGGCGAAGTCGAGGTAGCGCTGCTGTCCGGTGACGCCATAGAGCTTCACGAGTGCGAGCTCAATCTCCTCGTGTCCCGGTACCCAGTGTCCCTTGCCCACACCGAGGAACGACATCATGTGGTCGGCCATGCGCTGTCCCACATTGAGGAGTTTGCGTTTGCCCGTGGCCTGCAGGTAAGCCACACCGGCCTCGATGAGGTGCCCGGCACAGTACATCTCATGGTGGTCCATGTTGGTCCAGCGGTTCTGCAGTCCAGTGAGCGTGTAGAAAGTGTTGATGTAGCCGTCGGGCTGCTGTGCAGCCGCTATCTTGTCGATCCACTCGTCGGCCTTGGCCTCGAGTTGCTTGTCGGGATGGTTGGCCAGCGCGTAGGCGATGCCCTCAAGGGCCTTGTAGACATCGGAGTCGTCAAAGAATATTCCCGAATGCTTTCCGCTGTGCTTGGCAGCGTTGACGAAGTTATGCATGCGTCCCGTCTTGTTCTCTATCTGGTCGATGCAGGTAGGCAGGGTCGCTGTGCGATGCTTTTCCAACCGTGGTCCCCAGAATGCATCGTTGATGTGCACACGGGCGAAGTCCACATGATGGAGCTGCTTCATGCTGGGATTGTTGGCGTTGGCGGGTGTATGGGCACCCAATATGGTGGCAAGAAGCATTAATAATAAGGATTGGGTCTTCATAATGGGTTTATTGTTGATGGTTGGTGATGTCGGTAAATCCCTTCTGGCTGTCGGGGCTGACGAGATGGAGAAGGGCTCCCTGCAGCTTTCCCTTGCTGAGGGGCTGGGCCACATAGAAGTGTCCGTCGCTCAGTGCGCACATGCCGGTGCTGCCGTAGGGATAGTGCCAGCCTCGGTTGTAGTGCAGTGTAGGCTGGGAAGTCGGAAGATAATCGACGCCTCGGAGGGATGCTTTCCGGGGTTGTTGTGAGGCTGCAAAGTTGAACAGGCTGTAGTTGGGGTACTGTTGCTTCCGCCCGCTGTATACTGCCGCATACCACTGTCCCCTGCTTTCGTCGTATTCGAGGTTTTGTACACCCCAATTCGTATTGCCGGTAAAGAGGAAGCAACGGCTGTAGGGCTGCTTGGGCCCCACTCTAAGGGGGCGGTTCTGGCTAATGGAGTGGACGAAGCGTTTCCACTGTGAAGTCTTGCTTACATCGTATTGCAACAGCACCTGATAATCGTTGTCGGTGCGGGCCGTGTCGCCGTAGATGCCATAGGCGACGGTGAGATAAAGCTTGCCGTCCCGATGGCCAAACCGGGGACCGAAGCAGAGACCGTCAATGCCACTGCAAGCAAAACGGTGAGGTTGGCGGTACCCATGTGTGGTGACGTCAGCTTCGTAATCGGCGACGACGGTGGGCAGGTAGACCGCCTGCATGACTCCGTTATCTCCAGCATTCATCTCCTTCCGGGTGATGCGTCCTACGTCGAAGATGGCTACGTAGAAGGCTGTTGCGTTCTTGCCCTTCTTGCCTTCACGTGCAAGGATGCCCTGACCAATGGCATCGTTCTTATACTCGAGCGACCCGTAGACTTTGCCGTCCTGCACGTTGTAGTCGATACAGCCGAGATGGCCGTAAAGACCCGTGACCGAACCCAAGACATGTCCATTGAAGTCGGTCTTGATGAGCTTTGTCGTGAACGATAGGTAGACGTACTGGTGCTGCTCGTCAACTGCGATACCCTGCACGTGGCCTCCGTCAATGGAGTCGATGCGGATGGTGGTGGGGTAGTGGATAGGGTTTTTGCCCGATACGGGTAGGACCGTAATGAGACTGAGCAGGCAAAGCAGAAACTGGTGAATCTTCATGTGCGTAAGGGTTTGGGTGCAAAGGTAGTAATAATAAGGCACAGGAAACTAAAAAACAGTGTTAAAAAGTCATGGAGACAGGGGCTGACAGTGCCTTGCCCCCTTCGCAGCACATTGTGCGTCTACACCGGGCCGAGGCTGAGGCCCATGTCGTCTCACCTCGTTGGCCAAACCTGGATGCTGTGTCCCATGCCCCCATCACTCTGAATGCATACGCAAACAGCCTGCCACCCAACGAATAGGTAACAGGCTGCAAAAGGAAGAACTCAGTGATCCCGTTGGGATTCAAACCCAAGACCTTCAGAACCGGAATCTGACGCTCTATTCAGCTAAGCTACGGGACCTTTCTGTTAATGCACTGCAAAAGTATCACTTTTTTCTTAATCACCAAAACATTAGGTGCCTTATTTTTCAGTCGGATTCACTTTTGGGGGTGTAGCGAAGCGCAGATGAGCCTAAGGTGGACAGTTCGGGAGACGGATGCATGCCGAGGCAACAGCTTCAGAGTGAAAATAAAATTGGCCATAGAATGCAGGTTTTATATATTATTTCGTAACTTTGCCGACACTTAAGCATATAAAACTCGTAGACAATGAGCAAACTGATTCATCCAGAGCACTATCAAGCTCTGCTCACCCCAAAGCAAACGGAACAAGGCATCAAGCAGATAAAGGACTTCTTTCAGCAGAATCTATCCACGGAGCTCAGGCTGAGCAGAGCCACGGCCCCCCTCTTCGTGCTCAAGGGACTGGGCATCAACGACGACCTCAACGGTGTGGAGCGCCCCGTGACTTTTCCCATCAAGGACTTGGGGGAGGCTCAGGCCGAGGTAGTGCACTCGCTGGCCAAATGGAAGCGGCTGACACTGGCAGAGTATGGCATACAGCCCGGTTATGGCATCTATACTGACATGAATGCTATCCGTGCTGACGAGGAGCTCGACAATCTTCATTCCCTCTATGTCGACCAATGGGACTGGGAGGCCGTCATCACGCCTGAGAAGCGTACACTGGCCTATCTGAAGGATGTGGTGAGACGCATCTATGCGGCTATCCTTCGTACGGAGTACCTCACTTGCGAGACCTACTCTCAGATACATCCTTTCCTTCCGTGCGACATCCACTTCATCCATGCCGAGGAGCTGCTGCAGCGTTATCCCGGCTTGTCGCCCCACGAGCGCGAGGATGCCATCTGCCGCGAGCTTGGCGCGGTGTTCCTTATCGGTATAGGCGGAAAGCTGAGCAACGGACAGAAGCACGACGGTCGGGCTGCTGATTACGACGACTGGTCGACTGTGGCCGAAAACGGCCTTCCCGGCCTTAATGGAGATATCCTCATCTGGTATCCCGTGTTGGGGCGCTCGGTGGAGCTTTCTTCGATGGGTATAAGAGTCGACAAGGAGGCACTGCTGCGGCAACTCAAGATAGAGCACCAGGAGGAGCGCGAGCAACTCTACTTCCACCGTCAGCTCCTTGCGGGCAAGCTGCCTCAAAGCATTGGAGGAGGCATCGGGCAGAGCCGGCTGTGCATGGTGCTGCTTCACAAGGCGCACATTGGCGAAATCCAGGCAAGCATCTGGCCTGAGCAAATGCGCAAGGAATGCAAAGCCTTAGGCATGCCCCTCATCTGACGTTGATATTCGGTCCCTCCCTGATGCCCCTACTTATCAGGGAGGAATCTACCTATATTATTCCAACACATTATGTACAGCTATAGATTTCTTCAACTCTCTCCGGCCGCTCTCCATCGTAGAGCCGAATTGCCACGACTGCTTGTGGCCTTTTGTTTTGCACTGATAGCGAGTTTTGCCATTCCTGTTTCCGTCATGGCACAGGGTCACACCGATTCATCTAAGGCCACTATTGCCCAGCGCATGTCGGCGAAACTCACCAAGCGTGACAAGCAGTGGAACACCCATCTGCGCACCATCCACTTTGTCGACCGTAGCCCTGACAGCGAGGGCTCGCGCATCTACCATGCCCTTATACCCGACCCCGACCGCTACATCCGGAGTGTAGCCCGCGAAGTGATGTCTACCCTCTACTTTTCGCCCAAGGACAGCATACCGATGTGCCGTTCGCTCACCTACACGCTAAAGCACGACAAGGGCATCTCGGCTAAGAGCGGGGGTAACGGCCACGTGGGCATCTTCTATAGCAGTGACTGGGTGGCCCGTTCGTTTGCCAAGGGCGACACGGCGGCCGTCGATTTCGAGACCCGCGGCGTGTTGCTTCACGAGCTCACTCATGCCTTCCAGCTTGAGCCCCAAGGCATCGGCCCCTACGGAGGTCCCAACCGTGCCGTGTGGGAGTTTATCGAGGGGATGGCCGACGCCGTGAGAGTGGCAGCCGGAGGCTTCCATGGCGAGGCCGACCGGCCCAAGGGTGGCAGCTATCATCAAGGCTACCGCTACATCGGCTACTTTATGAATTGGGTACGCGAGCATAAGGACAAGGATTTCATTCGCAAGATGAACCGCTCCTGCCTGACCGTAGTCCCCTGGTCGTGGGATGGTGCTGTGCAGTATTCCTTAGGCAAATCCTACACCATGGATGCCTTGTGGCACGAATATCAGGTGGCTATGGGGGAGGCAAAGTGAAGATTGCAGTGCGTAAACCGATATTTTATGGTGGAAAGTTTGTAGGCGTTATCCTTTTTGGCTACCTTTGCGCTCGATATTTCAGTATATAGTAATAGAAAGAAAGTAAAGCGTATGACATTACAAAAGGATTTCCTTCGCGACAACAACCTTGGATTGTTGCTGTTGCGCCTCACAGTGGGAGGGCTGATGCTCTTCCACGGTTTGCATAAACTGTTCTATGGTGTTGGCTTCATTGGCGGTATGCTCAGTCAGATGGGACTGCCCACATGGATAGCCTACGGATCGCTGCTGGGCGAGGTGGTGGCCTCGCTGATGCTCATTGCCGGACTGTGGACCCGTGCGGCAGCCATTGTCTTTGCAGGCAACATGGTGGTGGCCATCCTCATGGCCCACATCGGCCAGCTTTTCGCCATCGACCCGATGACCGGTGGCTGGGTGCCCGAGCTGCCTATGCTCTATCTGATGGGCGGTGTGGTGCTCTTCTTCACTGGCGGCGGACGCTATGCGCTCACCCGGGGCGGAATAGCCGACTAAACGACTCTGTAATTCCATCACCCCATGCTGCCCGCCGACTGCCCTTTGTGGTCGGCGGGCAGACTGGTTAACACCTAATATTTGAAAACATGAATCTTAAAGGCATTTTCATTCCCTCGCCCCACCGTTACGACGATGCAGGCTTTTATCGACGCTGTGGGCGTTCCGGTGTGCTGCTGCCGGCAGTGAGCCTGGGTTTCTGGCACAACTTTGGCGGCGTCGACCCTTATGAGCGCAGCCGCGCCATCACGCACTATGCCTTCGATCACGGCATCACACATTTTGATTTGGCCAACAACTACGGTCCCCCCTATGGCAGTGCTGAAGAGACGATGGGCCGTTTGATGGAAGACGACTTCCGTCCTTACCGCGACGAGCTCTTCATATCCTCCAAGGCCGGCTATGACATGTGGCCCGGTCCATATGGCAATTGGGGCAGTCGCAAATATCTCATGGCGAGTCTGGAGCAGAGCCTCCGCCGTATGCATCTCGACTACGTGGACCTCTTCTACAGTCACCGCTACGATCCCAACACTCCCCTTGAGGAGACGCTTCAGGCACTTGTCGACATCGTGCGGCAAGGAAAGGCGCTTTACATCGGCATCAGCCGGTGGCCCTTAGAGGCGTTGCGCTTTGCCGAGGACTATCTGCGCCGGCGCGACGTGCCGCTGCTCATCTATCAAGGGCGGCTCAATCTCATTGACCGGCAACCCCTGGATGAGGGCATCTTGGACTTCTGCCACGACCACGGCATAGGCTTCATCTCGTTTTCACCCCTGGCCCAGGGACTGCTGACCGACCGTTACGACCACGGCATCCCCGCTGACAGCCGAATGGCCCATGGAGGCTCATTGCCAACCAGTGCACTCACTCCGGAGGTGCTTTCCATCATCGAAAACTTGGGGCGTGAGGCTTCGGCGGCTGGCATCACTAAGGCACAGTGTGCCCTCCGGTGGGTACTGATGCAGAAGGGTATCACCAGTGTGCTCGTAGGGGCAAGTAAGGTGAGCCAGCTGGAGGACGATCTCAGCGTGATGAACTTGCTTGACAAGAGCCGGTAGGCATCCGGCCGTCTTCAGAAGGCAGAGACGGTCAAGGACAAGGCTATCGCCCCTGTTCCCTTATTTGCAGAGGGAAACGGGGGCGATTGTCATTTTAGAGGGTAGCTTTCCTATGTGGGGGAAGGCAATGCTTGAGGCATGAGGGCATGACTCAGCTTATGGGAGCCCATGGGCGACAACAGAAAAGGGGCAGGCCCTTCGATGTGAAGAGTCTGCCCCCAGAATGTGGATGGCAGCCGGTGCCTAAAGCCGGCCTACATCAGATACTCATCTGATGGCTGCCCTCCTTTTTGGCGTCCTTCTTGTCGGCATGCTTCTTCCAGTATTTAGCTCCCTTCTCCTTGAGCTTGGCCGTGAATTCAGCACTGGCCTGCTCTACGGCCTCTTCTTCGGCAGCCGGAGCGAAAGCATGGCGATAGCCTTTCTGAGCGTTCCAAAAACCACGTGTGAAGTCGGGCACCTGAACAGGAATGTTGCCGTTGTTCATCGAGATGCTGCCCAGTTCGGCAAGGCAGCACCACTCGGCGAGGTCGTAGACATCCATGTCAAGGGGCAGACCATGCTGCAGACAGTACACCAGACGGCTGTCCATGATGTAGTCCATGCCGCCATGACCGCCCACCTTCTTAGCCTTGGTTTCATACTTCGTGACGAGCGCATCCTCGAAGTGCTTCTCCAGCTTGCCTGCATCTTCGGCCGACATGTATTCGTGCCCCGTCATCTTGGTATTGGCTGGAGTCACGCCGCAGCTCTGCATCTGCTTGCTTGAGAGGGCATAACCCTCGACCGGATACTTGTTGGCAAAGCCCTTGGTGCCTACCACCTGGAACATGCGGTTATAGGGCTCGGGGGTCATGGTGTTGTGCTGCACCTCAATCATCTTTCCGTTCTGGGTGCTGATGAGTGTGACGGTGTGGTCGCCGTTGGCGAACTGGTCGCATTTCTGGCCAGAGAGTTTCTCCACCCATGCCTTGCCGTTAATCGACTTGGTGTCCATGGCCACGAGGGTCTTCATGCGGTCACCGCGATGGATGTCGAGCACCTGTGCGATGGGGCCCAGTCCATGAGTGGCATAGACGTCGCCGCGGAACTTCTGATTGTAGTCGAGGCGCCAGCCCAGCTTGTCGTTGGCATCTTTCTTCCAGTATTCATCCCAGAAGGGCGAGAGGTCGTGGCGGTAGGCTCCCTGCACGTATTCTACATCGCCGAACACCCCGTGCTGGGCCATGTTCAGAGTGTTGAGCTCAAAGAAGTCGTAGCAGCAGTTCTCGAGCATCATCACGTGCAGGCGGGTTTTCTCGCAGAGGTTGATGAGCTGCCATATCTCGTCGAGATTCATGGCCGAAGGCACCTCGATGGCCACGTTCTTTCCGTGCTCCAGTGCGTATTTGGCCACGGGGAAATGATGGAGCCAGTCGGTAGCGATGTAGACCACGTCGATGTCCTTTCTCTCGCAGAGCTTCTTGTAGCCGTCTTCACCGTAGTAGACGTCGGCAGGCGGCATGCTTGCATTCTTCAGGATGTTGTTGCAGCGCTCGGCGCGATCCTTCTCGTGGTCGCAGAGTGCTTTTATCTCGGTTCCGTCGATATGTGTCCATCGCTCCACGGCACCAGGGCCACGCATGCCCAGACCGACAAAGCCCACCCTGACGACACTGAGCTTGGGTGTGGTGAGGTTGAGTGCATTCTCCTGTCCGGCAGGTCGTTGCGGCACTTCGGTCACAGCCTGTCCGTCGCTAATCTTGTAAGGCCAGTTGAATTGAGCCGATGTCTTGAGCGGCATGAGCGTTGCGGCAGCCAGAGCAAGGGCTGCCATCAAGTTCTTCTTCTGTTTCATTGCGTTTGTAGTTAGTTATATTAATATGTATAGTGCTTCTTAGCCTTCATTGCGCTTGTATCACCACTACGTTGCCTTCCTGCCTATAGCTGAAGGGCCGCGATGTGGCCTTGAGTATGCGTAGTACCTCTGTCAAACTCTCGCCTTGGCGGAATTTCACGTGATAGGAGCCCGTGAACTTTTTAGGGGTCTCACAGACGATGCGCACACCGTAGGTATGCTCGGCCACGGAGCAGTGCTCGAAGTGGTTGTAAATAGCGTTCTTCGCCATCCGGAAGAGGAATGCGCCCATATTGCTCACTACCGGTATCTCCTCCCGGCGGAGCCACAGTTTGAGGAAGATGTTGCTGCAGAGGTCCTTAGCCGTTTCCTCATCCTTCACAAAGCCATGGATGAAGGCCTGCAGCTTGGGCTGCCAATGCAGGAACAGACTCTTGAAGGTCTGTGCATCTCCAGAGGTCGACGGTAGGCCGGTATCTTCAAATTCCTTTGCTGACATCTCGTATTTATGGCCAAAGGCTCTTGATTCTGTTTTCGATGCAAACTTACACAAAATCCTTGGAATTAGGGTACTGCAAGCCTGAAAATAATAGGTGAACCAGGAAAAAAACATGGGCTGCCTTTGTATGGACGTCATGCTGTCACTCCAGGTGCCGGAGTGCCGGTGTGGAAACAAAGGCGCGGGGTGGCCTGCGTGGGGAGATATGGCAAGGAAGTCCTGTACCGGTGTCAGGGACTGGCATACGGGCAGAACTTCCTCTCCGATATTTCTTTCGGCCTTGCTGGTGCGGGTGAAAGAAAACGGGTCACAGAATATTTTCTGTGGGTTAGTGAAGGCCAGTTTTGTGTGCACACGGAACATGAGACACGTAATATTACGCCTCGACTCTTGTTCACCATGAAGAACTTTATCCAATTAGTGCGCAAGACAGCTTCTGATTGGGGAATCTATGCGCACCCATACGGAGACTTCTCTTAAGACACCCTGCGCAGCGGCTATACCGTGTACCTCTTCGGGGCACTGCTCCCATCACCAATTCTTTTGGCTTCCGGTGTGATGAGCCGATGCCTTTGATGGCAGGCCTCCCTGAGCGTTTCGAGTATGGGGCATCATGCTTACGGCATTTGGCGTATATGTCTCCGCCTTATGGCGTACATAGCTCCGCCTTTTGACGTAGATGTCTCCGCCAATTGGCGTAACATCCGTCACCGTTGGGGCACAGCGTTCCGATGTTGCCGATTGTAAACGGATGTAGCCGAAGCCGTCAAGGAGCAAGTCATTACCGTGTCGGGCAATGCAGCCCGACAGGAAAGCAGTGTAAGGTCAAGATGATAAAGTATGACATACAGCATCTTTCGAATGCCCAGGGTAGGGGCATCAGCCGTCCTTGCGTGCAGCTCTCCCTGCAGCACCTTCTCGCCGACTGCCGAAATCGAGGAGATGGCAGGGCGCAACACCCCACTGACACGTGTCGACATGAGGGTGGAGCTGTCGGTGGTGGTCGAGTTTGTGGAGAGTCAGCTTGCCCCTGAAAATATCCTGAGCCTCAAGAAAACCGCACTTTTCCTTTGCTGTTACTTTCCTTTGCACTACCTTTGCAGCGAACTTTTTGGACAAGCCGAAAACAAAGGCGGTAAATAACGACCTTATCGGTCTTGTTATGTAGAAGTATAACAGCAAGCCTTCATAATTGAAAGACTATATTGTGTTGGCGTAAGTTCAGACCAGTGACTTTCGATGCTGTGGTGGGAGTGCCGGCACTTACGAGCCCGATGCTGACTGAAATAAAAGGTGGAGGACATCAAGGCTCTGATGGTTCAAATGCGCATTCCGCCTCAGGTGAGGAAGTACAAGTGGTTCATCATCGATGAGGTGCACAGGCTCTCGTCGCAGACTTTCTATAGAACGAACTTATTACAGAGAAAACAATAGCTTATGTGTGGAATTGTTGGATATATTGGTAACCGTGATGCTTATGGCGTGCTCATCAATGGCCTTCACCGTTTGGAATACCGTGGTTACGATTCAGCTGGTGTGGCACTCATCAGTGCCGATGACAAGCTCAACGTCTATAAAGCCAAGGGTAAGGTCAGCGACCTCGAGCTTGCCGCCAAGGGCAAGGACTGCTCCGGCACTATAGGTATCGCCCACACGCGATGGGCTACCCATGGTGAGCCGTCGCTGCGCAACGCCCATCCCCATGTCTCGGAGTCGGGTAACCTCGTCATCGTGCACAATGGAATCATCGAGAACTTCACTGTCCTCAAAGAGCAGCTCTCTAAGCGCGGCTTCCATTTCAAGAGTGACACCGATACCGAGGTCCTCGTGCAACTCATAGAATATGCTCAGAACAAGCACCACTGCTCACTCGCTGAGGCTGTGCGACACGCTTTGGCGAAGTGTATCGGTGCCTATGCCATCGCCGTCATTGACCGCCGTGACCCCGACACCATTGTCGCCGCACGCAAAGGCTCACCCCTCGTCATCGGTGTGACGAAAGACAACACCGAGTTCTTCATTGCCTCCGACGCCACGCCTATCGCGGAATACACGAAGGAGGTGGTCTATATGGACGACAAGCAGATTGCCGTCTGCCACCGGGGTGAGCCCTTGAAGGTCATCGACCTGCGCAACAAGAGCATCAGCGTCAACGTCAAGCAGATAGACATGGACCTTGACATGCTGGACCGTGGCGGATTCCCTCACTTCATGCTCAAGGAGATTTTCGACCAGCCCCGCTGCCTGCGCGACTGCATGAGTGGTCGTCTCTTCGACGATGAGGTAGTGCTCTCCGCCGTGCACAACAACCGTGCGCGTCTGCTCTCGGCCACACGTTTCATCATCGTGGCCTGCGGCACCTCATGGCATGCCGGACTCGTGGGTAAGCAGCTCATCGAGCATTTCTGCAAGATTCCCGTAGAGGTCGACTACGCCTCTGAGTTCCGCTACCGTGACCCTGTCATCTATCCCACCGATGTCGTCATCGCCATCTCACAGAGTGGTGAGACCGCCGACACTCTCGCTGCCATCAAAATGGCCAAGGATAAAGGTGCCTACATCTTCGGCATCGTCAACGCCGTGGGTTCCAGCATAGCCCGCGAGACTCACACGGGTATCTATATTCATGTAGGACCGGAGATTGGAGTGGCTTCGACAAAGGCCTTCACAGGACAGCTCACTTGTCTGACACTCCTCACCCTGGCTTTAGCCGACGCCAAGGGTACATTGAGCCATGACGAGTTTGCGGCGCTGACGCACGAACTGAGGCTCATCCCTGATAAGATTGAAGCCATTCTGAAGAAGAATGACGCCATTAAGAGTCTGGCGCGCGTCTACACCTATGCCTCCAACTTCCTCTACCTCGGGCGCGGCTGGAACTATCCCGTGGCCTTGGAAGGGGCACTGAAGCTCAAGGAGATAAGCTATATCCATGCTGAGGGCTATCCGGCCGCAGAGATGAAACATGGCCCTATCGCCTTGGTTGACAACATGATGCCGGTGCTCTTCGTTGCCACCCATCATCAGGGCTACGAGAAGATTGTGTCGAACATGCAGGAGGTCAAGGCGCGTGGCGGACGTATCATCGCCGTCATCACTGAGGGCGACACATCGATGGAGAAGATCGCCGACGAGACCATCAGCATCCCGTCGACGCTGGCACCCCTGGCACCGCTGCTCACTGTCATCCCCTTGCAACTCTTGGCTTACCATATCGCTGTTGAGAAGGGGCTTAACGTTGATGAGCCCCGTAACCTGGCCAAGAGTGTCACTGTGGAGTGACAACGTGCCCGAAGAGGCTGAAGAATGGAATTCAATATGAGTTCCATTCTTTTCAAAGTAGTGCTATGCAATGGACAAAGGAACGACCCTGCCGAAAGGCCTGCGGGGACCTCGGTCTGCCAAAGGAGGCAATAATAAAGGTAGAATCCTCAAAATAAAGCTAACGCACTTTGAAAGAAAAAGCCCTTTTTACTTTGCTGTTTGTTTCGATTGCATTAACTTTGCAGAAAAGACTTATTACCCTGACAAATGGAAGACTATATCGTATCGGCGCGTAAGTACAGGCCAATGACTTTCGATGCCGTTGTGGGACAGCCAGCACTTACGACAACATTGAAGAATGCGGTGAAAAGCAAGAAGCTGGCACATGCCTATCTTTTTTGTGGTCCACGAGGAGTCGGAAAGACAACCTGCGCGCGCATCTTTGCTAAGGCCATCAACTGTCTGAATCCAACCGCCGAAGGCGAGGCTTGCAATGAGTGCGAGAGTTGCAAGGCCTTCAATGAGGGGCGGTCGTACAACATTTTCGAGCTCGATGCTGCCAGTAATAATAAGGTGGAGGACATCAAGGCTCTGATGGACCAGACGCGCATTCCGCCTCAGGTGGGGAAGTACAAGGTGTTCATCATCGACGAGGTGCACATGCTCTCGTCGCAGGCTTTCAATGCTTTCCTCAAGACTCTTGAGGAGCCGCCTGCTCACGTCATCTTCATTCTGGCCACTACAGAGAAGAACAAGATTCTGCCTACCATCATCTCGCGTTGTCAGATTTACGATTTCGAGCGTATGACAGTGCCGGAGATTATCAATCATCTTAAGATGGTAGCGGGTAAGGAGGGCATTCAGTACGAAGAAGAAGCGCTGAACGTGATTGCTGAGAAAGCTGATGGAGGTATGCGCGATGCCCTGTCGATTTTCGACCAGGCAGCCAGCTTCTCACAGGGCAACATCACCTACGAGAAGGTGCTTCAGGACTTGAATGTGCTCGACAGCGAGAATTATTTCAGAATCATTGACCTGGCACTTCAGAATAAGGTCAGCGACATCATGCTCCTGCTTAATGGCATCATCGGCCGTGGCTTCGATGGAGGAAACCTGATTAACGGACTTGCCTCTCATGTTAGAAACGTGCTCATGGCGAAGGATGAGTCGACGCTGCCTTTGTTGGAGACGAGTGATCGGCAACGCGGGCGTTTCAAAGAACAGGCAAAGCGTTGCCCGGCTAACTTCCTGTACAAGGCACTGCAGATTATGAACCAGTGTGATGTCAACTACCGACAGAGCAGTAACAAACGGCTTTTGGTGGAGCTCACACTCATCGAAGTGGCTCAGATAACGCAGTCCGATGGCGATGATAAGCCTGGTGCGGGGCGTCGCCCTAAGCGTTTGAAAATCCTGTTCAAGAATCTGATGGCCAGCGCTCAGGCAAAACCGGTCCAGCAGGTGGCTGGTCTGAGAGCACAGGTGCATCAACGTCCGCAGACAATCGCGACGGCTGTCAACCGCCCTGCTGCTCAGTTGGGTAACCCGCTTGCTGCACTGGGGCAGGGGAAGGTTATGACGAACTTCGGTTTCACTTTTAAGTCGATTCTGGGTGGGGGTAAGCAGACTGAATCGAATCATCAGCAAGCCGCACAAACTGGTGAAGAGTCTTCCTTCACACAAGAGCAGCTTAATGTGGAATGGGTAGCTATGTGCAATGAAATGGCCCAGGAGCTCAGGGGGATGTCAGCCCGCTTGAAGAATATGATACCGCAAATCACTAACATGCCAGTCATCGAGTTGGCTGTTGACAACGATTTCTTAAAAGAGGAGATAGAGAAGCTCAAACCTAATCTCTCGGCTACACTCAGAAAGAGGCTCCATAACTCCAAGTTGCAGATATCGCTGCGTATTGCGGCAAAGGAAGAGGTAAAAGTGGCCCTCACGGGCAAACAACTATTCGATAAGATGAGAAAGGACAATGCTTCGATAGAGCATCTGCGCACCGCCTTTAATCTTGAGTTGTCGTGATTCTTCATACGGATCCTTCGTGCGCATATAAAGTGAATACGGTAGATGCATTGTTCAGACTGCACCCTCAAAAGCCCTATGTCCTTGTATGGCAATAGGTGCCCAAAAGGGATGCCGAATAAGCCGAATAGAAGGTTTTATAAATAATTGGCATACCCTTTTAGTCTTTTTCGGATTTATTTTCCTACTTTTGCACCTATGAATGCAAGTCGATTGACAGCTATCCTTAATTGGCTTAATCACTACAAGTATCTCATTGTGATTGTAGTGGGAGTACTTATTGTGGGCTTCTTCGATGACAACAGTCTGCTTAGGCGTGTCAAGCTGCAGCTACAGATTAGTAAGATTGAAGACGAGATTGATGCTTTCAATAAGAAGAACGAGGCTGAGAAGAAAGAGCTGAACGAGCTGAAGCGCAATCCTAAGGCTATTGAGAAGATTGCCCGCGAGCAGTATTTCATGAAAGCCGACGATGAGGATATCTTTGTGCTTAGCGACGATGAGCAAGACAATCAAACTAATCAAAGCAATGAGACAGATGAGTAAAGCTGAGACATTCCTTTTCTTGTTAGGAGGCTTGTTGATGGTCGTGGGCGCAGGTTGCTTCGCCTTTATGTGGCATCGTGAGGTGGCGAGTTGGATATTCTTGGTCGGTGCTGTGCTTTTCAGCGCGATGCAGACCCGCCAGACCTATTCCGGGACAAGCCTTGTTATCAGAAGGCTGAAGCGCATCCAGTTGCTCTCTGGCATATTGTTCATCCTTACCGGCATCCTCATGGCTGATACGGCCGTGCACTTCTTACTACCTCTCTTCAAGGGTGAAGGTGGATACATCAGCTATATTACCTATATATATAATAAGTGGGTTATCGCATTGTTAATAGCGGCAGTGCTTGAGGTCTATACTACGCACCGCCTATCGCACGAGCTTGAAAAAGAAAAAAAACTATAAAATCTCCACCCCTTGATTAAATTGAATAAAATTCTTTTATTCTCTCGTAGAGAGGTGTTACCTTTGTAACAAAACAGAACAACGGCATAATATATGAATAAGATACTCTACGCTTTCCTTTCTGTACTGGCTCTGACCTCTTGTTCAAAGAGCTTTACTATCCAGGGCTCGTCGAACGTATCTACGCTCGACGGTCACATGCTCTATCTGAAGGTGGTCAGCGACACCACGATGAAGAATGTCGATTCTTGCGAAGTGGTTCATGGTCAGTTCCATTTCAAGGGTAGTGTTGATTCGGTCTGCATGGGTACCATCTTCATGGACCAAGACTATGTGCTTCCCGTGGTGCTCGAAGATGGCGACATCACGATAAAGCTTGATAACACGCAGCAGGATGTGAGCGGCACTCCGCTGAACGACTCGCTTACCACGTTCCGCAATAAGCTGATGCAGCTGCAGAACCAAGTGCAGGAAATGGCAAATGCAGAGTATCAGGGCTATGCTACAGGCAGTAATATGGACGAGGTCTATGCTAAGCTGAATGCCCGTCAGATGCAGCTGAATGAGAAAATTGACAAACTGATGTCAGGATTCGTTGTGGAGAATTTCGACAATGTGTTGGGTCCTTGGGCCTTCTCTCTACATACCAGTTCTTACGAGTATCCTATGCTTGACCCATGGATAGAGGATATTATGAGCAAAGCTACCGACAAGTTCAAGAACGACCCATACGTAAAAGACTACTATGCAAAGGCGCAGGAGAACCAGCAGATAATGAATGGCACAAAGATGCCGGCATCGCCTGCCGTGCCTCCGCAGAACTTGGGCCAGCCAATGGCGGCTCCCACACCCAACGAGCTTGCCAAGCCGAAGCAGGAATAATGAAAACACTGATAAAGGGAGGAACCTTAGTTAATGAAGGGAAGATGCTTCCTGGATGCATCGTTATCGTAGACGATCGCATTGCAGGAATATTCCCACAAGATAATCTGCCCTGTGACATCTACGACAAGGTCGTGGATGTCTCGGGGTGCTTTGTATTGCCCGGTGTCATCGACGAGCATGTGCACTTCCGTGAGCCTGGGCTTGAGCGCAAAGCGGATATTGAGAGTGAGAGTCGGGCGGCAGCTTTTGGAGGAGTGACCACCTTCTTCGATATGCCGAATACCCTACCTCAAACCACCAGCCAGGAGGCACTCGCCGATAAGTTTGCAAGAGGCCGCAGCGAGAGCCATGTCAACTTTAGCTTCTTCTTTGGTGCTACCAATGCAAACGCTCACCTGTTTTCTGAACTCGACAGACACCGTATCCCAGGGATAAAGCTCTTCATGGGAGCCAGTACCGGAAACATGTTGGTAGACAGGCTCCAGTCGTTGAATGACATCTTTTCTGAATGTGCGCGTTTGGAGCTGCCTCTTATGGTGCATTGTGAGGATGGCTCCGTTATCAGTGCCAATATGGCTAAGGCTAAAGCTGAGTTCGGCCCCGACCCCGCACCCGACCAGCATCCGGTCATCCGGAGTGCAGAGGCCTGTTATCGCAGCACATACTTGGCATGTCAGTTAGCTCATAAGTTCGGCACTCGTCTCCATGTTGCCCATTTGTCAACAGCGAGGGAATTGTCCTTGCTGGGCGACAATGTCACCGGAGAGGCAGTTATCGCTCATCTTATTTTCTCGGATGCCGACTATGCTCGTTTAGGAAGTCTCATCAAGTGCAATCCCTCCGTAAAGAGCAGGGCTGACCGTGAGGCCCTGCGACGTGCGCTGACGGATGGCACCCTCTATACGATAGGCACCGACCACGCCCCCCATCTGTTGGCCGAGAAGCAGGGTGGCTGTTGCCGGGCCTCGTCAGGGATGCCGATGGTGCAGTTCTCCTTACCCGCGATGCTGGAACTCTGCGATGAAGGTGTCCTCAGCCTGCCGCAACTGGTAACCTTGATGTGTCATCATCCGGCCACTCTCTTCAGTGTGGCTGAAAGAGGATTCTTGCGCAACGGTTACAAGGCGGATATTGTGATAGTTAAACCCCACACGCCATGGTTCGTTACAACCGACCTCATCCAGAGCAAGTGCAAGTGGAGTCCGTTGCAGGGGCATCAGTTCCAGTGGCGCGTGATGCAAACCTTCTGTAACGGCCATGCTCTCCTGGCTGATGAGCGTCATCTGAGTGATGATGCTTATAGGGGCGAGGAGGTAAGATTCCGAGAACTATGAAGCTTATCTTTGATATAGCCGAGCTTGAGCCTTATGTGAATTGGCTCTATTTTTTTCATGCTTGGGGACTGGACGGAAAGTCCGCTGAGGTGAAGGCCAGTCTGAAGCAGGAGGCCGAGGCGGTGCTTCACAGTTGGCAGGGCAGATACAAAGCTTATGCCGTCTTCCGCTTGCTCAGTGCCAACAGCGATGGCGACGACCTTGTTTTAGACGGTGTTCGCGTGCCCATGCTGAGACAGCAGAGGCCCAGCCCGGGTAAGGACTATTGCTTATGTCTGGCCGATTTTGTCCGTCCACTCTCTTCCCACATTGCCGATAGGGCAGGTGTCTTTGCCACGTCGGTTGATATCACCGCCGTTAAGGGTCATGAGGATGACGCATACGCCAAGATGATGGCTCAGGTGCTTGCCGACCGGCTTGCCGAGGCCGCAGCCGAGCGGATGCACCAGTTGGTGAGAACCACCTACTGGGGATATGCACCCGATGAGCAGCTTTCGATGAAGGACCTTCTGGCTGAGCGCTATCAGGGCATACGGCCTGCCGTAGGCTATCCGTCGCTGCCGGATACAAGCGTGAACTTCACACTCAATGAACTGCTCGATTTCAAGCAGATAGGAGTACGGCTGACCGAGAGTGGCATGATGGTGCCCCATGCCAGTGTGTCGGGATTCCTGTTCTCGCATCCCAAGTCACGCTATTTCGATTTGGGCAAGATAGGTGAGGACCAGCTTCGCGACTATGCCCGTCGGCGGGGAGTCCCGGTGGAGATGATACGCCGTTTCATAGGGGCGAGCACCTTGAGGAGATAAGAATCATGATAGCAAGAATAGCCTTACCCATATTGTTGGCCATAGTGCTGTCGGATGCCTATATCGAATGGCACTACCGTCACAGCCGCTTCCTGGGAACGGTGAAAGCCCGGCTGCTTTGGCTTGTTCCGGGCCTTGTAATGGCCATCTATACGCTCATCCTTGCCTTTACGCGCAACTTTGTGCCCGGGGATATAGCGTGGATAGAGCTCTATATGTTCCTTACCGGTATTCTGGTGTGGCCAAAGGCGGCTTTTTCCTTCTTCTCGTGTCTGGGGCTCATTGCGAAGCGTGTCTTCCGCCTGCACCGCAATTGGGGTAATTATGTGGGTGATGCGTTTATCGCCGTGACCCTTGCACTCTTCTTCTATGGCATGACGCTCGGACCGCGTCGGTTCCAGGTTCGTCACATCGAGGCTTCGTTCCCCAATTTGCCAAAGGCTTTCGACGGCTATCGCATCGTCCTCTTCAGCGATGCCCATGTCGGGACTTTCAAGGATGGGCGCCGCTCCCTCCTGCAGCGTGACGTCGACAGCATCAACGCACAGCATCCTGACCTGATAGCCTTCACGGGCGACCTTGTAAACATCCAGGCCTCCGACCTCGACTCCCATCAGAAAGCACTCTCCTCGCTGCGTGCCCACGACGGAGTGGTCTCGGTGCTCGGCAACCATGACTACAGCTACTACATTCGGGCTAACGAGGCTGAGAAGAGAGTCAACGAGCAGACCCTGCGAGAGCGCGAACGGCAATTTGGCTGGCGTCTGCTCTGCAATGAGCACATCGTACTGAGACGGGGGAGCGACTCCATCTTCATTGCCGGTAGCGAGTGTAAGGGGCAGAATCCATTGCCCGACTCTTGCGATATTCCCAGGACGATGAAAGGTATACCACAAAAGGCTTTTGCCATAATGCTTCAACACAACCCTATAGCCTGGGACAGCGACATTCTGTATTATCCTCAGGTGATGCTCACCCTTAGCGGCCACACGCATGCAGGGCAGATAAATATTCTCGGGCTCCGGCCCACCATGTTCTCGTATAAGGAAGACTATGGCCTCTACAGTAGCGGCAACCGTCTGCTCTATGTCACATCCGGTCTCTGTGGGCTGGTGCCACTGCGCATAGGAGCCACGCCCGAGATAGCCGTCATCACCCTCCACCGACGTTGACAACCGTCAAGAAAAAGAAACCCGAAATCAGAATCCTTTATCCCTATGAAATACCTCTACCGCATCTATCAAGTGTTTATTGCCGCACCGCTTTCCCTCGCCGTATCAATCATCCTGTCATTAACCACCGTCTTGGGCTGCCTGTTAGGCAATGGCCATTTTTGGGGCTATTATCCCGGAAAACTGTGGTCGCGCCTCTTGCTGTGGTTTCTGCTTATCCCCGTGAAGGTGGAAGGCCGGGAGCACCTGAAGGAAGGCCAGTCGTATGTCTTCGTAGCCAATCACCAGGGCATCTTCGATGTCTTTCTCATCTATGGTTACTTGAACCGTAACTTCAAGTGGATGATGAAGTACCAGCTGCGGCGTTTGCCCTTGGTGGGATATGCCTGCAAGTGTGCCCACCATATCTTTGTCGATAAGCGTGGCCCCAGTCGGATACGCAAGAGCTATGATGAAGCGCGAGAGATACTGCGTGAGGGCATGTCATTAGTGGTCTTCCCCGAGGGCTCGCGCACCTTCACCGGTCACATGGGTTTCTTCCGTCGCGGTGCCTTCATGCTCGCCGACGAGTTGCAGTTGCCTGTGGTTCCACTGACTATCAACGGTTCCTTTGATGTTATGCCCCGTATGCGCGACATGCATTTCGTCAACTGGCATCCGTTGACCCTTACCATCCACGAACCCATTCCTCCGAAAGGCAAAGGGGCCGATGAAGAGCGGGCAACGATGGACGAAGCCTACAAGGCTGTGATGTCGTCGCTTGACCCCCGTTTCCAGGGCTATGTGGAGAATACCGACCAGTAATGCTCCCTCATGCAGCATGAAGGAAAGGAGAATTGAAGCTCTCAGACAAGGCGCAAAGAAAAAAGCGCCTTTTTTCTTTGATATTATTGGCGATTGAGCTATCTTTGCAAGAGTAAAAGCATACACTATGGAAAGTGATAGTATTGTAATCATTCCCACTTACAACGAAAAGGAGAATATCGAGAACATCATACGTGCCGTATTCGCGCTCGAAAAGCCCTTCCATATACTGGTTATCGACGATGGCAGTCCTGACGGAACGGGTGACATCGTGAAGCGTCTCATCGACAGTGAGTTCTCCGACAGGCTTTTCCTCCTCCGACGGGCGGGTAAGCTCGGACTGGGCACGGCGTATATCACAGGCTTCAAATGGGCATTGCAGCACGATTATCAATATGTCTTCGAGATGGATGCCGACTTTAGCCACGACCCCAAGGACCTGCCCCGTCTCTATGCGGCCTGCCATGACGAAGGCTTCGACCTTGCGGTGGGCTCGCGCTATGTCAGTGGCGTCAACGTGGTCAACTGGCCCATGGGTCGCGTACTGATGAGCTACTTCGCCTCATGCTACGTGCGCTTCGTCACAGGCTTCAAGGTCCATGACACCACAGCCGGCTTTGTCTGCTATCGTCGGCGCGTGCTGGAGACAATCGACCTCGACAAGATACGCTTCAAGGGCTATGCCTTCCAGATAGAGATGAAGTTCACCGCCTACAAGATAGGCTTCCGCATTAAGGAAGTTCCCGTGGTGTTCGTCAATCGCCGCGAGGGTACGAGCAAGATGAGCGGCGGCATCTTCAGCGAGGCCTTCTTCGGTGTGATGCGCCTGCGCCTGGACGGATGGCTGCGCAAATACCCCAAGTTGCCCAAGGCTTGACAGTGCCCCCTTAGATGTGGGCTGCCGGGAGTGCCGCCATGAGCCTCCTCCCCCAGGGGGCAGGCGTGGGGCGCCACGGCTCAGAAAGGATAATACACATTAGGATAGTTTGAAAATACAGGAATTACAGCAGCTCTACGCACGTTCACCCAAGGCGAGAGCCCTGCTACATCTGCTGGAAGACAAGGCGGGAGGCAATGTCTTCCTAAGTGGTTTGTCGGCCTCCTCCACCCCTTTACTCTTTTCCTCCGTAGCCCCTGCTTATCGGGGTGTGGTGCTCTTCATCCTTCAGGACCAGGACGAGGCCGGTTATTTCTACCACGACCTCACCCAGGTGATGGGCACCGACGACGTGTTCTTCTTCCCCTCGGGCTACCGTCGGGCCGTGAAGTACGGGCAGCGCGACAGTGCCAACGAAGTGCTGCGCACGGAGGTGCTCGCCCGGCTGTCGGCGCTTCCCGCTGAGCGGTCCACCTTCATTGTAAGCCATCCCGAGGCTTTGGCCGAGCTGGTGGTCAGCCAGCAGGTCTTGGGTGACAAACTTCTTCACCTCCGCGAGGGGCAGACGATGAACCTCACTCAGACCGAGGCCACCCTGCGCGATTTCGGCTTCCAGCAAGTCGACTACGTCTACGAGCCTGGCCAGTTCGCAGTGCGAGGCAGCATCCTCGACATCTTCTCCTTCTCCTCCGAGTTGCCTTTCCGCATCGACCTCTTTGGCGACGACATCGACAGCATCCGCACCTTTGACGTGCAGAGCCAGCTGTCGGACGAGCGTCGGCAGGAGATCGACATCGTGCCTGAACTGGCGTCGGGCAGCGCTGCCAAAGTGCCCCTGCTGCAGTTTCTTCCCACCCGGACACTGATGGTGACGAAGGACTTCGATTACGTGGCCGACACCGTGGGTCGCATCTATGAGGAAGGCTTCTCCCGGCAGGCCCTCACGGAGCGGCTCAGCGAAGTGCCTGAGGCCGAGCGCCCCGCTGTGGAGGCCGAGATGCGTCGCAACAGCGTGCTCTGCACCAAGGCTCAGTTTCTTGAAGGCGCCGAGCCTTTCCGTCTGCTGGAGTATGGCCCAGAGCTCACCTCACAGCAGAAACGCCGTCTCAACGCCAACGCCCAGCTCTCCGTATTGGACTTCCATACCCAGCCCCAGCCCCTCTTCCACAAGAACTTCAGTCTGCTCAGGCAGAGCCTCGGCGACTACCTCCTCATGGGGTATCATATTTACATCCTTGCCGACAGTCCGAAGCAGCACGACCGGCTCCGCGACATCTTTGCCGAGGAAGGTGCCGACCCCGACCGCTCGTCGCTCAACCAACAGCGTTCCGGCATCACCTTCACCCCTGTCGACCGGACCATTCACGAGGGCTATGTGGACGACGACCTGAAGGCATGCCTCTTCACCGACCACCAGATATTCGACCGTTTCCATAAATACAGTCTCAAGTCCGACGGTGCCCGAGCCGGTAAGATGGCGCTCACGATGAAGGAGCTCCAGGAGATGCAGCCCGGCGACTATCTCGTTCATGTCGACTTCGGAATAGGCAAGTTCGGCGGTCTGGTGCGCGTTCCCGTGGGCAACAGCTATCAGGAGGTGATACGCATCATCTATCAGAACAACGACAAAGTCGACGTCTCCATTCACTCGCTCTACAAGATAAGCAAGTATCGCAGCAGTGCCACGGGCGAACCACCCCGCCTCTCCACACTCGGCACCGGTGCCTGGGAGCGGCTCAAGGAGCGCACCAAGAAGAAGATTAAGGACATCGCCCGCGACCTCATCCGTCTCTATGCCAAGCGGAAGAAGGAGAAAGGTTTCGCTTTCTCGGCCGACAACTATATGCAGCACGAGCTCGAGGCCAGTTTCCTCTATGAGGACACTCCCGACCAGCTCAAGGCCACACAGGAGGTGAAGGCCGACATGGAGAGCCCCAAGCCCATGGACCGGCTGGTGTGTGGCGATGTGGGCTTCGGCAAGACCGAGGTGGCCATCAGAGCGGCCTTCAAGGCAGCCTGCGACTCCAAGCAGACGGCCGTCCTCGTGCCCACCACCGTGCTGGCCTACCAACACTATCAGACCTTCCGCAACCGGCTCAAGGACTTCCCCGTGAAGGTGGACTATCTCACGCGGGCGCGGACGGCCAAGCAGGTGCACGATGCGCTCGACGATTTGCAAGCGGGCAGGACCGACATCCTCATCGGCACTCAGAAGCTCATCGGCAAGAACGTGAAGTGGCACGACCTCGGACTGCTCATCATCGACGAGGAACAAAAGTTCGGCGTCGCCACCAAGGAGAAGCTCCGCAAGCTCAAGACCAATGTGGATACCCTCACCATGAGCGCTACCCCCATCCCGCGCACCTTGCAGTTCTCGCTCATGGGTGCACGCGACATGAGCATCATCCGAACGCCGCCACCCAACCGCTATCCCATCCACACCGAGACGGCCACCTACGGGCATGAGGTCATCGCCGATGCCATCAACTTCGAGATGAGCCGCAACGGACAGGTGTTCTTTGTGAGCGACCGCATCAGCTCATTGCCCGAAATCGCACAACTCATCCACAAGTATGTGCCCGACTGCCGGGTGGCCATCGGTCACGGGCAAATGGTTCCCGAGGAGCTGGAAAAGATCATCATGGGCTTCATCAACTACGATTACGACGTGCTCCTCTCGACCACCATCGTGGAGAACGGCATCGACATCCCCAACGCCAATACCATCATCATCAACGACGCCCACCGCTTCGGTCTGAGCGACCTCCATCAGATGCGCGGCCGCGTGGGACGCAGCAATCGCAAGGCTTTCTGCTATCTGCTGGCTCCGCCGAAGAGTGTGCTCACGCCCGAGGCACGCCGCAGACTCGATGCCCTGGAGAACTTCTCCGACCTCGGCAGCGGCTTCAACCTTGCCATGCAGGACCTCGATATCCGCGGTGCCGGCAATCTCCTGGGCGCCGAGCAGAGCGGATTCATGGAGGACCTGGGCTATGAGACCTATCAGAAGATACTCGCGCAGGCCGTCACCGAACTGCGAAACGACGAGTTCCAGGACCTCTATGCCGAGCAGATGGCCAGCGGACAGCAGCTTTCCGGGGATGACTTTGTGGAGGACTGCGCCATCGACAGCGACCTTGAGATGTACTTCCCCGATACCTATGTACCGGGCAGCAGTGAGCGCATGCTCCTCTACCGCGAGCTCGACAACATAGAGGACGACGAGGCTCTGGAGGCTTACCGCAAGAAGCTTGTCGACCGTTTCGGCCCCGTGCCTCACGAAGGCGAGGAGCTCATGCTGGTGGTGGCCTTGCGGCGGCTTGGCAAGCACCTGGGATGCGAGAAGATAGTGCTCCGCCAGGGAATGATGAACATGCAGTTCGTGGCCAATCCCGACAGCGCCTACTATCAGAGCACTGTCTTTGGACAGATTATCGACTACATCTCGGTGCATCCCCGCCGATGTGAGCTCAAGGAGGTGAAGGGCCGTCGCCTGCTCCACGTCACCAGTATACCCTCTGTAGGCGAGGCCGTAGCAGTGCTGCGGGCCATGCTCAATCAGGGCTCACCACGAACGTGACAGTGGTCTGCCACGTTCGTGGCACGGTGCTGTCACGTTCGTGAAAAGGTTCTGCCACGTTCGTGACACCCCTTTGATATCAAGGCCTCCACGCTCTGCCACCAGTGAAGACGAGGCCGATGGCAGTGGGTGAAAGTAGGTGTCGTGGAGATGAATTAGGGGGCCGAAGCGATGACTTCGGTTTGCAGAGTGAGTAGTTCTGGATAAAGACGACAAAGGGAGACTGGCTCTTCGACCAGTCTCCCTTTATTGTAGTTGCGGAGTAAGCTGAGGTGAAGACTATGCCTTCAGGCTGAGCAGATGCTCTGCCTCTAAGGCTGCCATGCAACCGCTTCCGGCTGCCACAACGGCCTGACGGTAAACGGGATCGGCACAGTCGCCGGCTGCAAACACGCCCTCAACACTGGTGCGGGGAGTGCCGGGCACGGTCTTGATGTACCCAGCCCCATCGAGCTCTAACTGTGAACGGAAGAGGTCGGTGTTGGGCTTGTGGCCGATGCCGAGGAAGAAACCGTCGATGGGCAAATCATAGCGTTTCTCGTCGGCCTCACCCTTGCGCCATACCAAATGAGCACCTTCCACACCGCTCTCACCGTAGAGGCCGAGGGTATTGGTTTCGTAGAGAATCTCTATTTTCTCGTTCTCTTCCACCCGGCGTTTCATGATGTCGGAGGCACGCAGATAGGGCTTGCGCACAATCATGTAGACCTTCTTGCAGAGCTGTGCCAGATAGGAGGCCTCCTCGCAGGCTGTGTCGCCACCGCCCACCACGGCGACCGTCTTCTTGCGGTAGAAGAATCCGTCGCAGGTGGCACATGCCGACACGCCCTGGCCGCGGTATTTCTCCTCATCGGGCAGTCCGAGATACTTGGCACTGGCTCCGGTGGCGATAATCACGGTTGCGGCCTCTATTTCGTCGCCGTTGTCGATAGTGATGACGAAGGGGCGCTTCGAGAGGTCGGCCTTGACGACCACTCCGCTGCGCAAGTCGGCACCGAAGCGCTCGGCCTGCTTCCTGAGGTCCATCATCATCTGATTGGCGTCAACACCGTCGGGATAGCCCGGGAAGTTCTCCACCTCAGTGGTTTGCGTGAGCTGTCCGCCCGGCTGCAGCCCCGCGTAGAGCACAGGCTGCAGGTTGGCGCGCGAGGCGTAAATGGCGGCAGTGTAGCCCGCGGGACCGCTGCCGATAATCAAGCATTTCGTTTGTTCCATACTGTAATGAGCTAAAAAGGCCCGGCTTCTTTACAGGGGCCGGGCCAAAGAGGTTATTACTTGCCGAGTTCTTCGACGACGGCCTTCTCCACGTTCTCAATCTTCTCCGTGGGCTCGAAGCGTGCCACAACCTGACCCTTCTTGTTGATGAGGAACTTTGTAAAGTTCCACTTTATCTCGGGGCTCTCCTTGTAGTTGGGGTCGGCCTCGGAAAGCATCTTGTCGAGAATCGGGTAGATAGGGTGGCTCTCATCCCAACCGGCAAAGCCCTTCTGGCTCTTGAGGAACTTATAGAGCGGGTCGGCATCCTCACCGTTGACCTTCAGCTTCTTGAACTGGGGGAACTCAGTACCGTAGGTGAGCTTGCAGAAGTTGTGGATGCTCTCGTCGGTACCAGGAGCCTGCTGGCCGAACTGGTTGCAGGGGAAGTCGAGAATCTCGAATCCTTGAGCGTGATACTTCTTGTAGAGGTTCTCCAGCTCCGTGTAGGTGGGAGTGAAGCCACACTTGGTGGCTGTGTTGACAATTAAAAGCACTTCGTTGGCATACTCCTTGAGTGACACCTCGTTACCCTTTCTGTCCTTGACAGAATAATCGTAAACTGTTTTCATTGATTAATTGTTCTATTCTGTATTAATACCAAACTCCTTACTTAGGCAGGCTGCCCACCTTGCAAGGTGGCGCCTTCGGCCTACTGTCTGCAAAGATAGTGCAAACGAGCGGAATGGCAAAGAAAAAACACTTGTTTTTTCGTTTGCATTCCCGAGTGCCGCCTTATCTTATTGAAAGATAGTGCAAACGAGCGGAATGGCAAAGAAAAAACACTTGTTTTTTCGTTTGCATTCCCGAGTGCCGCCTTGTCTTATCGAAAGATAGTGCAAACGAGCGGAATGGCAAAGAAAAAACATTGTTTTTTCGTTTGCATTCCCGAGTGCCGCCTTATCTTATCGAAAGATAGTGCAAACGAGCGGAATGGGAAAGAAAAATGGGTCACTGGAAAATGTCTGTGGCCGGAGCTTCGAAGGACTTCTGCGCACTTCGTGCTCGTGTGCCCCCTCGGGGCACTTTAGTTGTGGTAGGACACACCATCCCCGGTCTGCGCTCCTATCGTCGCCTGACCGGGGCTATCCATGCTTCAGCCCCCCCCAGGGGCTGCCCTTGCTGCATGCATCGCATTCACGCTCTGCGCTGTGCGTAGCGGGGAATGCTTGCCGCAAGGGTGGGGATTACTCCCAATCTTTAGGGGAATCCCTATGTCGGAATATGAAAAATATATTTGCTGGCTCACCATAAAATCATTAAATTTGCAGCATCCAACAAAGAGTTGGGGACAGGCAAAGATTAATGAACTTAAAGACTACTGATATGAAACAGATGACTTCACTTTTAGCGATGGTTATGGTAGTGCTGCTCTCAGCGACCGTTACTTCCTGCGACCCTGATGACGACATTGCCTACACGCTTGAAGGCACATGGAAAGGATATATGGGTGTCTATCGTGACTACGACAACCGCGACTATGGTTCCACCTATACGGAGCTCTACTTTGAGCGCGATCCCTACCGCTATTCTTCCGGCCGCGGCTACTGGGTGGACTACTACAAGGAGCATCCCTGGAGCAGCCGGAACTATGTGGCAAGCCGCATCTCGTGGACGGTGAGCAGCGGTGTCATCTACGTCAACTTCGTGGACGAAGGCACGAGAATTGAGATTCGTGACTATGCTCTCAATGATGGTGTGTTCTCAGGATGCATCTATTATGGCAACACGACAGTGGAATTCCATATGCGCCATGTCGACTCACCCAACTGGGATAGCTATTACTTCGAAGACGACTACGGCAACTTCTCCAAGCCCGCTCTCGGCGCGTGGCAGCCACTCCAGGCAGAGCCGCGCCGGCAGTTTGGCTATGAGACTAAATAGTGAAAACTTAACACGATAGCAATATGAAACGTTTTTATTCCTCATTGGTGGCTGCCCTCTTGGTGGCAGCACCTTTGGCACTGACAAGTTGTGGCGACGATGACCCCGATTGGTGGGGCTATGACTGGGATTGGGGACAGAACTACAACAACCGGCCGGACGACGAGAATGTGGATGAGCAGGACTTCTGGATTGCCATGGCTCAGACGCTGGCCGGACAGTGGCGTGGCGACATGCGGGCCTATCAGCTTGACGACAAGGGCAATGCTGTTGACAGCATCGACTACAGCACCGACATCGAGTTCAAGCAGGCTAACAGCAAGGCTGTCTACGGTACGGGTACGCAGTGGGATTACGATGTGGCCAACAAGTCGGACAAGCCCGATTTCACGCGCGAATTCAATTGGAACATCAATACCACGAACGGTGAAATCACGCTGCTCTACACCAAGGACAACTATGCCATGACCATCAACTACAACGACCTGAACCTCAATCAGCGCACCTTCACGGGCTGGCTCTACGCCACCGACGGCTCTGAGGTGGACGATTTCTGGTTTGACCGCTACACGGGCAATGCCAAGGCTGCCGGCCCGCAGAAGCCGAAAGCTAAGGTGACCCGTGTCAAGGTGGTGATGCTGAACAAACGATAACGGTTGTGAAAGTCTTGCCGCTGTCCGACTGAGGACCGGCAGGCTCTCCCACATACTGTAGATGGTGCTCATGGTGCCCATAAGGTCGAAATCCTCGACGAGCATACCCTCCTTGTCGAAGTCGGTGAGTCCGAGAGGCCCTTGAATGGTGTCGAGTCCGCACTCAGCCCCCATTCTTCAACGGTGCGGAGAAGGGCTTCGAAGACAGCGGTGTCGTCGACGAAGTCAAGCATGCTGAATCTCACGGTGCGGCTATTCCATTTCTTGTTGGCCTTATGGCTGTCGATGGCGAGCACTCTTCCTACCGGCTTGCAGTCGTAGAAAGCCATGAAAGCCTGAACCTCAGCACCCTTGGTGGGGGATTGCAGCGAGGATTCTATCTCGCTCTCCATCTCCGGGATGTATTGGGGGCAGTTCCTGTAGAGTCGGTTGGCAAACCTCGCGAAGTCTTTGGTTTCTTCTCTCGAAGTTACTTTCTGGATGATTACCTTTTCCGGCATACAGGATGTGAATGATTAGTCGATGTTCGTTTTCTTAAAGGCCACCTCCTTCAGTCGGTAGGAGGATCTGTAAGCATTGGGCGACATTCCTAACAGGTCTTTGGCGTATTTTCCGAAGAAGGATGCATTGGGGAAGCCGAGTTGTGCCGCTATCTCCTTCACTTCCTTATCCGTAGCCTTGAGATAGAATCGGATATCGTCGCTCACATAGTCGTGAATCCATTCTTTGGCTGACTTGCCGGAGCATCGTTTGCAGAGGATGGACAGATACTTAGGGGTGATATAGAGCTTTTGGGCATAGTAGCTCACCGTGTGGTATTTCACCTCCTCGCTGTCGAGCATAGAGATGAACCGTGAGAAATAGGAGCCTCCGATGCTGGGGAGGTTCTGAGGTTTCACGGAATTACTGATGATGCCCACTATCCACGAGAGCAGAGCAAAGATTAAGCCTATTTGCACCTGGGCCTTAACGTCTTCATGGCGCTTTGTGGCAAAGACCTGCTTGCCCAGTTCATAGAATTTGGTAAAGACCAGGAAGTCCTCGGGTGACACATGTACCAAAGTATGTTTGTCCACATAAACCGCTTGATTCCATGCGTCGAGCTGCCCATGGAGCAAGAGGTGGAGTGTAGGGGTAGATATAATGAGGGCCTTGCTCTCATAGTCATTGCTGAAGAGAACATCGGTGACTGCTGCCTGGGCGGGCAGAATAATCATGTCGCCCGCACAGGCCTTCAGGGTGTTGTTGTTGACGTCGGCTTGCATCTGCCCTTTCAGACAGAATACAAACACGTTGTTTTCAATTTTTACCGGTGCGGCTGCTCCGATGTTGCGGATGTTGTCGATGAAGGTGATATCGTTACTGAGGGTATCCAGTGCGTTGGTACCCATGATATTCTCCCATATTCCTGCTGCTTTCATAGTGGGCTCCTTTTAGAATTGCATCATGAATGTGAAACGTAGTCCCCATTTGTCGATATTGGGGTTATTGAGATAAGTAAGGCGTCTGACATAGTTGACACCAAACACCTTGAAGATGTTGTTTACTCCAACCATCACTTCCCAGTAGGGCTGGTTGCTCATGCGCTGTACACTCTCAGGCATTTTGAAGAGCATGGGGTCGTTGGGGTGGAGTGATGGGTCGTTCTTCGAGGTGAGATGCCCCCACATGCCCTTCACCGCGAATACCTCGCGCCACTTGAGTTTCTTCAAAACGGGTATACGGTTGAGTAGCTTGCCATTGGGTTCCCACAGAGCTACCCACATGACGTAGCGGTCGTTGAGGAACTCCATGTTGCGCATAAGGCTGAAGGTCTCGTCGGAAAAGTCGGTGAAGTAGGTGAGTGAAACGGGTGGCATACAGAGCAGCGGGAACGGCACCTTGTTCCACTGTGCTCGTCCGATAGCCCGGAGGTTGAGGGCACCGTAGCTCCCGAACCAGATGCGCTTGTACATCTTCAGCTCTGTCATGTTGGAAGAGTATTGCCCTCCGAGGAGATGCTGCAGGCCTATGGTATGAGTGAGCTGGAAGTCGGGGGAATCGAGATTGATGGGCCATCTCCGCTGCTTGGTGTTGATGAAGCTTTGGTTTGGCCAGAAGCGTAGTGAGGCACTCAACTCGGTGGTGCGTATGCTGCTAAGGTCGTCGTTCCCGTTGACAGGAGTGAAGTGGAGGTCACCGGCAGGCTTGTTGCTCTCGGCTTTGAGGGATGCTCTGAAGCTGAGGCCCATATCGGTCTCATATTGGAAGGAGAGCCGCTGACGGTTGTAGAAATACATCTGCTTAACGTTCTGTGTGCGGAACGACTCGAAGACATTATCCTTGTTGTTCGTGAGATACTTGTCGGCGGGCGACATGAGGTCGTAGCTGGTCTCAAAGCTTACGCTGCGTATGGGGTACTCGAATGGAGAGTTCTCCTTCTCATTAAATGAGTAAGTGAACTCACTGTTGTAGTACCACTTGTGGCTCTGTGAACCGTAGGCGGCAAATCCATTCCAGAAGAAATGAGGATTGAGCGCTGCCATGGTACGGCCGCTCAGCCGATAGCGGTAACCATCCACGAAGTTGTGGGAGATGAGGGTGTTCATGGGCCCGAAGTCGAATTTACTCCTGTTGCCAGGCTTGCTGGTTTCCAGGAAGTTCTCTACAAGAATCTTCAAGCCGAGTTGGAAGATACCGAAGTTCTTGCTCTTTGTGAGACGGTAGACAAAGTAGTCCATATTCTGCTCGCCTGATGTGAGGGGCAGCGGACGGTGCTGATCCCAGTAGTGGGCACTTCGGATGCCAGCACTCGGCTCCTGCTGCTCCGGTGCTCCACCTCGCAAGAGCTTGTGGTCGATGGGACTGAAATCGTAGTTGGAGAGCTTGGTGTTGCGGGTTACCAGCATCTTGGGCATGAATGAGGTGAGACGCAAGATGCCATACATCTTGTCGTCGGTGAGTACCCACTCACCGTCAGACAACTTTTCGAAATCCTGAGTGATGCGCATCTTGTCGATGAAGTTGATGTCGCTTTTCTTCGGAATCTCGAGCACACAGTGCTTCACCTGCAAGTCGCTGTCCTTAGTGATATAGAGCTCACCTTTGAATCCGAAATCTTGCTGGTTGGCGGGATAGTAAAGCACATGGTAGCAACTGTCGTTCTTGTACTTGAGCGTATCCTCTATGTAGAAGTGATAGAAGGAGACGGCTGTCTTGCCAATAGGGCTCGGGAAGGGGTATTGCAATACTCGTATATGGTCGTCGTTGATGTTGACATCCTGGAATACTTCCTTGAGCATTGTGTTGAGGATGTCACCGGTCTGTAAGATTTTGTTTACACCTGTACTGCGTTTGGCCTCAATGACGGTGCGCTCCTTCCGCGGGTCTTTGCGATAGAGCTTCCGTGTGAGCGTCTCGTCAATAGAGATGGGCAGAATGAGTGAAGTGTCAATAGGGGAGTGCTCCACTTGATGGAGGTACCAAGGTTTGCGCTTGTGGAACACCGTGTCGATGGCATTCTCTGAGAGAGTAATCTTTTGATACTTCTCATAGGAATAGTAATCGTGACGACTAAGCTGAGTCTGCTTCTTGCGCTCTATGACCCGTTTCATAAGTTCCACTGCTGGATTGTCCTGACGACGGTAGCGCTTGCGGCGGGCTTTCACTGTCACCTCGGTTATGCTGCCAGTCTCCGGACGGAGGGCTATGACGAGAGAGTCCTTTTCGGAGCGGATCTGGATAGTACGCGTGCTATATCCAACACTACTGACAGAAAGCTTGTGGCCGGGATGGAAGGCAATGCGAAACTGACCGTCTACATTACTTACGGCACTTAAGTGCAGGTCCTTGTAGCTTACGCTGGCAAAAGGAATGGGTAACTTATCTGTGGCGTCGATGACGGTGCCGTGCACTTGAGCCACTGCCCATGTAACGCAGACCGCGTACAACATCGTGAGGAACAATCGTTTATTCATCCTGATATACTTTACTGTGTTATTTTACCTTAATGACTATTCTAAATCGCCACAAAGGTACTCTGAAATATTCAATAGCACGACAATACGGTTATAAAATGTCTTAATTGCCTGCTAAAATGTGGAGCAACAAGAGCTATGGTATATCAATAGGAAAAATAGAACATAGCATGGCTGTATCATGGTATGGACATGCTATGATAAAAGGCGATGGAAGTTCCAGGAAGGAGAACCCCCTCATGGAGGGCTGCCTCCTTCCTGAATAACTTAGTTGAGTCCCCACATGGATGTGTCGATTTTACTCTCGATGACAGCTTCTCTTTGGTCGGGGAGGTTGCAGAAGAAGTCGATTCCTGTGCGCCGTTCCAGTTCGTCAATGCTTATAGCGAACTGTGCCAGATGGGTCTCTTTGCTGTTAGCATACTTCTCGTGGTCGATCCAAAAGGCAATGGCATGGTAGACACCGTTCTTCACTTTTAGCAGAGCCATGAAATAATAACGGGGAATGATGAGCTTCTTACCGGTAGTCATCCATGTGGTGCTTACGACCTTGCCGCCATCGTTGAATGTTCCTCCATCAATGGTACCCCCTTTGCAGACATAGAGCGTATCACAGAAGTCCCGTCTCAAAGCCTGATTGCGTACCATTTTCTCCATGTTAGCCCATACGCCAGCATTGAAGCCATTGCGCATAGGTTGCATGTTCGTCATAAAGAAGGTTTGATAGTTGGCTTCGTATGAGTTGAGTCGGTCGGCCGAAGGGCATATGTGTCCATGATCGAAGCCGGAGCGCCAATAAGGATCGGTCAGCCACTGCAGGCTGTCAGCCAGGAGGGGATCTTTGGGGTATTGGTTGGTGTCGGAATAGTAACGAGTAGTATGGTTTTCGAGATTACTCGGGTATAGCTCATAGCACGACCACCGTTGGGCTTTCTTCTGAGTGTCCCATTCTGTGGCGTAGTTTAGTTCACCGCCCGCATAATGGATGAGCACTGTATTTGTGAGAGTTTGACTGACATGTGGAAACTCCATGCGTCCGTATTCGCGGTGCAGGGCTGTGCTGTTGGCATTGCTGTTGGCTGAACGCTGGGGGCCTATAGTGGAGTCGCTGTCCGATCCGGAACAACTTGCAAGGAGGAGTGCTCCTGTGAGTGCTATGATAATTCTCTTCATTTCTTGAACTTTAAGGATGCGGATATATAAAAGTAAAGGTGCGTTCCGACGTATATGCAACTACGCCTGAACGCACCTTTCAGTATCTTGTTGTGGCAGGGAGATGTCCCAGCCTTGTGCCGCCATCTCAGTTTGAATCTACGTTGAGCTTTCTTTCAGTCTCTTTGTGACCGGGATGAACGGCGTTCAGCCTTACTTCTTCAGCTTTCCGTAGCGGTTCATGAAGCGGTCAACGCGTCCAGCGCTGTCGACAAGCTTGCTCTTGCCCGTATAGAAGGGGTGAGAGGTGCTGGAGATTTCTACCTTTACCACTGGGTAAGTTTCGCCTTCAAATTCTACTGTATCTGTCGTCTTGCATGTAGAACGTGAGAGGAACATATCGCCGTTGGACATATCCTTGAATACGACGGGGCGATAGTCTTTGGGATGAATACCTTTTTTCATTTGTTTATATGTTATATTGATAAATGTCTTATATGATGTCAGCCTCTGGTCTCCCTATAGGCTGGCAGGCTGCAAAATTACGAAGAATCTTGCAGCCTGCCAAATAATAAGTGATTTATTTTCTGAAAAGTGTCTTATATTGTCACTTCAGACTAAGCGACCCTACCTCCCACGTGCCAGCTTTGGCAGCAGTGCTGGTGTAGCGGAAAGCGATTTTCACGTTCTTCTTTCCTGCCATAGCGCCCAAAGAGGCTGTGGAGTTGATGTAGGTCCAGTTCGTGGGCCATGTGTCGAAGGTGAGCTTTGTCCATGTGGCCTTGGAGGGATCACCGGAAGTGTAGTCGGTGCTCAAGAGTACGCTGCATTCTGCCTCTACGCCGTTGGCAAAAAAGTTGGCGGCCTGACTTACCACAAGGGATTTTGCCCCGCTCATATCGATTTCAGGACTGATGAGCCAGCTGTCGGTGTCGTAATTCGTCTGAGTGGCGCTCACATAGCCTGTCGCCTTCATGCCATATTTTGTGTCGGCAGTCCAAACAGCCGAGAGGGCGTCATCCTTCTTTACGTCGGTAATCGTCCAGTTTCCTTTTCCGTCCTTCTTGAAGTCAATGGTCAGCAGAGTCGTCTCTGAGGAGCCTCCGTTCCCGGGTTTGGTGCCGTATTCTTTGCTGCCTAATTTTGCGTATGTGGTGTTCTTGACGCCCTGTACATTGAAATAGTTGGCAAGGTCACCGTAGAGTGTCACCTGCTTGCCCAAGTTGCCGGCATTGTCCTTCAGGTTGATGCCTGTACGCACATCGCCTAAGGGCAGCTGTACGGGCATGCACTTCTTCACGTCGGTCTCCGTAGCCGATGCGGCAATGAGCACATTAGTGGCAACGGCATCTGTGGCCGAGAATTTAGAGTCGGTGCTAAGGTCTTTGCCTGAGGCAAAGCCCACGATATAGCCCTGAACGTAGACCCCCGTCTTCTGACCTGCCGTGAGGGCCGAAGTGACATCGAAGGGCTTAGCCTCAGTACCCATATCACCGGTAGAGGTTCCGCCACCACTACCACCTTTGCCGTTTAGACTGTAGATTTGGCTTCCCTGTGCCATCTCGGGTGTGCCGTTGTAGCTCGTCAGCGTTCCGTAGACGACGACAACGTCGCCCACCTTGATTTCATCGCCCTGACTGAACTTAGCGCCGTCGAGACCGTATCCGCGGAAGATTTCAAAAGAGGTGGTGCTGTTGGCAGCGTCGGCGATGTAGTAGGTGGCGTTGCCGTAGCTGGTGCTTAGTTCGTCAATCTGAGTGATGATACCTTTCACGTACACCTTGTCGGTGGTGAAGGTGCCACCCTTGATGATTTCGAGCGTGCGGGCTACATTATAGGGTGAGCTGACGGTACCTTCGCCAGCAGGCTCTACGACGGCCGGTGTGTCGCCGCCACCATTGTTGTCGAAGTCGGTATTGAATGGTGCGGGCACATCCTCGCAACTGCTGACTGAGAGCAGAGCGGTGAATAGGACGAGTGCTGAATAAATAAGTCGTTTCATCTTATGGATTGTTTTAATTATTTTACTTCCTGTATGTCATTGATGTCACGGACGACGAACTCCCATCCGCTGTTGAATCGTTTGACGATGGCAGTGACATTCACCTTGCCCGTGGGGATAGTATTGGCTGCGAACTTGGCATAATTGCTGTTGTACATTTGGATAGTGTTGCCTTTATATTCGTTGAAGTAGACGCTTTTGCTTCCTGCGCCTGCGGAGGGGTTGGCAAAAGTTGCTTTACCATCGGCACCGCGGAAGGTCACGTTCTTGATGACGCCGAGCTTGCCCCCGTCCTCGTCGAGCTTCCAGTTGGTAGGAGCGCCGCCGTCGGCAAACACCTCGGGTTCTATCGACTTATAGCCTCCGGTGAGCCGGAAATGGTTGCGCCACAGGTCGCGGCTCATGCGGCTCACGTAGGTGAGCTTCTTGCTGTTGGTAGAGGGTACACCGATTTCGGCTTGCATGCCATAGTTACCGACATAGAGTCCTTTGACATCGATGAGCACTTCGGCTCCGATGGGCAGGTAGCCATACATGGCGCCTTCGCTGACAGCCACGATGATGGCTCCGGTAGCATCCTGAATGACAACTTCATCAAAGATGTTGTCCCCAATGTCGTTGCCCGTGACATAGCCTTTGATTTGCAAGTCTTCGGTGACCTGTTTGTAGCTCACTCCATCGCGGTAGTCAGTGGAAATCTGAGCTTTGAACTTCTGCTTGAGCTGGCTGATAGTGACGAGATGGGTCTCCTTGATATATTTGTTGCCTATCTCTTGCTGGGTCTGCTCATCGTTGGGATTCCCCCATCCTCCGTCCATGCAGGAGGTGAGGAGTGAGCAGGCGAGAGCCAGCATGAAGAGTGATGAATGGAATATTTTCATTGTGATGATGCTTTAGAATTTATAAGCTATATTGAGCATTCCGTTGGTGCCGTATGCGTAGAACTTCTTGGGGGCATGCGAGAATTTATAGGTGCGCTCGCTGCCAGAGGCACTGTAGTCGCTGCGGCTCTGCTCGTAACCTCCGGTGACAATCGTACGGTTGTTCAAGATGTTGCTCACCATGAGGTTGATGGAGAGTGAACCGTGCTTGAGCCAGATGCTGCGCCCTATGCTTCCGTCGACCATGAATCCTCCATGACCTTTGGCCTGGGGCATCGTGCTGACGACAGAATAGTCCTCGGAGACACCACTGTTCTTCTTGGCCACACTCTCATAGCGGTAGTAGGGTGAGTAGGAGAGATAGATGCGGTCGTAGTAGTTGCCATTAAGGTCGAGGTACCATCCGCTTTGATGATAGCTCACGCCGGCACTCGCTGCCGTAAGGGGTGTGCCCGATTCATGCATGTTCTTGATGAGTGCGCGCTCAGAATGATAAGAGCCTTCGGTGGAGTTGAGATACACCACGTGGGCATTGCTGGCATTCTTGGCATTGCTCATTGTGCCGATGAGCTTGAAGTCGAGCGCCGAGGTGACTTTGAAGTCGAGGCCGGCCTCTACGCCATAATTCTTCTTGCTGAGTCCTGTGATGGAGTTGTAGGAGAAGGAATTGATATCGTCGAAGTAGAAGCAGGTCCAGTCGGTGGCATGGGTGATGTAGCTGTAATAGGCGTTAATGTTGGCATGCAACCAGGGTGACATGTACTGATAGCCTATTTCGCTGGAGAAGACGCGCTCGTTTCGCAGGTCGAGTGCAAAGTCATTGTTCATCTCGGGTGCGATGAAGGCATTTTTCCCCTGTGGGGCCCGATGTTCGTAGCCGAGTCCCAGTGAGAGCGTGTTGCCATGCCCCATGTTGAAGCTCACTACCCCCTTGATGCCTCCGTCGGCGAACTTGGAAGTCTTGCTCTTTCCGTAGCTGTTGTCGGCAAAGAGTCCGTTGCGCATGTAGCCTTTGCGCTGTATGGTCTGGAAGCCCAGGCGACCAGCCAACAGATAGTGTGCGAAGCCGATGTTCTCGGAGTAGCTGGTCCACACCTGGCCACGGTTGACCAGAATGTCGTAGTCGTAGCCGAACTTGTCGTCCTTCTTCACCTCAGCGTTGGGATTGTTGAGGTCGTATTGCAGCTTGTCGGAGCCTTCAGCGAAATTGCCGGAGGCGTAGTAGTTGATATTGTGGAACGAAGTAGCGCCAAGCAGGTCGTCCATGGTCTGATAGTGCTTACCCTTGTTGGTACCCACATTGAAGCCGAAGTTGAGTGTGCTGTTCTTTGTGGGGTGGGTGTTGTAAACCGAGCTGAGAGTGAGGTTCAGAACATCATTATGCTTGGCCTGTACATAGTACATGGCGTCGGCACCTTGCTTGCTGGCGTTGCGGTTGGCGTAGTAGAGGCGATCCCAGTCTATCTGACGGGCACTCTCAGTGCCTGCCAGGTAGTTGCGCGCCGTGACGAACTGTAGATAGTTGTCAAAGGTGTTCTGGGCATTGGTGCGGTTCCACACGTCATAATAGTTGCTGGGCAGCCGTTTGTAGTAGTCGGGCGAGGGGTTCTCGCTGTTGCTGTAGTTGAGTTTCGTGCCCTTGTACATGCCGTATTTGCCGAACAGCGATGTAGTGAGCTTCGACTTCTCGCTCATCTTCCAGTCCCATGTGAGCACGGCTGAAGGTGAATAGTCGTTCACCACACGTGAGTTTCTCACCTTGCCGTTCTGATAGCCCCAGTAGGGGTTGTAGGTGTAGCTGTTGGCCAACCAGTACATTTCGTCGGTCGAAGCTCCCTGTGAGGCTCGCTCTGTGGGGTTGCCCCAGGTGGAGAAAGCCAGGGAATGATTGCCGATGAGCTTCTGTACGCCGAAGAAATAGCTTAGTGCGTTGTAGAACGTGCCCTTCACGTAGCCGCGGTTGGCCCAGCGGTAGGTGATGTTGGCGCTCCAGGCCCATCCTTTCGAGGTGAGGCCGCTGTTGTAGGTGTACATGCCCCGGAGCGTGTAGTTGCGGTTGGCGCCACTCAGCGTAATGCGCGACCCCGCAGCCATGTCGGCAGGGCGGAAGTCGTAGTTGGAGGAGCCTCCGAGACTGCTCAGCGAGAAGTTGTTGCCCTCGAAAGGCATGGCTGAGTCGAGGTTCCGGGTCTGCTGGTTCAAGCCGCCGACAAGCGAGAAGCGGAATTGACCGGTCTCCATGTCGTTGACAGGGGCTCCGTTGATGAAGATTTCATTGTACTTCTGGTCCAGGGCCCTGTATCGAAACCTCACCGGCGAGAAAAGGTAGCCCACCTCGGAAGTATAGACATTGGAGTTGGAACTGATGATGGGCACGTTCTGAGATACGTTCTCATCCTCGCCCAACTGGGCTTCAGTGAAAGTGAATGCTGATTCTCCCGGATTGGCGCTTTTCTGCCCTGCACGGTCGTTCTGTGCATAGGACGCGGGCGCGCAACAAAGAGTTAGCACTGCGAAAAACAGCTGTTTCTGCATATGATAGTGATTCATTTTTTGTTATCAAAGTGCAAAGTAACTAAATATATCTTGAATAAAAAAGGAACAGCCACATTATTTTGGCCCTGAATGTTTTTTTTTATGAGGAATAATTGCGATATTTGCACGCGGAAAGTCCGAAACTTCTTCCTCAAGGTGCTGTAAAGGTCTGAGGAAGGGCGGAGCAAAGAGCACCCTGTTCCGGAGCGGTGAAGCGGACAGTCCTCAAACGATTGATACATAAAACATTCAGATATGAGAAAACTAATCGCCGTTGTTGCGGCCTTGCTGCTCACCACGATGTCAGCCAAGGCGCAGAAGAAATTTTCCTGCTATGCTGTCGGCTTCTATAATCAGGAGAATCTATTTGACTATACCCATGATGAGGGAAAGAACGACTATGAGTTCACACCCCAAGGCTCCTACAAGTGGGATGAGCTGAAGTACACGCACAAGCTCCGCAATATGGCGAAGGTGCTCTCGGAAATGGGCACTGATGTGCTGCCGGGAGTGGGGTGTGCCGTCATCGGGCTCTCGGAGGTGGAGAACGACCATGTGCTTAATGATCTCACGGCCCAGCCGGCCTTGGCCCAGCGTGGCTATAAGTACGTGCATCTGGAAGGTCCGGACGCACGTGGTGTCGACTGTGCACTGCTCTATAATCCCAAGCTCTTCACGGTGCAGGATACCACACTCGTGCCTTACCGCTATGAACGTCCCGAGGACATGGGGCGTCGGGCTACCCGCGGATTCCTTACGGTGCGCGGGCAGCTGGCCGGAGAGCTCGTTACGCTGATAGTCTGTCATTGGCCGAGCCGCGGTGCCGGTTCTTATTACCGGGAACTGGCCGCAAAGCAAGTGAAGGCACTCAAGGACTCGCTGCTCAAGGCTGACGCAAAGAATAAGATTATCGTGATGGGCGACATGAACGACGACCCCGTGAACAAAAGTATGCATGAGGTTCTGAGCGCCAAGGCCGAAGTGGACGAGGTGGGGCCGGATGATATGTACAATCCGTGGTACAATATCCTCGTGAAGCAAGTCACAGGTACGCTGCAGTATCATGGCGCATGGAATCTGTTCGACCAGATCGTGATGACGCCTAACCTGATTAACCAGAAGGGCAGCAAGGATTACAGCACACTGAAATACTGGAAGAACCAGATATTCCGCCGCGACTATCTCTTCCAGACCTCGGGACCTTACAAGGGCAACACGAAGCGCACCACGGCCGGTGGAGTGTGGCTCGACGGCTACAGCGACCATCTGCCTGTAGTAGTTTATTTCCTGAAGGAGACCAAGTAGACGCCTCGGATTCCAGACTGTTTAACGTTGATATATATAACTTTCGGCTTTGGAAACTGAGGCTCATCCCTTCGCCCCCTGGTTGCCGGCAAATGCCCGGCTGCTCATGTTGGGCACCTTTCCGCCTGCCCCCAAGCGGTGGTGCATGCCCTGGTATTATCCCAACTTTCAGAACGACATGTGGCGCATCTTCGGCTACATCTTCTTTGGCGATAAGGACTACTTCGTAAAACCAGGCGAGAAGACATGGAGGCTCGACGATATCAAGGCCTTCCTCAAAGAGAAAGGAGTGGCCATCTTCGACACGGCCCTGCGCATCAGGCGCACAAAGGGCACGGCCTCCGACAAGGATTTGGAAATTGTGGAGGAGGCCGACCTCGACGGCATGCTGCGTTCACTGCCGGAGTGCAGAGGTGTGCTGGCTGCCGGACAATTGGCTACAAAGGTGTTTACAACTCATTTCAATGTGAAGGAGCCCAAGATGGGTTGCTATACGGAGTTCCCATTCGAAGGACGTACATTGCGGCTCTATAGGATGCCCAGCAGCTCGCGCGCCTATCCAATGAGGGTAGAGAAGAAGGCAGAGTACTATCAAAGAATGTTCGACGACCTCTTTATTAAATAAGGTATGGAAACAAATGACAAGAAAATTACGGTGATTGGTATCGCCGGTGGCACCGGTTCGGGTAAGACGACGGTAGTGAAGAAGATTGTAGAGGCGTTGCCTCCACATTTCGTGGCTGTGGTGCCTCTCGACTCTTATTACAACGATACCACAGGAATGACCAATGAGGAACGGAAGCAGATAAACTTTGACCATCCGGATGCCTTCGACTGGAAACTCCTCATACGGCAGGTGAACGATCTCCGTCAAGGCAAAGCCATAGAGCAGCCTACATACAGTTATATTCTGAGCAACCGGTTGCCCGAGACCATCCACGTGGAGCCTAAGCCCGTGATAATCATCGAGGGAATCATGACGCTCATTAACAAGAAGCTGCGCGACATGATGGACCTGAAGATATTCGTGGACTGCGACTCCGATGAGCGTCTCATCCGCAACATACAGCGCGACACTATCGACCGCGGACGCACCGTGTCGATGGTGGTAGAGCGTTATCTGGAGGTGCTCAAACCGATGCATGAGCAGTTCATCGAGCCCACTAAGCGCTATGCCGACCTCATCATCCCTCAAGGAGGTGAGAATGTGAAGGGCATCCGCATCCTTTGCGACTACATTGAGGGCATCGTGAAGAGGTATTCCCCGGGGGTGTAGCCCGACACAAATGTTACAGGCCTAAGGGTCGACAGTGCAGGCCTCTTTCCCGCCGAGGAAAGAGGCCTGCACTGTTTCTATTTCTCAGCGTCTTTAGTCTCAGTCGAATTGCTGTCCTCTTTTGGTGTAGCCTCGCTCTCTTGTTGCCTGGCTATCTGACGGCGGCATTGCTGCACCTTCAGCGCATTGATGATTTCCACGACGCCATACACAATCATGCACCATCCGATGAGGAAGAGTGGGGTGGTGGCCAGAGCGTAAGGCTTCAGGAGGGCAAAGATTCCAATGAGCAGGATGACCACAGGCGGAATCCACCAGAAAAACCCGATATGAGCGAACTTAGTGGCCGAAGAGAGGGTGAAGAACTGGCCGAGGGCTCCAAGGATGAGCATTGCGGCCAATACATACATCAGTCCGTTGACAAACGTGTCGGGCATCAGTGCCAGCACGGCGCCGAGAATCACACTGCCTATGCCCACAATGGGGAAAGCGGGCTGGGGATGGGTGATGGGATTGCCCTGGGCATCAAGGACTTCAACATCGCTGCTGCTGCGGCGAGCTGCCAGGTAGGCCGCGCAACTGATAACACCCGAGACGAAGAACATGACGCCTATCAGGATGGTTATCCATGTCACGGTCTGCTCCCGGTATTTCACTAACAGCGCACCCACGATGACTGCGCAAATGGCCCTGAAGAGGGCACTTTGAAACACTTTCTTCATATCCTTTTGATAAGTAATGCCATACTTTAGAGGCCGTCCTAGTGGCGGCTGACGATACGGGGCAAAGTTACTAATTATTGCGGACATACCGGCTTCTGACGGCCTGATATTTTTGGCTCAGATGAGAAGCTTGTGGATGACGGACGGCTGCATTTTGCGCATTGATGCCCGAGAGTGGGCAGGTGAGAAAAGGCGGCTTTTCTTTGGTCTTTCCCCATGTTTGCACTAACTTTGCATGGGCTAAGAGAAGTGGCGCAGCGTCCTCAGGCTGCCCTCCGGCAGGTGCTGTGGTGTGTCACAAGCGGTAAAGTCGGGAAGCGTGCTTGGCCTTAGATATTGAAGTCGATAAGTATTACAGCTAATGACAAAATTACTTTTGGTCCGGCACGGTGAGACCACGGACAACAAAAATCACATTCTTCAGGGGCAGACTCCGGGAGAACTGGATGCCGAGGGCATTAAGCAGGCCGAAGAGGTGGCAGGCAAGTTGGCGGGTGAGAAGATTGATGCTTTCGTATCGAGCGATTTGAAGCGCTCGGAAGACACCTGTCGCATCATTGCCAAGCCTCACCATCTGCCGGTGGTGACTACCCCTTTGCTGCGGGAGCGCGACTGGGGGAGCTTCACGGGTAAGTATATCCCGGATTTGCAGAACGCTGAATGGCCCGACGATGTGGAGAGCCTGGAGCACCTCAAAAGCCGTGCGCAGAATTTCCTGACCTGGATAAAGGTGACCTATCCGGGACAGACCGTGCTGGCCGTGGGGCATGGCATCGTGAACAAGGCCATACAGAGTATTTATTTCAAGAAGCCGATGAACGAGGTACAGAAGATGACAAACGCTGAAGTGCGGGTACTCATCCTTTGAGAGTGCCCGCACCGCTACTTTTATAATCGTATCTCTAATTTTGGTTATCCTGATTCTTTCTCTCTACCTTTAGGGAGAAGGCTTGTCTTGTGAATTTTCTTTAGTGGTGGGCAGTAGTGCCTCTGCCTTATCGACGGCCTCCAAAGTGGCCCCCGCCAGAGCTGTGGCTTCCGCCACCATTGGAGCCGCCTCCGAAGGAACGGCTGCTTCCGCCACCCACCGAACTGCCACCTCCGAAGGAACGGCTGGGAGCACTGCTGCGCCCGAAGCTCGAAGCGCCGGAACCGCTGTTGCCGGAACCGAAGGAGCGGGTCGAGATGCTGCTCGAGCCGAAAGAGCGCTCGCTGGTGGACGGACGACTGAACGAACGGTTGGTGCTGGGGCTCACCTGAGTGCCATTGCCGTAGAAGCGGCTGCCCGGTGAGGTGACGCTCGGACGCTCGGTCGTGGTGCTGCCTCCGAAGTGGCCGCCTGTGCTGGGACGTGCGACGGTGGTGCGAGTGCTGCTTTCGCGCGACTCCGACCTGCTGCCGCCGAAGGAGCGGTTGCTGCTCGATTTGGTGTCAAACGAGCGGTTGTTGCCGTTGGCTGCTCCACCAAAGGTGCGGTTGGGTGTGCTCGATGAGCCACCGAAGCGCGGGCCGTTGCCGAAGGTGCGGTTGCCGTTGTTGTTCTGGTTGCCGAAGCGCGAGCCGTTGCCGAAACTCCGTTCGCCCCTGCCAAAGTCGCCCCGGTTGAAGCTGTCGCGCATGCCCATTCTGCCTGGGGCTCCGTCACGGCGCGGACCGTCGAAGCTGCGACCGTAGTACCAGGAGCGTCCGCCATTCATTCTCCAGGAATGTCCGCCCCGATAGACGGCATAGAAGTGCGGGCAACCGAAAAAGAAGTAGTCACGATGCGGATAGCGGGCGTAGACGCGGAAGTGCCAGTAGCCCCCGTCCCAATAGAGCGGACGATAGAAGTAGAGGGCATCGAGGTAGGAGCGATACTGCCAGTCGAGCAGAATGTAGCTCAGATCGAGGTTGCGCTGCCTCCAGTAGGCCCCGTAGAGGTCGTCGTAAGTGTTTACTCCCATAAGGTAGTCGAGATTGATCTCGTAGGCTGCCTCGTATTGCTCGTCGGTCAGATTAAGTTCATACGCCATCTTGTCGGTGAGGAACAGTGCCTGCTGACGTGCCTGCTCATAGCTCATTGCGTTTGCCGAGACTGTCATTGTTAACAGTGCTACCAAGGCGAATATCAACTTTTTCATAATCGTATATTTTTAAATGTTCTTACTTTTGTTGACGTCGGAGCTTGCGCCCCTGCTTGTTTTATCTGGTGCAAAGAAACTAAGAAATTACGGACTGGAATAAGGATTTTCCCTACATTGGGCGGGGAAAATCCCTATAGCTGTTTTTTCTTCACTTGCGCTCCCTAATTCTGGGGCTGTCGGGCCTGCACTCGCGCTCCATGACTGACGTGGCTTGCGGTCCCGTGGTTGGCCCTTTCTCCACGTTCGTGGAAGGGCCGTGTCACGTTCGTGGAAGGAATGTGTCACATTCGTGGAAGGGTCGTGTCACGTTCGTGGAAGGGTCGTGTCACGTTCGTGGCAGGGTCGTGTCACGTTCGTGGCAGGACCGTAGTGCTGTCGTCTGAAGACTCTCAATCTACATTATCAAGGACATGGTCGTGGTGATGCCCCCCCATCACTTCGCACACATCGCTCCATCGGGAGCGGAAGCCTGCCTATGATTTTTTTCACTTCTATTGCAAGGGCTGTTACTCTCTGATAATATATTCGATTTGGGTGTCCCAATAACGAAGACAGGAAAAGCATGTGGGGCAGGCAATAATATCGGAGGCTCGGCGTTATTGCTATAATAAATAATGATGATGAGATTAAGGATACCAGTCCTGACCCTCGTTGTTATGATGGCTTTGCCGGGCAGTGCACAGTATGCGTGGCAGTATGGTGCAGATCCTGGAAAAGAAGATTTGGGTCGGGGGTTAGATTATAAGATTGAATTTCAGGGCAGCTATTCCGAGGGTAACACTCCGCTTTGGCTCAATGCCAACCGCTACGGGCTCAGTTCGCTGCGAGAGAAGAACGGCTACGTCAGGGGAAGTCTCCTGAGACCGCTGTCCACAGACTCTGCGCGGCGGTGGGGCCTGGGATGGGGAGTCGACTTGGTGAGGCCGGTACGCTACACGAGTCGGTTTGTGGTGCAGCAGGCCTTTGCAGAGGTGCGCTGGCTCCACGGTGTGCTCACGGTGGGAAGCAAGGAATATCCCATGCAGCTGAAGAACAATAGGCTCAGCTCGGGCTCACAGACTCTGGGCATCAATGCAAGGCCCGTACCGCAGATAAGATTGGCGGTGCCTGAATACTGGACTGTTCCCATGACCCACCACTGGCTTCATTTCAAAGGGCACATAGCCTACGGAAAGTTCACTGACAGCGATTGGCAGAAAGACTTCACGCAGGCAAAATCACGCTTCACTGAGGATGTGCTCTATCACAGTAAGGCTGGTTATCTGAAGATTGGCAATGAAGACGCTTTTGCACCGCTGTCGTTGGAGATGGGCCTTGAGATGGCCACCCAGTTCGGTGGTACATCCTATAGGCTTATCAACGAAAAACTTATTGCCATACATGGCGGAACGGGAATAGCCGACTACTGGCATGCCCTCGTACCGGCTGGACAGGATGCTACTGACGGCATCTATGGTAATATCATGGGAAACCAGCTCGGCAGTTGGGTGATGAGAGTCAACTACGATGCCTCGCTTTGGGCTTTACATGTCTACGCCGACCATTTCTTTGAAGACCACAGCCAGATGTTCCTGCTCGACTACGACGGTTATGAGACGGGAGAGAACTGGCACGAGAAGAAACGTAACCACATGCACATGTATAAGCTCAAGGACATGATGCTAGGCATGGAACTCAATCTGCGTTATGGCACATGGTTAAGGAACATCGTATTTGAATACCTCTATACAAAGTACCAAAGCGGCCCCTATAACCATGACCACACGATGAACATCGCTGACCATGTGGCTGGTATCGACAACTATTATAACCACTCCACTTATGCTGGATGGCAGCACTGGGGGCAGGTGATGGGTAATCCACTCTACCGTTCACCCATATACAACAACGACGGACAGCTGATGGTGAAAGACAATCGCTTCACAGCTTTCCACCTCGGTATTGACGGCTCGCCTGCTGAGCGCCTCAGCTATAGGCTCCTTGCCTCCTGGCAAGAAGGACTCGGCACCTACGACAATCCCTATACCAAGATACGCCACAATGTGAGCGTAATGCTGGAGAGCAGTTATCATTTCCACTATGGATGGGCCGTGAGAGGAGCTTTCGGCATGGATTTCGGAAGCATTCTCGGGCGGAACACGGGCTTTCAGCTCACGGTGAGCAAGACAGGAACGTTCAACTTATGAAAAAGATATTTGGCTATATATTCGCCGCCCTGCTACTTGGGGCGTGCTCTATTTCCACTGACAGCAACGGAAAACTGGATGGCTTCTGGCATCTCACTACCATCGACACGCTGGCCACCGGCGGAGTGACCGACTACTCTCAGCGTAAGGTGTTTTGGGGCGTGCAGGCAAAGCTGATAAGTGTACAAGATAAGGCGCCCGGCAATATGGGCTATTATTTCCGCTTCAGACATGAGGGTGACAGTCTTATTCTCTATTCTCCCTATCTTAATGCGGGACATGAAGATGTACCAGGTGGCGGGGATATTCCGATAAAAGACTATTTTCAGTTGACGCCTTTGGGGATTAATGGATTAGAAGATCATTTCTTAATCCAAAAGCTCACAGGTTCGCATATGATTCTTCGGTCAACATTGCTTCGCCTAAACTTTAGAAGATTCTAACGAAAACGCCCGGCAGCCATAGGGCTGTCGGGCGTCACCTTATACTTTTGGAGTGTACTGACGTTATCAGAATATCTTTCCCGTAAGAAGATTGATAAAGGTCTTTACTAAAATTTTAATGTCAAACCACCAAGAGCGGTGCTCTAAATAGTATAAGTCAAGATCTAATCTCTTTAGCATCTTCTCCATGGTGTCAGTATAGCCGTTATACAGAGTTGCATACGATGTCACCCCCGGGCGAATCTGATAGAGATAGACATAACGTTTGTCGTGTTCTAAGATCTGGTCTATATAATATTTGCGTTCCGGTCGCGGCCCGATAAACGACATGTCACCCTTGAAGACGTTCCAAAGCTGGGGAAGCTCGTCAAGGTGATGGGCACGTAGGAAAGCGCCAACGTGGGTTAGTCTTGGATCGTTGTTTTGTTCCAGCAGTTGAGGCTCGCCTGCTTTTTCTGCATCCATCCTCATACTGCGGAACTTATAGATGTAAAAAGGCATGCCGTGGAGTCCGATTCTCTCTTGCTTATAGATGACAGGTAACCCGTCTTCTATCCTGATAGCCAGGGCGCAAAGAGCCATCAGTGGAGAGAATACAATCAGACAGAAGGCAGACAGGAAAATGTCAAATATACGTCTCATCTCGCTTCTATCCTTTTCCTTCTTTTTATGGAGATGTTCACACAAGCATTAAAGGCAATGTACATGAGCACATCCGCAATTAGAGAGATATTGGCATTGTTCAAAGGTGCCAGTGACTTGTTGATGAAGATGAATAGTATAGCTAAGGCTATGAGTGCCACTAAAGCCTGATGTTGTGTGAGACCGGCAGCCAATAGCTTGTGGTGGATGTGGTTCTTGTCTGGTCGGAACGGGGATCTGTGATTCGCAATTCTGACAAAGAATACCCTCACTACGTCAAAGATAGGTAAGATTAAGAAGGAAGTTGCAATGGTAAAAGGCTGACTATACGTGTCGGCATAGGCAGACATCTTTATAGAATAATTGATAAAAAGGAAGCCCAATAGAAAACCAAGGGTAAGGCTTCCAGAATCGCCCATAAAGATTTTCAGTCCTTTTTCTGCAGATCCAAACAGGTTGAAGAATAGATATGACAACAGGCATCCAATGATGCCGCATATCAGTACACAGTACGTAAGGTAATTTAATTCTGCATAGAGATAGCAGAACCCGCAGAGCCCAATGATTGCCAAAGATGCTGCAAGGCCATCAATGCCATCAATAAGATTGATAGCGTTGCACACGAATACGATAATAAATACAGTTAAGATACTACCCATCCATTGTGGCATCTCATAGATACCGAAGAGCCCATAGAGATTGTTGAGATAGAATCCGGCAAGGGTTAGAATCACACCTGAGATGATTTGGAGAATGAGTTTTACAATAGCTTTAAGCCCTATCAGATCATCAATAATACCTGTCATGTAAATCACAAACAGACTTATGGCGACGTGTAATGAACTGAGGTTTATTTGAATGACTTGGGAATGATATTGTAGACTCAGAAAGTCGAATGTGATCAGCACTGCTACCATCATACTCGGTATGAAGACTATACCGCCAAGTCTTGGAATAGGATTCTTGTGAACCTTCCGTGCATTGGGCATGTCATAAAGGTGCTTCTTCTTGCAAAATTTGAGTATAAGTGGTGTAAATGCCATACCACATACGGCACTTGATATCAAAGTCAGTAATATGATAAATATGTCTGTTGTCATAAGATATTAACACAGTTCATGGTAATAACTTGGAACTTGTACATATATTGTATGATTAGGCTGAAATTATTGCCATGTTGGTTTTGTCATCAGTTTTATTTTGCCGTTACAAGGAAATAAGCTATTTTTGCACTACAATCAAAACAGGCAATCGTGTATGAAGATATCCATTGTAACCGTCTGCTATAATAGCGCAGCTACATTAAGTAAAACGTTAGAGTCGGTCCTGTCACAATCTTACCCAAATGTTGAGATGGTGATAAAGGATGGTGGCTCTAAGGACGGCACTCTTGATATCATCAAACATTTTGAGCCTTTGTTTAATGGGCGGTTAAAGTGGAAGTCAGAGAAAGATGGCGGTATCTATGATGCTATGAATGCCGGCATAAAAATGGCAACAGGCGATGTTGTTGGCATCTTGAACTCTGATGACTATTTCACTTCGTCAGACGTAATTGAGACAATAGCTGACAGTTTTTCAAAGCAATCGATAGATGCTGTATATGGGGATATTCATTTTGTCCGTCAAGGAAGTCCGCAAAAGATTGCCAGATACTATTCTTCAAAGCTCTTTCACCCTTTTTGGCTTCGCTTTGGCTTTATGCCTGCCCATCCGTCTTTCTATGTGCGCAAGCGTGTGTACGATCGGTACGGGGGATATCGTACAGATATGAAAATAGGATCGGATTTTGAGATGATGGTCAGATTATTCCGGCGCTATCATATCAAGGCAAAGTACATTCCTATGGATTTTGTTACGATGCTTATGGGAGGTGCCAGTACGGCCGGTTTCTCAAGCCATTTGCTTCTTGCCAAAGAGGATGTGCGCGCCTGCAAACTCAATGGCATCTATTCAAATCAGTGGATGATGTATATGAAGTACTTATATAAGCTGTTTGAGTTTAGATTTTCTCTCTAATGCCATACAGCCTTTAATATGCTGTTGCTTATAAGCATCTTTAATCTATGGAGCCTTCTTTGTCTACCCAATCTAACCAAGGCGGTAGCATCCTCTAAATGAAGTTTCAAGGATAACCTCCTTTTTCCGACTTTAAAATTGGAGATAAATTCCTAAATCAAGGAAGTGTATAGCTTGTAGTACTCCTCATATTGAAGTTTGGAGTTAAAGCGAAGAAGCGCAAAGTCTCTGCAGGTATTCTCAAATTCTGTCTTGGGGCGAGTGCATATATCTTGAATTCTCTTTGCTGATTCCTGGATGTCTCCTTGGCGTACGACATAACCTGTTCCGGAAGTAACGGCCTCTGAACATCCTCCGGTATCGTAAACGACAATAGGCGTTCCACATGCCAAAGATTCAATATTGGTGGTAGGAAAGTTGTCTACCCATGTAGGATTAAAATATACAGAAGAACACGAGTATAGGCTTCGGAGCTCATCTTTTGATTCTGTTCTCTTGATGCCTATAATGCTACTTGGTAGTGCTTTGAGGTCCTTATCATTTAGACCTACCATGACAATAGCAAATTTATCATCTAATAGGGAGCTAAGTTTGATGAAATCATTGAGTCCCTTTTGATACCAATTAGAAGCTACGCCAAGTACTATTCTTTTGTCATTTGGTATTTTGTATTTCTTCAGCATGGCAGAGTTCTGCTTATCAGGATAGAAGGTAGCAGCATCTATGCCATTATAAATCTGGCATATATTGCAATCTTTAAAGAAAGATTGTCTGAGATCTCCTTCTAACCATTTACTTACAGGCACAATGGTTAGGTTTTTAACCGATAGAAAAGCATTACGTTTGTCTTCATAATTTCCGTAAGACCGGTCTATCAACCAACTTGTTGGATATGCACGTTTTAGCGGGCAATTAAAGCAGTGGCTTTTCCATCTTTGGCAGCCAACTGACATATAATGCGCACAATGTCCTGTAAAAGGCCAGCAATCGTGAAGTGTCCAAACAACGGGAATATTTATTGACGAAAGATACTTAAATAGAAGTGGATAGTTAAGAAAATATCCATGAATGTTATGAAGATGGATGATATCCGGGCGTATAGATTCTATATATTTGATGAGCTTTCTTGTTGATCTATGAGACATTAATCCTTGATTGTCGAATAAGCGAGATGATAAGCCGTGGATATACTCATCAAATGAATTTCCAATGTGGTATAGATGTGACTTACTTTTATTATACCACCTGCCATAAGCAATATAACTTTCCCAACCGTTCTCAATAACTGTTTGCCCGAGCATTTCAGCTATTCTGCCATGAGACCCCCAGTTTGCTGTGATATTTATTTGTAGCAATCTAGGCATATATTTAGTACCGTTTATTGCAGCTTAGGAAATAATTGACGTGGCTGATGGGCCAGAATACTTCAAATTGTCGACGGTTGATTACCCTGCCGTTGAAGCTGAAATATTCTTTCCACTGTGATTGAGCGAAAACATAGCGATATGTTGAGCATGCTATTTCAATCGATGTCTCGTTGGCTTCAGAAAGCTTCCCGTAGGGGAAGGCGAAAAAATCGCAAGGCTTGTCAATGTGCTCTTCGATAGCTGTCCGACAATCCCTGATTTCATAATTTAGCTTCTCCTTGTCAGAACTGTTAATCATAAAATGGTCCATTGTGTGGGCACCGATCAAAAATCCTCTCTTGCTTAAGTCCCTCAGATGGTTCCACCTCATCGGACGCTTGTTATGTGTGAAAACAATGTTGTCGTTGAAATTTCGGATATAATCTTCGTCTCCTTCTACATAGTTAGGATTCACGAAGAACATGGCATTCGTGCCGAACTCTTCCAATAATGGAGCAAAGACATCATAGCATTCCATGAAGCCGTCATCGAACGAGAATGTCACTAAAGGCTCCTTTGGTTGCTCGTGTCTCTCAATCATCTTAATAGCATCTTCAAAATGGACGAATCGTACTTCTTTGGACAAGCCTTCAAGTAAGCTTTTGAAGGTTTTTGGCTCTTCTTCATGTTCAATACGGTGACCGTTAAGAATATGGATACCCGGGGCAGGCTTAGAATGGCCCCCGAGGATATTGAGCACTTGTGTTCGGAAGAACGAACGGACCTTGAAATATGTAGAATCAGTATTGGTAGGCATTTAGTATCTTTTTTATTGTTGCTATTTGATAATGGATGTTCCATTTTCTATCAATCTCTTGATATGCAGCATCTCTAATTATAATTCTCTCGGTTTCACTCTTGTTGCACCAATCCAATATGACTCTTGACAAATCGAATACATCATCTTCTTTGAAGAAGTCGCCTGTGATTCCTGGTTTTATCGCTTCAAACTCAGGCATCTGATAGGGAAAATTATCGTGTGTAATGACTGGGCACCCAAACGAGAGAGCATGTATAGCCGTAAGGCCAACATTGCCAGGTGAGACACATACTGCTGCATTATAGAAAAGTTCGCCTAATTTATTGTCATCATAACATGGGCCATACATCCATACCTGAGCTTGCACGCCTGATTGCACGGCATACTCCATTAACTTGATATTATCGATGTCTTTACCAACAAATACCAAATTCAAACAAATACCTTTCGCTTTTAGTTGTCTCAGACTATCTATAATCAGATGGGGTTTCTTGTTTTTCTGTATTCTTCCACAATAGATGAGGGTGGGGTGGCTATTGTGGAAATGATCGTGATAGATTCCCGTTCTGTGCAGTTTAGTTCTTATTGTAAGGTCTTTATCTGAGTCTAATGAGTTTGCAATACAATGAAGTCTGTTAGCAGGAAAGCCTTCTTGTTTCATGAGTTGAATGGAATACTCGCTGTATACCATCAGTTCTGAAAATAAAGAGTAAAATACCTTCTTAATAATCCGTTTTACTTTTCCTTCCCGTCCATACCATCCATGAGTCCATGAGATGGTTATTTTCCCTCTTAATTTGGCTAATATAAGAATCATCCAAGAGGATAGGCAATAAGGCTCTCCATCAAGGATGTAGAACTTGTAGGGTTTGAATATAAGTCGAACGGTGCCTTTTTGCCAATAAAAGTGGTGGAAGAATAGGTTATGTACGGTTCCCTTAAATCCTTTTAATAGTCTATAATCAAACGTTTTGATGGGTGTACTTGTCTTGTCGCCAAGATAAAAGTCACAATTAAACTCGTTATCGATTGAATTAAAAATAGGATAACGGTAATGAGGTCCAATATTGGTGATGAGACAGATGCTGTTCATAGTTTATTCTCTTTGATATTCTGAATAACAAATTTCTGTTTGCCGCTTTTTGTCTTTGGAATATCAGCAACAAATTCGATGGAACAAAGAATCCCGTTTTGGGAGAAAAGTTTTTTTATGCTGTCTTCGTGCAAGCTATTGAAGTCAATACCCTTAATAATAAGTATTTTGATAATGCCCGGTTTGTCCTGGATGATTTGCCATTTACTTATATGATTGAATATAGTATTATGTCCCCCGAATACCAATCCTACTAAATAAATCTTGTTGTTGTTGTTATCCACTATATAGTCTTTGGTGCGACCTTTGAGAGAAGAAAGAATTACAGTTCCGTCTTTGAGTTTCCCACCATAAACAGCAAGATCACCCGTTTGATAACGTATTAATGGGACTCCTCTTTGGCTAAAGCTCGTGACACAAATTTCTCCAGTCTCACCAATTTCTACTTGTTTGCCATCTTTTAGGACTTCAGTATAACCATATAAGGGATAACATTTGTAAGCGACTGAATGGGGCTCTTGATATGCGAAGACTCCCATTTCTGTGTGCCCATATTGCCCATAAACAGGGCAATGCAGAATACTTTCTATAAATCCGGCCTCCTCCTTGCTAAAGAATTCACTTGTAAGATAAAGTGACCGTAATTGAAAGTGAATACTTATCTTATGTTCTTTAATATATTTGCAAAGGTCTAGGATGCCAGATGGGTATCCACGCATAATTTTAGGGGCAAACTTATTCAAGTCTCTAATATAATACTTTTGCGTCTCCTCATTCATATATAAGGTTGAAAAGTGGTATTTTCCATATGCGACACTGTCTCTTCCCTTATAATATATGTGTTGTTTACGCTTATCAGGTTCTATGGTCGAGCCGTCGATTGAAATTATGGTGTCCCATGGCTTCCATCCCATTTTCAGATAAAGCATCATTTGATGTATGCCTTCAAGTTGTAATTTTGTATGTTTGGATGGAAAACAGAAAGGTGCACCAGTTGAGCCTCCCGTGTTGGACCAATTATCCCATGTGTTGCCTATTTGGTCTGAGTAGATGTTGTTATGCTCCCTATTGATTAGTTCCTTGTTTGACAGTGGCAATGTGCTTAATAGCTCAGCTACTGTTGATGATGTTATTCGTTGATTCTTAAGTAAGATAGAGTAGAAGTGGGAATGTTCTCTGGCGTACTTTAAAGTGTTTCTCAGAAGGAACCTTTGCCACGTCGGCCACAACTTTCTAGTTAAGAGAAAGAAGCAGGCTAAAATACAATAGTATGTATTCTCGACAATGGGCAGTATGCCCTTCTCCCTATATCTTCTTAATATTTTGATAAACTTGTCAAACATGATTCAATGGTAATTTTGTCGACTTTCTATCGTGACAGCTCAAGGCGAATCCTACTAACATCCATAATGCAAAGCATTTCATGCCAGGACCGAAAGGTGGTTGTGCCTCAAACAAAGCATTCGCTAAAAATGATAGGTACATAACGTATGCCCCTTGGTGAATCTTGCTTAAATTCTGTTCCTTCCGTAAAGTAATAAATAAGAGAGTTAGGAAGCCTAAAAGTATAGTTAGCCCGATAATGCCAAATTCCGTCAGAATATTTAGTGGAAGACAGTCCACATAGTATTTGCCGCATCCTACCCAGGGGTGCTGGGGGATGAGCTGTAAGGCTATGCTAAACATAAGAATGCGGCCGGAACTTAGAGAATCTACGTCGGATGCATCTCTACCACCCATTAAAATGCCTTGTACAATAATCTCTGAAGCGTTGCTATTGATAGCTATATAGCCACATCCTAATACTAATAATATGATGAGACCCCATTTCAGCTTTTTATTGTTTGAAGTCAAGATATAGTAACCAAGCATGATTGCTGCACTCACTAATGTAGCTCTAGACCTAAGCATGATCATTATTATTATTAGAATAACGGCTATACCCCGACTTCCCCAATAAAAGACTTTATTTTGAGGATTGAAGAAAAGGAATGTCAAGTATGCACACGATAACAATATTTGGCCTGCTGAGTTTTTATCACCGTAGGCGTAAGTCTTATTTGTTATGTCTGATTGGCTGAGGTAGTTAAAATACAGCTGAATGGCTATCATTAAGCCGCCTAATAGCATTATCCCACAGATTATTTGCAGTATTTTGTTGTCTCCATAGTGCATCCAAAAACTATAGGATATAGCAGTAACTAAGAGGGAAATAGCAAAATTGAAGTTGTCGGGTCCAAAATAAGTGTTGCCTGTTAGAAGTTGGCATATTAGGCAGTAACTCTCAATCGTAAAAACGAACAGATAGAATGGAAAGAGTTTCCCGCTGAGATAAGTTTGTGGGGCTACTAACAATAAATACAGAAAAGGTAATGCCCATATCAATTTCAAAAGGTTGCTCGCTCCCGAATCAAGGAGTGAGGGCATTTGTGATATTAAGGACACAAATATAGTGAGTAGGAAGATAGTGCAACCTATGATATTGTTAACTCTATACATTGCTTCGAGTTGTTAGTCCTTTTGAAATCTTGAATTTGCAATAGACAGCAAGAACAATGAAAAAGAGAAATGCAAATAAGACTATACTCCAAGAATAATCCTGAGCAGCATTTATCCCATTATGAAAACTTATAAGTATATAGCCAACTGCCACTGTCAAAATATCACGAACTCCTCTAAATATAAAAAGTGTCCAAGTATATCCTTGGGCAATAAGCTCAGAGCCAAGGACATTGGAACAGCACATAAATATCGTTGACAGTGAGATTACCCGGAGCACGGCGCTTAAGCCATTAAAGGAACTACCATAGAATGAAACGATAATTGGGCTAAAACAGAAGATCAATATGAATGGCACCGCGGTGCAAGCAAGGTTGACCAGAAGCATTTGTTTTATTTTTCTTTTTTGTGCTTCGGTATCGTTTGTGCAAGAGCTCAAATGCGATAAGATGACATCAGAAAGAAAAGAAGGAATAATCATGATAACTGAAGTCCACAAGGTGCTTGCAGTATAGAGTCCAACTTCTCCAAAAGAAGAACTTTTTGTTATGATGAATACGCCTAACCACTGAGCAAGAGCATAAGTGAGTTCTTGCATGGCCACAGGGAGAGAAAAACGAGTCAGTTTCCACACATATTTCGTGCCATCAGAAGGAGGAAGCTGTTTGTTAAACCGACTGATGGCAAGATGATTTAAAAGAACGCATATTATTTGAGATGCAGCTAGTGAGAAGAGGGAACCTTTGAGGCTGAAAAAATAGGTCATTGGAATGCACAGAATAAATAAAGTAATCCCTGAGATTCCATTAATCTTAGCTATGACCTTAAAATTCCCAAAGCCTGCCAGTATGCCAAATTGAGTAGTATTCAATGCTCTTACTACCACAATGAAGCCAAGGACTTGAAGTGCAAGTGACATATCTGGCTGATTCAGATATCTTGCCAGAGGATGTGCAAAAAGGATGAGAAGAAGTGCTATTGTGCAGCTTACTGCGGAAGTGATTCTTATTGAGGCATTGATTATAGGCCTGACTTGCCGGGTGTTCTTGGATTTAAATTCTGCCACGAATTTTGTAGATGTATAGCCTAAGCCTAACGTGGAAAAGGCTGCAAACTGAAACATCGTGGTCTTTACGAATCCATATTCTCCATAGAGGTCTTTACCAAGTAATCGTGCAATTACAATTCCAGCCAATAGCATCAGCCCATAGCCGATGCCATTGCCAAAGACTGCCCAAAAAGAATCCTTAAAGAAGCGACTATTCTTAAGCTTCGTTCGTATTTGAGATATGCCGCTTATCATTATCAGATCGAAGCTTGGCTTATTTGAAAAGGTTCATATACATATCACGGCAGATATAAAGTGTAGTAAGCATAAAGCTTATTAAGAGCATGACAGCAATGAATATCATTCGCTTTGGTCCTGATGGCTTTAATGGCACTGTTGCTGACTTTACAACTGTTACAACCGGGGTCCTTTCTTGTACTTTTGCCTTTGCTGCAAGCAGTTGAGTGTTTACCTGTGTGTAGTTATTGTATTTCAATTGCATGTCGTTTTCCAAATCTTCCTGCTTCGACTTTATGCTTTGCAACATGACGTCCATATTTGCATCAGAATAACTTCCATAAAGTTGTCGGGCTTTCTCATACACGCTCTTCGCCTTATCAGTAAGCTTCTGATAGTATTCCACATCTTTTCGTGCTTTGCTTGTACGGTAGTTCGTGATGAAGTCCTGTAATTTCTCACTTGTAACTTCAGCCATAGTTCCTGCTATAAGCGGGTCTTGGTCCTCTACGTTGATCGTAATAAGGTTTGTCTTCTTGTCAATAGAGCAGCTAATATTATTCTTCATTTTGGCAAAGATGCCATCCTGTTGCTCTGTTAAATGGAATGGATTGATTTCCTTCGCTAGCATTATAGGCTTCTTCTTCTTAAATACTCCAATTATTGAATACCAAAAATCACTTACTGGATTTCTTTTCTGATACTTAAGAAGGTAGTCGTAGTAAGGAGCTGTAATCTTTCCATCCTGTGTCTTTACCTGCACGTGGATAAGCTGCATCATAAAGTTGTTTGATTTTAGCAGCTCAGGGTATATTTCAGGCCCTATGGCATCTGTTAAGTTGCCTTGCCCCATATTTAAGCCCAACGAAGAGGCAACAGCCCCTAATCCACCACTACTTCCAGTAGGGAGCCCAAGTTCTGGAGCTAATTCCACACTACTGTTGTAATATCTGGGTACGGGTAGTATTATTATGCATGCGATAACAAAAGTAATTGCAAGGCTGACAAGTACGGTGATTTTCTTTTGCTTGATTCGATGCAACACTTCAAGGATGCTGATTTGTTGGTCTCTGTTATCCATTTTATCTAATTAACAACGTTCTTTATTCTTTTATTATGCCGGATATAATATTCTCGAGAGGTGTTATGTATTAGTCTTTCTACGTCGGATGATTGCTGTCATAGCTTGCATTTGGTGCTTTCTCTAAGTTCACTTATGATATCATTCAGAATGTCGGTGTCGCTCATTGTGTGGAGTTGAGTCGCAGGGGCGTGCCATGAGCCTGCAGGTATCCGTGCTGTAAAAGATGCTGATGGTGCATGGCAAGCTTACATGCAAGTTCTCCACCTACATCTTGATTATCCGAGCGATCTTTCTGTGAAAGGTGAAATCTAACTTAGCCGGTTATTTGATTTCTATGTATTCTTTGAATCTATGTATTTATTTGAAGGTGATGAACCTATCCACTATATCTTGGTTTAGAATACAAATCCGATTATTGAGCTTGTGAAAAGTCAGTCTGCCTAAAGTTGTTTTCACGTCCATAATGCCAGTCGTATAAGCTTCCACAGTATCAACAACACTGCCGTTGGCTACACCCCCTTCGATGAAATCATAACCGTCCTATGGCTGTTTGCCTTGTCGGCTTTGACATATGAAGTCAAGCCATTCTAAATCATTGTTTTCAAACCTCAAAGTCTTAAAAGTGGATGATGCAAGACCTAATTTATCAATTGATAAACGTTGATATAGGCAGCAGGTTTGTCCTTTCCTCTACTTTGTAAGGTCTTTTCTTTGCTGCCGCCTCTTTCGCAATAACAGCATATCGCACTTGCTGATCTTCTAAACTTTCAGTCATAGGAACTACCCTTGAATTAAGATGTGCAGTTGAATCAACTTGGTGCTGGACTTCTTCCTGCTGCTTCGGTATTTATTGCTTACACCTTCTCCTCCCCTCATCGGTGTGGTGAGGGTGCTGCCGCCATGAGGCGGAGCCGAGGAGATGTGACCGCTTTGGGCCGTTTAAGGGCCGCAGAGACATCTGCCCGAGCTGGGTGCAGTGGCGCACCCGCTATGATAGTGCGGAGCCGACTACTTCACCAGATTAGCAATGGTGGCTATCATCGTAGCAATGCTGGCGATGCCCGAGCCGAGCGTCATGGTCTCAGCGATGCTCATGCGGTGGCCGATCTTGCTGGGCACCACAATCTCGCATCCAGGCTGTACCTTGGCTCCTTCGGAGACCTTGGCCATCCTTCCGTTCATATAGACAATGTAGACACCGCTCTTACGTGCGTTCTGTGCAAAGCCTCCGGCCGTGTTGACGTAGTATTTCGCACGTTTACCTCGTTCGTAAGCCACAGTGTTGGGTCCCATCACGGCCCCGTTAATCTTCACCGTAGCCGTGTAGGCAGGCAGCGTCAGCCGGTCGCCGTCGCGCAGGATGATGTTGGCGTCACTGTTTGGGTCCTTCAGTGCCTTGTCGAGCTCGATGCCCACAGTGATGGTGTTGGGCACTTGGTATTTCTGCAGTTGCTCCTGCAGGGCAGCTGTCATCTGCTGGATGTTGCTGTTACTGGAGCTTGCGGCCAGTTCGATGAGTTGCTGCTGGAGCTGCTCTTGCTGCATCTTGAAAGCGGCCTCCATACGGGCACGCTCCGATTCCGTGGGTACGCGCTCAAGTTTCGCGCCCTCGATGTAGGCCAAATCCGTAGCTCCGCCGGCTGCTTTCAAGAGGTCGGTCAGTCGCATGGAGCGCCGGTTCATGGTGTAGCTGCCGGGGAATATCACCTGTCCCTCGATGCTCACATTCTGCTGCACGGAGTAGGCGGGACTCTTGCGCACATACACCTCATCGAAGGGCATGAGCACGAAGCCGGGCTGACCGTCGATGACGAATCCGTCTTTCAGTGCGAAGGTATAGGTGTTGGCGATGACGCTGTCGGTAGAGAGCGCCTTGGGGTTGCTTGTGCGGCGTGCTACATCGACTTTCACCGTTGAGGCCGTCTCCTTGAGTCCGCCGGCCTGGAGGATGAAGTCTTCAATAGTCTCGTTGCTGGCGTATTTATAGATGCCCGGATATTGCACTTCGCCATGGATGGTGATGGTTTTCTGGTCCATCATGTCGCTCTTGGTGGGTATGAAGAGCACGTCGTTTTCCTTGAGCGGAATGTCGGCGGCTTTGCCACTCATGATACCTTCCACGTCGACCGGTATCACCTCCAGCGTGCGGTCGGCTTTCATGCGGTGCATCACGGCATGAGCGGTAAATGCATCTTCCTTTATGCCATCTGCATGCTGCAGAAGCGAGCGCACACTGTTGATGTCGCCGCCCAACTGGTACATGCCTGGGCGGAATACGGCTCCCTTGAGTTCCACGGTGTTGGCGTAGCGGTTCATGATGGAGTCCACCATCACGCTGTCGCCGTCCTCCACGTGGAAGTTGCTCATGTCGAACTCTCCGATGTTGAACACGGCACGCTCGCGGCCAGTCTTGCGCAGCACGCGCACCGACTTGCGATAGGCGTCGCCCGTGAATCCGCCGGCGTATTTCAGCAGGGTGCCGATGCTTTCATTCTTCTTCATCTCGTAGAACATCGGGCGTTTTACCTTTCCACTGATGTTCACCAGACAGTCGTAGGGACCCACGATGATGACGTCGCCGTCGGTGAGCCGCACATTGCCGGTCATCTTGCCATTAAGGATATAGTCATAGATGTCGCAGACACTCACTAAGCGGTTGTGCCTGTAAATCTTTATGTTGCGCAGTGTTCCCAGGTCGTTGGTGCCTCCAGCCATGTAGAGGGCGTGGAACACCGAGGCGAAGGCTGAGAGCGTGTAAGTGCCAGGATTCTTCACCTCGCCCATCACGTTGATGGTGATGGTGCGGGTCTGCCCGAGCGAAATCTTGATGCGGCTGCTCTGGTAGCGTGCGCCGAGCTGACTGCGTATGCGCGCGTTGGCTTGGGCGATGGTGAGGCCTCCCACATTGATGGGGCCGAAGTCCTCGATGACGATGTCGCCGTCGGGGCTCACGGTAGCTGTGACCGACTTCTGCGAGGCACCGTAGATATCGATGTTCACAGCGTCACCCGGCCCGAGCCGGTAGTTCTGAGGCGTGGCGATATTCATGTCGGGTTCGAAGGTGAGGTTCTTGTTATTGAAGATGTTGCGGCCGAAAACCTGGTTCTTGGCCTTGCGCTGCTGCTTCAGTATCTCGTTCAGCCATTGGATGGAGTCTTTGGGCACGATGCCGTCCATCTCCTGGCTCATGGCCATGAATTCAGGATCGTTCTCGTCGTAGCTCTCCTGCCAGCGTGACTCGCGCTGGATGCGGTAGTCCGAGTAGTCGGAAGCCTTGGCTTCAGCTGAGTTCTCGCTTGTGGTAGTAGTGCCCTTGCCCTTACCGTTGGCACTCCTCATCCTACTGTCGGCCTTGCCTGTGGCAGCGTCGCTCATATTACCCAGTCCGCTCTGTTTGCGCTGGCGTTCCAGTTTGGTGCGCACCCGGCGAATCTGCTCGATGTTCACTCCGCTCTGCATCAGGTGGGTTACAATCTGCCCTTGGGAGGTGCCGCGGGAATATTCCTTCACGATGTACGACATCACCTGATCATCCGTCATGCTTGACTGTGCCGATGCCCATACAGGGGTTAGTACAGCCATCATCAGGCATAAAATCCATTTTTTCATAATTACAGATACTGAATGATTCTTTTTGTTTAATCAGCTCCTCTGCCGACACCATCGGGTGGTGAAAGTGTGAGTGGAGAGCCTCGTCCAATGTAGTAGGATAACTTAAAAAATCCTTATTTATTGCTATCGCCAGGCTTCACTTTTCAGCCAGGCCCTAATGACCTGCAAAGTTACACTATTTAATCCTAATAATTTCTTTCCGGGGTCACTATTTTTCCTTGGTGCCAGAGCTTAAAGCTGAACGAGCCATGTGAATGGAGGGCTATAAAAGGAAATGACCTCTGCACTTCACTGCTTCACGCAGGGAGGAGCGGAGGTCATTCCACGTCTAAAATAGTTTTCTAACTCTTCGGGCCACCTCTGTCGCCCTTTAGACCTTGTTGGTTGGTGCTAATTAACTCTATACTATTAACTAATCTCAATAACATGAATAACCAGTGTCTCACTGATTTCGATTGCAAAATTATTAAATCAAAGTGATACATCCAAGGGGTTGTAGTCCATTAGTAGATATATAACTGACCTTAAAAATATTAATCGTTTGATATATAACTATTTAACTTCTTATCCATATACTGTTATTAGTAGATGTTTAAGACCATAATAGGATAGGTCTGAACCCTATTGAGGCTTAAATCGGCTGTCCATTGGCCGCCCTTAGAGACTCAATAGGGGACGAATCTTTGCGTTCCCGGGGGGGGGATTGAACTTGGCGTTGCGAAAAGAGTTTGCCACGGACACTTTTGGGCTGTGTGGAGAGATTTTACCACGGACGATACGGACGCTTTACGGACTTTTCTTGGGCTGTGGGTAGAGATATTGCTACGGACGACCACGGACACTCTTCACGGACATTTGCCACAGAACCGAAAATACCTGCCTATATTCTTTGCGGTTAGGAAAGGATTCTGTAACTTTGCCTTGATTAAACATCTGACTGAATCTACTATGGACAAAACCAATAGTCATCGCTTCCGTGATGTAGCTGTGGTAATCACAGCTCTCGTCCTGGTGCTGTTGATTATGCTTTCCGACCTTACAGTGCTCTTGGGCTTCCTGCTTATTCCTTGTGCTTACATCTATCTGAAGATGCAGCCCGAGCAGAAGTCCGGCAAAGCGATAGCCGTACCGTCGTTTGGCACGGTGGAAGCCATGGTAGCCTTCTATGGGCAGCCCGATGGTGCCATCTTGGCTGATGCTACACGTGCCAATGAGCCTTGCGGTGTCATCTACTGCTACTTCGGTCCCCGTCTGGTGGTGGCCGACGGCATTGCCATCCTGGAGCGTGATATTGAGGAGATAACGCTTGAGAATACGGCCACGCCCTATACCAATGGCCAATTCCAAGTGGTCATCGCCACCCGGCTCGCCGACAGGCCCACTGTGAAGGTGAATTGTGGCCGTGATGCTTCCTTCGCAGCAGATGTCGTGGGCGAGCTTTATATGGCCGTGCGCCATATGAGGCAAAGGAAAAATAAGAGTAACTCATAATCATTAATCATATCCAATATGAAGGTACACGAATATCAAGCAAAAGCCTTTTTCGCGAGCTACGGCTTGCCCGTCGACCACAGCATTCTCTGCCACAGTGTCGACGAGGCTGCCGAGGCTTTCCGTCAGCTCGGAGCCGATAAGGCAGTGGTGAAGGCGCAGGTGCACACCGGCGGCCGGGGTAAGGCCGGCGGAGTGAAGGTGGCCAAGGGCGAAGAGCAGCTCCGGGAGTATGCCTCGCAAATCCTTGGCATGGACATCAAGGGCTTCAAGGTCGACCGTGTGCTCGTGGGCGAGGCCGTCGACATCGCCTCGGAGTACTATGTGAGCATCCTTATCGACCGTCAAAGCAAATTGCCGATTCTCATGCTCAGCCGTGAGGGGGGTATGGACATCGAGCAGGTGGCCCGCGAGACACCGGAGAAGATTGTCAAGATAGCCATCGACCCACTTGTGGGCATGACCGACTATCTGGCGCGGGAAGCAGCGTTCAAGCTCTTCGACGACTATGCCCTCGTGAAGCAGGCCACGCCTCTGCTGAAGAATCTCTACCGACTCTTCGTGGAGAAGGACGCCTCGCTGGCCGAAATCAATCCGCTCGTGGTGACCAGCGATGGAAAGCTGAGAGCCATCGATGCCAAGATGACCTTCGACAATAATGCCCTCTTCCGTCATCCCGACGTGTTTGCCTGCTTCGAGCCTACGCCCGAGGAGAAGAAAGAGGAGGAAGCTAAGGAGAAAGGCTTCAGCTACGTCAATCTCGGGGGCAGCATCGGCTGTATGGTGAACGGTGCCGGACTTGCTATGGCCACAATGGACATGATAAAGCTCTATGGAGGCAATCCGGCCAACTTCCTTGACATTGGCGGCAGCTCCAACCCGCAGAAGATTGTGGAAGCCATGAAGCTGCTGCTCTCCGACAGCCATGTGAAGGTGGTGCTCATCAATATCTTCGGTGGCATCACGCGCTGCGACGATGTGGCCAAGGGACTCATCGAAGCCATTGGAGAGCTTCATGTGGATGTGCCGATGGTGATACGTCTCACCGGCACCAATGAGGAGGAAGGCCGTCGCATCCTTGAGGGAACCCGCTTCACCGTGGGCACCACCATGGCCGATGCGGGCCATAAGGCGGTGGAGTTGGCCCGGCAGTTGGGTGTGTAGGGCTACGACAGCGCTATATATATAAATAGGTATATAAATAAGGAATACAATGAGTATATTAGTCAATAAGGATACCCGCCTCATCGTGCAGGGTATCACCGGGCGCGACGGTAGTTTTCACGCAGCCCGAATGAAGGCTTACGGCACCAATGTCGTGGGCGGAACCTCTCCAGGCAAAGGCGGTCAGGAGGTGGCCGGCATACCCGTGTTCAACACCGTCAGGGAGGCTGTCGAGGCCACGGGGGCCAATACTTCGGTTATCTTTGTTCCGGCTCCCTTTGCCAAGGATGCCATGATGGAGGCTGCCGACGCCGGCATCCGGCTCATCGTCTGCATCACCGAGGGCATTCCAGTGATGGATGCCGTGGTGGCTCACCGTTTCATCCGCTCGAAGGGTGCCCAGCTCATCGGACCCAACTGTCCGGGGCTCATCTCACCCGACGAGAGCATGGTGGGCATCATGCCGGGCAACATCTTCAAGAAAGGGCATACGGGTGTCATCAGCCGTAGTGGCACGCTCACCTACGAGGTGGTCGACAATCTTACCAAGGCCGGGCTCGGACAGTCGACGGCCGTGGGAGTGGGTGGTGACCCCGTGGTGGGACTCTATTTCGAAGACCTGCTTCAGCGTTTCCAGGACGACCCCGACACCGACAGCATCGTGCTCATCGGAGAGATAGGTGGCGATGCCGAGGAACGGGCTGCCCGCTATATCAAGGAGCATGTCACCAAGCCTGTAGCAGTGTTCATTGACGGGCGGACAGCGCCTCCCGGCAAGCAGATGGGGCATGCCGGTGCCATCATCTCCAGCGGGTCGGGCACGGCCGAGGAGAAGATTCAGGCCTTCAAGGCGGTAGGAGTGCCCGTGGCCATGGAGACCAGTGAGGTGCCCGAGTTGCTGAAGAGGCAGATGAAGTGATTACTGACCGCGGGGCCGGTGCTTCCGTTTGGGCACCGATAACCCGTTGGTGGATATATGCGAATGCCGCCGCGCTCTGTTCTGTAAGTGCAGAGTGCGGCGGCATTCGTGCGTTGTAGAGCGTGGTGGCTTACTGCTTTTCCTGTCTTCGTTATTGGGACACCCAAATCAGATATATTATGGGTCACAGGATATTCCTTGTGGGTTAGTTAATCGCTATCCAAGCACAGTACACACACGGAACATGAAGCAAGAACGATTATT